>Ga0214472_10007205_pt1 | contig 11662 bp, 6 predicted proteins | sample RVTome_6_FD_207662 | JGI IMG/M metagenome (GOLD analysis project Ga0214472, IMG submission 207662) | Soil microbial communities from uranium-contaminated site in the Upper Colorado River Basin, Wyoming, United States - RVT140D175 | ecosystem: Environmental > Terrestrial > Soil > Contaminated >...
ATCGAAGGGACGTTTTCATCTGTTATCCCGCATGCGCACAAATATTACGCTGTACGATTTTGCACCTGTTCCGGCCAAAGATGGAAAATCAAAAGCGGGGCGTCCCAGAAAATACGGAGATCGTCTGGGTAGTGTGGATGAATGTGCCGCCAGATGGAAAGAAAAGGCGCAGCCATGTACTGCTTTTCTCTACGGTAAGAAGAGAGAAGTGCTGGCTCATGCACAGACCATCATGTTAAAAACGATGAAGTGTCCAGTACGTGTTGTCTGGGTGTACAGAAAAACAAGATATGTTGCACTCATGACAACGGACTTGACTCTCTCCGTTGAACAGATAATTGAATACTATGGAGCACGCTGGAAGATTGAAGCGGGATTCAAAGAAATCAAGCAGGAGATTGGGAGTTCAAAATCACAGACACGAAATGCCGATGCCGTGCTCAATCACCTCAACTTCTGCATGATGGCAACGACATTGACGTGGATTTATGCGGATCGATTACAATGCGCACCAGATCGAAAATTTAAGATCCGCGGCCGATCCGGATTTGCATTTTCTGATGTGCGAAGAATTATAGCAGAGGCGGCATTGGATGAGGATTTTCAATCGATTTGCCCATTGCCAAGGCAAAGACCACAAAAATCTTTCGTCAAAACGTTGCTGCGCATGGTTGCTTAAAGGCAGCAGCATTTGCGATATATAGATTCACAGGAAACTTCAGTATATACGTAAGCGCTATAATAACACCTCTACCCAAGATTGATATCGAGCTTGTATACCAGTCACCATATCGGAAAACCACTGAAATTGTGAAATAGTCGGTAGAATGGACAAAGTTCTTGGTCTCTGCAGAACGATGAGTTAGAATGCAAATGTTCCGATTGTAAAGATGATAATGGCGCATATGAGAAGGGAATCAAGTTGGCGAAAAAGGCGATGGTAGAATTGGAAAAATTATTGATTCGCAAACCCGGGCTTGAAAAATGGACAGTTGAAATTCTCTTCTACCAGTCTGGCTTATATTGTGGATGAATTTTTGTCAGGTTCCTAGCCATCTTTCCAAAATTCGAATTGCTGTTCGGATGAAGAAAAGTTGATATCGATTATCGGTCAGAGCCATGTCAATTAATAGCACAAATTCTTTTCTACCAACTATCGACGGGTTAGAAACAAACCCATCTCAAACCGATAAAGGCTTTCTCTTCTGGTTAGTACTCAGCGCCGAAGTCGTACTTTTGATGCTGATGGCCATGCTGGTGCGAAGTGTCGGCCTCGGTGAGGAAGCGCTTCATGACGAACTCTATCATTTTCTGGCCGCTTGCGGATTATTGGAACACGGCGATTTTCTGATCGTCGCCAACGCCGAGCCCTATAATCGCGTGGCTTTTTTTACAAGAATGGTGGCCGTTTGCATGGACCTATTCGGCCAAACATTACCCGTTGCCAGGATTCCTGCACTGTTAGCCGGAAGCATCATGGTCGGTGTGGTTTTTGTATGGCTGCGCCTCAATGGCGAACGAATGGCTGGGTGGCTGGCGGCAATCCTGATCACTATGGATCCTCAGCTCATCCAGCTTTCGCAAATCGTGCGCTTCTATACGCTTCAACATCTGGCCTTTCTATTGGGGAGTATCGGGGTCTTTGTGTTGTTGTATCATATCCGCTCAACCATCACGAAGTCGATTACGTTTTGCTTGACGGTGACCGCGCTGCTTTTGGCGTTTATTATACAGCCAGTCAGCGTTTTCGGCATAGGCGGTTTGTTCCTTTTCGCTGCTGCCGCCATATATTGGATGAAGATCAGGCACTTGAGGTGGAAGGTTCAACAGTGGATTGCCCTAACTGCAGGCGCAATATCCTGTGCGGTGATTGTGTACGCTTACAAAGCCGGACTGATCGCAAAATTTATCGCAATGATGAATTACGCGGATCTATGGGCAGCCGCATCGGTCGACAATCACCGGTTCTACTACGCCATTTTGCATACCAATTATGCACCGTTGTTGTCTCCCTTTCCATTGTTGATGCTTTTAGCAGTCAGGAAACAGCCTCGTTTGACAATACTGTGCGCATCCGTCTTCGGGATGGGCATTATTAGCCTTTCCATTGCGGCCTGGAAAGCGGAACGGTACTTTTCGTACCTCCTTCCATTTTTCTTTATTGTTGTTGCAATCGGGTTATCAAGCGGGCTTGCGTCTTTGTATCGTTATCTGTGTGCGCTGCTCAGTCAAACTCGGTTTGCGCTTATATCCCCAAAGGGGAAGTTTGTCGTAACTGTGTCGATGGTCGTGGCGATATTTGGCTTCGCCATGTTGGGCAACTATGCTTTTCTGACTACAGCCCGCCTTTTAACACGGGATCACCAAGTCTCCTTTCCACTTATGGGGCCGAAGGATGGTGCGCTGTCTTGGAGTCAGGCAGCGGCAAAGCTAAAGCGGATCGCAAGTGAAGTTGAAGTTGTTGTTTCCTCCGACGATTTGAAAGCTATTCACTATCTTGGACGCGTTGACTATATTCTGAGTCCCAATTCTCTTCGATCTTTGCCGGAATTTACTCTGGATCGCTTTACAAATGCACCCCTGGTTGTGTCCGTGGACGCGATCGCAACGATCATGAAGCGTCATCGAAGCGGGCTCTTTGTCGTTCAATCGATGTCCCTGGGGCAAACTGCGACCTCAGCTCCCCGTCTGTTAGCGACCCGCTTAGTTGCCGAGCAGGCTGAGTTGATCGATCTTTCCAATGAGTGGGGGATAATTGCCTATCGTTGGCAATTGTAACCAGCAATGCCGGACTACGACTTGAGAGAGCACCTGCAGCGACAATTCGGACCGAACAACCAGGCGTCTGGAGGGGGCGTGGGGCGCGGAGTTCGTGTGGTGACGCACCGAGGCTGCGGAGGGGCACGGTTTTGAGGCCGAATCTGTTCATTATCGGAGCTGCTAAGTGTGGTACCACTTCGCTTCACCATTTTCTCGCCCAGCATCCGGACGTCTTCATGTCGCACCTGAAGGAGCCAGGTTTCTTTGTGCCCGAGTTCCGCTATCACCCGAAGGACCCCGACTGGTATCTCGGCCTTTTCGCCGAAGCTGTAGGTGTCCGCTATGCAGGTGAGTCGAGCACGCACTACACGAAACGGCCGCTTTTCGAGGGTGTGGCGCAACGGCTCTACGCCTTCTCTCCAGATGCCCGCTTGATCTACGTGATGCGAGATCCGATCGAAAGGGCAATCAGTCATTACTGGCACAACACCCGCTCTGTGCGGCCGGAGTTCCATGAGAAGCGCCCAATGCTTGAAGCGCTCACGCAGGACCCACTCTACATGGCCTATGGCGACTACGCTATGCAGCTGGAGCCGTGGCTGAAGTTCTTCGGATCCGATATGGTGCTGACGCTAGTTTACGAGGAGGTGATACAAGACCAGGAGACCGAGCTCGACCGGCTGCTCGCTTGGCTTGGGCAGCCACCAATGCCGGAAGGAGCCGGTCTTGAGCGACGGAACGCGCGGCCGGAGACGATCACGACCCTGCGGGGGGGCGGGATCCTTGAGCGATTCCGGCGCAGCACCCTCTGGGACCGACTGTCACCGCTCGCGCCTCGGTTTCTGAAGGACCAGGCCCTTAAACTCACCACAAGACAGAGCGCTCAGAGGCAGGAGGACAGGTCTGACGAGGCTCGCCAACGGCTGCGTCCGATCGCACGTGAGCAGGTGAGGAGATTGGAGGAGCTGCTCGAACGTAGTTTCCCGCTCTGGACGACGACGAGCGGCGACGCTGGCTCCAACCTAAAGGAAAATTAGCTCTGGGTTCCGTCAAGGGCTGAGTTTTGTGCGATCAGTCGCCGTCTTTCCGGAATCGGGCCTTGCGCCTGGATGGCATATGCAACGTGGTCATACACGGTTTTTGATTCTAAATCATGCAGTTTCGGTCAAGAAAGGATACTGCGATCCTCTTAAATGCGACGACTTAGGTCAGAATGTCGGTTTCTTGGGGTAGCCTTAGAAAGCGACTACAATCACTCACCTCATTCTTAAAGTTGCTTTCGTAGTTTAGGGAAATGAATCTTTAGCTTTTTTCGTAAGGGTAGGGTTAAATTTGCTGTTAACCAGATTATTTCGAAAACAGGATTAAGAAATCGAGATAGCCATTTAAAATGTGTTGTTTGTCCGGCATCACGCATCGTACGCCATGCGGCTGCTTCAAAAACAATAACTTGCATCCTAGTTAATTTTGACCGCCATCTTTGTATGTCATCCAATCTAGGTGCGCGATATGTTTTTGCATTATTTACACGGGCTCGAGATGGTAAATGTTGTTCCGACTTTTCGTAGAATTTAAGCATATTCCGTTCAAAGGGCTCACCAAGAAAAGCACAAATTTGCTGAAGGTTCTTTTCAGTAAATTTGACTAGATTCTCATAACTAATTTCCATATACTGCCCGGGCGGTAAATCAGCTCCTTGTTCTTGCCCCTCTTTTACATATTTTCTCCAGTAATCGGCTATAGCCCAGGTCGAATCTCCACGCCATCCTGTTCTTTTTAATGAAGCACACACATCGCGACCGTCACGGATTATATGGATAAATTTCGCTTCAGGAAAAACCTGGAATATCCTGCTTATCTCAGTAACATAGCCAGGGGTCTTGTCCCCCCATCGCTTATCCGGAACTGCTAAACGAAAAATTTCGTCTATAACTTTTTGTAATGTTGGCCTCTCAAGTGTATTCAATGTACTCTGCAAAAAATCATCTTCAATACCCCATTCTTTCCAGCGCCAATGATTTTTAACTATTCTAGTTGCTTGTTGAACTTGTTCTTTTGATAAATATGATTGCAAAGGTAACGAATCCATCAAATCTATAAGAAACCAAGATTCTAACGGCATTGAAAAGCTTGAATGAGCATTCAGCATCAGGCGGAGCATTGTGGTGCCGGAACGATCGGCACCAACGATAAAAAAAGGGTTGCTGCTTTTTTGAGCTATTGAATACATGTCTGAACATCCTTCATAAAATCCCGTGTACTTTGTGCAAAGCTTCCATGCAATAATTTCATGTACGATGCTTTATCTAAAGGAATAGATTTCAATTCATCTTTTATTAACAGATAAATATTCCAGAACTTCTTGTAAATCTTCTTGGAAATCTATTTCCTGGCAAAAATACCTTTCTTTATTAACTGGAAGTAATCGTAATTTTTTCTCCAAAGTAAGATTTTCTAGTGCTTTTTCAAAATATGCATTATCTGAAACACGATTTAATTCTGTTTTAAATAAAGACAGGTCCCTTTTTAATATTAAATTAATCCCTAAGGCCTCACCAATTCCGTCAGGAACCTCTTTTGATATATTTTTTATATAACCATCTTCATGGCAATTATATTTAATTTCTTCTTGCCCACAACTCTTATTGTCAACCAAGCAGCAGGAATTGTTAGAATTAATTAATAATTCTATCACTTCTTTATCAAAAAACACATCTCCATTTAACCATATAACGTCGTCATCAATTTTTTCCAAGGCCATCAACAAGCTTTTGCTTGTATTTGTATGAATATACTTATTATTGTAAACATAAATCAATTGCGGATATCGCTCCATTATTAATTCTTTCTTATATCCTACGACAACAAAAATATTGTTAACACCAACTATTTCAATTAATGATTGCAATTGATAATCTAATATAACTTTTTCGTTTTCTAACGCAGACAATGGCTTTGGAATGAGAGAACCCAGTCGAGTTCCCATGCCAGCGGCAAGAATTACTGTTTTTAGCATAATTTACCCCTTTATTGTATCGGTTAGCGTTGTATCCATATTGAAAAAGAATACCTAATACAGATTTGTTTCAATAGCGTTTTCCATGTGATGTACATAGACTCAGGATCTCTTCCGCAACCTGGCGGCCAGAATGAAAATCATGAGTATGGAATAATCGCAGAGTTCGTTGATAAGTTTCTTCATTTATTATTGAATTTTTAAGAATATTGGATAATTTATCCAATAGGATAGAAAATGTTGTGAAATATTGATCTGTGAAGGCTTCTTCAAGTTCATATAGAAACCCGCGCTCTTCTAAATAGGAAACGACGTCATAGGTAAAATAGAGTATTGGACGTTTCGTTAAGAGAAAGTCGATGTAAATGCTGGAATAATCAGTTATAAGAATTTCTGTTTCTCTTAATATTATATTTACATCTGGTATATCATTAACGTACATAATTCCCGCTGGAAGGTTTTGTTTCTTTGAGAATTGATGGTTTCTGACGTTCGCATGCCCTCTTATCCCTAATATTGCGTTATGTGCTATAAGAAGATTGCTTAGTTCAATTAGCTCAGCTTGAGAAAAAACATAGAGATTTTTGCCATCTTTTCGCCATGTTGGTGCATATAATATGAACTTCCGACCTGAAATACGCTTTTGCAAATCTTTTAAATGTTTCTGGTAATCTAATGGCAGCTCATCATCACTGCATAATATAAAATCATTTCGCGGAAGGCCAGTTAGCCAAACCCGATTAATTTGTAATGGCGCAAATGCGGCTGCCATTATATCCTTATCTTGAGTAGATGAACATACTGTAGCAGCATATTTATGAGTTTCTTCATCCCACATCGTTTCACCAGGAAAAAGCTTGCCTATCTTTTTTAACGGGATTCCATGCCATAGCTGTACTATAATATGTTTCGTAGTCATAAATTTACTATAGCTTGTCAATCCTCCCAGGGAATAACCAAGTAATACAACCTGCGATATTGCCAGATAATATGCTCCTTTTATAGACGATCCCGATACATATACTACATTTTTACCTGTGCAAGATGGTGTCTTTTCAGTTCTTTTCTGAATAATGATCTTCACTATAGATGAGTCATTTTTTACAACCTCAAATACAGCTCTGGGATTATCAATTGTGTGCGGATAGTTATCCCAGGTGCAGAAGCACCAAACACCTGATTTTATTGGTAATATTCGTTCACATACTATGAAGGTCACCGTGTAAGTCAACTGTCTTGTCAAAGATAATAAGCGGCGAGGTAGCTTTTTAAAAGATATCAGCATTTGAAGTAAAATCCTTTAAACTATGAATCATTCAGTATTTAAACTTTAAGGTTGAGAATACTTAAAAAGCTAAGGCGCCATTTTTAAACGGTTTAACCGATTCGGCTGAAAGTTTATATGTATTAATATATGTTTTCGGCAATAACTGAATTTTGATTATATGTCGTAAAATTAATAGCTTGTGCTGGAAATACTTTTTGCATTATGAAGATCTTCTTGATTTCTCAAGCCTGAGATAATTTAAGCAGCACCTGAACAAATTCTGATTATGGGGCATTGTCATTGGTTACGTTGCCTCCTTTTAGCAGGGGGCCGAGGCTAATACGCCTCAGGTTGAATCCAAGACCCAGCACTAATGCCTTTGCAACCAGTGACATGTTGTCGAATTGAATGTTTGTCAGCCGCCCTGGTTTTAAAAAGGAAATTCTGGTGATGGAAGTGGGCTTTGCGTACGGTATGTTGATTATTATATTGCATAATATATTTGGATCAATGTAATATCGCACATTTTTTTTTTAATGTCCCGTACTATTTTCGGAAAGTCGTGTAATCTTGCATTGTTGTCAGAAAACTGGCTGAATTTTCAATTAGATCGTCAAAAAGAAATATTTTAGAGTTACCTGGTAAATATTTTCTGATTACAGAAGAACTAAATGGTTATGCGTTTCCAGGCTAAGGATGCAAATAATTATTCGTGCCTCCCATATTTTTCTATCTGTTAAATATGAAATTAACTGCTGATTTTGGATTTCTTAAAATCGTGTGAGCTTTTTTACGCAACTTATCCGGCAAAATTGGTAGATAAATGAGAATAACGGCGACAAATACAAGCAAAAAACTGTTGAACAACAGAGAAGCAATTAAATCAGATGGTCCATTAAGAGAACAGACACTAACTCCCCCCCATAGACCAATTAGAATTCCAACCGATTTCCAGCGTAACTCCATATCGAATAGTCTTCTTGCCCGCCAGTAGACCCAACAAGTTCGGCTGACAAAAGCAAAAAGTGTAGCCCAGGCAGCCCCCATACCGCCGTAGCTTGGTATCAAAAAAACATAGCCGATGGAAATTACAGCAGCAGCTATAAGCGTACCATAGGTAATTTCTATTGTTTTATTACGCAGTAATATACCAAAATTAACATATTGAAGTAACGCATTGGCAAGATATGCACCCAAAACTACGGGCACAATTGTTGCCGCACCCCAAAATTCCGGTGCAGACATTAAATGCAACAGATCTTTCGCATACAAAGAAATTACCATACATGCCAGAATGGTAACTGTGGAGTAGGTAATAAAGATATCTTGAAATGATTCTTTAGCATTCTCTTCTTTAGCGACGTTATATTTTTCTGTATCCCAGATGGAAGCAAAAGGTGTTACAACCAGAAACATCAACAAAAAACCAAACTTATAACCAAGTGAATACACACCAACCTCTGTAAGACCTCCGCCGTAAACTCGCAGAAAATAACGATCACCAAAGGTAATGTAAAACGCAATTATACCCGTGGCCATGAGCGGTAAGCTGAACGAAATGAGCTGCCGGGCTTTTTTAATGGAAAAACAGATACCGCAGTCTTTTAGAACATAAAATCCGAGCATGCTTCCCATTAAAAAAGAGGAGATAATAGCACTGTAAATAACTCCTTCAACATGCAGTTTCATGTACACTATGAAAAAAATATTAAGCCCAAGTTGTAAAATCAGCTTGGTAATGCTGAAACCTACAAAAAGCCCCGGCCGTTGTTGAGCGCGGATATAAGCCAGTGGTATTTCGATAAACCCTTGCATCAACAAGGTTAAAGAGAATAGAAGTAGGTTTTTTACTTGTCCGGTATTGCCAAAAATCATTGTGGCTAAAGGATTTACTGTAATAGAAATAAGCAGTATTCCCAGCACATTTAGTGCGGCAACAAGCCATAGTGCAGTGGAGACTATTTCATTTTTGTCTTTTTTATTTTCGTAATCTGCATAATACCGAAATATTGCCTGCCCGATACGCAGTCCCAGTATAATACCTACAAAGTCCAAAACCATAGAAAGGAGTTCGAGTGTCCCGTAATCTGAAGGAGTCAGAAATCGAGTATAAATAGGCAGCATTACAAAGCTGACGCAACGCTGCAATATGTTTCCGGCTAGATAGATCTTGCTATGAGATATGATTTTTTTCCCACTTCCCTTTGCCATATCTACCTTTCATCTTTCCTGATGGTTTAGAATAAATCGACAATTCTTAATCTTCAAAGTAGGTACTACCTATTCCAAGATTCCAATTCCATAAAAAACTGGCTGGTATACACCTGAGGTTTTTCTCTTTCGCTCACCTATTCCCTTTTGCTCATTTATTATCGTTTTTTATCTGTTACCGGGAGGAAACGATATCAAGCATCAGGTGAATACATAGCATCTTTGATAAACTCGTAAGAAGTCCTGGGCAACGTCATTCCGGGCTTGATCCGGAATCTACATCTACCTGAAAATAATGGATTCCGGATCAAGCCCAGAATGACGTAAATCGAAGAGTTAAGGTTTTTACGAACATATCATCTTATACGAATCCGTAAAAGATGGTATGGCTAAAATTTCCCATCTCGGAGTCAAGAATCCTGATTTGATCGCCAATCTGTTCATAATCTACTGATCCATACAATACGAACTACTGACTTTTCATATATGTACATTGGCACTCTTGCCGTCAATGTTAATCCACGCTGAGTCCATTACTCCTGCCCCAAGGTCTGAAACAGTGAGTAGGCCTTGTGTTTCTAATTACAATTCCGTTCAAACGGTCTACTGATTACCGTTTCGTAATCTGAAGGTCGTTGGAAATAGAGCATCTGCAAGATCGTTGAAACTGTTCCCATGCTTTTTCTACGACATAACCTAATGATATTGATCTAAAGATACATAGCTCACGCCGCCGGAAAATGAACTGGTACGCTTTGTGCTTATTAGCAGAGTAAACAAAGTACATGCGTTGGTAGACCTTAGGCGGCCAGTAGGGAGGGCGGATTGGGAAGAAATTGCATCCGGAGCGCATATTTGCACTTTTTCTTTCAGAAAGTTGAATGGCTGTTCAAAATCGATTGCTCCATATATGCCTGAAGATACTAATAAATTGTAAATAATCAGTTGTGGGCACGATCTCTGCACTGGCTGCGGTGGTTTGAGTGATCGGTTCACATGATGTTTTTAAGGAAAAGTATAAAGGAGGTGATTTTCCACTCTGGTGGGTTTTTTGATTTGGTTACACTCCACTACTGGTATGGCTTAACAAGACACCGCCAATTCTGTCCACCTTAATAGTAAGTTTTAACATGAGCAAAAATGCAGGCAAAACGACTGATTTATTTGCCCGCACAACAGTTTGATCCAACAAGTTTTATCGCAACATCTGATGCTAGCTCAGTGTTGTTGATAATCAAAGCAATCGTAAGCACATAACTTTAACTCTAAGGGAGAATCTGTTGCAATATCTTTTGCAGCACAACAGATATGACTATGACATTATTTAAGTACTTTAGACTACTACTTGTAACCATTGTATTTGGTTTATCAAGCTATCAAGTATCATGGGCAGCACAAGCGAATTTTTCATGGTTGCCGAATGATCCATCCGACGGTACTGTCGGTTACATTCTTCACTATGGCAAATCATCCCGAAATTACACTGAATCAATGGATGTTGGTGCTCCTGCTCCAGTTAACGGGCGTGTAAATGCTAGTGTTTCCACGCTGGAAGCAGAGCAAACTTATTATTTCACAGTGACTGCATATAACGCCGAAGGAAGCGAGAGTTCGTATCCTAATGAAGTTATTTGCAATACTCCCAGCAGGGTGATTCCCGAGTTTGCCCTTCGCGTCAATGCTGGAGGTGCAGAGTACACTGACAGCAATGGGGATGTGTGGTCTGCGGATTCCGGTTTTAATACGGGGAATGAGGGATCAACAACTACCGCCATAGGTGGCACCTCTGATGATGCTCTATTTCAGACACAACGTTGGGATGCTAGCGGTGGTGAAGAGCTTAAATATAGCTTTGATGTTCCCGATGGCGACTATGTAGTGAACCTCTATTTTGCAGAAAACTATAGCGGGGCCTTTTATTCGGGTGGCAGACAGTTTGATATACTTCTTGAGGGTTCCACTGCTGAATATAAGTTGGATATCTACGATGAAGTCGGAAAGAATACAGCTCATATGAAGAGCTATGATGTAAGTGTTATAGATGGCCAGCTTAATATAGAATTTCTGCACGGTATTGAAAATCCAACCATCTCGGCTATTGAAATAGTGTCTTTTGCAGTGAAAGATCCTGAGCCTGAACCTGCACCTGAAGCTGATTTTGCCTTACGTGTCAATGCTGGAGGTGAAGCATACACAGACAGTAATGGTGATGTATGGTCTTCAGATTTCGGTTACAACACCGGTAATAAATCTTCAAAATCTATTGCTATCAGCGGCACTGAGGATGATGTACTGTTTCAGACACAACGCTGGGATGCTAATTCGGGCGAGGAACTTAATTATAGTTTTGATGTTCCTAATGGCGCTTATGTAGTGAACCTCTATTTTGCAGAAAACTATACTGGAGC
>Ga0214472_10007206_pt1 | contig 11662 bp, 12 predicted proteins | sample RVTome_6_FD_207662 | JGI IMG/M metagenome (GOLD analysis project Ga0214472, IMG submission 207662) | Soil microbial communities from uranium-contaminated site in the Upper Colorado River Basin, Wyoming, United States - RVT140D175 | ecosystem: Environmental > Terrestrial > Soil > Contaminated >...
TCCCGAGCTCGCGCGCATCCTCTGCGATTTCGCGCACGAACGCTGGGCGGCGGGCCGGCCGGTGCCCGCCGAGCTGTGGCGCTGCGTCGGGCGCTTCGCCGAGGGCGGGGCGATCGACGATCTCTCCCGGGCATTGAAAAGTGAAAATGTCGAGGAGCGGCGGGCCGCCGCCGCCGCCCTCGCCGCCTCGCCCGATCCGCGCGCGGCGCAACTCCTGGCCACGACACCGAGGTCGCCATGATGCTGATCGATCCCCACGCGCACATGATTTCCCGCACCACGGACGACTACGAGGCGATGGCCGCCGCCGGCATCGTCGCGCTCATCGAGCCGGCGTTCTGGATCGGCCAGCCGCGCACCAACGTCGGCTCCTACCTCGACTACCTGTCGCACATCGTCGGCTTCGAGCGCTTCCGCGCCGGCCAGTTCGGCATCCGCCACTACTGCACCATCGGGCTCAACTCGAAGGAGGCGAACAACGAGGAGCTCGCCGAGGGCGTGATGGAGCTCATCCCGCGCTTCGCGCTGAAGGAAGGCGTGGTGGCGATCGGCGAGATCGGCTACGACGAGCAGACGCCGCTCGAGGACAAGTACTTCCGCCTGCAGCTCGAGCTCGCCAAGAAGCTCGACCTGCCGGTGATGATCCACACCCCGCATCGGGACAAGAAGCGCGGCACCTCGCGCTCGATGGACGTGTGCGACGAGCACGGCCTCGACCCGCGCAAGGTGGTGGTCGACCACAACAATGAGGAGACGGTGCGCGAGACGCTCGAGCGCGGCTACTGGGCTGCCTTCTCCATCTATCCGAGCACCAAGATGGGCAACGAGCGGATGGTCGAGATCCTGCGTCAGTTTGGTGCAAGGCAGGTCATCGTCGACTCGGCCTGCGACTGGGGCATCTCCGAGCCCCTGGGGGTCGCGAAGACCGCTAAGCTCGCGTTGCAGAAGGGAATTTCCGAGGCCGAGGTGCAGCTCGCCTGCTACCGCAACGCCCTCGAGGCCTACGGCCAGAGCAGCCAGATCAAGGAATCGGACTGGCTCAACCCGCCGCCGATCGACCAGCGCAATCTCTACGAGGGCAATTCCATCCTGCGCGGTGGGCGGGAGCCCAAGGTCGGGGATGCGAAACAACCGCGCCGCAGCATGGACGATCTGATCATCAAGTAGCTCGGCCCGGTCGTATACTGCACTTCCCCAAATTCCGGGGCTTCTGGGAGGAGGTTCAACAATGAAACTGGCAAAGATGGGTGGAGCGCTCTCCGCGGCGTTGGTGCTTGCCCTCGCCGGCGAGCCAGCCCTCGCCCAAGGCACCAAGATCCGGCTCGAGCCTTTCGTCACCGGCATCAACACGCCGCTCGCCATGGTCCAGGTGCCGGGCGAGAACCGCTTCTTCGTCCTCGAGCAGTTCGGCCGCGTGCGCGTCGTCGACAACGGCAAGATGCGGCCGGTCCCGCTGCTCGACATCCGCCACAGGATCCCGAACCTGCACCACGACTTCGACGAGCGCGGGCTGCTCGGCATCGCGCTGCACCCGAACTTCAAATCGAACGGCAAGTTCTACGTCGCCTACAGCGCGCACCTCGACTTCCAGCAGGACCTCGGCCAGATGCTGTGGTATTCGCACAGCAACGTAGTCGAGGAGTACACGATGACGAAAGGCGATGCGAACAGCGCCGACCCGTCGAGCGCGCGCCGTATCATGTCCGACCCCTGGCCGCAGTTCAACCACAACGGCCACTGGATCGGCTTCGGGCCCGACGGCAAGCTCTACATCTCGATGGGCGACGGCGGCTATGCCAACGACTGGGGCATCGGCCACAACGTGACGACGGGCAACGGGCAGGACATGTCGATCACGCTCGGCAAGATCCTGCGCATCGACGTCGACGCGCGCACCGGCAACAAGGCGTACGGCATCCCGTCGGACAACCCGTTCGTCAACGACAAGAACGCGAAGCCCGAGATCTGGGCCCTGGGCCTGCGCAACCCGTGGCGCTGCTCGTTCGACACCGGCAGCAAGCAGCTCTTCTGCGGCGACGTGCAGCAGAACAGCTACGAGGCGGTGAAGATCGTCGGCAAGGGGCAGAACATGGGCTGGCGCCGGGTCGAGGGCATCATGCGCTGCTTCGACTACACGAAGCCCGACGACCACCCGGCGAGCTGCGACAAGTCCGGCATCACCCCGGCCATCCTGGAGTACAACAACTGCACGGCGAAGCCGCAGGGCTGCAAGGGCATCTCGGTGACCGGCGGCTATGTCTACCAGGGCAAGGTCGCTGCGTGGAAGGGCAAGTACATCTTCGGCGACTGGAGCAAGTCCTTCGGCGAGATGGACGGGCAGATCTTCTTCGCCACGCGCGGCTCGGACGGCAAATGGAGCATGGACATCGCCGACGTGGTGAACATGAAGGGCAAGAAGCCCTACGTGCTCGCTTTCGCCCAGGACAGCGCGGGCGAGGTCTACGCGCTCACCTCGATCACCACAGGTCCGAACGGCTCGCTCGACACGATCTACCGCATCGTTCCGGCAAAGTAATTGCGGTGCACGGCTAGCCACCCTCGCGCGTTATGCGCAGGGTGGCGGCCGTTTCTTGGAAGAGCAAAGGATGAAGCTGCGCGCGTTGGCGGCGCTCTTGGCGTGCGTGCTCGGCTGGGCGCTGCCCGCGGCTGCGCAGCAGAAAGCGCCTGAAGAGAAGCTGCCGGAGTTCGACAAGAAGTTCCTGTCGAACCGCGGCAACATCGAGGCCGGCAGGGTGGTCTGGGAAGGCCAGTGCCGGCACTGCCATGGCGCGGCGGCCTACCCCGGCAAGGCGCCCAAGCTCAATCCCGGGCAGCTCGACCCGGAGTTCATCTTCCACCGCGTGACCTACGGGTTCGGCAAGATGCCGGCGTGGAAGGACGTGTTCTCGCTCAAGGAGCGGATGAACGTCGTCGCCTACATCAAGAGCTCCGACTTCTCGCCGTAAGCGCCGTAGCCGCGACGGCGAGCAGCACCGCCAGGGCGATCATCACGCCCATGCCTTCGCGCGCGGTCTCCTCGACCCACCACACGTCCTTGCGCCAGAAGCCCGGCATCGTCGGCCAGTAGTAGATCGTCGTGCCGATGCCGGCGAGGACCGAGAGCGCGAGCAGCGCCGTCCCGGCCGTGGAGCGTACCTGCGGCAGCCTGAAGGCCGCGGCAAAGGCCCAGGCGGCCGGAATCAGGTAGATGGCGATCCACAGCAGCGCGTCCGGGTCGTTGTACTGCACCGCCGCGAACGCCAACATGACCACGCCCAGCAGGATGTTCACGTACCGCATGTCCGCCACCCCCTGAATTTCCGTACACTCTACCCTACCCATGGCAGCGGATGCCCGATCGAAAACGGCCGAGACGGCCACGCACTGGCAGCGGTTCTCCGTCCCGTACGAGTTTCCGGTGGTGTTCACCGAAGGGGTCTTCGACCCGGAGAACACGGCGCTGCGCGACGCGCTTTGCCGCCTCGAGCCGCACAAGCGCCATCGGGTAGTCGTGTTCGTCGATGATGCGCTTTCTTCTCATATCGGAAGCATTTCGGAGTACGCGGAACGCTACCGCGACGTCATCGAGCTAGCCTGCGCGCCGCTCGTCGTGCCGGGCGGCGAGAAGATCAAATCGGACCTGCATTTCGTGGAGAGCGTGCAGCAGACGCTGTTCGACCTGCACATGGACCGCCATTCCTTCGTCATCGCGGTAGGCGGCGGCGCGGTGCTCGACGCGGTCGGCCTGGTGGCCGCGACGACCCATCGCGGCGTGCGCCACGTGCGCATTCCGACCACGGTGCTGGCGCAGAACGATTCCGGGGTCGGGGTCAAGAACGGCGTCAACCTGCAGGGCGTGAAGAACTTCGTCGGCACCTTCGCCCCGCCCTTCGCGGTGCTGAACGACCTGCGCTTCATCATGACGCTGCCCGAGCGCGACAAGGTCGCCGGCATGGCGGAAGCGGTCAAGGTGGCGCTGATCCGCGACGCCGCGTTCTTCGGCTGGATCGAGCGGCACATGGACGAGCTCGCCACCTTCGAGCCCCCGGCGATGGCCGCCATGATCCGGCGCTGCGCCGAGCTGCACATGCGCCAGATCAGCCAGGGCGGCGACCCGTTCGAGAGCGGCAGCGCCCGCCCGCTCGACTACGGCCATTGGTCGGCCCACAAGCTCGAAAGCCTCACCCGCCATCACCTGCGCCACGGCGAGGCGGTGGCGATCGGCATGGCGCTCGACGCGCGCTATTCGGTGCTCGCCGGACTGCTTGCGCCCGGCGAGGAGGAGCGCATCTGCGCGCTGCTCGAGTACCTGGGCTTCCAGCTCTGGCACCCGGCGCTCGCCAAGTCGAGCCCGGCCGGCAAGTGGGTGATCCTCGAAGGGCTGGACGAATTCCGCGAGCACCTCGGCGGCGAGCTGACGATCACGCTGCTTGCCGGCATCGGCACCGGCGTCGAAGTGCACGAGATGGATACCGAGCGCGTGCGCCAGGCGATGCTCTGGCTGAAGGAACGCGCGGGCGCTTGATGCAGCTCGGCGAGCTAGGGCACCTCACCTACTGCACCAACATCCACGCCGGCGAGCCGCTGGGCGAGGTGATGGCGAGCCTCGCCAAGCACCTGCCCGGCATCCGCTCCGGCGTGCGCAGCGACCGTCCTTTCGGCGTCGGGCTGCGGCTCGGGCACGCAGCGGCCGAAGCGCTGCGCGACAGGACCGCGCTCGCCGCCCTGAAGCGCTTCCTCGCCGAGGGCAACTACTACGTCTTCACCATCAACGGCTTCCCCTACGGCGCGTTCCACGGCCGCGCGGTGAAAGAGGACGCGTACAAGCCCGACTGGAGCGACCCGCACCGCCTCGCTTATACGGACCACCTCGCAGACATCCTGGCGGAGCTGCTGCCGCAAGGTCAGCTCGGCAGCGTCAGCACGGTGCCCTGCACGTTCAAGCCGTGGGCCAAAGGCAGGCTTGGCGCGATCGTCGAGAACCTCATCCGGCACGTGTCGCATTTGGTTTCCATCGAGAAATCGAAAGGCACGGTCATCTCGCTGGCGCTCGAGCCCGAGCCCTACTGCCTCCTCGAGACCATCGAAGAGACCGTGGCCTTCTTCAACGAGCACCTGTTCAGCCGTGCGGGCACTACCCGGCTCGCCGCGCTGACGGGCCTGTCAGCAGCCGACGCGGAAAGCGCGATGCGCAGGCACATCGGCGTGTGCTACGACGTGTGCCACGCGGCAGTGGAGTTCGAGGATCCCAGGGGAAGCATCGAGCGCCTGCGCGGCAGCGGCATTTCGATTCCCAAGGTCCAGCTCAGCTCCGCGCTCAAGGTCGGACGCGTCGATGCGAGCAGCGCGAAGCAGCTCGCGGCCTTCGCCGAGCCCGTCTACCTGCACCAGGTCGTGCAGAAATCGAATGGCGCCCTGCGCCGCTTCGTCGACCTGCCGCAGGCACTCGCCGAGGCGGAGCGCGCCGCCGGCGCCGAGTGGCGCGTGCATTTCCACGTGCCGGTGTTCCTGGAGAAGATGGAGCATTTCGACACCACGCAGTCGTTCCTCGCGGAGATCCTGCGGCTCCACCGCGCCGAGCCGATCAGCCCGCACCTCGAGGTCGAGACCTATACCTGGGACGTGCTTCCCGCCTCCTACCGCAACGTCGAGCTCGCCGCCGCGATCGCGCGCGAATTGAACTGGGTCAGGGCCCAGCTAGGCGGGACACCCGCCTCGTGAAGCTGCATACCGCGCTCAGCCTCGGGCGCGTTTCCAACCTTCCCACCGTCTGGACCAACGCGCTCGCCGGGGCGCTGCTCGCCGGCGCGCGGGACCTGGGCGCCGAGTTCGCGCTGGTCGTGCTCGCGTTCTCGCTCTTCTATACGGGCGGCATGTTTCTCAACGACGCGTTTGACGTGCCCTGGGATGCGCGCGAGCGGCCCGAGCGCCCCATCCCTTCGGGCGCCGTGGGGGCGCGCGAAGTATTCCTGTGGGGCTTCGGCCTGCTCGCCGCGGGCGTGCTGGTGCTCGCATTGTTCGGTGCAGAGGCGGCCATGGCCGGCATGGCACTCGCGGGCGTCATCACCTACTACGACTGGTACCACAAGGCCAACCCGCTCAGCCCGGTGGTGATGGGGCTGTGCCGGGTGCTGACGTACGTCGGGGCTGCGCTGTGCTACGCCACCCAGCTTTCGCAGCAACTTTGGTTCGGCGCAGCGGCGCTCCTCTGCTATCTCATTGGCCTCACCTACATCGCCAAGCAAGAGAATCTGTCGCGGGTCGAGAACCTCTGGCCGCTCGCCTTCCTCGCCGCGCCGCTCGCCTATGGCGCCTGGCTGATCGCCGCGCAGGCCTGGGCGGCGCCCTTCTGGCTGCTCTTCGCCGGATGGATGCTGGTCGCCCTTTGGTTCCTGCGCCGGCGCAGGCGCGGCGACATCCCGCGCGCCGTGGTCAGCCTGATCGCCGGGATCTCGCTGCTCGATGCGCTGCTCATCGCCGGCAGCGGCCTGCCCGCGCTTGCCCTGGTCGCGCTCGCCGGGTTCGGCGTTACCCTGTTCTTCCAGCGCTACATCGCCGGCACCTAGAACTGCAGCGCCGCCTGCGCGCCGAGCAGGTAGTTACGCCCCGGCGCAGGCTCGTAGAAGCGGCTGTTCCCCTCGTTGACGATGACCGATCCCGCATAGTTGCGGTCGGCGAGGTTGTCGATCCTGACGAACTCCGTCAGGCGCCAGCGCTCGCCGCGCTGCACCAGGCCGGCGGCGAGGTTGGCCACCGCATAGGCGTCGGCGAACTGCGCGTTCGCGTCATTGACCGGGACGCGCGAGCGGCGCACCGCCTCGAGCTGCGCGTAGTACGACTCGCGCCGATAGCGCAGGCTGGCGTAGGCCTGCGTGCGCGGCACGCCGGGCAGCAGCTTCCCGGCATTGGTCGGATCCTCGAACGTCGCCTCCAGGCGCGTGAAGGCGAGCTGCGCGTCCCACGGCCCCGGGAGAAGCGTCTCGGCGGCGAGCTCGAGGCCGCGGCGCTCGGTGCGGCCGGCGTTCTTGAAGGTGGTGCGGCCGCCGGCGTTGACGTCGACGACGATCTCGTCGGTAACCTCGATGTCGAACAGCGCAACACCCGCTCTTGCCAGATTCGAGAGAACTGCTTTCGCGCCGATTTCCGCGTGCCGGCTCTTCGCCGGCTGCAGCGCGAAATTCAGCCCGCTGCCGGTGTTCTGGTGCGCGAGCTCGGCAAAAGTCGGCGTCTCGAAGCCGCGCCCGACGTTCCCGTAGACCGACAGCAGCTGCGTCGGGCGGAACACCAGCCCGGCCACCGGCGTCGTCGCCGAATAGCGTCGCGCGCCGCTGTCGTCGGGGTTGGCGCCGCCGATGAAATAGTCGCTGGTGCGGAACTCGACGCGGCTCGTGCGCACGCCGCCGTGCGCGCTCCAGCGCTCGGCGAAGCGCCATTCGGCCTGCGCGAAGAGGTCGGTGCTGTCCACGACGCCGTCCTCGTCGCGCCGCAGCGCCCCGGCGACGCCGTTGTCGTTGACGAAGCCCTTGCGCCGCTCCTCCATCCGCTCGTACTCGAGGCCAGCGGAAAGCCTTGCGGTTTCCCCGGTAAAAAAGCGCAATGCCCCTCCACCATAGCTTCGGTCGAGGTCGACGACGCCGCCGGAGGACAGGCCGAAGTCGCCGGCGAAGCCGAGGAACTGACGCACCTCGCGCTGCCCGGCATAGGCGGTGGCTTCCAGCGAGCGCGAGCCGCCGAGGCGGTGCTGGAAGCGCAGCCCGGCCTGGTCCTGGTTCACTGTCTTGCGCGTATTGAAGGGCTCGGCGGTCGGGCTCGCCTGCCGCGGGTCGGCCTCGAAGGCGGCGCGCGTCAGGCCGCCCGGATCCTGCGCATCGGGCTGGCGCAGAGAATTGGCGACAAGGGTCAGGTCTTTGAGTTTCAGTTTCGCGTTCAGTTGATCGCGCGTCGCGGCGCTGTGCTCGCGGTAGCCGCCGGTGTCGAAGCGAGAGACCTCGCCGACGGCATTACGGCCGCCGAGCTTGAGCGCGGTCTTCCAGGTATCGTAGCTGCCCAGAGAGAGGCTCGGCTCGACGGTCGTGGCCGCCGGCGGGTCCTCGGTGTCGATCGCGATCACCCCGCCGGCGGCGTTGCCATAGAGCGCCGAGAACGGCCCGCGCAGCACCTCGATGCGCTCGGCCGAGCCGAGCGCGAAGGTCGACGCCTGCCCTTGCCCGTCGGGCATCGTCGCCGGGATGCCGTCGGCGATCAGGCGGATGCCGCGCACGCCGAAGGTCGAGCGCGCGCCGAAGCCGCGCGAGGAGATCTGCAGGTCCTGCGCGTAGTTCTGCCGGTTCTGCACCACGATGCCCGGCACGCGCCCGAGGCTCTCGGACAGGTTCACCTGCGCCCGGCCCTCGCGGATCTCCTCGGCGTAGATGCGGTCGACCGAGGCCGGGATCTCGAGGCTCGGCTGCGGCACGCGCGTGGCGGTCACCACCACCGCGTCTTCCTGCGCGAGCGCCGACGCCGCGGCAAGCGCGAGCGCCGCCGCCGGGGATCTGTTCATCCTCCTAGCTTATCGAGCAGCCGCCGGTCGCGCTTGGTCGGACGGCCCTTCAGCGCTCGCGCCGGCTCCGCGCCCCAGCGGCGCAGGTCCAGGCGCCGCTCGCGCTCGGCGCGGCTCGCGGCAGTCTCTTCGTAGAGCTTCTGCGCCTCTTCCGCCGGGCCGCGTCGCTCGGAGAGCGCGACGACGACGACCTGCCACTGGAAGTCGCTTTTCCGCAGCACGATCTCGTTGCCCGGCTTCACCTCGTGCGCCGGCTTGACGCGCTCGCCCGAGAGCCTGACCTGTCCCGCCGCGATCGCCTGCTGCGCCAGGCTGCGCGTCTTGTAGAAGCGCGCCGCCCACAACCACTTATCAAGTCTCACGGAATCCCGGGGGCGAGGACCGATACTCCGATCAACTGCTGACTGCTAATCCTGCAGGGCATAAGACGCCGGTGCCGCCGAGGCCGCAGTAGCCGGCGGGATTCTTGCCGAGGTATTGCTGGTGATAGTCCTCGGCGTAGTAGAACTCGGGCGCGGGGCGGATCTCGGTCGTGATCGGGCCGAAGCCTTTCGCCTGCAACGCTTTCGCGAAGATCTCCTTGGACTTCCTCGCCGCCTGGAGCTGCTCGTCCCCGTAGGCGTAGATCGTGGATCGATACTGGGTGCCGGCGTCGTTGCCCTGGCGCATGCCCTGCGTCGGATCGTGGCCTTCCCAGAATGTCTTGAGGAGCTCCTCGTAGCTGATGATCTTCGCGTCGAACACCACCAGCACCACTTCGGCGTGGTTGGTGAAGCCGCTGCAGACTTCCTCGTAGCCCGGGTTCCTGGTCTCGCCGCCGGCGTAGCCGACCGCGGTGCTGTACACGCCCGGCAGCTTCCAGAACAGCCGCTCCGCGCCCCAGAAGCAGCCCATGCCGAACACCGCCTGCTGCAGGCCGGCGGGGAACGGCGGCTTGAGCGCATGGCCGTTGACGAAGTGCCGCTCCGGCACCGGCATCGGCTGCGCGCGACCGGGAATCGTCTTGTCCGCGGGCAGCAGGCTGGTCAGTTTCTTCATGAACGAGAACATAAACGTGGTCTGTCCCTGTTTTTCGCTGGATAGAATAGCACCATGAGAATCTGCGTCTACGGCGCGGGCGCCGTCGGTGGTTTGATCGCCGCCTGGCTGCATCGTTCCGGCCACGAGGTGTCGGTGGTGGCGCGCGGCGCGCATCTGGAGGCGATGCGCGCCGGCGGCCTGCGCGTGCGCAGCGGCAACGAGGTCCAGACGTTCCGGCTGCGCGCGGAAAGCGATCCGGCGAAGCTCGGGGCGCAGGACTACGTATTGGTCGTGGTGAAGGCCCAGAGCCTTACCGGGGTCGCGCAGGGCATCGCCCCGCTGCTGGGCAAGGACACCTCGATCGTCACGGCGATGAACGGCGTGCCGTGGTGGTTCTTCGACCGGCTCGGGTTCAAGAAGGGCGTGGAGCGGCTGGAATCGCTCGATCCCGGAGGCGTGCTCGCGCGCGCCATGCCGACCGAGCGCATCGTCGGCTGCGTCATCCACCTCGCCGCCTCGATGCCCGAGCCCGGCCTGATCAGCCACAACATGGGGTGCAAGCTGATCCTGGGCGAGCCCGGGCGGGGCAACACCTCGCGCACCGGGCGCATCGCCGAGGCGCTCGCCGGCGCCGGCTTCGAGATCGTGGTGAGCGAGTTCATCGAGAAGGACTTCTGGGTGAAGCTGCTCGGCAACGTGAGCTTCAACCCGGTCTCGGCGCTCACCGTGAGCACCGCCGACCGGCTGATCGAGGACCGCGAGATCAAGCGCTACATGGTCGAGATCATGCGCGAGGTGCTCGAGATCGGCCGCGCGGTCGGCGTCGACGCCGACATCGATCCGGAGGCGCGCATCGAGATGGCGCGCGTGCTCGGCCCCTTCAAGACCTCGATGCTTCAGGACCTCGAGGCCGGCAAGCCGCTGGAAGTCGACGGCCTGCTCGCCGGCACGCTGGAGGTGGCGCGCAAGGCCGGCGTGCGCGCGCCCTTCACCGAGAGCCTGTTCGGGCTGATCCGCGCCCGGGCTTCTGCAACGGGACAATATCGATAACCGAGATGATGAAATCCATTCTGCTATTTGCGCTGCTGATCGTAGCTTTCCCGGTAAAAGCCCAATACAACGGGCCCGCAGTCGAAGCCTGCCGCGCCTACGCCAAGCGCGAGGCCGCGCGCGAAGGCAACCGGCAGCACGACATCGTGATCGTGCGCGACCAGGCGCTGTTCATCGAGCGCTACGGCCGCAAGCTCGGCAGCCAGACCGTCTCCTCCATCCTCACCGGCAACGGCGCGGTCGTGCTCGACGGCGCGCCGAGCGCCGAGCTGTCGTTCATCTGCCTGCTCGCCGACGAGAAGCGCCCGCTGTTCTTCAACTGGCTGGCGCGGCACGACGTCTCGGCCCTCGCCCAGTGCACGCGCGCCGAAGCGCTGCGCAGCGAGCCGCGTCCCTGCCTGGAGCTGCTGCTGCGCGTCGCGGAGACGGACCTGACCCAGATCTACGCACAGCGCTTCCAGGAGGCGCACGAGCGCGGCGAGAGCACGCTGGCCGCGTATCGCAAGGCGAACGACGAGTGGAAGCAGTACCGCGCCGCCGAGTGCGCGCGCCGGCGCGAGCTCGCGCCGCAGGGCATGGCCGCCGAGGATTTCGAGCTCGCCTGCATGGTCGAGCTCACGCGCCGGCGCGGGCTGGACATGCGGTAGGCCGGCAATGAGCCTCGACCTGTACCTCGCCTACGTGCTCGCCTGCGTGGTGATCGCGATCGTCCCGGGGCCGACGGTGACGGTGATCGTCGCCAACAGCCTCGCCTACGGCACGCACGCCGGCCTGCTCAACGTCGCCGGCACGCAGCTCGGCCTCGCGCTCATGATGGCGACCCTGGTGGCGGGCCTGAGCGCCGTGATCGCGGTCATGGGCTGGTGGTTCGACTGGCTGCGCATCGCCGGCGCGGCGTATCTCGCCTGGCTCGGCTGGAGGCTGCTGCGCGCGCCGGACCTGCTCGCGCAGCAGGCCGGGGCGGCGCCGCCGCGCGGCGGCTTCTTCCTGCAGGGATTGCTGGTGATGCTCGCCAACCCCAAGGCGCTGCTCTTCTTCGGCGCCTTCATC
>Ga0214472_10007207_pt1 | contig 11662 bp, 10 predicted proteins | sample RVTome_6_FD_207662 | JGI IMG/M metagenome (GOLD analysis project Ga0214472, IMG submission 207662) | Soil microbial communities from uranium-contaminated site in the Upper Colorado River Basin, Wyoming, United States - RVT140D175 | ecosystem: Environmental > Terrestrial > Soil > Contaminated >...
AGGGTGGGATCGAGCCGGTGCAGGCTCTGCACGTCGATGCTCGGGATGAGCCCGGGCATGCCCGCAGGGAACGTGTCGACGGGACCGAGCAGGCACAGCCGCTTGCCGGGCGGGCTCACGCGGTCGTACAGGATGGCGAGGTCGGCGGGGCGCGTGAGGCGCGGTCGGAGCACGTTCCATTCGGCGCGGGCCGTGAAGTCCGCGCTCGTCTCGAAGACCTGGGGGAGCTGACCCTGCGGCGGCACGCTCTGGACCTGGGTGCCCCTCGGGATCAGGCAGACGCCCGGCGCGCCCGGCGCGTCCTCCACCGTGAACGACAGGTGCCCGCTCGCGGCGACCCCGGGAGCGAGCTCGTAGCCGATGGCGCGAGCCAGCTCGAGCACCGAGCGCCGCTCGGTGGCCGTCCGCAAGAACCCTTCGTTGGCGATGCGCTCCTGATAGAAAGTCAGGATGTCGGCGACGCTCGCGCAGGCGTCGAGCAGCGCGACGGTGGGGTCCTCCGGCGTGCGGGCGGTGAGCCGGGCGAGCGGCTGATCGGCTCCGCCGTCGGTCTCTCCGGACGGCCGGATCAGCGGCAGCTCTTGCAGCATTCGCTCGAGGAACCGGCCATGGGTGGCCAGGCGATAGCGCAGGGCCGGGAGCCCCGGCGCGTTTCGCACCGGCTCGTCGGGGTGCGCCCCCTCACAGCAGCCGCAGCGGTCGAGCGTCGGCTCGGGCGTCGGGTCGTTCATGCCTCACCCACCATGCGGAATTCGATCCGGCCGTTCTCGGGTGCGTTCGGGTCGCTGTCGAGCCGGGCGATCTCGAGCCGCCGCATCGTGATAACCCCATCGGCGAGCTCGCCGGCCGGCGTGCGGCTCCAGCGCTGGAAGCGACGCGGCAGCACCTGCGCCACGCCGGGCACCTCCATGGCGCGCGCGATCAGCGCGCTCAGGTAGACCGGAGCGCCGAAGGTGAACCGGTCCGGATGGAAGAACCCCGTCGTGCCGTCCGGCAGCACGCGCCGGCTGAAGGCGTCCAGCAGCCGCTGCTCGACGTCCGGGGCGAAGTACCCGCGGCGGACGCAGACGTCGAAGGCGAGGTCGAGCGGCGCGAACCGGGGCACGTCGATCTCGAGATCGTGGCCGGCCAGACGGAAGCGCTCGATGAACGCGCGCAGCTCGCGCTCGAACGCGGCGTCGATCGGCGCGCCCCCGCGGCGGTCCACGGTGACGAACATCGTGTGCCAGCTCCCCGTCCAGCGCCGGGTGGCGACTGCGCGCTGCACTTCGGGATGACGCTCCGCCACCGCGGCATAGTCGGCGGGCGTCACGGCCCGCTCCTGGCGCCGGAAGGCCTGGGGGGCATAGAGCTTCGCCTGGGCGATGGGGTGGGGCTCGCGTCCGCCGCGCGCAGCCATCGGGTTGCGGACGCGATCGATCCCGCCGAAGGCCGTGGCGAGCTTTCCGGACGGCATCACGACGTGGGCGATGGCCTCGGGGCCGACGTTGCCCGCCGGGCCGCCGCCGACGCGGTAGCGCGCCCGGAACTGATCGCCCGGCCGGATGCGCCGGCCGTTCGCGCCGTCGCCGAAGCGCAGGTAGGCACGGCCGTCGTCCTCGGTCTCGACGATGAACTCGAGCGCGAAGCGGTCGCTGGCGAGCAGGTCGCGGCGGGCCGTCCAGCGCTGGCGGTCCTGGTCGTGGAGCTCGACCGCCGGGCGGACATCTTCCATCGAGGTGTTGAACGCCGCCGTGGCCGAGGCCTGACCGTCCACGAGCACCAGCGCGTCGGTCCCGCGCTGGCGCACCCGACCCTGCTGGGTCACGGGCTGCAGGAGGCTCCGCGCGAGCAGTGGACGGTAGACCCGCGCATCGGGCACGTCGGCGAGCGGGTCGCCCGCCGTGACCGGCTGGTCGCCGGGCACGGTGCGCCCGTGATCGACGAGGACCACGTTGGCCCGCGCGACGGAGACCGCTTCCTCGAGTTGCCCTTCGACCCGGGTCGAGATGCAGAGCGGGAAGGGCAGGGCGTCCTCGGCATCCCAGCGGATCTCGACCACCGGCGTCCCGTCGAGCGGATCGACGCGGAGCGGCGGGATCTGTCGCTGTCCGTTCGCCAGGGAGGGTGCTTCCGGGTCGACGGCGACCAGGCGCACCGCGTGCCGGTGGGCGCGGTCGGCGTCCGCGTCCTTGCCGTTCGCGGGGCTCTTCCTCTCCTCGAATACGAGGACGTCGCCGCGGCGCAGCCGGAGCCTCCGCTGGACGTCGTCGCGCAGGAACGCGCGCGTGGCCCCCTTCGGCAGGCAGCACTTCTCGTCGCCCCAGGTGTAGAACCGGACCTTATTGTGGGCTTCGTAGAGGGTCAGGTCGTGGAGGGTCTCGAAGGCCTGGGCGCCGGCGTCAAGCGCGACGGCGGCACGCGCCCGGTCGACCGACGCCTCGGCGGCGAGGCCGGGCGCGTGCGTCAGGAGCACGGTGCCGCCGAGCCCCGTCGCTGGATCGCAGCCGCGCAACCCCTGTCCGTCGGCGACGCCGCTCACCTCGACGGCGACCCACGCGCGGGCGTTGCAGCCGTCGTGGAACGGGTAGGTGAGCAGCCGCGCGTGCCGACGCACCGATACGCGTCGGCGCGCTGTGCCGAGATAGGCCTCGGTGCCGACCGCATCCTGGAAGTAGCTCAGCTCGTCGCCCCGGAACGCGACGAGCTCCACGAGGGTCACCCACAGGTCGGCCGGACTGCGCTCACGCCAGCCCGGCAGCAGGGCGGAGAGGCGATCGAGCATGAGCCGGCGGAAGCTCGTGTAGTCCTTGGCCAGATAGTCGACCGGCGGGTCGGTCAGGCGAGCGGGCGGGCACTCGAGGACCGGTGCGCAGTCGAAATCGCTCGGACAATCGACCTTGAAGGAGAACTCGATCTCCGCCAGCGCGGGATCGATGCCGTCCGGCGGGCGATCGTCAGCCGCCGACGCGACCAGGCGCAGCACGTAGGGCGAGAAGTCGCCCGGCGCCTCGACCTCCACCGCCAGCACGTCGCCGGCGGCGGTCACGCGTGTCACCTCCGGGTCGCGCACCCGCTCGCCGCCGCGGATCTCGACGTTACGCTCGGTCAGCGGCGTGGCGGGCACCCCGGCGAGGGGGTGCACGAAGTGGACGTCGAGGCGCGTCTGTCCGCCCTCGACCTCGACGTACTCGATGCCGTTCAGGAGCGGGCCGGGGCTGTCCTCGGCGGTCCGGCGGAGCGCGACCACCCGACCCTTGAACCGGCAGAAGTACTGGGTGCGCATCTCAGGTCGTCCGGGTGAACTGCGCGGTGGCGGCTTCCTGCGTCAAGAGAACGGTGTAGCGCACGGTGACGCTGAGGGTCGCGTCCCGGCTCTCGCTCAGGACCTCGTCGACGCGGATCTTGTCACCGAGCCACTGCTGCAGCGCGCCGCGGACGAGCAGCTGGAGAGTCGCGGCCACCTCGTCGCTGTTCGGCGCGAAGACGAGCTGCATCAGCCCGGTGCCGAAGTCGGGCCGGTTCACGCGCTCGCCGGGAGCCGTGAAGAGTGCCTGCTCGATCATGTCGCGGATGTGGCCGTCGCGATCGGCCTCGGCGGTCCGCCCGCGGGGATCGACGTGGTAGGGGAAGTCGACGTTCATCGCTAGGTCCCGAGCACCCGGGTCTGGCTCATCACCGGCAGCAGGGGCGTGCCGGTCGGTGTGCAGATCGCCTGGCCGGAGAAGAGCAGGACCGGCTGCCCGGCGACGAGCACGCGGGTAGCCGCCACCACCCACTGCGCGGTCACACACGGCCCGTTGCCAGCCGGGGGCACGAACGCGCAGCCGGCCACGAGGTACGGCGCGGCCATGGTCGTCACCGGCTGTCCCGACACGAGCACGCGCGGGTTGGGCGACGACGGCGTTGCCTGGCCGCCGTGGCTGCAGAGCACCGTGGCTCCGAGATGGAGGAGAGGGCCGGGCATGGTCTCGCCATCTCCACTACACCACGGTGAGGGCGCCGGTGTTGATGTTCACCGTCGGCCCCGTCATCACGATCGAGGCGCCCTTGCCGTTCTGGATGTAGATGCCGGTGTCGTTGACGATCAGCGTCGCGCCGGTCGCGCTCTTGATCATGATGCCCCCGCTCGGCCCTGGCAGGTCGCTGATGGTGATCCCGTTCTGGAGCTGCGTCTGCATCGTGATGGACGAGAGCGCGGGCGGCGTCGCCCGCGCGAGCGCCGGCACCTCGGCGGCGCTGCCCCAAAAGCAGCCCACCCAGATCGGGTAGTCGATGTCGCCGTGCTCGAACTCGACCCACACGCCGGAGCCGATGATCGGCAGCGCGAACAGACCGTTCTGGATCCCCGCGACCGGGGCGCACGGCATCGCCCAGCTCGCCGGCGCCAGGCCGGTCACGTCGGGCACCTGCACCTGGAGCCGGCCCATCTGCATGGGGTCGATGTTGTTGAGGACCATCCCGCGGTACTTGCCGTAGTACTTGCCGTTGCTCATGCCGGCACCGTGGGAACCAGCGACACGATGCCGTTCCGCGACAGCGTGAAGCTCTGCTTGAACTCGCCGGCCTTGATGGTGCTCGTCACCTGCTCGACGTAGTAGAGCCCGTCGAACGCCAGCCCCGTCCCGCGCACGCCCACGAGCTGGCGCGCGTGCAGCACGCGGCCGTAGCGCAGCACGTCGAGCGACCCGTTGCCGGTCACCGCGTCCTGCGACCGCGAGGCCTCGGCCACGCCCAGCGCGATCGCCGCCATCGGCGAGAGCTTCGCCGTCTCGCGCAGCACGGTGACGTTGGTGATGGGGGCGGGGATCGCGCCGAGCGGCGGCTGCAGCGGGTTGAGCGGCGGAATGGGGATCGGGATCGGCACCCGGGTCAGCGGGTTCTGGATCATCACCACGGGCAGCGTCGCCTGGGACGTCTCGAAGGTGAATGAGAGCGACTCCACGTTGGTGTGAGCGTCCATGTCGATGTTCAGCGCCGGCTGCGGCACGCCGATCTTGATCTGCGGGCCGAAGTACGCCACGTTCGTGCCGGGCGCGGGCCCCGGCTCGATGTAGAACACGTAGCCGACCTCGCGGGCCAGCCCCTGGATGTATTCGAGATCCGTCCCCTCGTGGCTGGGGATGCGGTCCACCGGCACCGGCACGTCCGGGAACAGCGTAGGAATCACGAGCGGGATGAGGCCGAACGGGGCGTACTTGGCGATGATGAGCGCGACGCGCGCTTCGATCGGCATGGCCGGGTAGGGCAGGCCGCCGAAGTCTTGCAGCGCCATCACCTGCGTGAGGTCCCGCCCCATCACGCGCAGCGTCGAGGTCCCACCCGCCTGGCCCGGCTGGATGTCGTGGTGGGTCATGACGCCGTCCATCAGGACCTCGGGGACCGAGTTGATGGTGACGATGATGATGACGCGCAGGAGCGGCGTCTGCCCCCCGGCCACCAGGAAGATCGTGTTGAGCGGCGACTTGGCGCCGAACGTGAAGGTAAGCTCGAAGCCGCTCGGGCTCTCGCCCGCCCGCGACGTGACGGTCACGCTCTGGAGCGCGTCGAGCACGAGTTTCGGCACCGGCAGCGCGATCACCGGCCCGGCGAGCAGGGTGAGGTGCACGCCCTTAAGCACCGGCGCTCCCCGGCACCCCTTCGGGCAGCGTGATGCGGAGCCGGCGGCCCGTTTCCTCCACGAGCGCCTCCGCCCGCAGGGCGCCGTTCGCGTCGGCGATGCGCCACGCCTGCAGCGCGTCGCCGAGGTAGCGCGCGGCGAGGTTGTCGAGCCGGTCGGCGTCGACCACGCGGTGCTCGACGAGCGTGACCAGCGCCGACGGGTCGGGCAGGAAGCGCCGCCGGAGATACCGCACGGTGCGCCCGTCCGCGAGCACGATCTCGGCGACGGCCAGGCCGTGATAGCGGCTGCCCGGCGGATAGAGCGTGACCTCGATCGGCGGACCCTGGAGCAGCCGGTCGGCCATCGTGTTCATGGAAGCCTCCCGAGCCCGAGCTCGCTGAGCCCGCCGCGCCGCGCCTGCTGGGCGAGCTGTTCCTTACCCTGCAGGTAGGCCATGAAGATGCCTCCGCCGCGGTGGTCGAAGCCGAGGTCGTCGATGCTGAGCACGCGCATTCCGAGGCTCACCTTGGCCCGGATCGGGTTGAGGGTCGTGTCGAACGCCTCCTCGGTGATACTGAAGTCGATGATGCGGACCGGCACCACGCGGCTCTTGCTCCACACGAAGAGCGTCAGCGGCGCCTCGACCGGCGCGATCTCGAGCGTCCCGAGCTGGGCCAGCGTGTTGTTCGTGAGCAGCCGATCGCTCGGAGGGTAGATCACGGTCTCGAGGGCGGCCAGCTCCGGATGGATGCCGAGCTGCACGGCGCGGGCGTTCAGGTCGGGGAACTCGAGCTGGTCGGTGGCGTCGATCTCCGCGTCCAGCTTGATCGTCTCCACCGCCGGCCCCTTGAGCCGCAGCGCCTGCGAGCGGTCCTGTCCGTCCCCGGCGATGGCCTGCGGCTGCAGCGTGCGCGTCAGCATGTCGGCGTTGTACTGCAGCACGATCACGCGTACGAGATTGCCCGAGCCGGAGTCGACCAGGACGAGCCCGCCCTTGAGCACGCGCGGAGAGTTGGGAAAGGCGCTCATAGATTGCTCGTTCAGCCTATGCGGTCCGCGTCGTTGCCGAATCGATCGGGAGGTTGCCCGACGGACGTGGCCGGGCGCGCTTTCCACTAGAAACTGCTCCCAGGCCGATGCGTTCTGCTTCACCCTGCGCCGCGGATAGTAGTCCTTGAGGATGTCGCCCTGTTGCTTCATGTACTTGGGGCGGGACGCCGACGGCTTCGGTGGAATGAGCGACCCGACGCTGTAAGACTCCTTCGCGTCTGCCGCTGCTCTCAGCGCAAGCGGCGCCGGGGCGGTCCTTGGCGCCCCACGCGCACTTGCACTGGACGAGACGGGAAGACGCCCGATCGGAAGAAGATCGGGGCGATATGCTGGCTGGCAACTGAGCGTGGAGGCTGATCATCAGCATGGCTCGTGTCATGGGGTCGCCCCCGTGGTGCCAGTGCTTCCGAGCTCGATCTCATTGTGCTGACCGCCTGGCGTGTCAACGCGTTTCCACACTCCACCGACAAGCGCGGCGGAGAAAATTGAATGCCAGCGGTGAAATACCGGCGTGGAGATCCGCGTCCAGCCGATCCCCAGAGGGCGGTTCCTGGCAATAACCCACTCCGCAAAGCTGAGCTTCCAAACCGCCGCCGTCGCTGTTGCCGCCACCGCCCCAGCGCTCGGGAAAGCTATGCCTGTTGGATCCAGGGTTCCAGGCAGTCCAGGTGTGTCCACGACAAAGATCCGCCTAGCCATGGGCGTGAGGCATTCGTCTTGATCGTGATGGTCGTCCGAACTTCCGGCCGGCCACCCGCCCAAGTGCAACCATACTCCGCCGTCGAATTGCCAAAGGCCAGTGGCCTTCGTGCGTGTGATGTCAAACTCGGTGCCAGGCGGGATCGCTCCATTTAGCTTGAAGATCAGTTCCATTCCGTTTTGACCGACGGCAGGTCCATCGACGCCAAGGGCAGCGGGTTTGCTTGTTGCGCAGTTGGCGGCCTCGGGCGCCCCGGCGTTATTGAAGGCCTCGCGGGTGGCGGTAAGCCCAGCGAGCGTGGCAGGCGGCGCCGGTGCCGGCTGTCGATGCACCGCGGGTCCCGTCAACATCGATGGACGGAACGAACGGCCTGCTGCAACCGCGTCGGCCGCCCTGGCGGCCTCGCGCTCCGACCCGTCGTCGGGTGAAGAAATAGAATCGGGGCGAACGGAAGAGCCGTTCCCATCCTGCTGCACGACGTGGGCCAGCTCGTGCGCGAGCAGGCCGCGGCCCGAGGCGGTGGCCAGTGCAAAGCGGTCGGCGCGAAGGACGACGTGTGGCCCCACGGTATAGCCTAGGGCGTCGACCGCCGCGGCGGACGCCGTCGCCCGCGCGTCGGCGTGCACGCGGACGCGACGGAAGTCGTGGTCGAAGCGCGTCTCGAAGAACTCGCGGGTCGCCGCGTCGAGTGGCTCCCCCGGCGTGTGAAGCACCTCGTGAACGATCTGCGGGGCGTGCCGAGCCCCCATGGTTCCCAGACCGCTCACGGGCGCTCGATGAAGGGGCGCGCCGCCGCGACAGGCTCGACACTCCTCGGTGCCACTGCCCGATCTACCACACGCGCAGCGTCGCTGCAGGAGCCGCCCTCCCGCCGGCGGCGAAGAGCTCACGCGGGTGACGAGAGCCCGGGATCGAGGCCCGGCGGTCATGACCGGAGGCCCTCGGACAGCGCTCGCGCAACGCTCGCACCTGCCGCTTCGGGCAGCGTGCCGGGCGCGAAGGGCGCCGTGGTGGCGCCGAGCCGGCCGATGCGGCGGCTCGCGATCCGCGCTTCGGGGACGCCGTCCGGCCGGGTCACGACGCCCGTGAGCGCCCGGCTCACCGCGTCGACGATGAGGCCCCGGTCGCCCGACGGGACGCCGTCCAGGTGCAGCTCCTCGACGTGGATCTCGATGATGGTCGTCATGGCGCCCGTTTCACACCCAGTCCCGGCACTCGGCGTCGGTCAACTGGCGCTCGAGCTTGGCGTACTCGCTCCGCGCCGCGCGCAGCAGGTGCCGCATGCGAACGGGCTCGCCGGCGTCGGCGGCCAGGAACGCGGCCTGCAGGGCGATGTTGCGGATGTTGCCGCCGGCGACGTTGAGACGGGACAGCTTGCTCACGTCCAGATTCTCGACGGGCGTCGCCGCCGGGTAGACGCGCCGCCAGATCTCCGCGCGCTGGGCGGAGTCGGGAAACGGGAACTGCACGACGAAGCGCAGTCGTCGCAGGAACGCAGTGTCGAGCGCGCTCTTCATGTTCGTCGTCAGGATCGCGAGGCCGCGGTAGGACTCCATCCGTTGCAGCAGATAGCTGATCTCGATGTTGGCGTAGCGGTCGTGGCTGTCCTTGACGTCGCTGCGCTTGCCGAACAAGGCGTCGGCCTCGTCGAACAGCAGGACGGCGCCGCTGGCCTCCGCCATCTCGAAGACCCGCCGCAGATTCTTCTCGGTGTCGCCGATGTACTTGCTCACCACCTGGCTGAGGTCGATCCGGTAGAGGTCGAGCTCGAGCTCGCGCGCCAGGACTTCCGCGGCCATCGTCTTGCCGGTGCCGCTCGCGCCCGCGAAGAGCGCGCTGAGGCCGAGGCCGCGCGCGCCCTTGGCGGCGAAGCCCCAGGTGTCGTAGACGCGCGCCCGGTGGCGTGCGTGGGCCGCGATGTCCCGCAGCGTCTGGAGCTGGGCCGGCGGCAGGACGAGGTCGTCCCAGCCCGCCGCGGGGACGAGGCGCTGCGCGAGGTCGTCTAGGCGGCCGCGCGCGTTCGTGCGACAGGCGTCCCAGAGACTACGGACGAGTGCCTCCGGGCTTTCCGCCGGGTCCATGCGCGCCCGGAGGCTCGCCGTGCGGATCTCGCCGGCGCCGAGGTCGAACTGCGACACCACGCGCTCCAGGGTGCCGTCGAGCTGCGCCGCGTGGAGGCCGAGCGCTTCCTGCCACAGGCGCCGCTGCTCAGCAAAGCTGGGCTTCTCGATGTCGAGGCGTACCACCTGGCGATGCCGGAGGCGCAGCGGCTCGGACGTGGCGACGAGCACTGCCCCGCGCAGCTGGTCGGGGAAGGCGAGCGCGACGCGGGGCATCTCCATCTCCTCGCAGTCGAGGAGCAACACCGCGTGACCGAGCGCCGCCTCCCGGTCCCACAACCGCGCGAGGGCGTCGCGCTCCGACACGGTCGCCGGCACGTCCGTGCCACGAAGGATGCTGAGCTGCATGCCGAGTGCGGCGCAGACGGCGGCCGCCACACCGCGCTTGCCGGCGGTGTCGATCCCGCCCAGCTGAACGACCGGCAGGATCCCGGACCCGGAGCGCCCCCAGAGGTCGGCCGCGCGCTCGGCCCACGCCCGCTGCGTGGGCGCCAGGTCGGACGGCGGCGGATGGATCTCGATGAAACCCTCCAGGTGCTCGTCGAGGTAGGAGATGCCCGTCAGGTGATGGAGTACGCGCTCGGCGATCCTGAGCGGGCTGGTGGTCAGCGTCTCGCCCTTGCCGATCTCGATCAGCCGCCAGTGCCGGAGCGGCCCGGCGGGGGTGAGCGCGCTCCAGTGCGCTCCGGACAGGGCGGTGAGCGCTAGGCTGAACGTCGGCCCGGTCCGCGATCCGGGGGCTCCCAGGAGCGCGTGAAACGACGCATCGAGCTCGATCCCGGCACACATGATCAGGACATCGCGCTCGAAGGGCGAGAGCTCGAAGGTCTCGCAGAGGGTGTCGAGCACCGCGGGCGCGGGCATGGCCTCGGCCGCCTCCCGGACCGCCGTCTCGGCCGCCCGCTGATCCTGGATCGGGGCGCTCGCGTCGTCGGCGACGGCGGCGTGACGGGCGAGGTGCGCGCGCACGAGCGCCAGGCGCGCCGTCAGGTATCGCTGGTTGGCCTCCACCCAGCTCGCGGCAACTGTGGTGGTCATGAGACGGCCACCGTCGGCGAGCTGTACGCGCCGTGGGCGTCGACGCCGAGCGGGCTCTCGGCGCCGTCCACCTGCACGCGCACGAGATAGGTGCCAGGTGCCACGCCGGCGATCGGCACGTCGATCTCGGTGGTCGGCCCCGCGGGGCTCCCGGGCGGACGGGGCGGCGCGACGAAGCTGTACGCGCGCGGCACGGGCGGCGGGTCCAGCGGCGGGCTCACCGGCTGGAGCCTCTCGTTCAGAAACATGACCACGCGCTGGGCCGACTCGACCGGCGGGTCGATCGTGAGCCGCACGAGCCCGGGCATCGGCATCGTCACCGGCGCGATGATCTCGGGATGCAGCACGAACGCGGCGAGGTTGGACGCCACGCCGGCGTGCGGCGTCGCCGGCTCGCCCATCATGAGCTGGTGGATGACCTGGACGCTCTGCACGCCCGCCTTGAGTCCACTCGGCAGCGCCACGACGATCTCCGTGTCGCTCGCGGCTCCTGGGTCAGGCCTGACGTCGAGCCCGCCGATCCTCACCAGCGTGCGCTCGCCCACGAGCCGGCGCCCACGCACCACGAGCCGATGGCGGGCCAGGATCGGCGGGCCGGCGGTGAGTGCCGGGCTGCCGCCCTCCTCCGAGAGCACCCGCTCGATCACGGGCTCGTGGAACGGGACCACGTAGAGCTTGCGCGCGCGGACGGGCAGCGGGGCCCGCGTCGAGCGCTGGGCCTCGATGAGCACGACCGACGCCATGTACGGCGCGCTCGGCCGGTAGCGGCTCTGGAAGGCCGCCCAGAGCTTCGACACCTCCTCGGTGCTCATCGTCTGTGGCGTGATCTTGATAGCTTCCACCTGCTCGGCGAGCTCCGAGGCCGCGAGCGCCTCGAGCTCCGGCGGCAGCGAGTTCTCGGGATCCGAGATGAGACCGGGCGCGCCGAGCGCACGGCGGATCGCGGACCGGGCGAGGACCGGTGTCTCGTGAAGGATCTGCATACCGTACCCGAGCATGATCTCGGCGTGCAGGTCGCGCCCAGCGTAGGCGGTGAGCAGATAGTGGAGGTCGAGCGCCAGGGGCGGGTTCGCGATGCGGTCGCCGTCCGTGTTCCGCCCGGGCAGACCGGCGTTGCGCCAGCCCTGGTTCGGCGTCACCTGATACAGGAAGAGGTTGAGGCGGCTCCCGGCG
>Ga0214472_10007208_pt1 | contig 11661 bp, 11 predicted proteins | sample RVTome_6_FD_207662 | JGI IMG/M metagenome (GOLD analysis project Ga0214472, IMG submission 207662) | Soil microbial communities from uranium-contaminated site in the Upper Colorado River Basin, Wyoming, United States - RVT140D175 | ecosystem: Environmental > Terrestrial > Soil > Contaminated >...
AGACCCACGGCAGAACCTGCCACCGCGAGAATCACACCGATACGAGATCCCCATTCTTCCTTTTGGGAAGCGCTCATCGCACACTCGACGATAGGGTGAAAGCCTTGCGCGGAACCGCTGCGCCTGGAGTGATCACGACAGGACCAATCGCAAAGTACAGACGACCGGCAAATCCGTCCACACACGACTTTCCGAGGGTTGCCGGATGCGGCGTACGATAATCTTCATCGACCCCCCCGCCTTCTGTACCACCGTCGAGCGGCTGGTGGCCCCGGCGCTCCGGTACCGCCCCCTCGCGGTGGCCCCTTCCGGAGCAGATCGGGCCACCGTCCTGGCGCTCTCGCCGGAGGCGGAGGCTGCCGGGATCACCCGTGGTATGGCGGTACGGCTTGCCCGGAAGGTCTGCCCTGATCTGATTCTGCTCCCCCCCAACCCTCGGCTCTATTCCCGTGCCTCCAGGGCGCTGCACGAGGTGCTCCAGCGGTACGCCCCCATCATCGAGCCGAGGTGGTACGGTCATGCCTTCCTGGATGTCAGCGGCACGGAACGACTCTTCGGCACGCCGACCGACTTGGCTCGGCGGATTCACCGTGAGGCGCTGGAACGGATCCGGCTACCGCTCACCGTGGGTGTGGCCACCAACAAACTGGTGAGCGAGGCCGCCACCCGAGTCGGACGTTCTGCTGGTGTGCCGAGCATGGAGGTGTGGCCGCTTGCCGTTCCGGCGGGCGACGAAGCCCCCTTCCTCGCCCCTCGATCGATCGTCGTGCTCCCCGAAGTTCCTGATCCGATTCGACGGCGGCTCGATGACTATCAGATCGACCTGATCGGTGAGGTCGCCGGCATCTCCGAACCCGACCTCTGTGCCGTGTTCGGCTCCGCCGGGCGCACGCTCCGCGCGCGGGCAAGTGGCATCGACCCCCGACCGGTACTCCCGCCCGAGATTCGCTCGGAATACGAGATGGCCCACACGCTGGCGACCGATACAAATGACTTGGAGACGCTCCACACCCTGCTCAGACGATTCGCCGAGAGGCTGGGGAGAAGATTGCGCCGGCGTGGGCTCGCGACTCGGAGGATCCAGGTAGCCATCGACTATGTGGACTTCACTAGCGCCTCTCGCGGCGTGCCCACCGATGCCACGCTCGACGTCGAACTCTGGCATGCCGCTCGGCGTGCGCTCCGGCTGGCGATGACCAAGCGGCTCGCGGTGCGGCGGATCGCCATGACCGCCCATCGGCTGATCGAGGCCGATGCCCAATTGGGACTCTGGGATTCCCCGGAGCGTGGCCGGGGGGCCGTGTTGCAGCACGCGATCGACCAGGTCTCGGGATGGGGGCAGGGCGGTCGGCTCCAACCGGCCGCTTGCCGTGACCAGGGGGGATCCTCGATGCCTCACTGATTCATCCGAGAGAGGTTCTTCGCCTGGCGATTCACGTGAACGCTGCCTCGGTGGTAGCGGTTCACAATCATCCGAGCGGTGACCCCACACCTTCACCCGAGGACAGAGCGGTCACGAAACAGTTGTCGGCCGCGGGTACGCTCCTCGACATCCCCTTGCACGACCATCTCGTCGTGACTGCGGATCAATTCTTTTCCTTCGGCGAAGCGGAATTGTTATAAGTGGGTTGTCGGTCAAAAAGGAGAGAGCAGGCCTTAGCCTGCTCTCTTGTTGTTCGCCGACACCGCCGGGCTGGTCACGGCGTATGCCGAGGGTACCGAGCAAGGCGAAGGACTCCGCCCGGCGGCGGCCATCTCAACAGGATCAGTCTGGGTAGGTCAAGTCGAACGGGACTACTGTCCCCCTATGAGCTACCACGATGTCGAAGTCTCCTACACGCTGAAGCGGTGGTAGCCCCGTCGAGATGGGTGGGGTTGCCGTCGCCTCGATGCACCCTCTGAATTCGACGCTTTGCGTGGTCACCGGCTGTTCATACCAACCGTTGGCGTCTGTCGTGGGAGCCCCAACAAAGAAGAACGCGGAGTCGGGACAGGGCGCGTACGAGATCCTGACGTCTACCCGGGTTGCTGGAATTGTCTCGCCTTCTGAACTCACCATTCCGACGACCAGAAAGCGTGGGAAGTCCCAGTTATCGATGATCACCACGTCGCTGCCGCAGGCGATCGTCCCCACAAACAGCAGAACTGCGAGGCTGCGTCTCATCGGGACACGTCCCCTCCTCGTCTCGTCCTTAGGGAAGCACGTAACCGTACAGGTTTTCCTGCCAACTGGCGCGAATCTTCGTTGCACTCCACCCTGTGGGCTCAGTCGCCGATTCCCTCTGGTTGGTGGGGTCGGTCGACCGCGTGGTGAAGAACACCGCTGAGTTTGTGATCGCAGTATCAACCTGGGTCTCTGCGCAGTAGGCAAGGTGATCAACACCGCGATTTTGAATCCATGTAGATGACACATAGACTTCGCAGGTCTCGAGAAGCTTTGCGACATAGAGTCCAGGGTACGACGTACTATCATGGGTTTCTGTAATAGACCCAGGCCAGGTTGAGTCGTCCACAAGATCGTACAGGAACCCGGCTACCGGTGCTTCAACGATCGCCCCACGCCCCGAATCGGCTGTTTGCTGCTCATAGACCGACCTATGGTTGGTTCCCCCGACGATGATCCCATGAAAATCAGCAAACCCTTCCGCCAATGCGCACTCCAGGTCGGTGGGGAAGTAGAACGTGTGGTCGTCACAGAGACTCTCGTTGATTGGCGGCATGCCGCCAAGGGCCTTCTCGTGGAGGGCGTGCCCATACTCATGGGATTGAAAGAAAGGTGCATCTGCGTTGAGGACGACGGCAGTGCCAAGGGTAATCTTGTCGTCGCCGTCGTTGTAACTGCCGCCCGTCACCCCTGAATCGTACTCAACGTCTATCTTGGCCCGCTGGACCCCGAAAAACGTTCTGGACGCAGGAACAAACACGGCGACGTTGTGATGGATTGACGCCGCGGCCGTATTGTAGGCCACCTCGTCACCGCTGTTCCCTCCGCAACCGTAGTACTCGAGATTGATTTGAGCGGCCAGTGTGGGTGTGACCTTCGCGTAACTGTTGCTCAGCTCAAACGTGTACTCGTTCTCTTCGTATGGGCTATACGCACACTCCAGTTCGACCTCGCCGTTCGCATCGGTATGGGCGTACCCGCCACCGCCGATGTATCGCTGTTCATACCAATCCCAAATCAATAGGGAGACATACGCGTTGGGCACGGGCTTATAGACGGCTGAGTCCAGGTACACCAGCCGAACAGTATCCACTGCGGGTCCCTGTAGACGCATGCCCGCATAGCTCCACGCTGCGCTGAATGAGAACGAAGATGCCCCTGAATAGGAGGCTGGCTGGATCCTCAGGGGGCCCGAGGCGGATCTCGATGGCTTCAAGGAGAGGGGCCCCGGCACGATCCGTGTACCCTCGGGGAAGACAGACCGATCGAACGAAGGGGTAAGCCTTCCGCCATCCGGGGAGACCCACAGCCAAAGTTCGTTGTGATTCCCTTGTGACAAGAGCCTGCCGTTGTCAAACATCGGCTCCGGGTCTCCGGCGTCGACTCGCACGAGGATGCGGTAGTAGCCGGGCTCTGGGAATATCACCGTCTCCTGGAACCGTCCTGTTTGACCTTTGAGGACCGGGCGATCCTGGCGTGAAACCAAGGCCGTTTCCTCCCGAATGCCACGCCGCGAGGGGTGGTCCAGATCCGGGGTCGCGAAGATTACACTTGTCCGGGGGCTATCGTGCAATGCAGTGACCGTCGCAGTCACCGTGATCAGTTCCCCGGGGATTAGCGACCCCGCGATTGTAACGGACAGATCATAACGTGCGGGGTCCCATCGTTGTCTGGGACTGTCCAGTCGAACCGCCGGAGCTATGATAGACGACGGAGGGCCTACGACATCAGTCTCCGTGCACCCGGCGATGGCGAGGCTGAGGAGGCCGAGAGAGACGAGACCTCGGACACGCATTTGCATCACAAACCTCTTTGTTCGATCCGAATGATTGGGTCGGGAAGAGCGAGCAGACCCGCCGAGCGGGGCGCTTGGAAAAAAGAAGGATCGGCGGCTTGGTAGGGTCGCGAAGTTACCGCATAGCGGGTGGAGCGATTGAGATTTCGCTCCGGCAATAGCTGCCCAGAACATCACTACTCCGGTCCTGACCGGTGCGAGGGCTATCTAATGCGGCAGTCGTACTCAGTCAATCGCTCGGAACTTCTCTACGGAAACTTTCGAAGACATTTCACGGATTCTTGGGAAATCTGTTCGAGACCCCCGCTGTCTGTCTTCACCCTCTGTGCTGATTGGATATGCATCAAAATGGTGAACTGAGGCCATGAAGGACCCTGCCAGACAAAGGCTCGACGGAGGCAATCGCTGGCGATGACCAGGTCACGGGACGGTGGCAGGGTGGTGGGCTCCAACCGGCGGCCGCGAAGAGGATCCGTGCGGCGTAGCCTCGGCGGGGGAGGGTTGTCCGGGGCGACCTCGCGCCCGCCAGTGTGCTTTGCTTGTTGGGATGTGTTGTGGTTTACCAAGCGTTGTCTTGAAAGCTGACCGTGCCAGGAAGGGAGGAGCTCTCTATTCTGGTGCGGTGCTGACGGCAACACGGGGTCACGGCAGCCCCGGTTTGAAGAACGCCTGAGAAGTCTCTGAATGTTTCAGGAGGATCCCAGAAATGGGTTGACAGGCTCCCTTGTGCGGTTCACACTAGTGCACTGGTTCAAAACAACCGTTGAGGAAGGCACGCCTTGGCCGCTCTCTCCTCATTACGTGCGAGTTTCTGCACACCCCTTCTCCTGATGCTCCTCCTCGTTCCGGGATACCTCGCCGCACAGGCGTGCATGAGTGGCGTTGGTCCGCTGTCAAGCAGCCATGGGCTCTCCGGGCAGTTCATTTCCAAAGAGCACTCTCGCGGGTTCGGCGCGTCCGTGTGGATGGAGCGGCCTGCGGGTCGGTTTCTCCGGGCAGGGGCAACCGTCCTGCGGCCTCGCCGAACGAGCCTCACTGAGGTCAACCTTGATGTCCAACTAGGTAAGGTGCTCCACCCCTCCGGGTCGCGGGAGGTTTCGCTGTGCCCATCCATGCTCGTCGGGGCAGTCCTTCTCGATGGTGGGCTCAGCTGGAGAACATCGGTGGGTCTCCTTTCAGCCTTCACGCTCGCCCGTCCATCCTCAGTCCGGGAAGTCGGTCTTCTGACGGGCGCAGCCATTGAGTATGCCAGGACAAGTCTTGAGTCCTTGGCCCCAGAGGCGTACGGCTCGTTTGATCTCGGTGCGTTCTACCGATTCTCTCGCTGCGTGGCGTCAGCCGCGGTGGGACAGCTTCACATGGGGCGTGATCGCAACGATCCATCGGTGAGGCTCGTTGCCTCATTATGCCTATAGCTGCTAGAGGGGTTCTCCAATGTCTCGTCACCACCCCCTACGTTCGTGCTCGCTGATTGTGTGTGCCCTTGTGGTGTGGTGGTCCTGCCAGACAGATGACATCCCTGGTCCGACGACAACAGATACAAGCATCTCCGCCCTACTCAGCCCGGAGATCGACTCGAAGATCCGGGACCTCCCTGCCCTTGAACGCAATGTGGCGAGCCCCGAGCCCTGGGAGGGGAACGACTCCCTCCTGGTCGCCGCACTTCGCAGGACGGGGGGGGTGTTGTGGGTCGGGCTCCGGGATCCTGAGTTCCCGAAGACCCATGAAACGGCTTGGCTTTCTGTAGGCGACAAGGGTCGCCGGCCGAACCTCCAATCCAGACGTGGTGTTCGCGGGGCACTCTCAAGCGCGGCGATCCGCGCGTCTCTGGGGGCTATTCAGTCATACGGTGCGACGGTCATCAAGTATTACGCGGCGTTTGGAATGGCAATCATCGTGATTCCGCCAGAAGTGGGACCGGCGCTCGCCGAGGAGCCTCGTGTGGATTGGATGGACCCCTTCGATGGTGGGGATGGACGGTGGTTTGGTACCTCAGTTGCCCACCGAGCCTTCTATTTCACAACCCAAACGATTCCTTGGGGGGACTCGCTCGTGGCGGCGCCCCAGGCGTGGACACTCACGGGAGGAGACGGGGCAGAGGTTCTGATCATCGATACAGGACTTGAGCCCAGCCACGAAGACCTCCCAACATTGGCAACGTCGAATTGTCTCGAGATGCTCAACAACCCAGTCGCGTGTTCGGACGATGATTCTAATTATCACGGTACGTCCGTTGCCGGCGTCGTGTACGCACGAGACGATACGATGGGGGTCGTGGGCGTAGCGAACGCCCTCGACGCGGATGACATCTATGCCTATAAGGCGTGCATTTATCTGGAAGGTGGGGCCAGTGGGGGTGATGGGACACTGTACATGTTCGGCGGCGTCGGGTGCAAGGCGGACCGGACCGTTAACGCTCTCGAATGGGCAGAGGAGAATCTCAGTGGGGGGGTCGTCAACATCAGCTACGGGTTTACAACCGATTACAACTCAATAGCGACGGCCGTCGCGAGTGCGATCGAGGCGGACATTGTCGTTGTGGCCGCAGTCGGAAACAACTTTACCTCTTCCGAGCTGGATTCCACCGCATATCCCGCAGCGTACGATGACGTGGTTGGGGTCTCAGGTGTGATGAGGGACTCAGTGTTCGCCTCATTCTCGACCTCCGGTCCCTGCCCGAACTCGGGATCAGTGTCCAACTCGTCGGTCCTCATCTCGGCCCCTTACTGGACCAAGAGCACCATCGGTGTTGACACCTATGCGGACAGCCTCTGCGGGACCTCGTACTCTGCTCCTTTTGTCGCTGGAGTGGCAGCGCTGATCCGGGCCGCCAATCCGACGATGGCACGTGCCCAAGTTGTCACCCAACTAACGCGCTATGCACTAGATCTGGGCGACGCAGGCTATGACGAAGCCTACGGGTGGGGAATCGTCCAGGCGGACCTAGCCGTTGGCCTCTACCAGCCGGACGTCACAGGCACGGTTGAGACCGACAGGCCCAAGCTGACCTGGTCTTCCATCCCGATGGCCGACCACTACAAGATCTGGCGGCAGGCGCATCCGGAAGAGTCTGTCTGGACGGCCTGGGACACCACCTCATCAACGACCTATAAGGATTGGTCCACGAAGGTCGATAGTCTCTATGGGTACACCACTTGGCCACCGGCGAACGGGGATGCTGTAGGTTACTACGTAGAAGCTATTGCGGCCAACGGGAAGGGCACTGGGTTAAACGCGTGGGCCACATTCATTCCCCAAGCTGGCGGGCCAGGCTGATGCGGCTCGCTCGCTCAGCGGTTAGGCTGCGATCAGGCCACGTTATTGTCGCCAGAGCTATGGCCTTGAGTTTAGGGCTCGCGCTCCTTGGTTGTAGGGTGCTCACGGGGCCCAGTCTCCCAGACCTCCCCCCTCAGAATCACAGCCTGGACCCGGCGGATCTGAGGTTTGGGGCGCTCGTGGGGGACTGTCAAGGCTGGAGCGGGGGCTCCCGGCCCCCAGGGACCCACCTGCTCGCTGATGTGTTCTTCACCACTGATCAGTTCGCGACACACCCCAACGTGGAACAGTTCAATCTGGTCCGACAGCGCGGAGGCAGCATCGTGTTCGAGTATCATCTCCCGGGTTACCGGGTGTGGATACCCATTGACTCGATCCCGTCCTTCCCTCACGCAACGATCAGATACGTGCCAGATCCTTCGCGGTACGACGCCCGCGTGGCCATCCGCTTCGGCCCAGATTCCGTCCCAGACCCCGATCTTGCGGAGATCGGGCGCCTTGGCGGGCGGGTGACCGACCTCATCGTAGGTTTTTATGCTGAGGTGCTTCTCCCCGACGCGAGCGTTCCGGCGCTGCGAGAACTCAGAGGAGTGGAATCCTTGAGAGTGAGTGCCGGGGATGGCTGTCTCTTCTCAGGTTGAGGACCGTCGGGGCAATAGGGACTTGTTCCGGAACCCGAGTCTTCCGACTCAGTGAATCGCTCCGGGATTGCCGGAGGCTCCAATGTTTGAGAGGTTGGAGCGATGGACAGACGAACGCGGTACTCCCCGGAGGTCCGGGAGCGGACGGTGCACCTCGTGGAGGAGCATCGGCATGAGCATGGCTCGCAGTGGGCAGCGATCCAATCGATTGCGGCGAAGGTGGGGTGTACGGCCGAGACCCTGCGGCGGTGGGTGCGGCAGGCGGAGCGTGATGGGGGCCGGCGGCCGGGGCTGACGACCGAAGACCAGCAGCGGGTCAAAGTGCTGGAGCGGGAGAATCGGGAGCTGCGCCGCACGAATGAGATTCTCCGGAAGGCGTCGGCGTATTTTGCCCAGGCGGAGCTCGACCGCCCCGGGCGGTAATGGTGGCCTTCGTGGATGCCCACCGCGCGACGTATGGAGTCGAGCCGATCCGTGCCGTGCTGCCGATCGCTCCGTCGACCTACTACGAGCAGAAACTCCGCCAGGCCGATCCGTCGCGCCAGCCGGCCCGGGTGCAGCGCGACGCCCGCCTGCGCCCCGAGATCCAGCGCGTCTGGCAGGCGAACCGGCGCCTCTACGGGGCGAAGAAGGTCTGGAAGCAGCTCAACCGGGAGACGATTCCGGTGGCGCGCTGCACGGTGGCCCGGCTGATGCACGCGCTCGGGCTGCGGGGCGTGGTGCGGGGCCGGCGGGTCCGGACGACGATCCCCGATCCGCAGGCGGAGCGCCCGCGCGACCTGGTCCAGCGCCACTTCCAGGCCACGCGGCCGAACCAGCTCTGGGTGGCGGACCTGACCTATGTGGCGACCTGGCGGGGGTTCGTCTACGTGGCCTTTGTGATCGACGTGTTTTCCCGCCGGATCGTCGGGTGGCGCGCCTCGAGCTCCCTGCGCAGCGATCTGGCGCTCGACGCCTTGGAGCAGGCGCTCTACGATCGGGACACCGACGCGGACCTCGTTCACCACAGCGACCGCGGGGGGCAATATCTCTCGATTCGGTACACGGAGCGGCTGGCGGAGGCGGGCATCGAGCCCTCCGTGGGGAGCCGCGGGGATTCCTACGATAACGCCCTCGCCGAAACGGTGATCGGCTTGTTCAAGACCGAAGTCATTCATCGCGATGGGCCCTGGCGCGGGCTGGACGACGTCGAATACGCCACGCTGGAGTGGGTGACCTGGTTCAACACACAGCGCTTGCTGGAGCCGCTGGGCTATCTTCCGCCAGCGGAGTACGAGGAGCAGTTTCACCGCACCCAGACCGCTCACGCGGTCGCGGGGGCACTCACATAACTGAGTCTCCGGAAAAGCCGGGGCGATTCAGGGTCGCCGATTCCGAAAGAGACGAGACCTTGGACACGCATCTGCATCACAAGCTCATTGTTCGATCCGAGTGACTTGGTCAGGAAGAGTGAGCGGACCCGCCGAGGGGGCCTGAAAAAAGAAGGGATCGGCGGCTTGGTAGGGTCGCGAAGTTACCGCGTAGGGGGTGGAGCGATTGAGAGTTCGCTCCGACAACGGCTGCCATTAATACGGTCCTGCCTGGTGTGAGGGCTATCTAATGCCGCAGTCGCACTCAGTCAATCGCCTGGAACGTCTCTGCGGGAGATTTCGAAGACATTTCACCGATTCTTATGAAATCTGTCGAGGTCCACCTCGCTTTCTGTCTTCGCCTTCTGTGTTGAGAATGTTATCACTAGTGAACTGAAGCCATGAAGGGCCCTGTCACACAGAGGCTGGACGGAACTCCCGTCTGCACACGTTGGCGACCGATATCAATGATCTGGAGACACTCCACACCCTGCTCAGACAATTCGCCGAGCGCTTGGGGAGGAGACTACGCCAACGAGGGCTCGCGACCCGACGTGTTGTCGTACGGTCGATTACATCGATTTCACCACCGCCTCCCGAGGTGCACTCACCGACAACCGCCCGCTGCCGCTACGTCCTTCACGGGATAGCCCTTTCGCTCGGTCGCCCATTTCCGCCTCAGCGTGTGACAGAGTCTACCCGGTTCCCGCGTGAGCCCGGCGTTGGTGAATGCCCGCCGTAGCCATTTGTCTCGTTCTATTCGTGTTACACCTCCGGGCTGGTCACGGCCATGTGCCGAGGGATACAAACAGCGTGTCCGAAGAGCCCGGGACGAGGGAGGGGAAGAACGCAATAAACCCGCACCCCTCAGGGCATAGTGGGCGCCTAGAGACGAAAGAGAGTTCTGTCACGTACTTCGTCCCCCCACCGGTGGCATCAAACGTGAATGAACCTTCGGCAACCAGGACCGAGCCGGCGTCGGTGAGTTGGATCAGAACCTGCGCGGGGCCCGTGCCGAGTTCGATGGGGATGGAGTGTGGTGTGCCAAGCGCATTAGTGGTTGTAAAACTGGTGCCTCGAACGACTGTTGTTTGCCCACCGTGAGTCAACTCAACCGTCAAGCCATTCACAGGGACATTTCCGCCGTAGAGGACTTGGAGCGTCGGGCCGTTTCCACAGGCCAGGCTCAGCACTACTGCAAGCGCCGAACTTGTCCCCTGCAATACGGTAAGGTCTACCAATCGAGTGATCATGGTGCCACCCCAGGCTCAAGGACGTCTTCGTTGATCACGAAGATCACGGAGGACCGTAGAGATCACGAATCCAGGTTGCCCGCACCGCGCTCTGTGACCAACCCGGAGGTGTCCCAGCGGAGTTCCACTGACCGTAGGTGTTGGCTAGGCGGGTCTGTTGGAGCGGTGGGGATCTCCGCCGACTCCGAGCAAGAAAAGGAGAGGACAATAGCCGCACGGAGCAGCCAACTCCGTGTACTTCTGGTGGTGTTCACTTTGGGTTCCTCAAAGGTTTGCATGGCAAGACCGAGGCTCTGGTGGGACCACCCCAGCCTCGGGTCGTGAAAGCTGTTCTTTGGCGATTACGAGGCTGTAACCGTTTAGGATAGGCCAGGGCCTGGCGGCTTCTCATTGTCGTCGGAAACAAAACGGGAGGTGTGGGCGCCGTGCGACTCACCCGCCAACAGAAACTGGTTCTAACCATCTAGACCTCGGTACCAACAAGCGGGTGCGACAACACTGCCTCCGCCACTTCGGCCTGTCAATCGCGTGGAACAACTCTCTGTAAACCTTCGCAAGTTCTTCACAATGTCTCGGTTAGTTGGAGTTGATCCTGGCGGAGAGCTTCTTCGCCACGCTGGAGTGTGAACGGATCGCTCGACGTAGTTACCGTTCGCAGGCGGAGGCCCGGCTCGATCTGTTCCAGTACATCGAAGGATGGTACAATCCGCATCGGCGGCACTCGGCGCTGGGCAACCGGTCGCCGATGGCCTATGAACGACTCATGTTAGAGGCCGCGTGAAACCCCAAGACGCGACCACTCCACGGAAGCGGGTCAACTCCAAGAGGCAATCGCGGGGGAACTCGATCCCGGCTGGGGACTTTCCCCCCCCGGAGTTGGGTCGACCCAGGGCCCTCCGACCCCAGCAGTGCGTCAGTTGGTGGGCTCCAGGCAGCCCCGAAAAGGACCTGTGCGGCGTGAAAATGGTTCAGACTTCCGCTGAGAAGCCGGTAGGTTGCTGGAGACGCGGAACATCGACCCGGCCGAAACCGTACGGTCACAGGGAACTTGCCGGACGGAGCCCCCCATCACTATCTTTTTTGTCTTCGCACGCTAGGGTGCGTCAACGAAAGCATGGAGCTGAATGATCGAAGTAACGATTGGTGAGAACGACCGTCTCGAAGGAGCCCTCAAAGCGTTCAA
>Ga0214472_10007210_pt1 | contig 11659 bp, 9 predicted proteins | sample RVTome_6_FD_207662 | JGI IMG/M metagenome (GOLD analysis project Ga0214472, IMG submission 207662) | Soil microbial communities from uranium-contaminated site in the Upper Colorado River Basin, Wyoming, United States - RVT140D175 | ecosystem: Environmental > Terrestrial > Soil > Contaminated >...
GCGAGGGCGAACGCTCACCGCCATCGATCGCCGGCAAGCGCAGGCTCGGCAATATCGACGAGCTGATCGAGTTCGCGCGCAAGGCGCACATCGATCTTCTGATCATCGCCCTTCCGATCACCGCCGAAACGCGGGTGCTCGACCTCTTGCGGCGGCTCTGGGTGCTGCCGGTCGACATTCGCCTCAGCGCCCATCTGAGCCGGCTGCGGTTCCGGCCGCGCACCTACTCCTACATCGGAACGGTGCCGTTCCTCGATCTTCTCGACCGGCCGCTGTGCGACTGGAACCTCGTGCTCAAGAAGGCCGAGGACCTCGTCATCGGCGCGGCCGCGCTCGCGCTCCTGGCGCCGGTGATGGCGCTGGTGGCGCTCGCGGTGAAGCTCGACAGCCCCGGCCCGGTGCTGTTCCGCCAGCGCCGCTACGGCTTCAACAACGAGCTGATCGAGGTGCTGAAGTTCCGCTCGATGTACACCGACCGGTGCGATCGCGACGCGGAGCGACTGGTCTTCAAGGGTGACCCGAGGGTGACGCGGGTCGGCCGGTTCATCCGCCGCACCAGCCTCGACGAGCTGCCGCAGCTCGTCAACGTGATCCGCGGCGAGCTCTCGCTCGTCGGCCCGCGCCCGCACGCGCTGCACGCCAAGGCCGAGAACCGGCACTATGCGGACGTGGTCGACAGCTATTTCGCCCGCCACCGGGTCAAGCCCGGCATCACCGGCTGGGCCCAGGTCAACGGCTGGCGCGGCGAGACCGAGAACGAGATGCAGATCCGGCGCCGGGTCGAGCACGACCTCTATTACATCAACAACTGGTCGCTGTGGCTCGACCTCTACATCCTGGCGATGACGCCGCTCGCGCTGTTCGGCTCCGAGCGGGCCTACTGAGCGATGAGCGCCGGGGCGCGGCCGCTGCTGCGGATCACCGGCCTCGAAGGCCTCGCGCTCGCCGCCCTGTTCTGCGCCGCCGCCACCAGCGGGTTCGTGTTTCAGGAGCCGGCGCCCCATGACGTCGTGCTCGCCGGGCTCATCTGCGCGTTCGTCGCGGCGGGACTTGCCGTTCCGCGCGGCATCGCCCCGCTGGCGGTCCTGCTCACCTTGTATGTCATCGGCTCGTTCATCGCCGGCGCGCGCGCGAGCGACGTCGACGGGACCATGGCCCATTCGCTGGTCACGTTCTATCTCGCCGGCTCGGCGGTGTTTTATGCCTGCGTCGCGGCCTGGAGCCCGGTGCGGGCGCTCGATGCGATCTTCGCCGGAACTCTGGTCGCCGCGGTGATCGCGGCCGTTGCCGGCATCGGCGGCTATTTCAACCTGGTACCCGGAGCCGACGGACTGTTCGAGCTCTACGGGCGCGCGCGCGGCACATTCAAGGACCCGAACGTGTTCGGGCCGTTCCTGGTTCTGCCGCTGCTCTATGTCGGCTGCCGGGTGATGGCGGGCCGGCTTGCCGCGCTCGCCTTGTGGGGACCGATCGGCGCCATATTGCTGCTGGGCCTCCTGCTCAGCTTCTCGCGCGGCGCGTGGCTGAACTTCGCGGTCGCGGCGACGGTGTTCATCCTCATCGCGACCACCGCCCTCGGCGAGCGAGCGCTGTCGCGGCGGGCGGGCCTGCTCGCCATGGCCGGCGTCGTGGTGATGGCGTGCGGGCTTGCCTGGGCGGCGGGCTCGGACAGGATCGCGGACCTGCTGTCGGAGCGGGCGCACATCGCCCAGGACTACGACACCGGCGCCACCGGCCGGTTCGCGGGCCAGGCGGTCGCGCTCGGCGTGATCGTCGCCGAACCGCTCGGGATCGGCCATGGCGGGTTCGCGCGCTACCATCCCGAGCAGCCGCACAACGTCTATCTCAACACCTTCCTCAACTCCGGCTGGCTCGGCGGGATGTCCTATCTCGTCCTCGTCCTCGCGACCTTCATGCGCGCGCTCACGCTGGCGCTGCGCAGGGGGCCGGCACAGCCGTTCGCGATCGTCCTCGGCGCCACCTTCATCGGTCTGATGGTCGAGGGATTCGTCGTCGACACCGACCACTGGCGCCATTTCATGGCGGTGACCGGCCTCATCTGGGGCGCCGGCGCGGCGGCACCGACCGCGCCCGGGCGCATGGCGCCCTCGCGGCCGCCTCAGGCCGGGCTGCGTTCGCGGCGGGCCAGGGTGCGCTCGCGGTAGAACACGTAAAGCCCCGAGCCGACGATGATCGCGACCCCGATCCACATTTCAGGCTCGGGAAAGTCGCCGAACACATAATAGCCGAGCGCGGTCGCGCTGATGATCTCGATATACTGGAACGGGGCCAGCACGCTCGCCCGGGTGAGGCGGAAGGCGTAAACGATGAGGCCGTGGCTGATCACCGCGACCGCGCCCATCGCGGCCATGAACGCCCATTCGAACGCGGTCGGCCAGACGAGCGCCAGGACGCCGATCTCCAGCGCATCGCCGGCGGCGAGCGCGACCGTCAGCGCGAGGCAGCCGAACACGCCGGCGCTGATCTGCAGCATGATCGCATCGCCGCCGACCGCGAGCCGGCGGGTGAGCATCAGATAGGCGGCAAGGCACACCGCCGAGCCGACCGGCAGCACCGCCTCGATGCCGAAGACCCGGTAGCTCGGCTGGATCACGATCAGCGCCCCGGCAAAGCCGACCATCACCGCGACCAGCCTGCGCCAGCCGATGGTCTCGGCGAGGAAGACCGCCGACAGGATGGTCAGCACCAGCGGCTCGATGAAGAAGATCGCCATCGCGTCGGCCAGCGGCATCACCCGCACCGCGGCGAAGAAGCAGAGCGTCGCCCCCGCCATCAGAACGCCGCGCAGGACCTGGAGCCCGAGATGCGGCCCGATTCCGCGCCAGCGCACCGCGAGCGCGGGCAGCAGGAACAGGGTCTGGAACAGGAACCGCGCCCAGGCGATCTCGCCCGGCGACACATCCGACGACAGCCACTTGCCCATGGCCCCGACCACGGGCGCGATCACCATCGCCGCCAGCATCAGCAACATGCCGGCTTCGACCAGACCGCCCCGGCGCCCGGCCGAGGTCGTCATCGGCTCACCCGCCCATGGCGATGCCGCCATTCACATCGAGGCAGATCCCGGTGATGTAGGAGGCTTCGTCCGAGGCCAGGAACAGCGCCGCGTTGGCGATGTCGGCGGGCTGGCCGACCCGGCCCATCGGAATCTGCCCGACCATGGTCTTCGACCACTCGGCGAGCCAGGACTCGGTCATCGGCGTCGCGCTCGGCCCCGGCGCGATCGCGTTGACGGTGATACCATGGGGGCCCAGCGTCTTGGCGAGCGAGCGGGTGAGGCCGATCACGCCGGCCTTGGCCGAGGTGTAGGGCGTGCCGCCGGCGAACCCGCCGGCGCGCCAGGCCGACGACGACAGGTTGATGATGCGTCCCGCGCCGTTCGCCATCATGTGCTCGCACAGGGCCCGCGCGCACAGATACTGGCCGGTCAGATTGACCGAGACGACCCGGTTCCAGTCCTCGACGGTGTAGTCGAGAAACGCCTTCTTGGGCGAATAGCCGGCGTTGTTGACCAGGATGTCGACCCGGCCGAGCGCGACGATCGCCGCCTCGGCCATGCGCGCCACCTCATCGCCATCCGACACATCGAGCACGTGGGCATGGATTTTGCGGCCTTCGGCGCCCAGCCCGGCCGCCAGCCCGGCGACGTCGGCCTCGTTGATGTCGCAGGCGAAGACCTTCGCGCCCTCGGCGAGAAAGCGCCTTGTCATGGCCTGGCCAAAGCCGCCCCCTGCTCCGGTGATGACGGCCGATTTTCCCGACAGGCGCATGGATTCCCCCTGGGTTTGGCCGCGCCGCCGACCACGGCCGTGCGAAACGCCGGTCCGGCTGGCGACGATGCCTGGATGAAGCGCTGGCGCCCGGGTGGGCGGGCGCCCAAGAGCATTTGCGCGGTCCTGATGGCGGCCGCTGCGCTAGAATGCACCCATGCCCGCCCGTAGCTCAACCGGATAGAGCATCGGGCTTCGATCCCGAAGGTTGCAGGTTCGAGTCCTGCCGGGCGGGCCAACGCCTGAAGTGTCCGACCCGGAGACATGGGAGACGGATCGCACCCAAGACACGGGTGACAATCTCGTGCCGAGCGGATTGCAGCCCTGGAGTGAACGGGTTCGGCCCGGCGGCGCGGGCCTCCTCAGCGGGCGCGGTGCCTGATCGCGTGGTCGCTCATCGAGGGGCCGCCCGGGCGGCGGACGTGGGCCTGATCGCTCGACATCAGCGTGACCGGCCGGGTCTCGGCGCAGATGAGGGCGTCGTCCTCGAACTCGCACACGACCACCCGTTCGGCATTGCAGGCGACCGTCAGGCAGGCCGCGATGATCTTGAGCATGGCTGTCTCCACCTTCGGCCCCCTCGGCGGAGCGGCGAAGATAGACGGCCCCGGGCGTTGCGGCAAGCGATCGGAGCGGACGGAGCCCGGGCGGCCGAGCCCTTGCGGAGCCCGTTCACCCGGCCGGGCCGGCCATCCCGCCGCCCGGGAGCGGCCGGTCGGCCCGGCGCTCCGGTGACGGATTTGGTCGCCGGAGAATTTTGCGCCATAATGAGCGTTCCGGGGCCGAACCGTTTCGAGGGGAATTCGTCATGTTCGTTCGCAGTTTCCTTTTCGCCACCGCGCTCGTCGCCATCGCCGCGATGGCGCCGGCGGCGCAGGCTCAGGCGCCTTCGGGCACGATCCAGCTCCACCTTGTCAAGGGCAGTTACTTCGTTGGCGGGATGGGCGGCCATGGCACGCTCCATTTCAACGGGCGCAGCTATCCCGTCAGCGTCGGCGGCGTCAGCATCGGCCTCAGCATCGGCGGCGCCGTCGGCGACCTCGCCGGTGAGGTCTACAACCTCGCCAGCCCCTACGACATCGAGGGCGTCTATGGGGCGGCGACGGCGAGCTGGGCGGTTGCCCATGGACAGGAGGGAACGAGCATCCACAATGCGCGCGGCGTGGTCATCCATCTGCACGGCCCGCAGGTGGGGCTGGAATTCTCACTCGACGTGAGCGGGATCGTTCTGCATCTGCGCTGATGGCCGCGCGCCGCGTGCGTGGCGCTCCCGGCGGCCGGCGGTCAGCCGCACTCGCGCCCGAACTGAACGACCGAACCGGCACTGGAAGCGGTCCTGGCCTCGTTCGAGAGGATGGCCCTGCCGGTCCACGACTTGACGAACTTCACGTACTGGATCGCCGGCAACGGCCTGCTGATCAAAAAACCCTGCACGGCGTCGCACCCGGTCGACTGCAGGAACTCCAGGCTGGCCCTGGTCTCGACACCCTCGACGCAGACCGGAAGGTGGAGCATGCTCGCCAGCGCCACCAGCGCGCGCATGACGGTGCGGGCATCGTCGCTGTGATCGAGCTCGGCCACGAGCGAGCGGTCGATCTTCAGCTCGCTCAGCGGCAGACGGTAGATTTCCACCAGCGAGGAGAAGCCCGAGCCGAAATCGTCGAGCGACACCGCGATTTCCTTGAGCCTCAGCCGGGTCAGGATGTCGTTCGCCTTGGTGATGTCGGCCATCGCCGCCTGCTCGGTGACTTCCAGCTCCAGCAGGCTCGACTTCAGCGATTCGGCCGCGAGCAGACCGGAAATCTGGTCCGGCAGGGTCAGGTCGGTCAGGCTGCTCGCCGACAGGTTGACCGAAACCGGCAGCTCGAGGCCCATTTCCCGCCAGGCGGCGAGCTGCCTGATGGCCTGGCGCAGGACGGTGTCGGTCAGGGCCCCCATGAGGCCTCCGTCCTCGGCGAGCGAGATGAACTCGTCCGGCTCGACCAGACCGCGTTCGTCATGCTGCCAGCGAACCAGCGCCTCGCCGCCGATCACCGGCAACTCGTCGCCGTGCCTGAGGCTGACCTTGGGCTGGTAGAACAGCACCAGCTCCTCGTTCTCGATCGCGCGCTGCAGGTCACTGCAGCGCAGCGCGGACGACGCGATCAGCAGCGCCTCGAGCACGATCTCGAGCTGGGGCAGCGATACCGGCTTGGCCAGTAGCTGGGGAATGGTGAGACCGTACCCCCGTCCGACCCGCTGCGCCGCCGCCAGGACACGGGTGTCCGATCCGCTCGCGATCAGGATCGGCACCGAGCATTGCCGCTCGCCGAGATCGCGCAGGAACTCGACCCCGTCGGTCCTCGGCATCGCCAGGTCGAGGATGATGACGGTGGGCCGGAAACTCGCATAGACCTCGATGAATTCAGCCCGGTTGCCGGCTTCGGCCACGGCGTAGCCCATGGCTTCGGCGGCGTCGCGGTAGAACGCGCGCACGGCGCTTTCGTCGTCGATGACGAGGAGGCGATTCGGATTGGTCACAGGCTGGCTCTCCGGTGCTCGCGTCGGCCCATCAGCCGCCGGCCGCCCCGGCGGCGCGCGGCATGCGCGACGGGGCCGCCGCGTTCAGCGCGGCGCGCACCGTCCTTGCCAGCTCGGCCTTGCGGAAGGGCTTGGAGACCAGCCACTGCGAGGAGTCGACATTGCCCTCGCGCAAGACCTCGGGCGCGGCGAACCCGGTCGTGAACACCACCGGCAGATTTGGGCGCACTTCCCGGGCGCGGGCGGCAAGCTGGGTGCCCAGCATCCCTCCCGGCATGACGATATCGGTGAACAGGAGATCGATGTCGGGCCGCCGGGCGAGGACGCTGAGCGCGCTCGGCCCGTCCTCGGCGACCGCCACCCGGTAGCCCAGCGCCTCCAGGAACTCGGTGACGATCTTGCGCACCCCCTCATTGTCCTCGGCGAGCAGGATCGTTTCGCCGCCTCCCGGCTCGGGCTCGCGGAGCCCGTTCAGCGGGTCGCTCTCGCCGCTGGCCGAGGTGTCGACCGGAACATACATGCGCACGGTCGTGCCCTTGCCTTCCTCGCTGTAGACGCCGACGTGGCCTCCCGACTGCTTCATGAACCCGTACACCATGCTGAGGCCGAGGCCGCTGCCCTTGCCGACTTCCTTGGTGGTGAAGAACGGGTCGAAAATTCTTTCGAGATCTTCGCGCGCGATGCCGGTTCCGCTATCGCTGACGGAGACCACGACATATTCGCCGGATTTGATCTTCTCGTCGCCGGCGAGCGAATAGTAGGCCGACTGCGGGTCGATCATCTCCTCGACGTGCACCGCCTCGGTCGAAATCAGGAGCCGGCCGCCCTGCGGCATGGCGTCGCGCGCATTGACCGCGAGATTGAGGATGGCCGCCTCGAACTGGCTGGGGTCGATCAGTGCCCGGCCGATCTCGCCGGACAGATTGGTCTGGATTTCGATCGTCTCGCCCAGCGTCCGTCCGAGCAGGCTGGTCAAATCCGCGACCAGCTTGTTCACGTCGCACGCCTCGGCCTCGAGCTGCTGGCGCCGGGCGAAGGCGAGCAGGCGGCGGGTCAGCTCGGCGCCCTTCTCCGATGCGCTGATGGCCGCCTCGACACGGGCTTTCATCTTCTCGTCGTCCGGCAGCACCCGCTCGAGCAGCTGCAAATTGCCGAGGATGATGGCGAGGAGATTGTTGAAGTCGTGGGCGAGCCCGCCGGTCAGCTGGCCGACGGCTTCCATCTTCTGCGCCTGCACGAGCTGGCGCTCCAGCTCGATGTTCGCGGTAATGTCCTCGACCGATCCGGCCATGCGTAGCGGCTTGCCGTCGCCGTCCCAGATCGCCTGGCCGCGAGAGCGGACCCAGACATAGTGGCCGTCCTCGTGGCGAAGCCTGAATTCGCACAGATAGGGCTCGCGCCGGTCGACGTGGCTCTGAAGCGCGTCAATGACCAGATCGTGATCGTCCGGATGCAGCCGCCGCTCGAATTCATCCGAACTGGAAACGAAAGCGGGGTCGGTAACGCCGAGCATCTCCCTGATCCGCGGCGACCAATAGGCCTCGCCGGATACGAAATCGCGCTCCCAGGTCCCGATCGCGGACAGCTCGACGGCGAGGTGATAGCGCTCCTCGCTGTGCCGCAGCGCCTGTTCGGTCCTGATCTGTTCGGTCAGATCCGTCGCGATCATCAGGATCCGGTCGTCGCCTGACTGCGGATCCTTGTACGGAATCTTGTCGACCCGGTTCCACTTCGCCTCCTTGCCGGCGATCCAGACCTGCTTGACCACCCCGAGGCTCGGCTGGCCGGACTGGATCACCTCGAGGTCCTGCATGTGGTGGGTCTTGGCGTGACTCGGGTTGAGCTCGTAGATGCTCCGTCCGGTCGCCTGTTCCGGCGTCATGCCGAACAGTTTCGCCGCCGTTCTGTTGAGCCGCAGCACGTTGTTCCTGTCGTCCTTGAACACGACACGCAGGCTCGAATAGTTGAGGATCAGGTCGAGTTCGAGCTCGACGGCGGACATGCAGCGGCGCAGGTGAAGCATGACCGCGAACAGGACCGAAATGACGACGAACGAGGCGACCAGCATGGCGCCAAGGCCGAGAACGGGGTCGATCGCAATGTCGGAAACCTGCGTGAGCGCGGACGATGCTCCCTCGATCGTCGACGGCAGAGCCTCCGATATGGTCCCGCCCTGGCCGAGAAGCACGATCATGGCGATGGAGCCGAAACCACTCAGAAACACCATCATCGACATCGCGAGGAAGAGCGGCCTTTTGACCGAGGCTTTCCGCCTGCGCACCGCCCCTTTCCGGCGCGGCGGCGTGCGACAATCCGGCAGGGCACGGTCCATGTCCGCCGCGACATCGCGATCGACGGGATTGACCTCGGCCTCTTTCGTGCATGAACGCTGCAGCATGACACCTCTCCCCGCAATATTCCCGTTCGCGCACAGTCGTTCCGGCACGGATTGCGGTATTATTTATTCACAGTACCCGGGGAGAATTAACATTGGGTTGAGTCAATATGGCAATTGATCTTGATGGATCGACAGGTTCGTTGACGAAGCATTAACCCGGATTTCTCACGCCGTCACGGGCGACCGGCAGGGCGGAGCGGTGCGGGAAGTCCGGGCCGGAGGACTTTCCGGTCATGCCGCGCCAGCGGAAAATGCCCGATGGCGATCTCGATGCCGGCCTTGTCGGCGCGGGCGGGGCACGGCAAGCTTCGGCTCCCGGCGTCCTGCCGGGACCGCCGGCCGGCCACCCGGGCCGGCCGTGGCCGGAGCGAACCCACCCCCAAGGCGTCGCCGGGCGCAACCCGGGACAGCACAACAGCGGAGGCATGCGATGGACGGGGCAATCAAGGCGGAATGGTACGACGTGGACGAGGCCGACCGGGACGGGTTTCTCGGCTGGCTGCACGGGACCCATCTGCCGGCGCTGCAGGCGGCCCCGGGCCATGCATGGGTCGGCCACTACGCGCGCGCGCCGGAAACGGGAACCAGTCGCGACCCCGGGGCGCCCGAGCGCGTCATTGTCGATGATCCCGATGTGCCCCAGGGCTCGCAGTTCCTCCAGGTGGTCGCCGCGGCGAGCCCGGACGTGTTCTTCAATCCGAATGCGACCGCCGAGGAGGACGCCGGGACCCGGGCTCAGCTCGCCAGACGCAAGGGCGTCCGGCTCGGCATCTTCGTCGAGGAAACCCGGGTCAGCGGCCCGGACTGGTACCGCCACCTGCCGGGCTCCGGGGCGCCGCCGGCGATCCAGTTCGGCAACTACCAGACCCGCACCCAGCGCGACGACATCGATCTCGCCTACTGGTACCGGCAGATGAAGCTGCCCCAGGTCACGCGCGCGCGCGGCTGCATCGGCGCGCGCAAGCTGATCTCCCTCGCCGGCTGGGCGAAACACGGCATCCTTTATGAGTTCATGGACATGGAAGACGGCGAGGAGAACTTCGAGCCGCGGTTCCGCGAGGCCGGGCTCGGCGAGCGGTGGACCGGACGGCACGTGCTCGAGATCGTCATTCACCCGCCCAAGGGCCCGCTCGCCGGCCGCCGCATCTGGCCGCCGGTCTGAAGCCCGGGCGATCCCGCCGGCCGGGCGCGAGGGGCGGGGTCCGGCTCAGGCGTCCGATCCGCCCGGCCGGCCCGGCATCAGTCCGTGCCGGCCGAGAATGTCGAGGATGCGGGACGCGGTATCGATCCAGGTCCGGCGCCGGTAGCCGGCCGCGATGCGCTGCTCGGCGGCGCGTATGTCCTCATCGCTTTCGATCAGCCGGGAAATCGTCGCCGTCCATACCTCGGCATCGTCGGGCGCGATGAGGATCGCCTGGCCCTGCGCCGCCTCGGGAACGCCGCTCGACGAGCTCGCGACGCACAGCTTGCCGGCCGCGAGGCTTTCGGCGACCGGCAGGCCGAAGCCTTCCAGCAACGAGGGAAACACCGAAAAGCGGCAATTGGCGTAGAGCCAGGCGAGCGCGCCGTCGTCGGCGTTGTCGAGAATGAGGATGCGGCGCGCCACGGCTGGGTCCGGACCTGATCGCGCGAACGAGCTGGTGGCTGTCCCCTTCCACGCCTCCGACCAGCACCAGCTTGCACGCCGGGTGGCGGCCGCGTGCGGCGAACCCGCGCCAGATGTCGACGAGCAGCTTCTGGTTCTTGCGCGCCGTGATCGAGCCGACCGAGAGGACGTAGGCTCCGGGCTCGACCGGCACATCGGGGCGCGAGCGCGCGTCGGCGTGCAGATCGTCGGCGAGCGGAATGACTTCGCATGGCGGGCAGGCGAGCCTGCGAATGTCGGCGTATCGCTCGACCTCGCGCCGGGTTGCGCCGGAAATGCACAGGCACATCCGCGACAGGCGGAACAGGCGGTCGAACGATGCCAGCATGTCGCGCTCGGCCATTGACGGATCGGCCTTCGCGGCAAACCCGATCGGCAGGACATCGAAGATGGTCGAGACGAACGCGCCATCGCTGCGCGCCACCACCTCGCCGGCCACCGCCAGATCGAACCGGATTTCACCGACCGAAACCAGTGTCGTCGCAGCCGGAAGATGCGGTCTGTCGATGCGCCGCCAGGCGGCGCTGATCCGCCGCCGCGCCGGCCGGCCGACGTGATCGCGGACCAGCCGTTCGAAGCGCTTGCCATGGGAGCTGAGGCGCGAGGCGGCCTCGAGCCTCGGCGCCTGCCTTGCCGCTTCGGCGCGCGCCGGTCTTGCAAGGACACCCGCCACTTCGTCCCCGTGGACGCCGACAAAGCGCTGGCGCAGCCCGTCGAAGCGGCAGAATGCAAGGCCGGGAGGGTTGATCTTGGCCAGCGCGGCGACGATTCCGCGCTCCACCCGGGTCGTGCCATGGGCGATGCGCCCGGACTCGGCGATGAGCGTTGTGACGTCGACCATCAGCTTGCCGGGCATCGATGACATCCATTGCGAATGTGGCTGGGGGGTCGGGCCGGGTCGCGAAGGCCGCGGTCTTGCGGCCGGCCGCCCGCATGCCTCACCTACCGGCCGAGGCCGTCGACCAGGGCGGCGAACTCCTCGTCCCGCATGGGCCGCTTGCGCTGGCGGATATGGGCCCTGACCCGGCCGAGAAGCTCGGGAATGCGGTCCTCGTCGAGGGCGATGCCGAGCTCCCTGGCCTTGGCCCTCAGCGCGTAGGGGCCGGAATACTGGCCCAGCATCACCCGCTTGCGATTGCCAAAAATCTCCGGCTTCCACTGGCTGTAGCACCACTCGGCGCCCTCCGGCGGGCGGTAGTGGACCTCGACGAGATCGGAGAACACCTGGTCGCCGACGCAGGGCATCTTCGCCGGAACCGGCCATTTGGTGAGGTCGGCGACAAGCTCGGAAAGCGCCTTCATCCG
>Ga0214472_10007211_pt1 | contig 11659 bp, 13 predicted proteins | sample RVTome_6_FD_207662 | JGI IMG/M metagenome (GOLD analysis project Ga0214472, IMG submission 207662) | Soil microbial communities from uranium-contaminated site in the Upper Colorado River Basin, Wyoming, United States - RVT140D175 | ecosystem: Environmental > Terrestrial > Soil > Contaminated >...
GCCGCGCTTCGCGCGGCCCGGCCGCCGGCCCTGCGGGTGCTAGAAAGCGCCCAGCCCCGTCAGCGTCTGCCCCAGAATCAGCGAATGCACGTCGTGCGTCCCCTCGTAGGTGTAGACCGACTCCAGGTTGGCCATGTGGCGCATGGAATGGTACTCGACGAGGATGCCGTTGCCGCCAAGCAGCCTACGTGCCTCACGGGCGATGTTCGTCGCCATGTCGACGTTGGCGCGCTTGGCGAGCGAGACCTGCTGGGGCGTCATCGTCCCGTCGTCCTTCATGCGCCCGAGCCGGTAGCAGAGAAGCTGCCCCTGCGTGATGCTCGTGAGCATGTCCGCGAGGCGGACTTGCTGGATCTGCTTGCCGCCGATGGGCCCGCCGAACATCACGCGCTCCTTCGAGTACGAGAGCGCCTCGTGGAAGCACGCCATCGCCGCGCCTACCGCGCCCCACGAGATCCCGTAGCGCGCCTGCGTGAGGCACATGAGCGGGCTCTTGAGCCCGGCCGACCCGGGGAGCAGCGCGGCCTTCGGCAGCTCGACGTCCTGAAGGACGAGCTCGCTCGTGTCCGACGCCAGAAGCGAGAGCTTGCCCTTCTGGTCCTTCGCGCCGAATCCCTTCGTGTCGGTCGGTACGACGAAGCCGCGGATACCATGCACGTCGCCGAGCTCGCCGGTCTGCGCCCACACCACGGCGACGTCGGCCATGGAGCCGTTGGTGATCCACATCTTGGCGCCGTTGAGCACCCACCCGTCCGACGTTTCCTTCGCGGTCGTGATCATGCCGGCGGGGTTCGAGCCGTAGTCCGGCTCGGTCAGCCCGAAGCAGCCGATCGCCTCGCCGGCCGCGAGCTTCGGCAGCCAGGTGCCCTTCTGCTCGTCGCTCCCGAAGGCGTAGATCGGGTACATGACGAGCGCGCCCTGCACCGACGCGAACGACCGAATACCCGAGTCGCCGCGCTCGAGCTCCTGCATGATGAGCCCGTAGGCCACGTTGTTCAGGCCGGCGCAGCCGTACTCCTCGGGCAGGTTCGCGCCGAGCACACCCAGCTCGGCGAGCTCAGGAATGAGCTCCTTGGGGAATCGGCGATCGATGTACGCCTTGCCGATGACCGGCATGAGCGTGTCCTCGACCCAGGTGCGCACCGTGTCGCGGACCATGCGCTCCTCCTCGGAAAGGAGCGCGTCGATGTCGTAGAAGTCGATGCCTTCGAACCTGGCCATCGGGCGCGTGGCCTCTCGGGCGTGGAGGTGGGCGTGGGTCCGTGAGATCCCGTAAGTGTAGTGTCGATGCCGTGGATTTCCGATGCCCCGCGCCGCGCCATTGACCGATCCGCCTTCACCGATCCTCTTTCTAGCCGAACCCATCCAACGGAAACGGAATGAACTGGGACGCAATCGGAGCGCTCGGAGAGCTCATCGGCGCCATCGCGGTCGTCATCTCGGTCCTCTATCTGGCATGGCAGGTCAGGGGCCAGGTCAGGGAGACCAAGCTCAACGCGATCCACGAGGTGTCTCACGGATTCCGCGAGGGCATCGCGGCTACCTTTTTGGACCAGCAGCTTTCCGAGCTCTTCGTGGCGGCCAAGGACGACGCTGAGGGGTTGAGTGAGGCCGAGCGGCTCCAGTTCGTCGCGTTCGTCCAGCGCAACTACCGCGTGTGGGAGGACGCCTTCTACCAGCGCAGGCAGGGGCGTCTCGACGAGCCGCACTGGCGGTCGATGGAGCGCCAGTACTCCTCGCTCCTCTCTTGGCCGGGGGTGCAGTGGGTGTGGAGCATCCGCCGGGACTTCTACACCCCCGAGTTCGCCGCGTACGTGGACGGGCTGGAGCCGGGGCCGCACCCCTTCTAGCGGCCGCGGGGCGCGGCAGCTAAGCGGCCCCCTCCCCCCCCGCCCCCTCCGGCGGCGTCGCGTCCACCGCGTGCGCGTTCCTGAAGCGCATGGCCCCGTACGCGATCTCGCGCGCGACCTTCGCGCCGATCCAGATGGCGGCGATCACCGTGCCCACCCAGCCCCCGATCACCAGGTCGGTGGGCCGGATGACGATCCAGATGTAGAGCGCCACGCAGGCGCCGAAGATCAGCCCCCCGAGCCACCCCCACCACCCGGCGCGGTTGCGCGCCCGCGCCCTGCACTCCGCGCACCAGAGCAGCCGATCGAGGAGCATCTGGTCCTTCAGCTCGAGGCAGCGGATGCACGTCACCTCGTCGGGGTAGCGATCTCGCCAGGTCGGGCGCTCCCTCCTCGCCACGCTGCCGCTCAGCCCGCCTAGGCGAGCGCGCTCACGAGCGCGTCGGTGAGCTCGCGCGTCGAGGCGCTTCCACCCATGTCCGCCGTGCGCGCGTGGCCTTCGCGGACCACGGTGTCGAGCGCCTTGCGAATGCGCGTGGCCACGTCGGCCTGGCCGATGTGCTCGAGCATGAGGCACGCCGCGAGGATCAACGCGGTCGGGTTCGCGATGCCCTGACCGGCGATGTCGGGCGCCGAGCCGTGGACGGCCTCGAACATGGCGGCGTCCTTCCCGATGTTGCCTGCGGGCGCGAAGCCGAGCCCGCCCACGAGACCGGCCATCAGGTCCGAGAGGATGTCGCCGAACATGTTCTCCATCACGAGCACGTCGAAGCGGTACGGATCGAGCACGAGCAGCATGGCCGTCGCGTCGATGATCCTGTCCTCCCACTCGATGTCCGGGAACTCCGCCGCGACCTCCTTCGCCACGTCGAGGAAGAGCCCCTGCGTGTACTTCAGGATGTTCGCCTTGTGCGCGAGCGTCACCTTCTTGCGCCCGCGCTCGCGAGCGTACTCGAACGCGTAGCGGACGATCCGCTCGGCGCCGAAGCGCGTGACGATCATCACGGACTCGGCCGCGGCGCGTGGGTCGCCGTGCATCCCGATGTAGTGCTCGACGCCCACGTAGAGTCCCTCGGTGTTCTCGCGGATGAGCACGAGATCGATGTCCTCGTAGCGGCCACCGGGGACGATCGTGCGCACGGGGCGCACGTTCGCGTAGAGGTCGTACGTCTTCCGGATCTCCACGTTGATGGAGCGGAACCCCGAGCCGGACGGCGTCGTGAGGGGCCCCTTCAGCACGATGCGGTTCTTCTCCACCGAGTCGAGCGTGGGCTTCGGAAGGGGGTTCCTGAGCTCCTGCAGCGCGATGAGCCCAGCGAGCTGTTCGTCGTACTCGAGCGCCGCGCCCGCCGCGTCCAGAACCTCGAGCGTCGCCTCGGTCACCTCCGGCCCGATGCCGTCCCCGGGAATCACGGTGATGGTGCGTGACATGCTCACCGGCGCGGGTTGTAGCTCTCGCTGTACTCGAACTCGGTGTGCTCCTCGCCCCAACGGATGAGATCCTCGAGCAGGCCCGGGCGCTCGGTGCCGTCCCGCCTCGCCTGCCCGGCGATGTTGAGCGACCTGCGCCAGAGGACGCCGGAGAGCTCATCGCGCGTTAGCATCGCGTTGGCCACCGCGACCCCGCCGGCCGTCCGCGTCGCTACGCGGACCCCTGCGAGTCCCGGGAAGTCCTGGAAGAGCCGCTGCGTCTCCTCGGTGAAGAGATAGATGTACGGCCCCACCCTCGCCCACAACGACCCACCCCTCCGCAGCTGGTTGGCCGACTGCACGACAGTGATTTCCGCGAGGTTGCCCCGGATCTCTGCGTCGAGGGCGGTCACGGAGGAGTAGTAGCTCTCCACGTCGTGGGCCGTCGGCAGGGTAGGCTCGGGGCGCTCGATGCACGCCCCGGCGAGCGCCGCCCCCACGAGAACGAGCGCGCCCGCCGTCCTGCGCCGCGCTCGGTTGTGTCTCGTCTCGTGCAAGCGGTGCACTCCTTCAGTTGGTGGCGTACCACAGCAATGTTCTCGCCAACTCGTCCACGGCGGACGCGAGCCCGCGCGGATCGCCCCGCGGGAAAGGCTCCCCGTCCAGAACCGAGAACCACATCACGCGACCGCTGCGCACGTCGATGAGCGCCGTCCAGAGTCGCACGCTCGGATCGCCCTCGGGAACCGCGGCCAGCGCCGCTTGCACGGGCAGCAGGACCACATCGGCGTCGACGAGCGAGGCCAGCCGCCGCAGCTCCCCGTAGAGGGGGTCGCCCACCCGCTCGACCTCCGCCGACAGGAAGTTGCCCACCTGGAGCCCCCGCGTGCGCGCCTGGATGGCAGGGGAGCGGGCGAGCACGTCCTCGACCTCCGCCGGCAACACCCAGCCGATTCCGGCCACCCGCGTCTGGAGCCCGTACGCGAGCTCGGCGTCGGGGTCACCCGGAACGCCGAGGTTCTGCTGCACGGGCAGGAGCATTACGCGACGCCCCCGCAGGTCCGGCGCGAAGCCCTGCACGGTACCCGCCTCGGGGGGTGGCGTCGTCCGCGCACACGCCGCGGCGGCGCCCCAGAGCAGGAGCACGGCGAGACTACGCGCGCGCGCGCGCCTCACCCGCGCTCGTCCTCGCTCACGTCCTCGGGCTCGAGCTCGAGCGCTGCCGAGTTGATGCAGTAGCGGAGCCCCGTGGGCTTGGGCCCGTCAGGGAACACGTGGCCTAGATGCCCCTCGCACACGGCGCACAGCACCTCCGTGCGCGTCATGAAGTGGCTGCGGTCGGTCTCCTCTCGCACCATGTCTCTGTCCACGGGCTCGTAGAAGGACGGCCAGCCGCTCCCCGAATCGTACTTCGTATCGGACGAGAAGAGCGTCGTTCCGCATCCCTTGCAGCGGTACATGCCCTTGGCCTTCTCGTCGTGGTACTCCCCCGTGAAGGCTCGCTCCGTCCCCTTCTCGCGGAGCACGTGATACGCCTCCTCACCGAGGAGCTCCCGCCACTCCTCCTCGGACTTCGCCACGCGATCTGTCACGACTCCCTCCGGGTCCGGCATCGATGCGCGCGTCTCCAACCCCTCCGTGCCCCTCGGGGTCCGCGCATCCGCGGAGGACTTGACACGCCGGGGTGCGTGTCATACTACATACCTTACACTTCTATATACATAGGGAACACGCTGCTGGGGAACAGCTGCCCGATGCCACGACCGTTGGGGATCACCTCCCTTCAGATCCTGGCCGCGATCCGGAGCCGGATGACGTACGGACTCGACATCGTGGCGATCACCGGCCTGCCCTCGGGCACCGTCTACCCCACGCTCGCGCGCCTCAAGCGGGGCGGCCTGGTGAGCGCACGTTGGGAGGACCAGCGGGTGGCGGAGCGGGAGGGACGACCGAGGCGGCGCTACTACGAGCTCACGGGGGCGGGTGAGCGCGCGCTCGCCGAGGGGGCCTCGCGCATGGCCGGGCTCGCCGCCGAGCTCGAGGCCCGAGCCGTGGGGCGCTCGGGATGAGGACGCGCGTCGCCACCTGGCTCGTACGCGCTTCGGCGTGGCTCGTTCCGGGTGATCGGCGCGCGGAGTGGCGGGAGGAGTGGCTCGCCGAGCTCGGCGCGCTCGCACGCATGAGCTCGAACGGGTCGGGTCTCCCCGGCCCCCTGGGGTTCGCGGCGGGGGCGCTGCCGCATGCGCTTTGGATGAGGATGGAGGGGTGGACGATGGATAGCTTGCTGCAGGATATCCGCTTCGGCATGCGCGTGCTGCTGCGCGCGCCGGGCTTCACGCTCGTGGCCGCGCTCACGCTCGCGCTCGGGATCGGCGCGAACGCCTCGATCTTCTCACTCGTGAACGGGCTCGTGCTGAGGCCGCCGGCCGGGATCCAGGTGCCCGAACGCATGGTTCAGGTCGCGCGCTCATACGAGTCGGCGCCGCGCTGGGACAACTTCTCCTGGCCGGCCATGCAGCTCATCCGCGCTGAGGCGCGCTCACTCTCCGGCGTCGCGGGCTACTCGGATCGGGTCTTCGTTCTGGGTAGGGGAGCGGATACCGAGCAGCTCTCGGGCCAGCTGGTCACGGGCGACTACTTCGGGGTTCTGGGTGTGCGGCCCTACCTGGGCCGTCTCCTCCAGCCCGCCGATGACGTCGAGCCCGGCGCGCACCCGGTCGTAGTCCTGAGCCACGGGCTCTGGCTTCGCCGCTTCGGCGGCGACCCCGACGTGGTCGGGCGCACGGTGCCGCTGGGCGCAGAGCCCTACGAGGTCGTCGGCGTGACGCCTCCCGGGTTCGCCGGCGCCAGGACCCTCGGCGCGCCGCCCGCGCTCTGGGTGCCGACCATGCAGCACCCCGGCTACGGCGGCGGGGAGCTCCCGTTCGACATGTGGAGCGCGAGCTGGATCTACCTCGTCGGCCGCCTGGCCGACGGCGTGTCGTTCGAGCAGGCCGAGGCGTCCATGGATGTCGTCTCCGGCCGCCTCAGGGAAGCGTCCACCACGAACTCCGACATGCTCGTGCTCCTCGAGCGTGGCGTCGGCCTCGACCCCGGCGACAGGAGACAGGCGGAGCAGATCTCGCTCATCCTGCTGCTGATCGTCGGCCTCGTCCTCCTGCTCACGTGCACCAACGTCGCCAACCTTTCGCTGGCCCGCGGGGCGGCCCGCCGCACGGAGGTGGGCGTGCGGGTCGCGCTCGGAGCGGGGCGCGCCCGCCTCGCGCGCCAGCTCGCCGTGGAGAGCGCGCTCCTCGCGCTCCTGGCGACCGTGCTGGCGGTCCCGATCGTGCTCGTGGCAGGGGATTTCCTCCCGGCCGTCTTTCCGTACGCGGTCACCGTGTCGCTCGCCGCCGACGCCCGCGTGTTCGCGTTCCTCGTGATCGTCGGGGTGGCCGCGGCGCTGCTCTTCGGGCTCGCACCGGCGTGGGCGCTCACGCGACGCGGGTCTATCGACGCCCTCCGTGCCGGCGCGTCGACGGCCGGCAGGGCACGCACGCGCCTTCGCGACGCGCTCGTCGTTTCCCAGCTCGCCCTCTCGCTGGGGCTGGTGGCCGCCGCGGCGCTCCTCGGTCGCAGCGTGCTGAACGCGGGCTCCGCCGACGCGGGGTTCCAACCCCGCGGGCTCACCGCCGCCTTCGTCGACCTCGCGCCGACGGGGCGCTACGACGACGAGGACGCGGCGCGGCGCCTCTTCGACGACCTCGTCCGCGCCGCGGAGGCGCTGCCGGAAGCCCGAGCCGCGACCATCGCGAGCCAGACTCCGCTCGCGGGCGGTCACTCGCGCCGCACCGTGCGCCCGCAGGGCCGCGACGACGTCGCGTTCGAGGCCGAGCTGACCATCGTCGGCCCGCGCTACTTCGAGACCATGGGGATCGGCGTCGTGCGAGGTCGTCCTCTGGGCGGCCTCGACGACGAGCCGGAGCCGGTGGTCGTGGTCAATCAGGCGCTCGCCGACATGTTCTGGCCGGGCGAGGACGCGGTCGGCAAGCGCCTCGACGGCGATCCCGGATGGCGTGTGGTCGGCGTCGCCGCCGACGTCCAGATGCGCTCGCTCCGGTCGGCTGCGAACCCGGGAGTCTACTACCCACTCGCCCACGCCTACTCACCGCGCATGGTCGTGCATGTCGCGAGCGAGCCGGCGCGGCCGGTCGGGGCGACCACCCTCCGGGACATGGTCGCCGCGCTCGACCCGGAGCTCCCCGTCGGCGCGGTCGTCGACCTGCACGAGGCCATGATCGCCTCCATGGCCGAGACCAGGACCATCGCGCTCCTCGTGGGCGCGTTCGCGCTCCTCGCGCTCACGCTCGCCCTGGTCGGCCTCTACGGTCTGGTCTCGTACGGCGCCGCTCAGCGCGTGAGGGAGATCGGGATACGCATCGCGCTCGGCGCCGAGCCTGGCTCGCTCGTCCGGCTGGTCCTCGCGCGAGGGGTCGCGATCTCGATGCTCGGCGTGGTCGTGGGCCTCGGCGTCGCCTACGCGCTCGGCCAGGCGCTTCAGTCGCTCCTCTTCGAGGTCGCGGCCGCCGACGTTGCCACCTTCGCGGGAGCGGCGCTCCTCCTCGTCGCGACGGCCGCGCTCGGAGCGTGGCTGCCGGCGCGGCGCGCTGGACGGGTCGACCCGACGCTCTCGCTGCGGGACTCCTAGCCGCCCATTGACAGCGCGCCCGCACGCTCGCCGATTGGCCGTCCTTTCGCACTCCGCCGGAGCCATCGAATGAGCGTCTCGGACGTCCGCCATGAGAAGTGGGACGAGATCCGCCGCGAGCAGGTGACCGACGACATCGCGCGCCGCCTCTTCACGGGTGAGCGCATGATGCTCGCGCAGGTCTACCTCGACGAGGGCGCCGTCGTCCCGTGGCACTCGCACGAGAACGAGCAGCTCACATGGGTGCTCCAAGGCGCGCTCGAGTTCTGGGTCGGGGAGGAGGGCTCCCCGGACGTGCGCAAGGTGGTCGTCGAGGCCGGGGATGTGCTCTTCATCCCGCCCAACGTGCCCCACAAGGCGGTGGCGCTCGCCGACACGCTCGACGTCGACGTCTTCAGCCCGCCCCGGCAGGACTGGCTCGACGGCTCGGACTCGTACTTTCACGATCGCTGAGCGTTCGGCGCTCCGGAGCCGGGCTTCACGCCGGCCGGCCGGGGCGTACATTTCGCCGGAAAGCGGTCTCTGACGGATCAAGGACTGGTGGCGTATGGCTGCGGGCCTGCAAGCGGTCGACTGGATATGGCGCGACGGGGAGTTCGTGCCGTGGCAGGACGCGAATCTCCACCTGCTCTCGACGGCGGTGCAGTTCGGCACGTCGGTCTTCGAGGGGATGCGCGCCTACGACACGGCAAGAGGCCCGGCGATCTTCCGGCTCGATGCGCACATCCGCCGTCTCTTCGACTCGGCGCGCATCTATCGCATGGTGCCGGAGTACACGCCCCAGGACGTCGCCGCGGTGAGCCGCGAGACCGTCACGAAGAACGGGCTGACGGACTGCTACATCCGCCCGATGATCCTGCGCGGCTTCGGCGCGCCCGGGCTCAACCCGATGAACAGCCCCATAGAGACGTACGTCGCGGCTTGGGCGTGGGGCACCTACCTCGGTGAAGGTGCGCTCGGTGCCGGCGTCGACGTGTGCGTGACGTCGTGGCAGCGCGCCATGCCCAACACCTTTCCGGCACGCGCCAAGGCGGGTGGCCAGTACGTGAGCGCTCAGCTCATGAAGATGGAGGCGGTCACGAACGGCTACGCCGACGCGATCGCGCTCGGCCCGGGCGGCCTCGTGAGCGAGGGCACGGGGATGAACCTCTTCCTCGTGCGCGAGGGCGTGATCATCACGCCGGTGCTCGACGGCACGTCACTCGTAGGCATCACGCGCGGCGCGGTCATCCGGATGGCGGAGGACCTCGGCTACGAGGTGCGCCCCGAGCCCGTTCCCCGCGAGGCCCTCTACACCGCCGACGAGATGTTCTTCACCGGCACGGCCGCCGAGGTCACGCCCGTGCGTAGCGTCGACCGCATTCCGGTCGGGAACGGGACCACGGGCCCCATCACGCTCGCGCTCCAGGAGCGCTTCATGGAGACCGTGCGGGCGGAGAACGACGACCCGCACGGATACCTGACCTTCGTGAACGGGTAGCGCGTTGACGGAGCCCGATCGCTACTCCCGGGAAGGCATCCTCGCCTTCGCCGAGCAGTTCCCCTTCTTCAAGCTGATCGGCCTCGAGATCCTCGAGGTCGAGCCGGGCCGCTCGCGGACCCGCATCGAGCACCGGCCGGACCTCGCGCAGCCGGCGGGCATCATGCACGGCGGCGTCATCGCCGCGCTCGTCGACACGGGGATCGCGCACGCGCTCCTCATGACCGACCGGTTCCGGGAGCTCCGCGAGGAGCAGGGCGCGCTCGTCTCCGTGGATCTGCGCGTGAAGTTCATCCGTCCGGTGTCGGCGGGCACCGTCGAGTGTCGCTCCGAGGTGGTGCGGCTCGGGCGTACGATCATCCACGCCCAGGCGATCGTCACGGATGACCGGGACAAGGAGGTCGCGCGCGGCGACGCGACGTACATGGCAGTGCCCGGGAACCGCCTCGAGCGGGACGACCCCACGGGCCGCGCCTGAGGCCTGGGCAGCCGGGGCCGCCCGGCTGTCAGCCCTCAGTTTCCCCTGAGCAGGGGCACGAAGCGCACCAACGCCACGTCCCGTACCGCGACGCTCCCGTCGGCGCGCTTCTCGACCACCTGGAGCACCTGCCCGCCGGCGGCGGCGTCGACCGGAATGACCATCCTCGCCCCCGGAGCGAGCTGGTCGACGAGCGGCGGCGGCACGTGGTCGGCGCCGGCGGTGACGAGGATGCCGTCGAAGGGCGCGTGCTCCGGCCAGCCCAGGTACCCGTCGCCGGCCCTCACCTCGACGTTGGTCACGCCCAGGCGGGCCAGCCGCTCCGCCGCGGAGGCCGCAAGCTCGGGGAGCAGCTCGATGCTGTACACCTGCTCGACGAGCCGCGCCGCGACCGCCGCCTGGTACCCTGAGCCGGTGCCGACCTCGAGCACCCGGTCGCCGGGCTCGGGGTCGATGAGCTCGGTCATCAACCCGACGATGTACGGCTGCGAGATGGTCTGGTCGAGCCCGATGGGAAGGGGCTGATCCGCGTATGCCAGGCCCCGATGCTCGGGGAGCACGAACTCGTGGCGGGGAACGTCGCGCATCGCTTCGAGCACACGCGGGTCGCTGACGCCGCGCGCCTCGATCTGCTCGCTCACCATGCGACTGCGTGCCTCCTCGTAGTCGGCCTGCTGACCGCCGGGCGACCCGTCGACCCGGTCGGGCGTGGGCGCGCACGCGGGCGCGGCCAGAAGGAGCGCCGCGCCGAGGCTCAGCGCGGCCGCGCTACGTTGGATCACGACCTGAATCTCCGCGTATGCTCACCCCGTAAGTGAAGGGGACCCTACGCTCGGAGCAACTGCCCATGGATCTGTGGCGGGACGTTCGCTACGCCATTCGCCGCCTGGTCGAGGACCGTTGGTTCACGCTCGCGGCCGTCGCCGCGCTCTCGTTGGGCATCGGCGCCAACACGACCGTCTTCACGTTCGTGAACGCGGTGCTCGTGCGCGGCCTCCCGTTCGAGGACCCGGATCGTATCGTGGCGGTCTGGACCGAAAACGACCGCGGCGGCCAGATGGGGGTCTCCCTCCCGGACTACCGCGACCTGCGCGACGAGAGCCGCACGCTCGAGACCCTCGCCGGTTCGCTGAACGCCAACATGAACCTCAGCGACGACGAACTGCTCCCCGAGCGGTTCCTCGGCACCTACGTCACGGGCAACTTCTTCCGGATCATCGGGGAGCAGCCGGTCCTGGGGCGAGACTTCTCGGACGCCGACGACCTGCCCGGCGCGGAGCCGGTCGTCCTGCTCGGCCACAGCGTCTGGCAGAACCGTTACGAGGGCGATCCCGGCGTGCTCGGGAGGACGGTGCGGGTCAACAGCCTGGTCGCCACCGTCGTGGGCGTCATGGCCGAGAACATGCGCTTCCCGAGCAACAACGACCTCTGGGTCCCGCAGGCCAACCTGCCGCCCGAGTCCACCACGGAGGATCGTGGCACGCGGAGCTTCACCGTGGTCGGACGGCTCGCCACGGGCGCGTCGATCGAGCAGTCCAGGGAGGAGCTGCGCGCCATCGGAGCGCGCCTGGCGGAGGCGCATCCGGAGACCAACGCCGACCTGCTGCCCAACATCGAGTCCTTCAACGAGCGGGTGAACGGCTCGGAGATCCGGCTGATCTTCCTGTCGCTCATGGGTGCCGTCGGGTTCGTGCTCCTGATCGCGTGCGCGAACGTCGCCAACCTGCTCCTCGCCAAGTCGGCGGAGCGCTCGC
>Ga0214472_10007212_pt1 | contig 11658 bp, 7 predicted proteins | sample RVTome_6_FD_207662 | JGI IMG/M metagenome (GOLD analysis project Ga0214472, IMG submission 207662) | Soil microbial communities from uranium-contaminated site in the Upper Colorado River Basin, Wyoming, United States - RVT140D175 | ecosystem: Environmental > Terrestrial > Soil > Contaminated >...
AAAGGTGCTGGTCATGGGTGTCGGGCACGTCGTGAGCCTGGAGCACCCGAGCGAGCTGCGGCGAATTGTGCTTGATTTTCTGGGAACCGACTGAGTAAGTTACGCCGGCCCGGCCGATCATCCCGAGCTCTTACGGCCTACGCACATGCTTTCATTGATAGGAGGGTAATCATGTCGGAATATATTCGATTCGCTCGTCTGGCCATTCTAATGCTCGTTCTGTTCCTGATCGGGCGCCTGATTGTTGGAGCAACGGGCGTTCCCTATGAAAGGGGTACCGGCGTCTTCAGCATGGTAACCCTGAGCTGGATACTGAGCTTCGTGTTCGCCGCCTTCTCTCGCCCCCTCCGGGGCTACGGCTGGAAAAAGGCGGTCATGCTCGGTGCCACGATCGTCATCAGCGCGCAGCTCCTCATTTTCGCCGCCACCGTGGTTTCCTATCTGGTTGGCGCGGAGACCTACTTCAATCACCCGACCGCGCTCAACGTGCCCGAACCCGTCGGGCTAGTGCGGGCGCTGGGGATCCGCGCCTTCGGGTTGGTCGTCAATACGATCGTAGGGGGAGTGATTCTGGGAAGTCTTGGTTGGCTGGCCGGCAAGCTGCTCCCGAAGGCGGCCTAGTACCGTTCCAATTCGGGCTGGCTCGGGACGGATTAAGCCGAACTGAATCTTAGCGCCACCAGGACCGTGCCCCCCAGACAGCGATGGGTTGGAACGGTACTAGGTGTTTTCGTTGCGCTCGCTGGTGGCGTGACGCTTGGCCGCTTCGTACAGCTCTACGTAGGCCGTGGCGGAGCTCTTCCAGGAGAAGTCCGCCCGCATGGCCCGCCTCACGAGCTTCCGCCAGGCCTTGGTGTCGCGAAAGCGAGCGAGAGCGCGGTCCAGCGCTTGGCGGAGCGCCTCCGCTTCGAACGCCTCGAATACGAAACCGCGCCCGCGGTCGGGGTTCTCGTCGAAGTCGTCCACGGTGTCCGCCAGCCCGCCCGTTCGGCGGACGACCGGGATCGCTCCGTAGCGATACGCGAGGAGCTGGCCGAGCCCGCAGGGTTCGTAACGGGAGGGCATCAGGAAGATATCGGCTCCCGCGTAGATCTGTCTGCCAAGATCCGGCTGGAAGCCCTGGTTGATGCTGAGCTGGTGGGGGAATTCCTTTCCGAGGGTCTCGAACGCTTCGAGATACTCCTTCGCCCCGGCTCCTAACAGAACGAGCTGCGCTCCCTCGCGCAGAAGCCGCGGCGTCACCTCAAGAATCAAGTCGAATCCCTTCTGCGGATCCAACCGTCCAATCGCGGCGATCAATGGCGCCTCAGCCGATACCTCGAGCCCCAGTTTTTCTTGGAGCGCGGCCTTGTTCATCGCTTTGCCCTCGGGTTTGCTCGACGTGTATGGCGCCCATAGCGCTTTGTCGGTCCCGGGATTCCAGAGGGACGTGTCGATTCCATTCAAGATCCCTGACAGATCGGCCGACCGGTACCGAAGCAATCCGTCCAGTCCGGCGCCGAGCTCACGGCCCTGTATCTCGCGCGCGTAGGTTGGGCTGACGGTCGAGATCTTATCGGAGAAGACGATGCCCCCCTTCAGGAAATTCACCTGACCAAAGAACTCGAGAGCGTCCAAGCGAAACAACGAGGAAGGTAGCTCGAGCGTCGACAGGATGTCAGGAGAAAACAAACCTTGATAGGCCAGGTTGTGAATGGTCAGCACGACGCCCGCCTGACCGATGAACGGCTCATTCCGGTAGCATTGGTCCCGATAAACCGGCAGCAGCGAAGCCTCCCAGTCATGGATATGGAAGACGTCGGGCTGGAGGCGGGCGGCCTTGGCGACCTCGAGCGCGGCGCGCGAGAGGAATCCAAAACGAATGGCGTTGTCCGGAAAGTCCTTGCCGCCGCTTCCGTATATCCCTCCCCGTTCATAGAGCTCCGGATCTCGGAGTAGATAGACCGTCACGCCATCGAGCGTCGTGGTCCAGACGACGCCTTTTCGCACACGGCCCTCGAGTGGAACATGAACCACGAGACCCGTGTCGCGCGTCTCGACGCCGCTGGTCGTGACGCTGTCGTAGAAGGGAATGACGATCGAGACTCGGTGTCGCAGGTGTTCAAGAGCCAACGAAAGAGAGGCAACCACGTCGGCAAGGCCGCCGGTCTTCGCAAGCGGATCGACTTCGGAGGAGACGAAAACGATGTTCATTCGATCGAGTCGGCCTGGATCGTTCTGAAGACCGGCATTGTACAGCACGCGCTTCCATCCAAGCTACCACTTTGCAAGGCTTCGCTCTGGGAAGTAAGATCCACCGCGTGCCGCCAAAAGACAGCGATCTGCTCGACAAGGAAGCTGCGAAACAGGTTGAGCATGTCGGTGCGGTAGATATCCTCGTCGGCATCCCCAGCTTCAACAGCGCGAGGACGATCTCGCACGTGGTCCAGGCCGTGAGCGCCGGCCTCATGAAGCATTTTCCCGAGTCGAGATCGGTTATCGTCAATTCCGACGGCGGCTCGACGGACGGAACCCGGGAGGTCGTGGCCTCGACGGAGTACACGAACATGGAGCGGCTCATGGTGCGGCACCGACTCCATCCGGTTCACAAGATCATCACGCCGTACCACGGAATACCGGGGAAGGGGAGTGCGTTCCGGACGATCTTCAAGATCGCGCAGTTACTGGGAGCCAAGGCCTGTGCGGTGGTCGATTCCGACCTTCGCAGCATCACGCCGGAATGGGTGGAGCTTCTGGTGAAGCCCATCCTCAACGAGGGCTATGACTACACGACGCCTCTCTATCGACGTCACAAATACGACGGCACGATTACCAACAGCATCGTCTATCCCGTCACCCGGGCGCTCTATGGAAAGCGCGTGCGTCAACCCATTGGTGGAGATTTTGGCTTCTCGCAAGCGCTCGCGGAACGCTACTTGTCCAAGGACGTGTGGGAGACGAACGTGGCGCGTTACGGCATCGATATCTGGATGACCACGACCGCCTTGGCCGAAGGGTTCAAAGTATGCCAGACCTATCTGGGCGCCAAGATTCACGACGCCAAGGACCCGGGCGCCGACCTGGCGGGGATGCTGATGCAGGTGGTCTCGTCGGTTTTCGATCTGATGGAGACGTACTACTCCGTCTGGGCGACAGTCAAGGGCTCGGAGCCCGTGCCCTACTTCGGTTTCGAGTACTCGGTCGGGCTCGAGCCGATCGTCGTCAACACGCAACGCATGGTGGATAATTTCAGGCAAGCCGTCCGTGATCTGTCACCGATCTGGGGGGATGTCTTGGAAGACGATACGCTGACCAGTGTCCGGGATATCGCGGGCACCGACCCGCACCGTTTTCCGGACGAGATCTGGGCCTCGGTGGTCTATGACTTTGCAATCGCCTACCACCGGCGCGTGATGACACCGGATCATCTCTTGAGATCGTTGACTCCCCTCTATCTTGGGCGTACCGCCGCGTTTGTTTTGGACACGGCGGAAGCAGGGTCCGACGAGGTCGAAGAGCGGATCGAGGCCCTTGCGTGCGCCTACGAGGCTGGGAAGGAGCGGTTTGTCGAGCGCTGGCAAGTCAATGAGAAGGGCCAGGGGAGGTGAGTCATGTCCGAGTTTCTTAACCATCCCGCGATGGAGCCAGTGCGGCAACTCATTGCGCGCGCGCTGGACTTCCTCCCGAACGTATTGCTGATGATCGCCATCCTGCTCGTGGGCGGCGCATTCGCCTGGCTGGTGCGCGGCGCCGTGCGCTGGACTCTCCGGGTCGCGTCCTTCGACAGGTTTTGCCAGCGTTCTGGAATCGGCGAAATGTTGTCCAAGGGAGGCGTGCGACAAACCCCCTCGCAGCTTGCGGCCCGAATTGTCTTCTATTTGATTGGGCTGGTCGTCTTCTTCGTTGCGCTTTCGGCCTTGAACCTCGTGGCCATTGCCGAGCTGATATCCAACTTTTTCGGTTACCTTCCTCATCTTGTGATAGCCCTGGTGATTGTCATGGTGAGTTACCTGGTAGCCCGTTTCCTCCATCGGAGCGTGCTCATAGCCGCGGTCAACGCCAACGTGCGCCAGGCGGGTCTCGCTGCTCGGGCGGTACAGGCGGCCATTCTCATCGTGGGCTTCGCGGTCGCTCTGGAGCACCTGGCGATCGGACGGGGCGTCGTCCTGGCCGCCTTCTCGATTGCATTCGGTGGCATCGTGTTGGCGCTCGCGCTCGCCTTTGGGCTGGCGGGAAAGGACATCGCGCGCGATCTTCTCGAGCGGAACGTCCGGTCGCGCGATGACGGCGAACCCCCGGACGACATCAATCATATCTAACGATGAGCTTCCAAAGGGATACAAGGGTTTTGGCGCTGGTCCTCGCCGGCGGTAGGGGCGAGCGACTGCACCCGCTCACGGCGCAACGGAGCAAACCAGCCGTACCATTCGGAGGGAAGTATCGAATCGTCGATTTCGTTCTGAGCAACCTCATCAACTCGAACATCACCGCGACCTTCGTTTTGACGCAGTACAAAGCACAGTCTCTTCTCGAGCACCTCCAAATGGCATGGACTCACAGTACCGGGCGAAACAATTTCCTCACCGCTGTTCCCGCGCAGATGCAGTCGGGAGACTTTTGGTATCGCGGGACCGCCGACGCCATCTTTCAGAATCTGGCGCTTCTCAACCGCACCCACCCTCAAGTGGTCGCCGTTTTCGGCGCGGATCACATTTACAAAATGAACGTAAGGCAGATGGTGGATTTCCACGTCAAAAAGGAAGCGTCGGCGACGGTTGCCTGCCTGCCCATGCCCTCCGAGGAGGCGGCGGCCTTCGGCGTCATCAAAGTGAACGCGGACTGGCGCATCATCGGTTTCGAGGAAAAGCCCGAGCAGCCGGCTTGTATCCCGGAACAGCCGGGATATTCTCTGGTGTCCATGGGAAACTACACGTTCGAGGCGGACTTCATGACGGAGGTGCTGAAAGAGGACGCGCAGGATCGCGCCTCGGCACATGATTTCGGGAAATCGATCCTGCCGAAAATCTGCGACTCGTTTCCGATCTATGCGTACGACTTCCAGAGGAACCGGATCGCCATGGAAGATGCCGCGGAACCAGCCTATTGGAGGGACGTGGGCACAATCGAGGCGTACTACGAGGCGAATCTGGACCTCAAGGATGTCCGGCCAAGGCTCAACCTATACAACTGGGACTGGCCGATTCATTCCGTGAGCTACAACGATCCGCCTGCCAAGTTCGTTTTCGATGAGGACGGCCGGCGCGGATATGCCATTCAGTCCATCGTATCCTCCGGATGCATTCTCGCCGGCGGACGCGTCAAGGATTCTATCCTGGGCCGAAACGTCTTCGTCGACGAGGGGGCCGAGGTGGAGCAGTCAGTGATCCACGATAACGTGCGGATTGGACGGGGGGCCAAGATCCGACGGGCCGTCGTGGACAAGAACAATCACTTGGCCGATGGCACGGTGATCGGATTCGACCCGGAGCGGGACCGCGAACGTTACTTCGTTTCCGAGGAAGGGATCGTCGTTCTCGGTCGTGGAGCAGATACGCCGGAGAGTAGGGCGCGGGACTTCTGATGCCCGTCGCGGGGTGGGGCAATCAAGTACCTCGCCGATCCATGTGGCGGCCCCCGTACGCCTTCCGCACGTATTCGCCAATCATGCGTCGCGTGTTGAAGAACGGCGCGTTGAGCGCGATGGCATGGGACATCACCGCGACGTACTCTTTCTGATTCTCGTAGAATAGAGGCAGAATCACTTCCTCGAGCTTCTGATAGAGAGCCTCTGCGTCTTCTTGTCCGTCGCCGCCCTCCGGCGCCGGGCCGTGGTCGCGACCGATCGCCCAGCCCGTGATCCCTTCGATATGGCCCTCGACCCACCAGCCATCGAGGACACTGAGGCTAGGTACGCCGTTGAGCGCCGCCTTCATACCGCTCGTGCCCGAAGCCTCGAGCGGTGGTTGGGGTGTGTTGAGCCAGAGATCGGCGCCGGCTGTCATCAGGCCTCCTAGCTCGATGTCGTAGTTTTCGAGGTAGGCGACGCGAACGTTCTTGCCCAGATTCTTCCTGATCTGGAAGATGTGCTGGATGAGTTGCTTGCCAGGATCGTCGCGCGGATGTGCCTTGCCGGCGTAGACGAGTTGGATGGGGCCGAACCGGTCGGCCATCTTCTCTAATCGCTCGATGCTTCGAAAGATGAGATCGGCGCGCTTGTAGGCCGTAGCGCGTCGGGCAAAACCGATCGTGAAGGCTCGAAGATCGAACGGGGGTTTCTGGTTCTGGTTCACCCGCTCGATGAGGCGGCGCTTGGCTGCGCAATGAGCTTCCCAGATCTCTTCACCCTCGATGCTGGACACATAACGAAGGCTCGCGCTGTCCTCGCGCCAACCGGGGATGTGCCGATCGAAGAGCGCTTGCATTGGCTTCGACGTCCAGGTCGCCAAGTGAATTCCGTTGGTGATGGAGTCGATTCTGTCCTCTTCGAACATGAGTCGGGAGACCTCGCCGTGTTTTCGCGCCACGCCATTGACGTAACGGCTCAGGTTCAGAGCTAGATAGGTCAGGTTGATCATGTCGTCGAGCAGCGCGAGGTCCTGGATCTGAAAAAGCCTGCTTCCGCCCAGGACGTTTCTCACCAAATCGGGGGGAAAACGATCATGGCCGGCGGCAACGGGCGTGTGGGTCGTGAAAACACATCGTGTCCGGACGGCCTCGATGTCCGTTGCGGAAATGTCCTCGCGGCCGCTGAGGGCGACGCGTTCTTCGAGGAGCTCGACCGTCAGGAGACTGGAGTGGCCCTCGTTCATGTGGAATCGCTCTACATTGTCGAATCCCAAGGCACGCAGCATGCGCAGTCCGCCGATCCCGAGGATGACTTCCTGACACAGGCGGTAACGCGTGTCTCCGCCGTAGAGGAAGTGCGTCAGCGTGCGGTCCCAGCTCGAGTTCTCCTCCAGGTCCGAGTCCAAGAAATACACCGACACGTAGTGACCGTTGTCACCGGGGACTTGGTATCGCCAGGCACGCAGCCACACCGTCCGGCCCTCGATGAGAACCGAGACTCGCTGAGGCATCTCGGCCAGGTAGTCTTCGATGAGCCACTCGTCGGGGAGCTCGCTCTGGACTCCATCGGAATCTAGCACTTGCCGGAAGTAGCCTTTGCGGTGCAGCAACGTCACCGCCACCATGGGAAGGCAGAGATCGGCGGCGGCGCGAACTGTGTCACCGGCAAGAATACCGAGCCCGCCCGAGTAGGTCCGCATTGCGGACTCGAGGCCTATTTCCATCGAGAAATAGGCAATCTTGCGTTCACGCAATCGATCTCATCCCCGAACCCCTCGGTCTCGCCTTCGGGCGAAGCGGCCGATTCTAACCGAGGCCGCCGCCCCAAACAAAATGCGTTTCGGCTTTACTTCCTCTTTTGTTGCCGTAGGGAGTTTATGGCAGTCAGTATACCGCGTATCTCCTTAGAGCTCGAAAAGTCTTCCAGGGCAAGGCGGGCCTTCCTTCTCCAATTCGGATTGAGCCCGGGGAAACCCGGCACGTTCTGCGAGCTTCGCTCCCGCCACAAATCTTCGAGATTCACGAGGACGAGCCGCGCGGGTCCGGAGGCCAAGAAGGAAAGGCAGCCCAAAAGGATGTCGACCGGCGCCTTACTCTCTATGGAGTTCTCTCGCGCAAGGGCCTTCAAGGCTTCTTCGGCTTGGACCCGGGCAAGCGCCTTCTCGGTGAAGTCTTCTTCATCGATGGCAAGTGCGGCTCGCTGTTGCTGGATGTCGTCGCCGCGCAGAAATCCTTCGAAGGGGGGCGTGTCGTGGGTATTGAGGCTCGCCACGGCGTGCCGGGGGACTTTTTTCACCGGGGGAGTCGTTTTCGGCGAAATCGAGTACTGAAGAACGTACATGCCGTAGAGCCCGTGGCGCGACATCGTCTGGTTCACGAAGGCGGGGACGATACCCAGGTTCTCTCCCACGATCCCGGTCTGGTTACGGTGCGATTCCAGGCTCAACAGGGCGTACTGTTCCTCGGCCCGGTAGGCGACGTACACCCCGTCGCGCGCATCGATGCCCTTGGGGATCCAGAAGAGACGGTGGAGCCCCATGACGTGATCGATGCGAAGCAACCGTGCCTGCCGCATCTGATGGCGAAGGTAGGCAATGGCGTACCGATAGCCGCTCTCCCGAATCGTCTCCGGGTGGAGGGGAGGGAAGCCCCACTTCTGACCCGTCGTGAAGACCGGATCGGGCGGGGCACCGACCTGAGCGCCGAGAGCGAAAAGCTTCTGATGCCGCCAGACGTCGTAGCCGTGGGGGTGGACTCCCAGCGGCAGATCGAGGTAGAGCCCGACGTTCGACCGCTCGGCCCGTCGTTCGAGCTCCTGCACCTGTTGCTCCGCCGTCCATTGGACGAACAGATGGTAGTGCTTGGCGCGTTCGTCGTAATCCTTCGGCGTGAGCGTGCCGTCCCGGAGTGGGCGTGGCCATTCAGGCCAGGGCTCCGGGTGGCGCTCCTGAGCGGCGCGAAATTCCGCATAGTCTTCTACCGGTTTCGATTCCTTGAAACGTCGCAACGCGGCGTGATCGGTGAAGTTGGGAAAGTCTCGGGAGAGGCGCTCAAGGGCTCGTCGCTTGAGTGTCACCAGCCTTCGGTAGTCGACCAATGGTTCGTTACGTGCCGCCTCGATCTGACGTTGGATCTCACTGGACTCGACTAAAGCTCGCGCTTCGGCGTTCCCGCCTAGCTCCGGTGTGCGGCGCGGATCGACGAAGATCTCGTTCCAGAAGAGCCGGCTCACCGGAGAGTAAGGACTTGGCTCGAAGGGCTCTTCCAAAAACGTGGCCGACATGGGAAGCGTTCCGACGTAACGTCCTCCCAGTTCCGCCGTCCATTCGAGCAAGCTTTCGAGGTCGCTGAAATCTCCCGCGCCCCAGCTTCGCTGCGAGTGGAGGGAGTAGAGTGGAAGGAAGATACCCCACTCCCGTGCCTCGCCCTCGATGGGTGCGTAGGCAAGCGTGGGTGCGGAAAGAATCAGGGTCGACCAGGAATCACCGCATTGGAGCGTGTGGTACCCCAACGGCAACTTCTCCGGGAGCGCGATCTCCTTTCGTACGTAGGTTTCCCCTTCGAGCTCGAGCTGGTCCGCGATCGCAATGGTGGAAAGATCGAAGATCGGCTCGCGGACCTCTCCTGACTCCAGGCTCAGAAGGCACCGCACTTTGCCATTGGAGGCGCTCGCGGGAACTCGAAGCCCGATGGGCGGAGGCCGCCCGTCCCAGGCGAGCGTGACCGGCTCGACGACTCGCTTCCATTTGGCGAGTCGTCGCTCGCGGAGGGCGCGAGGAACGTCTTCCAGAGAATCGAGCGGAGCGCCCAACACCCTCAGGGTTTCCAGGAGTGCTTCGGCGGAAGCCGTGTGACGGCGGTTGCGGATGCCGTGGTAGGCGGTCTGGATTCCGTAGAGCCGCGCGAGCTCTTTCAGCGCTTGCCTGGGTCTCATCCCCCTTCCGTTCTGCGACGAAAGAAGGTCAAGGCGAGGGAACCAGCCCTTGCCGGACTGACTCCACGTTGACTGCCAGTTTCTCTCCGAGCAGCGTGAACAACCGCACCCACTCTCTAGCCGACTCGTCGCCTCCTTCGGCGCGGGTTTGAAAGTCCTGATAGACGCGTTGCAGAAGACGGTAGTAGCCGTTTTGCACTTTCCAGATCTCCACCCTGAAGGGCAGAGACCGCGTCAATTCGATCGCGTCGAGGAGTTTTTGAATCGACACGACGTTGGCTGGATCCTGAGACAGGTGCTCGGCTAGACGGTCGATCGTTCCCTGGAGAGCGAAGGCCAGAGTCGGCGGATCGAGCGCTACGGCGTCCACGCGAGCCGCTTGAAGGAGGCCGTTGATACGCCGCATGTCCAGCTCGTCGTTCTCGAAGGCGTCCCGGAGGTTTCCGTTGAGCACGACCTCGGCCGCGGCGGAGAGCGCTCGCGGGGCGGGAATCCCCAGGTCCGCGATGAACCGGATGGTGGGAGCGTGTTGTTCGTAGATCTGTCGATAGGCGGCCTCCGCGTTCTCCACCGTGGACGACAGGATCCAATTCAGAATCCTGCGCTGCTCATCCCGGAACAAGGAGCGTAAAGAGTAGTTGGACTCGCCAAAGTGATGGTCGAAAACCCGGATGACTTGTGGAAGGTCGCCTCGTTCGAACGGCTCGGCAATGTTTTCGAGAAGGCTACGATAGGCGTCTTCTCCCAGGTACTCCCGCACTCCGGCATTGACGTAGTGGTCGCCGAAGTGAAGCGCTCCGAAGCTCATCACCGCGGTCTCCCGAGTAATCACCGAGGTGAGCGTGGCGCGTCCGGTTACGAGCTTGGTCTTGCCCGATTCGAGCAGGTTGTGGTCTTGGCGCTGCACGTCGTAACAGTAAACCCGGGCCTGGTCCGGGTAGGGCTCGAAAAGGGAGCGGACGACGTAGTGGGCTCCCACTTTCTCCCAGTCGACGATCGCGGGCTTGACGAAGTTTTCGTAGAGCACCCGCCCGTTTGCCGGATCGGGAACATTGCTCTTGGCCAACTCCAAACGGTCGAGGAGAGATGCCTCCAGGGGGTCACCGAAGAGTTCCTGAGCCAGCTGTAACGCCCGTCCCGCGTACTGGATGACCTGAACGGTCTCAATTCCGGAAACGTCGTCGAAAAACCAACCACAGCTCGTATACATCAGGAGCGCATGGCGTTGTAGCTCGAGAAGCCGGAGCACGGTGGACTGGTCCTCGGGCGCGAGCGGCCGGATCGCGTTCTTGGAGAGAAAGCGTTCGACGCTTTCCGGCGAGCGATCGAGGATGACATCGATATAGTCGTTTCGAGCCGCCCACGGGTCTTTCAGATACTCGCCCGCCTTCGTCTCGTATCGAGGGGCGAGCTCTTCCCGCAGCCAATCCAGGGCGGCCCTCAGCGGAGCTCGCCATTCCTGGCTCCAACCCGGATGGGCGCCCGTGCTGCAACCGCAGTTCGATCTCCACCGTTCCACTCCGTGGGGGCAGCTCCAGGAGGTGTTCTCGACGATTTCCGCGAAGTGCGCGGGGGGATGCTTTCCCAGATACTCGCCGTAGTTGGTCAGCCGTGCGAGCCCATTCTTCTGGATGTACTCCAGCGCGTAGGCGAGGGCCATGTCCCCGTAGCGATGGTGATGGCCATAAGTTTCTCCATCCGTCGCGATATGCACGAGCTGCGGCCAGCGTCGACCGTTATCCGCGTCATCCGAGAACCCTCCTACCAGACGATTGGCGAAGTTCTCACCTCGAGCCAGAAGTCGCTCGAACGCGACGGCTCGGGAAATCGGTCCATCGTAGAAGAAAAGAGCAATGGAGCGCCCGGAGCTCAATCGTTGCCGATAGGCGGTGGTGGGATCGACGGCTTCGGGGCTGACATCCCGCCATTGGCGTGCCGCCATTCTCCTCACCCGCTGTGCCTGCGAGGGGGCGAGGACCGTGAAGCGAATTCCCAGCTCGGCCATGATGTCCAGGCTCTCGAGATCCACGGCGGTCTCCGGGAGCCACATGCCCTCGGGCCTTCTCCCGTAGTGATGCTCGAAGTCTCGGATGCCCCACGCGATCTGCGTGTACTTGTCGCGCCGGTTGGCGAGCGGCAGGATCATGTGGTTGTAAGACTGTGCCATTGCCGACCCGTGG
>Ga0214472_10007213_pt1 | contig 11658 bp, 11 predicted proteins | sample RVTome_6_FD_207662 | JGI IMG/M metagenome (GOLD analysis project Ga0214472, IMG submission 207662) | Soil microbial communities from uranium-contaminated site in the Upper Colorado River Basin, Wyoming, United States - RVT140D175 | ecosystem: Environmental > Terrestrial > Soil > Contaminated >...
TGCCCACGGCGCGGCCGCCCTGATCGTTGATCGCCTGCACGATGCGCTTGTTGACCAGCCCGGAAAGCACCATTTCGACCACTTCGACGGTGGCCTGATCGGTGACGCGCTTGCCGCGCACCCAGTCTGACGTGATGCCAAGCCTGCCCAGCAGATCGTTGATCATCGGGCCGCCGCCATGCACCACCACCGGGTTCATGCCGACCTGCCGCATCAGCACGATATCGCGGGCGAATTCGGCCATGGCCTCGGCGTCGCCCATGGCGTTGCCGCCGAACTTCACCACCACCACGGCGCCGGTGTAGCGCTGCAGATAGGGCAGGGCCTCGGAAAGTGTGCGGGCGGTGGCGATCCAGTCACGGTTCATGCGTTGCGGTCTCATGCTGACATCCTCGGGGTGCCGGGCCAGTGTTACGGCCAATCGCGCGCGCTGCCAAGGGGCGGGGCCGGCGGCGGCACGCCCCGCGGGGGTCAGTCGAGCGTGGCGATCAGCGCGCGCAGCGTCTCGATGCCGTCGCCCTTTTCAGCCGAGGTGACGACAAGTTCGGGGAAGGCCGCGGGGTGCCGGGCAAGTGCCGCACGCACCTGCGTCAGCGTCGCTTCGCGGTCCGCGGCGCTGACTTTGTCGGCCTTGGTCAGCACCACCTGAAAGTTCACCGCCGAGCGGTCAAGCAGGGTCAGGATTTCGTCATCGACCGACTTGATGCCGTGGCGGGTATCGATCAGCACGAAGGCGCGGCGCAAGGTGGCGCGGCCCGCGAGATAGGACTTCAGCAGCCGCTGCCATTTTTCAACCACCGCCTTCGGCGCCTCGGCAAAGCCGTAGCCGGGCAGGTCCACCAGATAGGGGCCGGCGGTGGTGAAATAGTTGATTTCCTGCGTGCGGCCCGGCGTGTTGGAGGCACGCGCCAGCGCCTTGCGACCGGTCAGCGCGTTGATCAGGCTGGACTTGCCGACGTTGGAGCGGCCCGCAAAGCAGACCTCAAGCCGGTCTGGCGGCGGCAGGCCATCCATCGCCACCACGCCCTTGAGGAATGTCACGGGGCCGGCAAACAGCAAACGGCCCTGTTCGCGGGCGGCAAGCTCGGGTTCCGGGGCCAGCGGAAACTGCATCTGCATCACAGCACCGCCACTGCGTCGCCGCGGACGATTTCGCCACCGTGCACGACCCGCGCGTAAACGCCGAAATCCTTGTGGCCCCAAAGGCTTTCGAGCGCGGCGAGGGTGTCGCAGTCTTCGGCGCCGGTGTCAGGGTTCACGCCGGTGGCACGGCAGCGGGTGATCGGCTGCACGATTTCCAGCGTCGCGGCGCCGACCCGGATGCGCTGCCCGATCAACGCGCGTTCCTGCAATGGCACCCAACCTTCAACCCAAAGGTTGCCGCGAAAGCGCCGCGGGTGCAGCGCCTGCCCGGCGTGTTGCGACAGCGCTGCCAGCGACGACAGCGACAGCAACGACACGAACGGGTCGGGCCAGTCGGCCAGTGCCTGGCCCGGCACCTCGACGACATGGCTGGGCGCCGGACGACCGGCGGGCCAGAGCGGGGCGAGCCAGGCGATCAGCCGGGCGCGGTCCGCGGCGGATGCCAAGTCGAGGCAAATGGTTTGCGCGCGCGGGTGGCGCAGCGTTACCTGCGCGCCATCGCAAACGGCGGTCACAGCCATCAGTTCCGGCCCCGCCACGCCGCGCAGAAAATTCATCTTGGGCTGCCAGACGTCGGGCTGGCCCTGAAACTTCGCCGCCGCATGCGCCACCGCCCACTGGCGGTCCAGTGCCAGCGCGTGCCCCGCGACAAGTTCGGCGCGCGCAATTTCCTCAACCCCGACCGCCTTGATCGGATGGCGCAGGATATGGGCCAGCCGCGCGGTCATTTCTTGGGTGGCGCGCCAGGCTTCTTGCGAAAGCCGTCGAGGATGTTGCCGAACAGGTCAGGGCGTTTGTGATGCATCGACATGATCGTGTATTGCTGCATGAAGGTGATGGTGTTGTTCGCGATCCAGTAAAGCACCAGCCCCGAGGCGAACGAGCCCAGCATGAACATGAACACCCAGGGCATCCAGGCAAAGATCATCTTTTGCGTCGGGTCGGTGGGTGCCGGGTTCAGCTTTTGTTGCAGCCACATCGAGATGCCCAGCAAGATCGGCAGCACCCCGAGCGACAGGATGAAGAAGATCGAGCCCTGTTCCGGCGGCGCGAAGGGCAGCAGCCCGAACAGGTTTAGGATCGACGACGGGTCGGGCGCGGATAGGTCACGGATCCAGCCCCACCATGGGGCATGGCGCAGCTCGATGGTGACGTAGATCACCTTGTAAAGCGAAAAGAAGATCGGGATTTGCAGCACGATCGGCAGGCAGCCCGACGCCGGGTTGACCTTCTCGCGCTTGTAAAGCGCCATCATTTCCTGCTGCATCTTGGTGCGGTCTTCGCCGACCCGTTCCTTGAGCTTTTCCATCTCGGGCTGCAGTTCCTTCATCTTGGCCATCGAGATGTAGGATTTGCGTGCCAGCGGAAAGACCAGCGCCTTGATGGTGACGGTCAGCGCGATGATCGCCCAACCCATGTTGCCGATGGCGCCGTTAAGCCAGTGCAGCAGCCAGAACATCGGCTTGGTCAGATAGTAGAACCAGCCCCAGTCGATCGCGTCGATGAAACGGTCGATGCCGGTTTTGGCCTCGTAATCGCGGATGGCCTGCCATTCCTTGGCGCCGGCAAACAGCATCGAGGCGGCGCTGGCGCTGGCACCGGGCGCGACCTCAAGCACCGGCATGCGCGCCTCGGTCTGGTAGATGTCGGCGCCGGGGGTGTATTTCACCACCGAGGTGAAGGCCTGCCCCGGCATCGGCGCCAGCGTCGTCATCCAGTATTTGTCGGTAAAGCCGGTCCAGCCGTTTTCAGTGACGGTGATCACGTCGGCCTGACCTTCGGCGATCGCGTCGATCTTGGCGATGTCCTTGTATTTGATTTCCTGCAGCTTGCCGTCGGAAACGCGCACCGCGCCCTCGTGCAGCACATAAACGCGCTGCGACTCGGGAATGCCATGGCGCGCGACGATGCCGTAGGGCGCCAGCCGCACCGCCGTGGCCGACGCGTTTTCCACCGTCTGGGTGATGGTGAACAGGTAGTTGTCATCCACCGCAATCTCGCGCAGGAAGGTCAGGCCGGCGCCGTTGTGCCAGCGCAACGTGACTGGCTTGCCAGGCCGCAGCACGGCATCGCCAGGCGCCGACCAAAGCGTTTTCGGCCCCGGCACCAATGCCGGATCCAACCCGCCCGCGGGGGTCCAGCCGAACACTGCGTAATAGGGCTTGGGGGCGTTCAGGTCAGTGCCGCCGGCCGGCGCCAGCAGGCGCACATCGGGCGAGCCGGGTTTGATCGTTTCGTGGTAACCGACCAGCGAAAGGTCGTCGATGCGGCCGCCCAGAAGCGAGATTGAGCCGACCAGCCGCGGCGTCGAAATGGCAACGCGCGGCGCCGCGGCAAGCTCGGTTGCGGCGGTTTCGGTGGCGGGGGTGACGCCGGGGGTGGCGGTGGGCGCTGCCGGTCCGGCTGCAGGGGCCGCCTGCCCGGCGACCTCGGTCGGGGCCGGGGCCTGCGGCACCTCGGGCGGCGCGAACAGCGCATACCAGACCACGATCACAAGAAACGAAAGCACCGTTGCAAGGATGAGATTCTTGTTCTGATCGTCCATCGGGAAGCCACCAGCCAGTTCAGGGTTGGGCTGGTTCAACAGAAGGGGCGGCGAAAGGTCAAGCGGTTTTCCCGGTTCCGGCGCGGCATCGCCAAGGATTGCTGTGGCGGAGGGCCCGGCGATGCCGTGGGGGCGACGCGAGGGCGAGGCGCTGCCGGCCGGCGACGACACTCACCGCCTGGGGCGGCCGATGCGTGGCGCCGGGTTGCGCTTTGCCTGGTGGCGGTTCAGCCAGTCGCGCGCATCCTCGACCGCCATGACGCGGGCGATGCCGGGCCCCTGCACATGGCTGCAGCCGAGTTGCGCCAGCAGCGTGTGTTCGCCCAGCCCCGAGACACCTTCGGCAAGCGTTTCCGCGCCCAGCCCATCGGCAAGCGATACCACCGCCGCCACCAGGCGCTGCTGTTCGGCATCGGCATCGATACGCCGCACCAGCGCTGGCGGAATGCGAATCCGCTGCACGTTAAAGCGGCGCATGGCGCTGATCGCGCCAATCCCATTGCCGATGCCCGACAGTTCCAGCCCGCAGCCAAGCGCGGCTAGCCGGGCCAGGTTGCGCTGGGCGGTATCCTGCCCGGAGGCGGCATCACCGCCCGGCAGATCGGGCAGCAGCAGCCGCAGCAGCGCCGGCGCGATCTCGAAACGGTCAAGCTCCCAGCTCAGCCGGTCGGGCAGCTTGGGGTCGCCCAGATCGTCATGCGACAGCGCCAGCGTCAGCGGCAGTTTCGGCAGGCCGGTGCCATAGCGACCGCGCAGCGCGGCGAAGCCGTGATACATCAGCACCTCGCCAAGCCGCTTGCGCAGCCCGCCGGCATCGAGCAGTTGCAGCAGTTCGGCGCCGTCCATGCAGCTGCGCGCCGGGTGCAGCCAGCAAGGCACCAGCTCGAACCCCGTAACCGCGCCGGTGTCGCAGCTTATCTGCGGCAGGAAATGCGCGACGATCTGCCCCCCTTCCAGCGCCGCGGCGACCTGATCGGCCAGCGCGTGCCGGTCTTGCGCCTGCTGTTCGATCTCGGTCGAAAAGGCGCGCACGCTGCCCGGCCCATGCCGGCGCGCGGCATCGGCGGCAATTTCGGCGGCGCGCAGCATGGCGGGCCCGTTGCGTTCGGGGCTGCGGCTGATCAGGCAAAAACCGATGTGGGCCGAGGGGTGCAGCGTCGCGGCATCCAGCGACATCGGCGCCTCGGCCGCGGCCTGAAGCCGGGTGGCAATCTGGATCACGCTTTCCAGATCGAACCGGTGGACCGGGGCCAGCGCCACGGCAAAGCGCCCGTCGGGCAGGCCGGCGACCAGGTCGCCCTCGCGCAGCGCGCTGTGCAGGCGTTCGCCCATGCGTTTCAGCACCTGCGCCAATGCGGCCTCGCCGTGCCGTTCGGCAAGGGCGCCGAAATCGTCGAGCCCGAGTACGAAGGCGGCGCAGCCGCGGCCGGTGGTCAGGCAATCGCGCAACGCGGCGTCAAGCACAGCTTCGGCGGCGGCGCGCGGCGGCAGGCGGGTTTGCGCGTCAACCGCGATACCTACGGGCGGGGCCGCACTGGTTTCACCGCGCGTCAGCCAGGACACCGCCAGCGCGGTGCACGTCACCAGCGCCAGCCCGGGAAGCCCGAACCAATAGCCCGAAAGCGCCAGCGCCGGGACAAAGGCCAGCAATTCCCGACGCAACAGCACGCGCCGCACCACAAACGCCCGATCCACATCTGATGACATCTGCCCCAACCTATCCACCAAGGGCGCCTGCACGCGCACCGCGACAGGCTAGGCGGCGCCGGTCAGCGGGGTGTTAATCGGCGTTGCGCAAAATCGGTGGCATTTGAGCCAAATCGTCGCCGTCACCCGCGCCGGTGGCGTGCAACGCCAGTGCCGCGAAATCGAACAGCCCGGGGTCGGGCAGATGCGAGGGGCGCGCGTTCATCAGCGCGCGGAACATCACCTGGCGGCGGCCCGGGCTGCGCGCCTCCCAGCCATCGAGGATCGCCTTCACCTGCTGGCGCTGCAGGCCATCCTGGCTGCCGCACAGATCGCAGGGGATGATCGGGTAGTTCATGTCGCGCGCGAACCGGTTGCAATCGGCCTCGGCCACGAAGGCCAGTGGGCGCAGCACAAACAGATCGCCGGTTTCGTTCACCAGCTTCGGCGGCATCGTCGCCAGCCTGCCGCCGTGAAACAGGTTCATGAAGAAGGTTTCCAGGATGTCGTCACGGTGATGCCCCAGCACCACGGCGGAACAGCCCTCTTCACGCGCGATGCGGTAAAGATTGCCGCGACGCAACCGCGAACACAGGCTGCACATGGTGCGGCCGGGGGCGATCTTTTCGGTCACCACCGAATAGGTGTCCTGATATTCGATGCGGTGCGGCACGCCCATGCGCGTCAGAAACGCGGGCAGCACAGTGGCGGGAAACCCCGGCTGGCCCTGATCGAGGTTGCAGGCGATCAGCTCCACCGGCAGCAGCCCGCGCCACTGCAGCTCATGCAGCACAGCCAGCAGCGTGTAGTTGTCCTTGCCGCCGGAAAGGCAGACCAGCCAGCGCGCACCACGCGCCACCATGCCATAGGTCTCGATCGCCTCGCGCACCTCGCGCACCAGCCGCTTGCGCAGCTTGCGGAACTCGGTGCTGGTGGGGGCGCCGTGGAACAGTGGGTGAATTTCGCCTGCGTCGTCGTCAAGCATCGTCATCGCCCTTGCGCGGCGGCACCGGGTCATGGCCATGCCCGCCCCAGGGGTGGCAGCGCAGCACCCGCCGCGCGGCCAGCCAGCTGCCCTTGAAAGCGCCGTGCGTTTCAAGCGCTTCCAGCGCATAGGCCGAGCAGGTCGGCTGATAGCGGCAGCCATGCCCGACCCAGGGGCTGAACAGCAGCCGGTAGGCGCGCACCGGCAGCGCCACAATATGCGCCAGAGGGGTCATGTGCCGCGTCCGTGCAGGTTGGCCAGCGCCCGCGCCAGATCGGCCTTCAGCGCCGCGAAATCGCGTTCGGCGGTGATGTCCTTGCGCCCGACCAGAACGTAATCCCAGCCGGGGCGGGCGGCGGCGGGCAGAACCTCGCGTGTCAGCGCGCGCAGACGGCGCTTGGCGCGGTTGCGGGCAACGGCGTTGCCGACCTTCTTGGAACAGGTGAACCCGACCCGGATGGCAGATTGTGCGGCAATCTCGCCCGCCGCGCGGTGTCTGGCCTGCAACAGAAAGCCCGGCGTGGCCTGCCTGCGGGCGCTGGCGGCGCGCAGAAAGTCGGGCCGGTTGCGCAGCGTTTCCAGCACCACGGTGCCCCCGGCACAAACGGAAACCGCCGGTGCGCTGCCCGGTTCCCGGCCCTTGGGGCCAGTTGCGGGAGCCTCCGGCGGTGCCATGCCGTGTGGTCTTTGGCCTAGGCCGAAAGCTTCGCGCGGCCCTTGGCGCGGCGGGCGTTCAGCACGCGGCGGCCGCCTTTGGTGGCCATGCGCGCGCGAAAGCCGTGGCGGCGGGCGCGGACGAGATTCGACGGCTGGAACGTGCGCTTCATCGTGGTTCTCCGTTTCAGGCAACCCGACAGGATCGGAATCGAGCGCCGCAGTCATTCGAAGTCCGGTCTTTAGAGGGGCCGTCGCGGCAAGTCAATTCTTCCGGCCGGTTTTTTTGCCGGTTTCCGCCGCTGACGGGCGGGGTTGCAGCTGCTTACTGTTTTTTCGCCGAAAGCTTTGATAACGCTGTTGTGACAGAGCGCATTTGCGCGAGGTGGGGTGATGGTCGTCAACACGCTTTCAGGTCGGTTTGCCCTGCTCACCACGGCCTTCGTGGTGCTGGCCGAAGTGTTGATCCTGCTGCCCTCGCTGGCCAGCTTTCGCGCCGACTATCTGTCGTCGCGGCTGGAACGCGCGCAGATCGCCTCGCTGGCACTGCTGACCACCGATGCGATGATCGAACCCGAGCTGGAATCAGAGCTGCTGCTGAATGCCGGCGTGCTGAACGTGGTGCTGCGGCGCAACGAGGTGCGCGAGCTGGTGCTTTCATCGCCGGTGCCCTCGCCAGTCGCTGCCACATATGATCTGCGCAGCGCCGGGCCCTATGTGTTGATCCGCGATGCACTGATGCAGCTGTTTGACGCGCAAGACCGGGTGATCCGGGTGATCGGGGCGCCGGTGCAGGGCGGCGGCGACCTGATCGAGATCACCATGCCGACCGCCGCGCTGCGGCTTGAGATGATCGAATACGGGTTGCGCGTTCTGGCGCTGTCGGCGGTGTTTTCCGTGGCCACGGCGGTGCTGCTGTTCCTGGCGATGCGCAGCCTGATCGTGGTGCCGATCCAGCGCGTGGTGCGCCATATGACCGCCTGGGCCGAGGCGCCGGAAGACGCGCGGCGGATCATCTCGCCCGCGGCGCGGGTGAACGAGCTGCGCGAGGCCGAACAGGCGCTGGCCTCGATGCAGCACCAGCTGGTGGCCTCGCTGCGGCAAAAGGAGCGTTTGGCGCAGCTGGGCCAGGCGGTCGCCAGGATCAGCCACGATCTGCGCAACATTCTGACCACCGCGCAATTGTTTGCCGACCGGATGGAACACAGCCGTGACCCGGCAGTGCAGCGCGCCGCGCCAAAGCTGGTCGGCTCGATCTCGCGCGCCATCAACCTGTGCGAAAGCACGCTGGCCTTCGGCCGCGCCGAAGAGCCGCCGCCGGCGCTTGGCCGGTTCATGCTGGCGGCGCTGGTGCAAGACGTGATCGACGGCGAGTTGCTGGCGGCGCAGGCCGCGAAGGTGGAATTTGTCACCGACGTCGCCCCCAATCTGGTGATCCGGGCGGATCGCGACCAGCTTTACCGCGTGCTGTCGAACCTGGTGCGCAATGCCCGCCAGGCGATCGAGGCGACCGGCGCGCCCGGCACCATCGAACTGGGCGGCGGCGAAGAGGAAAACGGCTGGTGGCTGCGGGTCGGCGACACCGGCCCGGGGCTGCCCGAACGCGCGCGCGAACATCTGTTCCAGCCGTTTCAGGGCGGTTCACGAAAGGGCGGCACCGGGCTGGGGCTGGCGATCGCCGCCGAGCTGGTGCGCGGCCACGGCGGCCGGCTGGAACTGCTGCGCACAGATGCCGGCGGCACCGAGTTCCTGCTGCACCTGCCGAGCGAGCTGATCGACTCTGCCGCCTGACCGCCATCCCAAGGCCGCTGCCGAAACCGCGCTGCCCCGTCCGCACCCCGGGCGACGGGTGCCGCCGCGCCGGCCCCCTGCGCGCTACGCGGGCGCGAAAAGGCACATTTTATCCTTGCAATGCCCCGCCCCGGCGTCTAAATGCCGCTCCACAGCGCACCCGTAGCTCAGCTGGATAGAGCATCAGACTACGAATCTGAGGGCCGGGCGTTCGAATCGCTCCGGGTGCGCCAATGAATTCAAGGGCTTAGGCGTCACCGCCTGAGCCCTTCGCTTTTCGTGGCTACCACCGGGCTACCACCGCGCGGGATTTCGAGGGACTTCCGGCGCGAATTGGACAGGCAGGAGGAATCAAAAAACCGCCCGCCGCCGGGGCGCAGGCGGGGAACCTGTCGCGCAAAATTCACCATTTCGCCAATCCGTGAAAAACCGGGCTCAATCCCCGCATCCGGCGCAGAACCCGAAGTTCCGCGATCCCCGCATCGGGGCATCTTGGCGCGCGGCCGCCCGCGTCCCGAGATCGGCCTTGCCGCGCGGAACCGGGGCGCGCCAGGCGGGGCGCTGGGCGGGTATGGGAAAAATGGGAAGCTACAAAAGTGCTGTTACCTCTGTAACTTGTTACCTATATATGTAACTATATGTTTTTATTATATAATATGTGCTGTGTCTGGTAACAAAAGTGGTAAAAAAAATTTTTGCTCTGTTACTTTCCGACACTGGGATTCCGCACCCTCGGACGGAAAAGAATTCGCCGGTTTCTCCGCTCTGAGGCGCAGAAAGCGCCGAAACCGTGACCCCCTATACGACGAAAAACGACGAAAAATCAGCCTGTTATCGAAAATTTCTCCTTGACAGAAAAAACCTCCGCATTACGGGGGTGCGGGCCTAGCGGTTCGAGGGCTCGGGACTTTCGACCCACCCCCCCCTTGACGTGCCCGAGGCTGATGCGCGCCCAGGTCGTCAGAACGAGGTCCAAAAACGCGGCGAAACAGTGCCGATTGTGCAACTGGGCACACTTTACCAGCGCGGCGCTTGGTTAAGGCTTACAGAATTAGTAAGCCATTGAAAACACATGCGCTTTGCCGCCCCGTATACACCTTAACTCCCGGAAGGACCCAAGAGCGGCAGGGGTTAAGCGTTTGGTTTAGCCAATAGGGCCGGGCAGTTAAGCGCCGGGCAAAATAGCGGTCTGAAACCCGGCTGGGGCCGTTCTCTTCATGGTCTTTGTGAGTGTCCGGCGCCCCGATGTTGAGCAATGAAACGCGCGCGACGGGTTCCCTGCCCATGCTGGGGCGCGGGGCCGCACGGGCAAACCAAGCGCTGGGCGCGAGTTGCTGGGGGCGAGTCGCTTGCCTCGGCGGCACGCGTTGCGCGGCAAGGCACAGACGCGAAGGCCCGCGCGGCGCAAGGCAGCGCAGGCCAATCGGCACTAAGACAAAGGACAGAAGGGCAAAGGCGGAAGGCTCAGCTCCTGCCCGCCGCCTCGCGCAATATCCTTCCGGTGCCGTGCAAAATGTCGGAGATAAGATCGATCTGCCGGGTCGCGCGGCGCAGCGCGGCCGAGACGCACGCCCCAACGTATGCAGTAGCGGCACGGGCGGCGTCATCATCACTGACTGCGCCGAGCGCCTCTAGCGCGACAGACAGGTGCAGAGCTTCCTCGATGCCGTCAGGGTATTCTTCAGCATTCGGGTGTATGAGCTCGAGCGCGGCGCGAATTGCCTCGCGCGGGTCAGTCGGAAGGCTGGCAAGATATTCCGCTTGCCGCGCGCGCAGTTGTTCCACTTCCGCTACATGCGCGCGAAAAAGGCCTTCGCTGCACAAGGCGTGCCCTCGCACCTTGCGGTTTTCATGCGGCAGGACAGGTCTTGGTTCATGGGTCATGATCTTGGCGCTGTCGATGGTCATAGCAGTTGTCCTTTCTCTTTCGATAGATTATCTGCGGCGGTTCTGGTCAAGCCGCAGCGCGGCGCAGTTCGTCATTCAGCTCGCGCAGCATGTTCCAATCATTACCGCGCAAAGTGTCTTTGCACTCGAAAGAGTAGATTTCGCGGCGGATGGTCTCGGCTGCGCGCGCTGGGCGGGCGAAGTGAGCGGCAACTTCTGAGGCCACACGGGCGGCCACTTTCACGTTGTCCCACACGACGCGAAGCGCGCGAGAGAGAACCGACCGCAGCGGCTCGCCATTCCCTTTGAAGCGGCGAACGATTACCCAGGCTTCCGTCATGATCTTGGCGCGGTCGATGGTCATTGCAGTTGCCCTTTCTCTTTCGATAGATTATCTATAGCATAGGACAGATTGCCTATCAATAGGTTTTCTATCTATTCCTGAAGATTATCTATGAAAGTGGCGGCAATGAATGGTGAGCAAATACGAGCTGGGCGTGCCCTGCTAGGATGGTCTGCCGCCGATCTGGCCGCATGCGCGGGTATCAGCTATCCGACCATGCAGCGAATCGACGCAACGCGGGGGCCAGTTACCGGGCGCTACGAAACGATTGAGGCTATCCGCCGAGCCCTTGAGTCCCAAGGCATTCAGTTTCTTGAAAGCGGGCAGGTCGCGGCTGGGCCAGGCGTGGCACTGGGTGAAAGGAAAGCCCAGTGAGAGAAGAACAGCTTCCGCCGCGTGTTCAACCGCTCGTAAGATCAGCCCCGAAACCTCGTCAGGTTTACTGGTGCGACTTTCCGAAAGATGCTCAGTTGCCTGAGTTTTGGAAGCGACGGCCTGTGGTTATCCTCTCTACCAAGGCAACCTTGCATGGCGTTGTAATTGTTGTTCCGCTGTCATCCAAGCCGCAGCCAGATAACCCGAATGCCTACGCTTTCCGATCACCATTACCGGGCGAAAACATCG
>Ga0214472_10007214_pt1 | contig 11655 bp, 12 predicted proteins | sample RVTome_6_FD_207662 | JGI IMG/M metagenome (GOLD analysis project Ga0214472, IMG submission 207662) | Soil microbial communities from uranium-contaminated site in the Upper Colorado River Basin, Wyoming, United States - RVT140D175 | ecosystem: Environmental > Terrestrial > Soil > Contaminated >...
CAGACCGACCGCGCCGCCGGTGTGCACGAACACGACGTTCTCGCCGCGCTCGAAGCGCCCGGCGCGGATCAGGCCGATGAGCCCGGCCATGCCTTTGCCCGAGTACACCGGGTCGAGCAGGATCCCTTCGCTGCGCGCGAGCAGCTTGATGGCCTCGACCATTTCGGGGGTGGGCTGACCATAGCCGGGACCGACGTAGTCGCCGTTCGCGACCACCGCCTCGCGCGCGATGCCGCCGGCGATGCCCAGGTGCGCCGCGGTGCGCTGCGCCAGCGCGTGCACCGCCTGCTCCTGCTGCTCGCGCGGCTGGCGCACGCTGATGCCGAGCACCGGGATCCCGGAATTGCTGCCGGCGAAGCCCACCACCAGCCCGGCCTGGGTGCCGGCGCTGCCGGTCGCGTGCACCACGTGATCGATGCGCAACTGCATGTCGTTGGCCTGGCCCAGCATCTCCAGCGCGCAGCTCACGTAGCCGAGCGCGCCGGTCGGATTCGAACCACCGCCGGGGATCACGTAGGGCTTGCGGCCCTGCGCAGCCAGCTCCTCGCCGAGCGCCTCGGCCGCCGCGTTCATGTCCTGCCCGCCCTCGCAGAAGCGGATCTCGGCGCCGAACAGGTGATCCAGGAACACGTTGCCGGTGCTCTCGTAGTCCGGCGCGACGTGCGGCACGCGGCGCTCGAGCAGCACCACGCAGTCCAGGCCCAGCCGGGTCGCGGCGGCCGCGCTCTGGCGCACGTGGTTCGACTGCACCGCGCCCTGCGTGACCACGCAGTCGGCACCGCGTTGCAGTGCCTCGCCCATCAGGAAGTCCAGCTTGCGGGTCTTGTTGCCGCCGGTCGCGAGCCCGGTGCAGTCGTCGCGTTTGATCCACAGATTCGGTCCGCCCAGCGCTTCGCTCAGCCTGGGCATCGGTTCGAGCGCGGTGGGCGCGTGGCACAGGCGCACGCGGGGAAAGCGGGACAGGTGCATGGTGCGGTCTCGAGTGGTGCGCGCGCGGCGTCGTGTGAAGTGCGCAGATTCGACCACATCGGCGCGTCGCGCACAAAGCGTGCGCGCGAAGCGCGCCGCGCCAGCGGCTACACTCCACCGGGGCCACAGCACGAGGCACGCGTGATGGCGCACACCGCGCAGGCGACTCCGCAGCAGATCCTGGAGCTGTGGCTCGAGCGCGACCTGAGCGAGGCCGCGGCGAGCCTGCCGCACGCGTACGCGGTGGACGGCCCGCTCGAGGACGCGCTCGCCATTCTCGCGAGCGGGCGCAACCTGCTGCTGATCGGAGAATCGGGGGTCGGCAAGAGCGCGCTGGTCGGCGAGATCGCGCGCCGCCTGCCGCACGGTGAGGCCGACGTCCTGCCGTGCGACGCCGCGTTGATGCAGCTCTCGATCGGGCTGCGGCTGTCGCGGCTGCGCAAGAACGAATCGCTGTTCGAGGCCTTCGCGGCGCTGATGGACGCGCTGCCGCGGCTCGCGCGGCCGGTCATCGCGTACTTTCGCGACGGCGATCTGTTCCAGCACACCGGGCTCGCCGCGCAGCTCGACAGCTTCTGTCTGCGCCAGCGCGCGCCGGTGATCGTGGAAGGCCGCCCGGCCGCGATGCACGGCATGCTCGAGCTGTTCGAGGAGATTGAACAGCACTTCGTCACGCTGGCGCTGCAAGAACCCGAGCTCGACGATGCGCTGACGATGCTGCGCGGCTGGGCCGGCGATGCGATGGGCGGCGGCACGCAGCACTTCGACGCGCCGGCACTCGAGGAGGCGATCTACCTCACGCACCGCTTCCTGGCGCGCTCGCGCCTGCCGCGCAAAGCCATCGATCTGCTGCGCGCGACGGCGGCGTCGGCCGGCACCGCGGTCGACGCTGCAGCGGTGATCGAGCGCTTCGCGAGCGTGCACCGCACGCCGCGCTGGCTGGTGGATCCGCGCGCGCCGCTGTCGCTGGACGCGCTCGAGGAGCGCTTTCGCGATGCGCTGCTCGGTCAACCCGATGCCGTGCAGGCCGCGCTGTCGACCATCGCGCTGATCAAGGCCGGGCTGTCGGATCAGCGCCGGCCCTTCGGCGTGTTCCTGTTCATGGGTCCGACCGGGGTGGGCAAGACCCATCTTGCGCAGTTGCTGGCCGCCGAGCTGTTCGGCAGCGCCGAGCGCATGGTGCGCCTGAACATGGGCGATTTCGCCGGGCCACGCGGCGCCGAGGCGCTGTTCGGCGATCCCGAGCACCACCTGCCGGCGAACCGCCGCGGCGTGCTCACGCAGCGGCTGATGGGGCGCCCGTTCTGCGTGCTGCTGCTCGATGAGTTCGAGAAGTCGCATGTGCTGGTGCACGAGCGCCTGCTGCCGCTGATCGACGAGGGCTGTTTCGTGAACGGCGCCGGCGAGAGCGTCTCGTGCCGATCCTCGATCATCATCGCGACCAGCAACGCCGGCGCCGAGGTGTACCGCGAGTCGGCACTGGGCTTCACGACGCCGGTGGATCTGGACAGCAAGCGCGAGGAGCTGGAGCGGCGCGTGCAGCAGACCTTCCGCTTCGAGCTGCTCAACCGCTTCGACCGCGTGGTGTACTTCCAGCCGCTGTCGCGCGAGGACATCCGCGAGCTGGCGGTGCGCGAGCTGCGCGCGCTCGAGCAGCGCCCGGGCATGCGCCGCGCCGGCACGCGGCTGCGCATCGACGAGGCGGTGCTGGACTGGCTCGCGGCGCGCGGCTACGACGCGCGCTACGGGGCCCGCTTCCTGCGCCGCGCGATCGAGCGCGAGGTCACGAGCGCGGTGGCCGAGGCGATCACGCACAGCGCGCCGGACGCTGGCGCCGTGATCGCGCTGGAGGTGCGCCGCGGGCGCATCCGCGCGCGCCGCGATGCCGCGCCCGGGCACGCCGCGGCGCCGGCGCGCGCGCCCGCGGCAGCGCAGACCGCGAACGCGGCCGCGATCATGGAAGGTGCGCGCCCGTGCCTGGACACGCTCGCACGCGACGTGCACGAACGCGACCGCTTGCTCACCGAGATGGCCGAACCGGAATTCTGGGATGACGCGACGCGCCGCGGCGAGGTCATCGAGCGCTTCCGCACGCTCGATGTGATGACCCGGCTGGTGCAGCGCTTCGCGCAGCCGCTGGCACGACTCGACGAGGCGCTGAGCGCCGGTGGCACCGCGTCGCCGGCACTGCTCGACGAAGCGGCGGCGGCACTGCGCGCGTGGGAGGAGCGCGAGCGTCTGGAGGGCGAACGCAGCGTGTGGCTGCTGCTCAGCGGCGTGGACGGCGACGGCCCGTCGCTGCCATGGTTGCTCAGGCTCGCACGCATGTTCATGGGCTGGTGCCGCCTGAACGAGCTGCGCTGCGCGCCGGTCGCGTTCGAGCCGCGCGCGGGCGATGCCTGCTCGCGGCTGGTGCTGGAGGTCGAGGGGCCGGGCGCCGAGCATTTCCTCGACGCCGAGCGCGGCGTGCACCGGCAACGGCGCAGTGGCGCGCCGGACGCGCACGCGCGCGTGGACGTGGTGCCGCAGGGCTCGGACGGTTTCGGCGTGGACGTGCGCGACCGCGCCCTGCTGCGCGGGCCGTTCGCGATCATGGCGCGGGTCGAAGCGACCCTGTCGCTCGCGCACACCGGCCAGAGTCTGACCTTGGCCGGCGCCAGCCGCGCGGCACTGGCCGGGCTGGTCGGCGATCTGCAGGCGGCGTGGTCGGGCCTGCGCCTGGACTCGCCGGCGCTGGTGCGCAGCTACGGCGAGGCTGGCGGTGTGGTGCTGGACCCGCGCACCGGCGCCAGCGCGCCACTGCGCCGTGTCGAGCGCGGCCGACTCGAGGTGTTCCGCGACGCCTGGCGCCAGGCCCACGGCGAGGCGCGCGACACGCCATGAGCACGTCGATCACGGGCTACGCGGCGGCGCATTTCCACGGTGTGGATACATTGTGGCGCGAGGTGTTCCCGGACGACCCGCCGTGGAACCGCGCCGAACTCGCGATCCCGGCCAAGCTCGCGGTGCAGCCGGAGTTGTTCCTGGTGGCGCTGGACGGCGAGTGCGTGGTCGGCAGCGTGATGGGCGGCTACGACGGCCACCGCGGCTGGATCTACGCGCTCGCGGTCAAGCCCTCGCACCGCCGCCGCGGCATCGCGAGCGCGCTGATGCACGCGATCGAGCGCCGTCTCGCGGCGGCGGGTTGCGGCAAGCTGAACCTGCAGGTGCGTGCCTCGAACAGCGCGGTGATCGCGTTCTACGAGGCGCTCGGCTTTGCAGTCGAAGCGCGCGTGAGCATGGGCAAGCGCCTGCCCGGCGTGGCGCCGCGCGACGGCCGCGCGTAGCATCGGCGCATACCTTGCCTGGGAGATCGGCCATGGCGACTCGCAACCGGGGCATCGTGGGCGCGGTGCTGCTGCTGGCGCTGGGCGCCGGCGCGCACGCGGACGAGCAGGCGTACCCGGAAGACTGCTTCAACAGTCCGGAACCGCAGCGCAACGACCTCGAGCCGCCGCCGCCCGGCAGCAGCACTGACGCGGATCTGTTCCGCGTCACCGACGAGGATCTGAAGTCCTTGCTCGCGGATCTCGCCGCGGCCGAGAAGCGGCGCGCGAGCGCACAGCGTTCGAACTGAGCGCGTCGCCAGCGTGTTCCAGGACGTGTTCGCGCTGGCGCGCGCGGATCTGCCCATCGCCGGCGGCGCCCCGGTGCCGGTGTTCGCGGTCGGGCAGGCGACACTGGCCGTGTTCGAGCCCGACGACGCGCGCCTGGACGGCCCGCCCTCGCCCGGTGTGCGCCACCTCGCGCTGGCGAGCGACACGCCGCGGGACACCGCGCGTGCGCTGGGTCTGGCCGGCAATCTGAGCATCGCTCCGGCGCCCGCGGCTGGCGGCGCGATCACAGCGACGGCAGGCCCAGCGGGCGGTGGGTCACGGCGGAGGCCAGGATCAGGGCATAACAGCCCAGCGCCACCAGCAGGGCCGCCGCGCGCACGCGCCGGCTGCGCCCGTGGCGCAACGCCAGCATGCCGGCGGCGATGTAGGCCAGCAGCAGCAGCAACTTGGCCGCGAGCCAGGGGTGCGCCGCGGGCGAGAGCTGCATCGACACCGCCAGGAACACGCCGCTGGCCAGCAGCACGGTGTCGATCAGGTGCGGGAGCACGCGCACGATGCGCGCCCGCAGCAGCGCGGATCCGCGTAACATCCACACGCCGCGCAGCGCGAAGCCGGCGCCCGAGGCGATCGCCACGAGCACGTGCAGCGGCTTGACCAGCGGCAGCAGTTCCAGCATCGCGACCCTCCGCGGCAAGGGTACGCGAGCCGAGGCCGCGGCACAGGCCTTGAAGTCGAGCCGATCGGCCCATATGTTCCCGCGGTCCTGTTTCTCCTGATCGGAATCCCCACATGCCCATCTACGAGTACGAGTGCAACGCCTGCGGCGAGCGCCACGAGTTCATCCAGAAGTTCAGCGATGCGCCCAAGCGCAAGTGCCCGGACTGCGGCAAGTCCCGGCTGCGCAAGCTGGTCTCCGCCGCGGCGTTCCACCTCAAGGGCAACGGCTGGTACGTGACCGACTTCCGTAACAAGGACAAGAAGACCGGCAAGGACGGCAAGGACACGGGCAAGTCCGATAGCGCGGAAAGCAAGTCCGACGCCAAGGCCGAGGGCACTTCGGGCACCGCCACCGAGTCCAAGTCCGAGTCCAAGTCCGAGGCCAGGAGCGAGCCCAAACCCGACAAGCAGCCTGACTCCAGCAAGGGCGACAGCAGCGCCACGCCGGCGCCGTAACCACGTCAGGCAGGCGCTGCCGGGCTGGCCCATCGCCAGATGTGCATGGTCGGGTCAGCGGCGTTGCACCCGTTGGCCGCCGAGGATGCGGCCGACGGACCTGCACGGACATATTCACGGCGTGGCGCAATATCCCTGACCGTCCTTCGCGCCTGATGCCGCGCCGATGACCACATCACGCCGACCGCTGGCGCGCCGTTTGAGGCAGAGCTGGCCTGTCCCTATCATGAGCGCCCTTTTGACCGAGCGATCGTCCCCATGCGAAGCCACTTCTGCGGCCACGTCACCGAGGCCCTGACCGGCGAGACCGTCACCGTGTGCGGCTGGGTCAACCGCCGCCGCGATCACGGCGGCGTGATCTTCATCGATCTGCGCGACCGTGAAGGCCTGCTGCAGGTGGTGGTGGATCCGGACACGCCTGCGGCCTTCGCGCTCGCCGAGCAGGTGCGCAGCGAGTACGTGCTGCGCATCACCGGACGCGTGCGCGCCCGGCCCGAGGGCACCGCGAACAAGGATCTGGCGAGCGGCCGCATCGAGGTGCTGGCGAGCGAACTCGAGCTGCTCAACACCTCGGACACGCCGCCGTTCCAGCTCGACGACGACGACGTGGGCGAGGAGACGCGGCTGAGCTACCGTTACGTGGATCTGCGCCGCCCGCAGATGTTCCAGCGCCTGGCCACGCGCGCGAAGCTCACGCGCGCCATCCGCCGCTTTTTCGATGACGAGGGCTTCCTCGACATCGAGACGCCGATGCTCACCAAGGCGACGCCGGAAGGCGCGCGCGACTACCTGGTGCCCAGCCGCACCCACCCGGGCAGCTTCTTCGCGCTGCCGCAATCGCCGCAGATCTTCAAGCAACTGCTGATGATGGCGGGCTTCGAGCGCTACTACCAGATCGTGCGCTGCTTCCGCGACGAGGATCTGCGCGCCGATCGCCAGCCCGAGTTCACGCAGCTCGACGTGGAGACCTCGTTCCTGTCCCAGGAAGACATCATGCAGCTCATCGAGCGCATGTTGCGCCAGGTGTTCGACGAGGTGCTCGGCGTCGCGCTGCCCGATCCGTTCCCGCGCATGCGCTACGCCGATGCGATGCGCCGCTACGGCAGCGATCGCCCGGATCTGCGCATCGCGCTGGAGCTGACCGAGGTCTCGGATCTGCTCGCGAACGTGGACTTCAAGGTCTTCTCGGGACCGGCCAGCGATCCCAAGGGACGCGTCGCCGCGCTGCGCGTGCCCGGCGGCGGCGCCATCGCGCGCTCGGCCATCGACGAGTACACGAAGTTCGTCGCCATCTACGGCGCCAGGGGCCTGGCCTACATCAAGGTCAACGACACCGCGGCCGGACGCGAGGGCCTGCAATCGCCGATCGTGAAGTTCCTCACCGACGAGGCGATCGCCGGCATCCTCGAGCGCACCGGCGCGGCGAACGGCGATCTGGTGTTCTTCGGTGCCGACCGCGCCGCGGTGGTCAACGACGCGCTGGGCGCGCTGCGCGTGCGTCTCGGCCACGACCTGGGCCTGGTCGCGGCTGGCTGGCAACCGCTGTGGGTGGTGGACTTTCCGATGTTCGAGTACGACGACAAGGAGAAGCACTACAACGCGCTGCACCACCCGTTCACCTCGCCGCACACGCTCGACCCCGAGCAGATCCGCGCCGCGCCCGGCGAGTTGCTGTCGAAGGCCTACGATGTGGTGCTGAACGGCTCGGAGATCGGCGGCGGCTCGGTGCGTATCCACGACCAGGCCGTGCAAAGCGCGGTATTCGAGGTGCTGGGCATCAACGCCGAAGAGGCGCAGCAGCGCTTCGGATTCTTGCTGCGCGCGCTGCGCTACGGCTGCCCGCCGCTGGGCGGCATCGCATTCGGCATCGACCGCATGGCGGCGCTGATGACCGGCTCGACGTCGATACGCGACGTCATCGCGTTCCCCAAGACCCAGACCGCCGCGTGCCTGCTCACCGACGCCCCGGCACCGGCCGAGGAACGCCAGTTGCGCGAACTGGGGCTGCGGCTGCGCACACCGGCGGGGGACGCGAAGAGCTGAATCGCCGTGCGACGCTGCTGCTCGCGCGAACAAGCAACTCCACGCCGCGATGCGCTCGACCTGCGTCTTGTATCAATGCACCGCACCGCCCGCGCTCGCGGCGGCCGGCGGGCCCGGCGAGGCATGGTGCGCGCTCAGCTTCCAGCCGCCGTCCTCGCGCACGAACACGTTGGTCGCCAGCACCACCGCGACCTGCCGGTAGCCCTCGCCGTGATGGATGTTCTCGTGCACGAAGCGCACGCTGACGCGCGCATCCTCGGTCACGCGCAGGTCGCTCAGCGCAAAGCGCGCAGCGGCGCCGCCGCTGAAGATCTGCCGCCAGCTCTGGCGGATCGCGTCGCGGCCGCCCAGCGGTGGACCGCCCGGATGCACGCACAGCAGCGGTGCGTGGTCTGCCCACACCGCCATCATCGCGTCCAGATCGCCGGCCTCGAAGGCGGCGTAGAACGCCGCTTCGCAGGCCTGCGCAGACTCGAAGCCGGGTGTCGCGGGCGGGCTCATGCGCAGCGCTCGGCGCGCATGAGTTCGTCTTCGAAGCCGAACTGCGTCAGGTCCTCGATGCGCATCGGGTAGAGGATCCCGTCCAGGTGGTCGCACTCGTGCTGCACCACGCGCGCATGGAAGCCGTCGACCTCGCGCGCGAATGGCGCGCCGGACTCGTCGCAGCCGCGATAGCGGATGCGCGCGTGGCGCGGTACCAGCCCGCGCATGCCCGGCACGCTCAGGCAGCCTTCCCAGCCGTGCACCCGCAGTCGGTCCAGCGGCTCGATGACGGGGTTGATGAGCACCGTGCGCGGGATGGCAGGGGCTTCGGGGTAACGCTCGCTGTGCTCGAGGCCGAACACCACCACGCGCACGAATTCGCCGATCTGCGGCGCCGCGATGCCGATGCCGCCGCGCGCCTCCATCGTCGCCCACATGTCCTCGAGCAGCGGGCCGAGCACGGCCGGCGAAAAGTCACTGATCTCCCTGGACACCTGGTGCAGCAGCGGGTTGCCGTAGCGCAATACCGGACGTTCGGGCATGGGTGCAAGCGCTCCTGACCAGCGGGGTGTTGCAGGGTCCGAGGTCGCGGCGGCGCGGTCAAGTGGGCCGGCAATCGGCACGGCCGGGGGGCCGGCGTTTCGTTACAATCCGCAGCTTCCGGGCGCACGGCTCCCCAACCCGGCACGAGGCACACGAGCAGACATGGCCGGCCACAGTAAATGGGCCAACATCCAGCACCGCAAGAGGGCCCAGGACGCGAAGCGGGGCAGGTTGTTCACGCGCCTGATCCGCGAGGTCAGCATCGCGGTCAAGCAGGGCGGCGGGCCGGACCCGTCCGGCAACCCGCGCCTGCGCCTGGCGATGGACAAGGCGATGGCCGGCAACGTGCCCAAGGACACCCTGGAGCGCGCGATCAAACGGGCCGCCGGCGACGGCGACGCGAGCAGCATCGAGGAGGTGCGCTACGAGGGCTACGGCCCCGGCGGCGTCGCGGTGATGGTCGAGTGCATGACCGACAACCGCAACCGCACCGTGTCCGAGGTGCGCCATGCGTTTTCCAAGTGCGGCGGCAACCTGGGCACCGACGGCTCGGTGGCGTACCTGTTCTCCAAGGTGGGACAGATCAGCTTCCCGGCCGGCAGCGACGAGGATCGGGTCATGGAAGCGGCGCTGGAGGCGGGCGCCGAGGACGTGGTGGGCTACCCGGACGGCTCGATCGACGTGCTCACGGCACCGGAGGAGCTGTCCCGGGTGCACGAGGCGATGGCCGCGCGCGCGCTCGAGGCCGATGACGCGCTGGTCACGATGCGCCCTGCCACCAGCGTGACGCTGGAGGGCGAGGACGCCGAACGCATGGTGCGCCTGCTCGAGACTCTGGAGGACCTGGACGACGTGCAGGAGGTCTATTCCAACGCCGACATCTCCGAAGAGACCCTCGCGGCGTTATAGGCGAAGGACGATCGACACCATCCGCATTCTCGGCATCGACCCCGGATCGCGCATCACCGGCTACGGCGTGGTGGACGTGACCGGGCCGCAGGTGCGCTACGTGGACTGCGGCTGTCTGAAGGTCGCGAGCGAGGACCTCGGTGCGCGGCTGTGCGAGATCCACGACGGCATCGCGGCGGTGGTGCGCGAGCACGACCCGCTGGAGGTCGCCGCGGAGAAGGTGTTCGTGCACCGCAACCCGCTCGCGGCGATCAAGCTCGGGCAGGCGCGCGGCGCCGCGCTGGTCGCTGCGGTGCGCGCCGGTGTGACGCTGTTCGAGTACTCCCCGAACGAGGTCAAGCAGGCGATCACGGGGCGCGGGCACGCCGACAAACAGCAGATCCAGCACATGGTCCGGGTCCTGCTGGGGCTCGCGCGCGCACCGGCCAGCGACGCCGCGGATGCTCTCGCGGTGGCCATCTGCCACGGCCACATACGCGCCTCGCGGCTGCGACTGGCGCGCGTGGCGGGCAGGCGCGCGTGATCGGCTGGCTGTCCGGCGTGCTGCGCGCCAAGCACCCGCCGCAACTGCTGCTCGACGTGCACGGCACGGGCTACGAGATCGAGGCGCCGATGAGCACCTTCAGCGAACTGCCGGCGCTGGGCGAGCGCGTGAATCTGTTCACGCACCTGATCGTGCGCGAGGACGCGCACCTGCTGTTCGGCTTCGCCGCCGAGCGCGAGCGCGACGTGTTCCGCGCGCTGCTCAAGGTCAACGGCGTGGGCGCCAAGGTCGCGCTGGCGATCCTCTCGGGCATGGATGCCGACGGCTTCGCGCGCTGCGTGCTCGATGGCGACACCCAGCGCCTGACCCGGCTGCCCGGCATCGGCAAGAAGACCGCCGAGCGCGTGATCCTGGAGATGCGCGATCGCTTGCAGGGCATGCCGGCCGGCGGCGGCATCGCCGCACCCGGCGTCGCGCCGCTGCGCGCCACCGACCCGGTGAGCGAGGCGGTCAGCGCGCTGATTGCGCTCGGGCTCAAGCCGCAGGAAGCGAGCCGCCGCATCGCGATGCTGGACAGCGAGGGACTGCCGCCGGAGGAGATCGTGCGCCTGGCGCTGCGCGGCATGGCGTGATCGGGCACGTCGCGCGCGCGTGGCGAGGCGGCCTGCCGATGGCCGGCACGGACTGCCGCCTACCATCGCCGAGGGCCCCCGGTTACCATCGGTGCGCCGATCTGCAACACCTGATCGCCACATCCGGGCCGTTGAATGCCATCCTCAGGCCTCAATTCAGCGCCAGGATCCCCCTCCCGGCGCTGCGCGGGTGCGCCGGCGCGGCCAGCCGCGCCGGGCGCCGCACGGCCACGCGCGCCACGGCGCGCCGCGCCCCGGGAACATTGCCCCAATGAGTGAGGAGCGACTCATCACCTCTCTCGCCGCGAGCCGCGACGACCCGCTGGAAGGCAGCCTGCGCCCGCGGCGTCTGGCCGAGTACGTCGGCCAGCCCGGCGTGTGCGAGCAGATGGCGATCTTCATACAGGCCGCGGCCGGGCGCGGCGAGGCGCTCGATCACCTGCTCATCTTCGGCCCCCCGGGGCTGGGCAAGACCACGCTCGCGCACATCGTCGCCAACGAACTGGGCGTGAACCTGCGTCAGACCTCCGGGCCCGTGATCGAGCGCTCGGGCGATCTGGCCGCGCTGCTGACCAACCTGGAAGCGCGCGACGTGCTGTTCATCGACGAGATCCACCGCCTCAATCCCGCCGTCGAGGAGATCCTCTACCCGGCGATGGAGGACTACCAGCTCGACATCCTGATCGGCGAGGGGCCAGCGGCACGCTCGATCAAGCTCGATTTGCCGCCGTTCACGCTGGTCGGCGCGACCACGCGCGCGGGCCTGCTGACCTCGCCGCTGCGCGATCGCTTCGGCATCGTGCAGCGTCTGGAGTTCTACGCA
>Ga0214472_10007216_pt1 | contig 11651 bp, 12 predicted proteins | sample RVTome_6_FD_207662 | JGI IMG/M metagenome (GOLD analysis project Ga0214472, IMG submission 207662) | Soil microbial communities from uranium-contaminated site in the Upper Colorado River Basin, Wyoming, United States - RVT140D175 | ecosystem: Environmental > Terrestrial > Soil > Contaminated >...
ATAACATTGTTCGCAGATGGAATGATAATCGAGTCTGAATTTTGTTCGGTGACACTCTACCTTGACAGCCCGAAGGCCTTGCCTACGATTGACGCGGGCTTGACGTTCCCCATCCGGGCGGAAGTGTGGCAGGAGAACTTGAATTTCATGTCAACCCCGCGAAGGGGCTTCGATTATTTGGGCCGCGACGACGCACCTAAGAGAACGATTTGAGCGCTCGGCTTTTTAACCGATAAATTCCCGTATTGCTCGATGAGCGGCGCCCGGATGGGTAGCTAGATAATGATGGCCTTCGCCGGGCAGCACGACCAACTTGGCGTTAGGAATTTCTTTCGCTAGCTCATGTGCGGCATGCCAGTGGGTTTTATCCGTGGCGCCGTGATTTTCGTCGTCGCCGACCAGAACCAGCGTCGGCACCCGAATCTCTTTCAATCTCCTCGTGTGATCATGTTCCTGGCGCGCGAGCACGAAGTGCAGATAGTTTTCCAGCGGCGCGATGCTGGCGCGACTTCTGATACCTCGCAATCAGTCGGCAAATCGGCCCAACCATTGGTAGATAATTTCGACGATCTCTCGCGTGTGCCGGTTGTAAAAATGATTCGCCCCTTCGACCAGTCTGCACTCTGAGCCCGGTCCGGCGGCGGCCGCCATTTCTTGGGCGTATTCAAGAAAGAACTTGGGCTCGGCGCCGACGACGACGGCAAGCAACGGACAACCCAGCCGCCCGGCGTAGGGACGGCAATCATTGCGATCGTCCCTGCCGTATTTGTTCACGTGCGAGCGGGCGCTGAAAATTCCCGGCGTTGGCCCTACCGCCACCGATAACAGCTCTTCTCCTTTGCCTTCGGCTATCAGATTTTCTGATTTGGCGATAATCTCGCCGAATCCCGGCTGCCGGGCGATCCGTTCGGAGTAGAATTGTCGAGGCGCCGAGCAAGAGACGACGCCGACCACATCGGAGCGCTGACGCGTGCCTTGGTAAATGATCGATTTGATCGCGCCCAGGCTATGGCCGACCAAAACAAAGCGGCGGTAGTTGTGTTGTCTTAGAAAATTGAACGCGCCGTCGAGATCGAGCAGGCAATCTTCGACGTTTTCATACGCCGACCCGCCGAACTTCGTCAGGTTGCCGGCTCGGGCGATCCAATCGTGGCCGCGGGTATTGATCACGAAGGAGTGGAAACCGCGCTCGGTGAGTTCCTGGCCGAAGGTCGCTAACGGCGGGAGATAAAAGTTCATGGCGACGCCGTGAACGAGAACGAGCGCGAGATCCGATTCCGCGTCTGGCGGAGTGAAAAGCAGGCCGTGCAATCGTTCCTTGTCGGCGGTTCTAAAGGCGCAGAGTCGGGTTTGGATGCTCATGTTAGCGTTAGATATCGGAGCTGGCTGGCTTCGTTTTCGGCATTTGGGCGTACGAATTCGCTCACTATAACTTCATTTATTCTCCCCAAGCTACTGGAAATCGGCCGCCGAGCCAAGGGCGACGCCGAATCAAATTAGAGACATCGACAAGGAAGCCCGAGACGAGATTGCCGGGTGTTGCGGAATGGTTTGAGCCTCCGAAATCACCCCGACGGAGGGTTCTTGACAAACTTGATCTATTTACTTAGGATCAATCAGTTTCGAGACTTAGTGGGTGTCAGGTGAAGGTCGGCTCTAAAGGACATTATGGGCTCTTGGCCCTGGCGGAGTTGGTGGAGAATTACAAGCAGCGGCGTGCCGTGCAGGTGAAGGAAATCGCCGAGCATCGGCAAATACCGTCCCAATATCTTGGTCAGATCATGGTGCTGCTCAAACGTGGTCGCTTGGTGCACGGATCGAGGGGGCCATCGGGCGGGTATATCTTGGCGCGTCCCCCTGAGACCATCTCGGTGAAGGAGGTTCTCCACGTGTTGGAAGGGCCGCTTGTGGGATTCGATCTGCGACCGCAGATGCAAGGCCGCTCGATCTCGCCCGTGACGCAACGGTTGATCGAAACCTGGGCGAGAGGCGTGCGAGCGATGGAAATGATTTTGGAGGAAACCACGCTCGCCGATCTTTGTAAACCCGAAGTGGGCGCGTTGATGTACTACATCTGATCGATTCGAAAACGGAGGGACGGGGCAAAAATTTTTTTGGTTGATTTCTGACTAATCTAATCAAGTAGGTTTTCTTCGGACTCGGCTAAGGAGATGGCTATGGAAAAGGCGCTTAACTGGAAAGACAAGCTCGCGGCGCGCATCCCGGAGGAGCTCGACCGCGAGATCGATATCTTCGAGCAGCAGATGGAGCTGCGCAAGCAGGGCAAGATTGACGAGAAAGTTTTCGCTGAGACGCGCCTGAGGCGCGGGATCTATGGCCAGCGCTATGACAACGGACAAAGACATGACGGCAAGCGCATTCAAAAGCTCAAATTGCCGGCGGACGTAGTCAAAGGGCCGGATACATTGTGGGACGCGCCCGGCATGATGCGCATAAAGATTCCGTTCGGCGGGCTGAACTCCGCGCAGCTCGAAACCCTCGCCGATCTTTCCGAGGAATACGCCGACGGCGTATCTCACGTCACGACGCGCCAGGATATTCAGTATCATTTCGTCCATATCGACGACACGCCGGCATTGATGCGCCGGCTCGCCGCGGTCGGGATCACGTCGCGGGAGGCCTGCGGCAACGTCGTGCGCAACGTAACGGCCTGCCCGCTGGCGGGAATTTGCCGGGATGAAGCCTTCGATACGACACCCTATGCGAAAGCCTGCTCGAAATTCTTGCTCGGTCATCCCGACACGCAGGACTTTGGGCGCAAATATAAAATCGCATTCTCCGGTTGCCAACAGCATCCCTGCGGTCTGGTGACCATGCACGACATGGGCGCCGTCGCCAAGACCAGGGTCATCGACGGCGAAGCGCAGCGTGGTTTCGCCCTGTACGTCGGCGGCGGTCTGGGGTCGGTGCCGTACAAAGCGAAACTGTTCGATGAATTTCTTCCCGAAGGTGAGTTGCTGCCGATCGCCCAGGCGATCTCCCGCGTCTTCGCGCGGCTCGGCGAGAAGCGCAACCGCGCGCGGGCGCGGATCAAGTTCTTGATCGCCAACCTCGGCATCGAAGAGTTTCGCAGACTCGTGCTCGAAGAGCGGCAGAAACTTTCGCCCGATCCGCGCTGGACCGATTTCCTCTCTTCGGTCAACGAGCAGAGCGAACAGCCACTCAACCCCGGCGTGAGCCTCAACGGCCATCAGCGCCCGGAAGGCTTCGCGGCCTGGTATGCGACCAATGTTTACAAGCAGAGGCAGCCCGGCTACGTCGCCGCCACTGTGACGCTGCCGCTGGGCGATGCCAGCGCGGATCAGTTGCGCGCCCTCGCCGACATCGCGCGGCGCTTCGTCAAAGACACGCTGCGCACGACCGTGGAGCAGAATATTCTCTTTCGCTGGTTGAGCGAAGCGGATCTGCCGGAATTTTACCAAGCGATCAAGGCCATCGGCTTGGGGGCGGCGGACGCAGCGACCATCGTCGACGTCACGGCTTGCCCCGGGACCGATACTTGCAAGTTGGGGATCGCTTCCTCGCGCGGCCTCGCCCGCGAGCTGCGCTATCGCCTCGGCGAAAAGAGTTTGGAGCTGGACGCGGCGGTCAAGAATCTGCGCATCAAGGTCAGCGGCTGTTTCAATTCCTGCGGCCAGCACCATATCGCCGACATCGGTTTTTACGGTATCAACCGCAACGTCAAAGGATTCCAGGTGCCGCATTTCCAAGTCGTCCTCGGCGGCAAGTTCCACGACAACGCCGGCGAGTACGGCGTGGCGATCGGCGCCGTGCCGTCGAAGCGGATTCCCGAGGCGGTCCTATCGATCACGGAGTATTACGTGCGCAAGCGCGAGAAGAATGAGCGGTTTCAGGAATTCGTCGCGCGCATCGGCAAGAAGGCGGTCAAGGATTTGCTCGAAGACCTCACCAAGATTCCCGCGCCGGAGGTGGATCGCTCCTATTACACCGACTGGGGCGATCCGCGGGAGTTCACCCTGGCGGACATGGGTGTCGGCGAATGCGCCGGCGAGGTGGTGAGCCAGGCGGAGTTCGCCCTGGCCGCCAGCGAGCGCGAGTTGTTCGAGGCGCAGTTGCTGCTCGACGGCGGGCGCTCCCAGGACGCGGTCAAGGCAGCCTACGCTTCCATGCTTCACGCCGCGCAGGGTCTGGTCAAGAGCCAAGATCCCGGCATCTCGGAAGATGAAAATAAGATCATTGCGGAATTCACCCGGCGGTTTTACGACACGCAACTCTTCTGGGATAAGTATGCCGGCGGCAAATTCGCCGAATACTTTTTCAAGGCGAGGGATTTTGTAAGAGAAAATAAAACTGCTGATGGCGACCGGGCGGTGCAATTATTGCAGGAAGCGCAGCTATTTATCGACGCCGCCCACGATTGCCACAACCGCCTGCGCGGCACGGTTCAAAGCGTGGTCAAGATCGAAAACGCTGCGCAAGCGAGCGCGTGATCGGGGAAAAAGATGGACCTTCAAAAGATCGAAATTAAATTCTTCGCCGTGGAGCCCGAGCCCGTGCCGCTCACGGCTTTCATTGATGTGTTCCACGGCTGGATTCAGGCCAGCGACGGCGTCTACCACGACGTGGCGGACTACAGCCATATGCACCAGGGGCCGGGGATCGTTTTGGTCGCGCCCGATTTCTACGTGAGCGTCGATGAGACCGGCGGGCGGCGCGGCTTCCTGTTCAGTCAGAAAGCCCGGCTCGAAGGATCCAACCAGGAAAGGCTCGCCCGGGTGTTTCAAAGCGCGCTGGAGAACTGCCGGCGATTGCAAGCGGAACCGGCGCTGCAAGGAAAAATCGAGTTCCGCTTCGATGAATTTGAAATCGCGCTCAACGACCGGCTGCTGGCGCCGAACAGCGACGAAAGCTATCGAGAGTTCAAGGCCGAGATCGAGCCGTTTGTCAGCCGGCTTTTCGGCGGCGCGCCGGTTTCCCTTCAGCACGAGAGCGATGCGCGGCGGCTCGTGCGTGTGCGAATCCAAGCGATGGCGACGGTGGATCTCGCCGCGCTGTTGAGCCGTGTGGGAGCGCGGGCGAACGGGCAGGCGCTTATCGACTGAACGATAAGAAAGGCCGACGATGTTTTATAACCTAGCAAGAGACGATTGGGGAACGAAGAGCGTCGAGCTGGAGCGGCTATCGGCGGAGGAGCTTCTGGAGTGGGCTTTCCAAAACTTTCAGGAGGGCATCGCCTTCGCTTCATCGTTTCAAGCCGAGTCGTCGGTTCTAATCGATATGGCACATCGGCTGAGGGGCTCGGACTTTCGCGTTTTTACCTTGGACACCGGGCGGCTCAATCAGGAAACCTACGACTGCATGGACGTGATACGGCAGCGCTACGGCGTGGCGGTCGAAGTTTACTTTCCCGACGCCCTTAAAGTGCAAGAGATGGTTCGAACCCACGGTCTCAATCTCTTCTATAGCTCGGTGGACCTGCGCAAGCTGTGCTGCGCAATTCGCAAGGTGGAGCCGCTGAACCGCGCGCTGAAAAATCTCGACGCGTGGATAACCGGGTTGCGCCGTGAGCAGGCGGTGACGCGCGCGGAAGCGCGCAGGGTCGAATTGGATAATGACCATGGCGGGATTTTGAAGATCAATCCGCTGATCGATTGGAGCTATGACCAGGTGTGGGACTATATTCGGAAGCACAACCTGCCCTACAATCGACTTCATGACCAAAGCTATCCCAGCATCGGTTGCGCTCCTTGCACCCGCGCGGTGAAGCCCGGAGAAAATCTCCGCGCCGGGCGTTGGTGGTGGGAAAAGCCGGAAACCAAGGAGTGCGGCCTACACATGAGAGGCCAGGGCGAAGGGATCTAAGCTGTAGAGAAGGGAAAGTGTGTGGACAACAAGCACGACGAAGAAAACGAGACTTGTTCGGGTTGCAGCCGATGAGCTACTTTCCAATCGTTCTGGAAATGACGGGACGTCGCTGTCTGGTGATTGGGGGCGGGGTGGTCGCCGAACGGAAGATCGCGGGCTTGCTTGAGGTTGGCGCTGCGGTGACGGTGATCAGCCCGGAGGTAACGCCGGCCATTTTGAATTGGTCGAAAAAGCACTCGATTCAATTAACCGCGCGGTGTTATCAGAATGGCGATCTCTCGGGCCATGAATTGGTTTTCGTCGCCACCGACGACCCGGACGTCAATGATCGAGTTTATCAAGAGGGCAAAAGTTGCGGCGCATGGGTGAATGCTGCCGACGATCCGGATCACTGCGATTTTATCTTGCCCGCGGTGATCCGGCGCGGTGATTTAACGGTCGCGGTTTCGACCGGCGGTGCCAGCCCGGCGGCGACCCGCGCGATCCGCGAAGAGCTGGATGACTACTTCACCGCGGAGTACGCTCAACTGGTGCAAGTTGCCGCGGAGGTAAGAATGGAGTTGAAGGAGAAAACTCTCAACGTGGGCGCCGGCGCGTGGAACAGCGCGTTGAAGGGGGAGTTCCGGCGCTTGATCCGAGCGGGGCGGCCCGAGCAAGCAAAAAGGTTTCTTTTGACGACGTTAGGAGCCGAATCATGAGCAAGGGCAAAGTTTATCTGGTCGGCGCGGGGCCGGGCGATCCTGGTCTCATGACGGTGCGGGGATTGGAATTACTGCGCCGCGCGGAAGTGGTCGTCTACGATCAACTGGTCAATCCGGTATTGCTGGAAGAGGCGCCGTCCACCGCCGAAAGAATCTTTGTCGGCAAACAGGCGGGCCGTCACTGCATCGCCCAAGGGGAGATCAATGAAGTTCTCATTCGCTATGCTCGCCTTGGCCGCGAGGTGGTCCGGCTCAAAGGCGGCGATCCGTTCGTTTTCGGCCGAGGCGGCGAGGAAGCCGAAACGCTCGCCGATGCCGGCATTTCCTTCGAGATCGTACCGGGAGTCAGTTCCGCAGTGGCGGTCCCCGCCTACGCCGGTATCCCGCTCACGCACAGAAAATTCGCATCCTCGTTCGCCGTCGTCACCGGCCATGAGGCGCGCAAGGCGCAAGATTCCGTAGACTGGGCCAAACTCGCGACCGCGGTCGATACGCTCGTCATTCTTATGGGGCTGAGCAACTTGCCGATCATCGTTGCCAAGCTGCTCGCCCATGGACGTGCCCCGGAAACGCCCGCGGCCGTCATTCGTCGGGGCACCACCGAAGAACAGGAAACCGTTTTCGGCACGTTAGCGGACATCGTCGAAAAAAGTGTGCTCATAGAACCGCCGGCGTTGATCGTCGTCGGCGACGTCGTGTCCCTGGCGGACAAGTTGCAATGGAATTTGCAATCGGCCGATCCTATGCCGTACAATCCAGTTCCCGATGGAATCCACCGCGAAATCGAGTCTGCAAGGGCTTAGGGTCGTCTCCTTCGAAAGCCGCCGCGCCAAAGAAATGGCGGAGCTGATCCGCCGCTACGGCGGCGATCCGATCGTCGCGCCCTCTATGCGGGAGATTCCGTTGAGCGAGAACCACGCCGCGCTCGACCTTTTGCCGCAACTCGAGTCAGGAAAGTTCGACCTGCTGATTCTCATGACCGGCGTCGGTACCCGGACGCTCAATGAAGCGCTGCGCACGCAATTTCCTCAGGAGCGCATTGTTGCGGCGCTGCGGCGAACGACGCTGGTCGCGCGCGGCCCGAAGCCGGTCGCCGCGCTCAAAGAGCTGGGATTGGAACCCGCGATCACCGTGCCCGAGCCCAATACCTGGCGCGAGATCTTGGCAACGCTGTCGTCGAGATTGGATTTAAGGGGCAAACGGATCGCGGTCCAGGAGTACGGTATTCCTAATCCTCAGCTCGTAGCGGCGCTGGAGAGCCTGGGCGCAACGGTCGCGCCGTTTCCGATTTACCGATGGGCTTTGCCCGAAGATATCGGGCCCTTGCGCGCGGCGATGCAAAAAGTCTTGCGCGCCGAGACCGATCTGGCGCTGTTCACCAACGGCGCGCAGGTGGAACACCTATTCAAAGTCGCGGCCGATGACAAGGTGGACGATGCGTTGCGAATCGCCTTGCAAAAAATCGTCGTTGCGTCGGTGGGCCCTGTTTGCACGCAAGTGCTCGAACAGTTCGGACTCAAGCCCGATCTCGAACCGGCGCATCCCAAAATGGGCTCGCTCATCGCCGAAGTCGCCGCGTCGGCCCATCGTATATTAGCCGCAAAGCGCGCTGTTTAAATACTAACCAGGCAATTGTTTAACAGAATAAGTTCCAGAAATTTATCGCGCCAAGCACGCTAAGCTCGCAAAGGCCCCACCCATGCCCCCTTTTTTTATTGCAATCTACCTTGGCGTCCTTTGCGTTCTTTGCGCGAGACACAGTCTTATTCGGTGTCCCCTTCACTTCACAATTCCAAATATATTTGGTTAGGCCGTACAGCGTTGAAACAGCATTAATGAGCGCGCCCCCCTAGGAAATTTCGCTCTGGCAAGTAATATGAAATAGTAGAGGATCGCTTAAATCAGCGGTCACGTTCATTACGAAAAATTCGATTAGGATAAAGAAATACCATATGGGCGGCGATTTTTCTTTAGAGCTCGAGTCCGAATCGATCGAAATCATCCGGGAAGTGGCGGCCACCGCCGCCAAGCCGGTGATGTTGTACTCCATCGGCAAAGACTCTTCGGTGATGCTGCGGCTGGCGCAAAAAGCCTTCTATCCTGGACCAATCCCATTTCCGCTGATGCACATCGATACCACGTGGAAGTTCCGCGAAATGATCGCGTTCCGGGACCGCCGGGCGGCGGAAATCGGTTTCAAGCTGATCACCTACACAAACCCGCGCGGCGCCGCCGAGGGGATCGGGCCGATCACCCACGGCTCGGCGTACCATACCGATGTGATGAAAACCGAAGCGCTGAAACAAGCGCTCGACCTGCACGGATTCGACGTGGCCTTCGGCGGCGCCCGGCGCGACGAGGAGAAATCGCGCGCCAAGGAGCGCATCTTTTCGTTTCGCGCGCCGGGCCATCGCTGGGAGCCCAAAGTCCAGCGCCCCGAACTATGGAATCTTTACAACGCGCGGATCAACACCGGCGAAACGATCCGGGTTTTCCCGCTTTCCAACTGGACGGAGGCCGATGTCTGGGCTTACATCCGCCAGGAGAACATTCCGATCGTGCCGCTCTACTTTGCCGCCAGCCGGCCGGTGGTAAAACGTTACGGCCAATGGATCATGGTCGACGATCACCGGCTGCCGCTCGAGCCCGGCGAAAAACCGCGAACGCTGATGGTTCGGTTCCGCACCTTGGGTTGCTACCCGCTGACCGCAGCGGTTGAAAGCACGGCGACGACGCTCGACGAGATCGTGGCTGAAACTCTGGGGGCGACGACCTCCGAGCGTCAGGGACGCGTCATCGATCACGATGGCGCCGGCTCCATGGAACGCAAGAAGCAGGAGGGGTATTTCTAATGGATACCCTGCGCTTCATTACCTGCGGCAGCGTCGATGACGGCAAGTCCACACTGATCGGCCGCTTGCTCTACGAGACCAAGCTGATCTTCGAGGACCAACTGGAGGCGCTCAAAGCGGACTCCAAGAAATTCGGCACCCAGGGTGAGCGCCTCGACTTCGCGCTGCTGGTCGACGGCTTGCAGGCCGAGCGCGAGCAGGGCATCACCATCGACGTCGCCTACCGTTTCTTCGCCACGCCCAGGCGGCGCTTCATCGTGGCGGATACCCCGGGCCATGAGCAATATACCCGCAACATGGCGACCGGCGCATCCACGGCTCAGGCGGCGGTTTTGCTGATCGACGCGCGCAAGGGAGTGCTCGTCCAGACCAAGCGGCACAGCCGGATTGTCTCGATGCTCGGCATCCGCCACGTCGCGCTGGCGGTCAACAAGATGGATCTCGTGGACTGGTCGCAACTGGTCTTTGACGAGATCGAGCTTGCCTATCGCCGCTTCGCCCAGGACCTGGGCTTTGAGACGATCGCGGCGATTCCACTGTCGGCGCTGGAAGGTCACAATGTCGTCGATCCGCGCCATGCTGCCATGCCTTGGTATCGGGGGCAGAGCCTTTTGCAGTGGCTTGAATCCGTTCCAACCGAGGGGCGCGAGGCCGCGCAGCCGTTCGCCATGCCGGTGCAATGGGTCAACCGACCCAATCTCGACTTCCGAGGATTCTCCGGCCGCGTCGGCAGCGGCTCGGTCAAGCCGGGCGACAGCGTGCGTGTCAGCCCCTCGGGCGTGACCAGCCGCGTGAAGGAGATCGTCGTTGGTACCGGTTCCATCGCCGCAGCGACCGCCGGGCAGTCCGTCACCTTGGTGCTTGAGGATGAGGTCGACGCGAGCCGAGGCGATGTCATCGCCGTCGCGTCAAATCCGGTTGAATCGGCCGACCAGTTCGAGGCGGATCTTTTGTGGATGAGCGAGCACGCGTTGTTGCCCGGGCGTCCTTATGCGGCTCTCATTCACACCAAGTCCGCGAGCGTGAGCATCACTCACATCAAGCATCGTCTCGACATCAATAGCGGCGCCCATCTTGCCGCCAAGACGCTGGGCCTAAACGAGATCGCCACGGTCAACGTCAGTTTCGATCGCTCCGTGCCGTTCGCGCCGTATAAAGAGAACAAGCGCTTGGGCGCGTTTATCGTCATCGACAAGCTGACCAATGAGACCGTCGGCGCGGCGATCATCCATTTCGCGCTTCGTCGCGCCGTTAATGTTCACTGGCAGGCGCTGGAGGTAACCAAAACGGTCCGCGCCGAGATGAAGCATCAGCAAGCCCGCTGCCTGTGGTTCACGGGGCTTTCCGGCTCGGGTAAATCGACGGTTGCCAACCTGTTGGAAAAGCGCTTGCACGCCGACGGCAGGCACACCTATATCCTGGACGGCGACAACGTGCGCCACGGGCTCAATCGGGATTTGGGATTTACCGAAGCCGACCGCGTGGAGAACATTCGCCGGGTGGCCGAGGTCGCCAAACTCCTGGTGGATGCCGGCCTGATCGTGCTGGTGGCTTTCATCTCGCCCTATCGGGCGGAGCGCCAATTGGCGCGCGGCTTGTTCGAGGACGGCGAGTTTATCGAAGTATTCGTGGATACGCCGCTGGAGGAGTGCGAGCGACGCGACGTGAAAGGACTCTATGCCAAAGCGCGGCGCGGGGAACTTAAAAATTTCACCGGCATCGACAGCGACTACGAGCCGCCCGAATCGCCCGAAATTCATCTCAGGACGATAGCAAGCCAACCGGAAGCCTGCGTCGATCAGATTGTTCATCTGCTGAAATCTTGATTGAGCCAAAAGTTGGCGTCGTAGGTGTAGTTCTTGCCGGTGGAGATGGCGGTGACGGCGGAGAGATGCATGGCGTCGCCGTAGGTGAACGTCACCCCGCACTTGTTGTCGATATTGCCGATGGGGCTGTAGACATACGTGCAGCTCTGGAACGGCTGTTCCGAACCGAACGTGCCGGAAGCGGTTTGCAGCCGATTCAGATCGTCGTAAGTGAAAGTCCGGCTGGCGACAAAGAGAGGTTTTGATGCCCGTAGCCAATAATCAAACAATCAAAGCCCGGCAACGTTATCTAAAAATAGGTAGGGTCGAGGACTGGCGCGGTGTTTCGAAGGTGAAGCCTATCTGTTACCGTCTCTTTCGTTTGACGGTGCCTCACTAGCCTCACCGTAAATCCGTTTCCAGCCCCCGCCACCTCAAACCGGACG
>Ga0214472_10007217_pt1 | contig 11650 bp, 18 predicted proteins | sample RVTome_6_FD_207662 | JGI IMG/M metagenome (GOLD analysis project Ga0214472, IMG submission 207662) | Soil microbial communities from uranium-contaminated site in the Upper Colorado River Basin, Wyoming, United States - RVT140D175 | ecosystem: Environmental > Terrestrial > Soil > Contaminated >...
TGGCCAAGCGCTAGCGCGGGAAGAAGTGTGAGCAAAGCGAAAAGCGAAGCCTTCATGGTTGGCACTCCTACACCGGGATCCGGCCCAGGAACTTCTGGGCGAAGGCGGTGAAGATGGTCGAGCCCGGCGAGCCCGTCGCCTCGTAGCGCACGCGCAGGAACCGGTGCAGACCGTCCGGGATGTAGCCGACGCCGTACGCCTGCTCGTCATGGTCGTCGGCCGAGATGCCAGCGAAGGCACCATCGGCAACCGTGAGCGTGGCGAGCCGTGTCACTTGATCGGCACGCCGGAGCATCTGCGCATCCGGCACCAAAACGTAGGTTCCGGCCGTGTCGGGCGTGACGGTCGACTCGGGCGCGTGGTAGAGGCAGAGCTGCCAGTTGGTCGTCGCGCCATCGAGCGCGCCGCCGGCCGTGCCGACCTCGGCCACGTCCACGTAGACGTTGGCCGCCGGATAGCCCAGGAGGTCGATGTCCGCGCCGTCGAAATCGGCCGTCTTCGTGACCTGCTCGACTCGATCGAATGTCCTATCGTGAAATTGGTCTTGCATCGTTTCCTCCTCGCCTAGACGGCGATCTTCAACTTGACGAACGCCTCGGGCTCGACGCACCGTCCGCCGAACAAGCCGAGCACGCTGAATCCGACGTTCGGATCGAACTTCTCTTCGAGGCGCTTCAGGCTCAGACCACCAGGACCGTCGACGATCGTGTAGGCCGGGAACCAGCCGCGGACGATTACAAAGGCGTCACCTGCGATGCTGGGCATGTGCGGCGAGAAACGAGTCGGTTCGCCGAGGAACGTGTTCGGGGCCGCCTGTGCCGCTACGGCAAACACGTAGTTGCCAGCCGGATCGGGCGTATTCAACACGGCCGCCCAGGTTGCACGGCGCATCAGATTCGTGGCGCCCGTCGCCCACTCTTCGCCGATCCCGTTGATATCGTCGTACACCAGGTTGAGCAATCCGGCCCAAGTGATCGTTGTCGCGCTGCCGCTGTTCACGACCTTCAAGCCGGGCTCGTTCATCAGGCCGAACGCCTCGCCGACTCCATCGCCCGTAAGGAACTGCTGATCCTCGTCCAGGTCCTTGCGCCGCATGATGCGCGTGGAGATGATCTGTACGATGTTGGCGCCCTGGTTCCGCAAGAGCTTTTGCGAGACGACAACCGGCTTCGGATGCCAGTCGTTGACCTTGATCGTCACGCCGCCCATGTCGACGTCCTGGCGCGTGGTGTGCTCGAAACCCTCGGCCTTCATGTTGTCGGCCTCGAGCGCACCCTCGATCAGCGGCACAGTCAGCGAATCGCCCGAGGTCTGCTGCACGTCGCAGAGCGACCGCATGACGGCCGGCATCTGCCGGCCCTCGCGGAGCTGTCCCCACTCGGGCTGAATCAGAATGCCGCCCTTCGTGAGGTCGCTCGCGACCTGCGTGTTGTAGATCTCCGGCATGCCGTGCTTCTTGCAGATGTCGCGCGCGGCACTGGGATCGCCGGCCTCACGCAGAAAGGCCGCCACAGCCTCAGCATGGACACTCTTCGCGCGCTCGTCGTACGCCTTCTTGTCGCTGGCCTCAGCGCCGTAGCGCCGAATGCTGTTGCCGGGCGCGACATCGAGGTAGTCGCTCGCGAGTTGCATGTCCGTGTCGTACTTGGTCTGCTTCTCGCTCAGCCGAGTGACCTCGACGTTAGCCTCGGTTAGCTTCAACGCGAGGTTCTCGCCGTCGTTGGCGAGCCGGATCTTGTCTTCTCCGGTGGCCGCCTCGGCCGCGCCATACTTGGCCTTCATCGCCACGGCGAGCTCGCCCGCCTTCGTCTTGGCCTGCGCTAGTTCTTGGTGGTACACACTCACTCCTTTCGCAGGCCAGCAATGGCCCGGATGGAATCGATCTCGACTTGCTGGCCATTGAGCCGCCCGCGCATGACAGCCAGATCACCGCGCAGTTCCGTGAGCGCCGCCGCCTCCGTTGGCTCTTCCTTGGGTTCCGCGCTGTCAAGCACTTCTTGTGCGAGGCTGCGGATATCGTTCAGACGCTTTCTGTTGGCGGCGTTCAGCACCTTGCCCTCGTTGTGGACAAGCGCGGCGATGCGTGTCAGCTCGTGGATGGGTGACCGCTGGGAAGGTGCGGCCGTCGCGCGTTGCCGAAGCGCGGCCGGCACGTTGCGGAAGCTCAGAACGTGCGCCCGGCTGAGTGCGGCCGCGGCCTGCTCTTCGGGCTCGGCCTCCTCGCTCGTCTCGGGAATGAGCCGATCGGCGAGGCCAGCCTCGACGGCTTCCGGGCCGGTGTACCAGGTCTCGGCCGACATGGCCTCGGTCCACTCGGCAGCCGGCTTCTTCGAGCGCTTCGCGTAGATGTCCGCGATCACGCCGTCGTTCTGCTCGAGCAGCGCGGCAGACTTCAGGTGATCGTCAGCGTCGCCGATCGTGACGAACCATGCACGATGGATCATCACGAACGAGGCTTCGGCCACCTCGACCTGATCGGCGGCCTGAATGATGAAGCTGGCCGCGCTCGCAGCCAGGCCCTCGACCTTGACGATCTTGGTGGCCGGGTGCTGCTTGAGCTGGTTGTAGATCGCCAGGCCGTCGAAGACGGAGCCGCCTGGACTGTTGACCCGGATCGTCAGCTCGTCGCCGGCCTCGAGCTCCAGCGCGGCGAGGTCCTCGGCAAATTGCTTCGCCGAGATGCCGCCGAACCAGCCTTCGCCGATCAGGTCGTAGAGGCGCAGCTCGCCGGTGCGCATCAGATGCGCACCGGGGCTGTCTGCCTAGTGGGCTTTTCTCCGGGCTTGGATTCGACCTGCAAGACTGCTGCTCGCGCAGAGTCTCGTGGCCGTTACGTCGGGTGACGAGCCTCAGAGTTTCGAGGCCGCCGCTACTTGCCTGCTACATCCGTTTCGGGGGTAGCGCACAGGCGGGCAACCTTTGGGATTCATGCTAACCGATTAAAATGGCTCCTGTCAAATGATGATTCACGGTTTCTCGCCGCCGATCGACTCTTGGCCCGCACGCTCCGCGTGCACCTTGAGGCGCTCAGGCAGTTGGTCAGAGAGCATTTTGCGAATCTGCGCGGCGCCGCCGCCCATACGGACAATCATCATTTGCTGAGCCGCTGCGCCTGGGGGCCAAGTGCTCATAATGCTACGGCAAGCCTCGCAAAGATAGCAGACTTCCCCTGCTGCATCTTCGCGGGCTTGCACGTCCTGATTCGTACAGGCCGCACATGAAAAATACAAACAGTCCATCTTATCTAACCCGCCCTTTTGGCGGCGGAGGCGGAGGCGGTCCCTTGGGTGGCCCCTTAGGTGGCAACGGCGCCCAGAAGCGGCGGACCTGCTCGTATGGGATGGGCTTCTCGCCGGTGCGCTCCATCTCCGCGAGCACTTCCCGCCCGGCCTGGGCGTCCTCTTCGTCCTCGACCTCGATCAGGTCCGCGAACAGCTCGCACAGCTCGAGGATAGCCGCGCGAATTGTCGCCAGCGAAATCGATGGCGTCTCGGGCCACAGCGCCGGATCCGCCATGAGCGCGCGCACCTTGGCGACTCGCTCTTCAGGGGTGGCTAGGGCTTCCATTAGATTCAGTATTCCTTCCCATGTCAGCCCCCGTCGATCATCGGTAGCCATCGAAGATCGCCGGGTCGCGAACGACGGCTCGAACGTCGAGATCTGAACCAAGCACCTGTCGTGCATCCTCCATTAACTCCCCTGGATGACGCGGCCTAACCGTCTCCGGCCGACAATCGTGAAGCTTCCCCGATTCGGCGTGGTAGATGCCGAGCGGATAATGCTCGTCGGTCTCCGTCAGTAGGAACGCGCGAGCCTCCTCGAAGGAATCGAACCCGGCGGCATAGATGCCGCCATGCCTTGCGTAGATCGCCTGGTAGGGCTGGCTCAAGCCGACCCTTCGGCAATCTGCCCAAGGATCCAGTCGACGGCTTCGGCAAGCGAGGGGCGATTCTGAGTGAACCAGTCCTCGCCTTTGCCGCCGCCGTAGACGCGAAGGCCCCAGCACTCGGGGGGGCCTGATTCGTAGTCGATCTGATAGTTGAAGCGCAGCTGGAGGACGTTGGTGTGCAGCCTGTTCAGTGCGTCGCGCTCTGTAACGGCCTTGCCCAACATCAAGCCGACACCGCCTCGGCGCTCTCTTCGGCGAGCTCGGCCACGGGGATCTTTGGCAGTCTCGCCCCAAGCTCGAGCGCGAGCCAGCCGGGGCCACCGTTGATCACGATCTGGAGCGTGTCCGGCAGCTCGTCGATACGTGCGCGGTTCCGGCGGATCAGCCGCTCGATCGTCTGCGTGCGCGACGGCGCCTTCACGCTCACGCGCGGTGCTCCAGCTGCGCATTGCCACAGCCGAAGCACAGCAACAGGCCAGGCCCTATCGCGCGCGGGCGAATCTCGCACCTATCGCACGGCAAATCTAATTCCGGCACGTCCGACGGTGCTCCGCAGCCCGCGCAGGGCTCACGGTTCTCGGGGTCGCGCGAGTGTGAACACCAGCTGCACTCGACCAGGACCGCATCGCCCCTGTCGTCATACCAGACAATCGGCGCACGGTCTCCGCAGTAATGTGAGATCACGCGAGCTCCTCTAGCTTCGCGAGCAACGCCTCTTGCCCGAAACGACGTTTTCGTAAGACCACCACGTAGAATTTTTGTCGCCACGTTCGGCTGAATCTTGACTAATTCAAACGCCAAATCGGTAACCATCACCACTTCGTCGTGCTCGTTGATGAGCAGGTCTCCAATCTTCAAGTCAGCTATCGGGCCGCCGAGTTTGACCCATCCGTCATCTTGCTGCTCAAGCACTTCGAAGCGCAACGCTCGCAGGTCACGGATAATAATTGGCTCGTTCGTTTGTGCGCTCACGCGAGCAGCTCCTCGAGCTTCGCCAGCAGCGCCTCGCGCTGTCCCGGGCCAAGGTCCGGCAGAGCGGCGGCGCGCCTGCACATGTCCTGCACGACTGGCCGCAAGATCTCGCGATCGAATCCACCAGCTCGACAGGCCGCCGCGACGTCGCGCGCGATCGTCGCGAAGTCCAGCATCCGCTCGGAGGGAATGACGCCGCATTCGACCATCGCCCAGTAGGCCTGCGCGAGACCCTCGGCCGCGAGCTTCGGGTTCGGTGCTTTGCGCTTCTGGCCGAACGGCAGGATGCGGCGCTTACTCATCCTGCGCCATGCCACAATCCCCAGGCTCATCATCGAAAATGCCGTGATGCGAGCCGCAGCTCGGACAGGCAAGGCTGATCTTGATCTTGCTTTGCGGCGGACCGTACACCTTACTGACCAAGCGCTCGGTGCGTTCGAGCTCCTCGTGGCGGACAACCCTACTCGGCAGGGGCGGGGGGGGATACTGGTCGCTGCTGCTCACGCGGCCCGCCCGGCGGCCAGCCGCTCCGCCTCTTCGAGCCGATACTGCTGCTCGAGCTCCAGGCACCTAACCGCGTCGAGCGCCTGCCCCGGCTCATAGACCTCATCGAAGGCTCGTTTGGCCGCCACGTCGCGCGCACGAAGGTAGTCCGCTACCGCCGGATCATCGGCACCGGTCGCCGGCGGGAATGCCAGCACGCGGCCCCTGAGCTCGTCGGCGTAGACCGGCAGCTCGTCGGCTGGCGGATAGCCCATTTTTTCGAGCGCTTGGTTGCGACTCAACAGGCTGCGATCGAATGCCTTCCCAGCGTCGCCCCAGACGGCCGACCGCGCACCCTCGAGCGCCGGCACCCGCGAGATGTCGGCGCGGATCCGATACTGCGGTCCAAACTCGCTCGCCACCTGCAGAGTCAGTTCTTCGGCCAGCCAGATGAGCTCCGCGATCACATGCTCGAACCACCAACTCCAGCGCGTCTCTCTCAGATGCCCGTACGCCGCCGAGTGCTCGGCGCCGACCGAGGCACCCACGAGCAGCGCCGGAGTTTGGTGCACCGCGCAAATTCTCGATTCTGCGACACGGAACACGTTCGTGAGGTCCATGTTCGATGGATCGAGCCCGAACTTCTCAAGCTTACCCGAGTGGCCGAACACCGCGAGCTCGCCGTAACCTGTCCCGCCCACATGGCCCCAACGCCGGCCGTACTTTTCCTTGAAACGCTTCTGGTAGCGTGTAGCGGTCGGGTCGTCCACGTCCTCGATCAACGAGAGGTAGGCGCTCGGGATCCCACCGTTGCCGAAGATCTCCACGAGGTAGAGGATCGAGTCGCTGTCGAGCCGGCCCTCGCGGCCGAGCGTCACGGATGGCGCAAGCCCACGATAGTCGTTCAGCGGGTTGTGCCGCTTGATGTGGATGATGTTTTTGGGGTCCAACGGCTTCGCCGTGTTGACGTCGGGGCCATACATGTACTTGTCGATCGAACCGTCGTCTCGGATCAGCATCTCTGTCATGTCCGGACGCATCGGCACGATCTGGCGCATGACGTTCGCGGCCGATCGCCGTTTAAAAGCGATCGCCTCCCCGAACGTCCAGACGTTGCCCTCGACGCGCTTGAGAAATCCCGAATGAGTGAGCCCTTGACCTGGCTGATCCAACGCCGGGTAGGGCGTCGCCATCATCTCCGCCAGCAGGTCGTCCTTCGGAGACATGACCTGGCCGTCCTTCTCGACCACCATTGTGGCCTGGGCCACGGCGCTGGCCCGCTCAGAGACGCATGAATGGATCAACGAGCTGAGCCGGTATGAGTCCGCCTGCGCGCGCCGGTCCCCATCGGTCGGGAACGGCCGGCCCGCCTCCCAGGCACGGATGATGCCCGGCAGCATGGCCTTCAACTTCTCGTCACGCGCGGTCGCGCGCGGCGCTGGGTCGGGCCACGCGATACCGGAGAGGTCCAAGATCTGCATCTTGGTGGGCAAGTTTACCACGTCAACGCCGCCTTCTTCTACATATGGACCGGCCCGCCTTCTTCTACATATGGACCGGCTCGTTACGCTTCACCAGAGCCTGCAACGCCTGCGCGCACGCGTCGCTCTCGTCCTTCGTCCGCCCGTGCGGGAACATCCCAAGGTTTTGACGGAACCGCGCGCGCGCCGCATCGGGCGTGAGCCGCTGGCCCTCATGATAGTAATTCTCCCAGCGTCCCGGCTCGCAGGTGATCGTTACGTTGCCCGCCCCGACCTGGCCGGCGAACGGTCCCGCGCGGACCACCTTGTCGCCGCTCTCGAGCTCGGTCCGAACCGTGAAGCCGATCAGAATCCGCGTCCAGTAGACGGCTTGCGACTTGCCCGCCGAGCCTCGCTCCTGGCAGACGAGGATCGTAACCGCGCTGCCGTCGATCTCGGCCGTGCGTTTCATCATCGCGTCTCGAGGCTCAGGCGCCCATTGGCCCCGCATGACGTCACGGATGTAGAGCCGGTTCGCCTTGTCGATCGACATGAGCACACCGGCCGTATAGTCGCCACCTCCGCCAGTCGCGGCCGTGTCGTAGCTGCGCACCGTCTTGACCAGATCTGCAATCTGGAAGCCGACCGGTGCCGTCAAGAGCAGCTCGGTGTTGTAGACCTCGACCGCCCCGACGTCGATCCACTTCGCGTCGAGCTCGCGCGCCGCATAGGCATCGGCCCAGTCACGGCGCAGCCCCGATTCATAGTCGGGTGGGTTGTACGGGTTGTCGGCTGTTCTACTCACAATTACCTCATGCACACCAGGAATGGCTTGTTTGACGAAGGTATCGTGTAACCAATGATGCTCGCCGTTGAGCGGCGGCGTCGTCGTGACGAGCCGCTGCCGTTCACCAGGCTCGCGCACACATGCGATCACAATGTCCCAAGCGTCTCGAGTCTTTTCGATCGCGAGCTCGTCGCCCCAGAGCCAATGGATCGATGGGCCGCGCAAGAGCTCCTCACGATCCAGTGACCGGAGCAGGATCTCCTTCCCGTCGATGAGCCTGATCCAACCTTCCTGTTTGTTGTGCTGCTCGACCAGTCCAGCACCGTAGGCGAGCGGCAGCAACGATTGAAGCGCCGCGGCCTTGAGGTTGCCCAACGTCGGAGCCACGATGAGACCGCGCGTGTTCGGCGGCCTCATGAGCGTCCAGATCGCGCCCGCGTAGCTCTTGCCGGAACCGCGGCCACCAAGATACAGCAGGTGCGATGCACGCGAACGCCAGAGCTGATGCTGTTGCGGAATGCGCGACTCGACGTGCAGCCGGTGACGGATCTGCGGCGGCGCCTCGAGACTAATCGCCGTCGCCACTCGACGCTTCCGTGGCTGGCTCAGACGCTGGTGCCGGTTCCGGCGCGCGCGGCCTCACTTCGAGGCCATGTATCTCGACCTCGATCACGTGCTGCACGTCGAGCTTTACCGTCTCGACCTTGCCGTAGAGCGCGGGGCGATGCGCGCGCAGTAGAAACTTGGCCAGGTCGTCGGAGGGCCGGTCGCGCGAGTCGTCGACACCGCGGCCACGGCAATCGGGACAGCGTGCCATCGACGCGCCGCCGTCCCCTTTATCTACCGGGAGCTTGCCGGCGCCGTTGCACGACCCGCATCGAGGCGGCCGCCATCCCACCGTGCCGCGCGTCCAGACGGTCTGCTCGAGGTCGTCGGTCGCGTCCTGCAGCGCCTCATCCCAGGCAACGCGGAACTCCGTATGCTTGTCGCGGCGCTCGTAGGCCGCGGCACGTGAGACTCCGATGATGCCGCACGCCCGCTTGACGTTGGGGAACTGACGCAGCGCATTGACGAACGCCGACCAGTCTGGCTTGTGGGTCTGGGCTGACTCAACTGAATCCAACGGAACCTCACGTCTAGTCTACCAGTTTACGCCGCCGCCCCCTCTGCTTGCCACCCCTGGAGCGCAGCGCGCGAGTCTGCCCATGCGTGAGCGTGGCCTCGTCGGCGAGCTCACGGAACGGGCCGCTCTCGTCGAGCTCGCCACGCTCAAGCCAGTTGAAGAGCGTGCGGCGCGGTACGCCTGCGGCTTCTGCGGCCTCGTCGCGCGTGGCGCCTGAGCGGAAGGCCTCGAGGAGCTTCGCCAGCACATCGGGCGTGAGCTCGTGCGGGCGCCCCGGCTTACGGGGCGACAAGATAGGGGGTCTTGCCGGTCATCTTCGCCCAACGCTCGAGGGCTACCGCGATGTACTTGGGCTCGAGCTCCATCGCGAAAACTCGGCGCCCGGTCTGCTCCCCGGCGATGAGTTGCGGACCGCTCCCGTAGAGCGCGAGCCGCTGCTTCTGTTCGGGCGTCAGTCCCGTGCGCCGGACCGCGATGAGCGTCTTGCCGTCGGCCTCGACGACTTGTACGCGCTCGATGCCCGCCTTCCCCGCTGCCTCGACGATGCCGTTGCCGGCCAGGATGACGTCGTTCTCGTCTATCACGATTGAGCGGCCGGCGCCCACCTGCTCGAGGCTAGCGACCATCATCCCCACGTTGGCCTCCCCGTGGCGCCGGGCGTTGCGCGGGTCGAGCCGCAGGCTGGACAGCGGAACCGTGGCTTCGGCCTCGCGCGTGCGTGCGCGCGGTGTGTCAGGCTGCTCTTTTGTTTTTGGCACTATGCTCCAAAATCGAGGCTCGCCTCACGCGACGCCGCGCAAGTTTCCAGGGGTGTCTCACCCCACAAAATGAGACACTGCGTCTAGGGAGACACACAAGATAACTCACGGCCTGTATAGAGTTACGTGCATATGCCGCTAACTCATTGCAGGGCCGCAGGTTATCTTACATACGTGTGGTATAAGATAACCCATTGATAACCCTAGACTTACATGCATGTGTTGCTAACTCTTGACAGGGCCACATGTTATCTTATGGCCGGCGTGGCGTGCGTGGATGCGGCACAGCACACCGTTGGTCCAGTCCGGCGCCCTCCTCGCAGACGCAGCCACGCTCGATCGCTTCAGGTGTACACGGTTCGATGATGCGGTCAGTCAGCTTGGTCCACACGTACTGACCTCCGCATACGTAGCAGCGCAAATCGCCGTCGAGAAGGGCATCGACTCTTTCGCAGTCGGGACAGATCATATCTACGTTCATACAGTCTACTCCAACCCCGGGAAGCCCTGAGCGGCCCAGAGCACGAGAGCGGCGGCGATGCCGGCGCCGGTGATGACGAGCGCGCAGCCGAGGCCCGCGAACAGTAGCGCGCGCGTGCCTGCCTCTGCGCTCTTCCGCTTCGATTCCATCTCGAGGAGGTTACCCATGGTAGAATCCCCCTGGCTAGCCTAAGGATGCCGGTAGATACCCTACGATCGGGCGCCATGATCGTATGGCCCATGCCGGAAATTGGGGACGGATCGCGATCCCCACGCCCCAAACGACGGGACCGGGTATCCCGCGCCATGTAGAGGCGTCGTCTAACCAGCCCATACCGCGTGGCCAGCCTTCGATCATACCCGCCCCGCCAGGCAGCCCGCTCGATACTCCGGCGTGCTCATGACCCCTGACAGTCCGCGCAGAACGCCGCCCACAGGTCGGAGAGCAGCTCCCGCTCGGCATGACGAATTGCGCGCCGGTGGACCTGCAACACGGTCAGCACGTCTTCGCCCTTCTTAATGCATGCCGCCTTCTGTCCCTGAGGGACGATGCGTATCCCGAGCGCCTCGGCCTGCTCGCGCTCTCGAGCCTTCTCAGCCAAGTATAGCGCTCGATAGGGTGACGCCTTGCACTTGAGCAGAGCATCACTCACCCGGTACAACACGACGCGGCGACGCTTGCTCCGTACCGTATGGGGCAGCTTCCCGCCTGCTACTTGATCGGCGCCTACACCGAACCGACGCCACAGCTTCCATGCATGCGAGTAGCCGCACAGATGCCCAGCCTCGGCGAGGAGCTGAGCGAACCCGAGACGCCCGAGCCCTGGCGTGGAGTCAACGAACGCGAGGCCAGGCAGCTCGACCGTGAGCGCCTCAAGCTCGGCCGTGGCCCCGTCGTAGTGCGCCCGTAGAATGGCCTCTGCCTCGAGCAACGGGCCGGCGATTGCTGTCAGGTGAGGATCGTCCACCTTGCCCTTGCGGAGGAGCTTCTGTAGCGCGGTCGCTTCGGCGCTGGCCTTGCCGTCCGAGACCTTGCCTCGACAGATGGCGCTCACGTTGTTGCTGAGGCGGTTGACGGCGCGCATCCACGTCTCGCGGTTGCGGTGCGTGTGCTTGAGGGCTTCGAGTGCCGTGGCCGATACCGAGCATGACCCGTCAGGCATTGGCGTAAGGACACGGAGACTCGGCTCGGCCACGGCGTTGGTGTTCATTGGTTTACTCCTTCGGAGAGCGCTCACCAAAGCAGCGCGCGATAGAGCCTCAACGGCCACAACGGCTGAGAGTTTGATGAGCGCTTGAGTGGAAGAGAGCCGTGGCCGAGGCTGAGCAACGACTCGAAGGCGCTGGCGCACTCGCGTTTAGACTCGGCTCGACCACGGCGCTCAATGTTACGGTTGGTAATCGCCTCACTGGCTCTAGACCTTCTTAGACCTCTTTTGAAGCAACGGAATGCAGGCGAACCAGCAAGGCGAAGTCACGAAAGCTTCTCGAAGGCATCGCGAATCTCAAGCGCCCGCTCCTCGCTCACGACGTTGCGCAGTTTCTTCTTCCCGCTCGGGCAGACCTCTCGATACTCCTCATACAGTGCTTGCAGCCATGACGCCTTCAACGCGTTGCCACGTGCGTTCCATTGGTGGAGCTTCACTTGCTTGAGCAGCTCATCTCCAACGGCCTCGCCGAGTGGCTTGTGGTTCCAGA
>Ga0214472_10007218_pt1 | contig 11649 bp, 7 predicted proteins | sample RVTome_6_FD_207662 | JGI IMG/M metagenome (GOLD analysis project Ga0214472, IMG submission 207662) | Soil microbial communities from uranium-contaminated site in the Upper Colorado River Basin, Wyoming, United States - RVT140D175 | ecosystem: Environmental > Terrestrial > Soil > Contaminated >...
GGTCATCAATGACACTTTCTCCTCAAGTGTCATCCTGGCCAGGAGTGCTTCCAGCCGGTCCTCGGCTGCTGCACGAGCCGCAAGTGCGGTGACCTGTCCGTTTGGGAACACTGCTTTCCTCCCGGGATTTTATTGACGTTTCAAATATTCTTCCATGTGGAAGGATTTTGTGCAATGGCCTGTCGACAGAAAAGGTGGAGCCGGTCGCATTCTTTTCGGGGTCGCGGTTCGTCCTTCACCGTGACTTCAGGAATAGCCAAGTAACTAGGGAACTTTTGCAGTTGCAGTGTACAGTCCTGACAATGCTCAATTGGTCAGTCCTGTTCACCTCATTGGTCAAGTTGAGGTCCTGCCGGGATCTCCGGGGCAGCCCTCAGCGGATCCGGAACCTTGTGCAATGACGCCGTCGCGTCCGACATTGCCGCAGCACGTTTCATCAGTGTCCGCATCACCTCCGGCTCGCGCGCTGCGATACTGTAGCTCTCGGAAGGGTCCTTCTGCACGTCGAACAGGAGCGGCGCCCACCATTTGTATCCGCTGGTATCAAGGAAATTGAGTGTTCTGTTGCGGTAGAATACCTGCAGCAACAAACGGTAGCGCCTGTCACGCACGGCGACGACGTCATTCCCGTCGAAGAAATACAACGCGTCATGAGGCGTAGGCGCGCCTTCTGACAGGACTGGCAGGATATTGCGGCCATCAATTTCCCTGTCGTCAGGCAAGGCGACGCCGGCAATCGCGGCCACTGTCGGAAGTATGTCGATGGACATCGCCATCTCACTGGATTCCGTTCCGGCTGGAATGGTCCCTGGCCAACGGGCCAGCATGGGCACCTGAAAGCTGCCCTGAGACGTTCCGCCCTTACGGTCACGCAGTTCGCCGGCACTGCCCTCGAACCAAGGGCCATTGTCGCTGGTGAAGATGATCAGCGTGTCATCAGCAATGTCCAGACGGTCGAGCGCATTCAGCACTTCGCCAACAGCATCATCGAGCGTCTCGACGACATCACCATATTCGCCTGCATCCGAGCGGCCAGCATTTTGAAGCGGATAGAAGAGCGGGATGTGAGGAAGATTTTCGGCGTAGTAAAGGAAGAAAGGCTGGTCGGCGTTTTCCTCAATGAAGCGAATTGCAGCATCCGTATATTTGGGCGTCAACTGTGTCTGATCGACCGGACTTTCAACAATCTCCGTCCCTTCATACAGGTCAAATGGCATCATGTCGTTTGAATAGGCCACACCATAGAAACTGTCGAAACCTTGCCTCGTCGGCCAGTATTCAGCTTGGTGGCCGAGGTGCCACTTGCCAATCATGCCGGTGGCATAACCTGCATTTCTGAGCAGTTCTGCAATAGTGATTTCCTCGGCCGGCAGGCCGCCCGCCGAGTGGGGCCGGATAACGAACTGCATGCCTGACCGGATCGGATATCGCCCGGTCAACAAAGACGCACGTGATGGTGAACAGACATTTGCGCCGGCATAGAAGGATGTCATGCGCACCCCCTCATCGGCCAGACGATCAATGTTTGGTGTGCTGATCAGCGTTGCACCATAAGATGACAGATCGCCGAAGCCGAGATCATCGGCCAGGATAATGATCACGTTCGGTTTGCGCGCCCCGTCCTTGGCCTGCGCCCGCAAATGATCCTCGTTCACGGGTGCGGCAAGAGCGCAGCCGATAAGCTGAGTGACGAGCGCTGCAACAAGGCAAATCCGCTTCAACATGGGCACCTCCATATGCAATGACCTACACCAGTCTGCGCCGTTCCGTGCGTCGCCATCTGACGATCGTGCGGCGCGCCGCAGGGCTTCGCAATGCGCCTCAAGATTTGCAAGGCGCTGTCCCGGCGGGAGGGTGCCGCGGACCATGATCAGAAGCTGACCGAACCCTGCACTCCGAAGTACCGCCCAGCGGCCCGTGGAATCTGCTGTGTCACACGTCCGCCTTGGGAGGGAGAGGGGAAAAGCTCACCAGCATAGAACTGATCTGTCAGGTTCCGGCCGAAAACCTGCAGCCGGTATTGTCCGTCCCTGGACTCAATTCCCAGCGCCGCATTCACGATTGTGTACCCGTCCTGGATGGTGCGCGGATCCTGATTGAGCGCATACTGAACGTCGTCTTGGTAGACGGCATTGGCCTGGACGAAACCGTCGAATGGCAGATTGCTGAACGGGATCGTCTGGCGTGCAAAGCCCGTGATCCGGACGTCAGGGGAATTGGGCAAATCGGCCCCGGACAGATCCTGCGCACCGCTCACACAGCCCTGCGCCGGTGTCTGGTTGGCGTAGCATGGCGCGCCCGGAAAGCTCTCGATCTTCGCGTCGATGAGGGATACGCCGAGCGACAGGTCGAGCAGGTCAGTGGCCGCCAGGAAGAATTCGGTCTCGATGCCGCTTGTCGATACATCGCCTGCATTTCTGAGAATGAAGGGAGCTATTTCCGATTCGCCGCGGGACTGAGCCTGATAGTTTCTGTAATCGGTGTAGAAAAGTGCGACGTTGGCCGAGAGCCGGCCGCCCGGCGAACTCATCTTGAGGCCGACCTCGTACGCATCTACTTCTTCCGGATCAACCGGATCGCCCTCCACCGACGCGAAGTTGACGTCATAACCGGCACCTTTGTACCCGCGTGAATAGGTGGCATAGACATTGCCGAGATCGCCGACCTGATAGCGTGCGCCAATGTTGCCGACGAGTGCCGTGTCGTCAAATGAACCGGTGAAATCGGCAAACAGGCCTGGATTTCCCGGCAAGGGAATGTCCCCGGGCACAAGCACATTGGCCGGATCACGAAACACGTCCCACTCGATCTCCTCATACAAATATCTCAGTCCACTGAACAACGTTAGCGAGTCGTTGACATGGTAGTTGCCGCTGGCGAAAGCCGCCATGTTCGTCGTTTCGATTCCGCCCTCGAACTGCGAACTGCGGCCTGTAATGACGTTGGCGATGACCTGCTCCCAGCGCCGGGAAAAGGTTGTGCCTGTGTCGTTGTTATAGAAGAACGCACCCAGTATATAATCGAATTTGTCGTAGCTCGGCGATGTGAGCCGGATTTCCTGACTCCACTGCGATAGATCTCGCGTGCCGCGATTCACGTTCCAGGTGAACAACGGTCCCGGCATCGGCGGCAGAGAGGTCAGGTCGACATCCGAATTGTTGTCGAACGTCCATTCGCGGTAAGCCGTGATTGACGTCAGCACATAGTCGTTCGGGAATGTATATTCCGCCTTCGCGGACATGCCCCATTGGTCGGTTTCGCTATAGATCAGGCCGTCGACATTGACGTCCTGGTTCTCAACGCCCGGAACCGCCGGCGCGATGATGACGTCACGCGCTGGATCGACGAATGAGTGGATCGTGCCGGTCGGCGCCGACTGGCCTTGGCGGTAATCGCCGATCAAGGTCAGAGATAGCGCGTCCGTCATTTCGACAGCAAGCTTGCCGCGTGCACCCCACGACTCGTAGCCGTTCAGCTTCTCGCCGTTGAAGAAGTTGGTCGTGTTGCCTTCGAAATCCTTGTGGAAGCCGCTGAGCCTCCAGCCGGCCTTCTCGCCAAGCGGCCCGGAAAGAGTGCCACGATGTTGGTACTCGCCGTCGTCCGTGAACATGGTTTCCAAACTGCCTGTCAGCGTGTCCGATGGCGCCTTTGTCGTGACCGAGACAAGTCCGGCCGAGGCATTCTTACCAAACAGCGTGCTTTGCGGTCCTCGAAGCACTTCCACGCGCTCGACATCAATCAGATCCTGGAAGCCAGCTCCGTCGGCGCCCATCACGACCTCATCGATCACAATCGAAACAGAAGATTCCACACCAGCGGAAAACACTGTCGTGCCGATGCCGCGAATGGTCAGTGAACTGTTGCTCTCGTTATTGCCCTTGGTGAACGTGAGGCTGGGCGTCACGTCGACGATGGTCTCGACCGCCCCGACCCCTGTCTGGTCTAGTCGCTCACCGGATACCACCGTGACGGCGACCGGGACTTCCTGAAGGGTTTGCTCGCGTTTGGTTGCGGTAACGGTGACTGTCTCGAGCTTCTTTTCCCCATCGGGGTTTGCCACCTGTGCGTACGAAGGCATCGCTGCCGAACCAAGCAATCCGATTGCGCTGCAGCATGATAACCGCAGCAAGTGCGCATAAGTCATAGATACCTCCCTGATGACCTCTGACGGGTCGTTATTCTACCAGTTGGTAATTTCTACCGATTGGAAGGATTGTCAAGAGGGTATCGACTCAAGTTTCCAGTAGAGGTCCGGCTTAGTTTTGCGGGCTGAATTTCAGCGTATCCGAGTAGGGTTCCCTGAAGAGAAGTTGGAATACTACATCCGTATGCTGCCTAATGGCTTTTTCTGCGAAGAGATCAGCGTCAAATGCGATATCCGCTTCTCTGGCGATAACAAAAGGCAACTGACACATTCCAGCCAGCGCGTAGAGCATACCAACGACCGATGCTTTGGGGAGCACGCCCAGCTGCATCATCAGCTTGATCTCGGGTATCATGACAGCGTGGTTGCGCTTGACGAACCTCTTCACCATCCATGTCAGCCGCTCACCGCCCCTTACGGATTCAGAGATGGTGATCTGCGCGTGTTCGGGATGAGCTGCGCAATAGCGCACATACAGCACTGTCTGTAGCTTGAATCTCAAAATCGGATCGTTCTCAATTCTTGCAGCCGGCTCAACCACCTCCCGCTCGATCCGGTCGAACATTGCTTCGACGGCCGCGCGCCACAGCTCATCCTTGCTCCCGAAATGATAGGTAATCATCGGATGAGTCGCGCCCGCCAGGTCGGCTATATCCCGGATGCTGGCAGCGTCGAACCCCTGCTTCGCAAACACCTTCAGAGCCGCATCAAGAATTCTTGCCTTGGTGTCTGCCGAGCGCGCCTGCTGGGGCTTTCGCTTGTTGAGACTGGTTGCTGTCATGCTCTGCTCCTTACGCAATGGCCGTGACTCATATCACATTCATCCAAATGGTAATATTGTGTTCCGTCTGCCGGACTCCGATGCTTGCTCTGGACCGCCGCAAGGTTGAGGAGACGATCTTTGCAGCCAGAACAGCATTCGGCAGAACCCGAGATTGCCGCTTCCGCGGCGGGATCAATCCGCATGGATCCGTGAGCAAGCCGTCCTTGCCATCTCGGCGGCGCCGACCTTTCAGGCGCTTGACTTGGTGACGGCCCCATGAAATCCATCCAATTGGAAGAATAAGTATAAGTTGCCTGGGAGGATTGATATGCGTGGCAAGTCGGGGGATGTTCGTTTTGTTGAGCGCTCTGGCGCTTCGCTGCCATCCATAGATCCTCATCCAACAAACAGTCTCGCGCGCCGTGGCCTCGAATGGATGCCTGTCATGAAGCACCTGAGCATCCTGCTACTCGCCGGTACATTGTTGAGCGCCTGCGGCGGCCAACCGGAACTGCATTCCTCCGAAGCGCCCGCGCCAAGTGACCCGCGCCCCAACATCATAATCATCCTTACCGACGACCAGAGATATGATGCACTGGGTGTGCTCGATCCGGCACTGCACACGCCCAACCTGGATCGTATGGTTCAAGAAGGAACCTTGTTCACCAACGCTTTCGTGACAACATCGCTATGCTCCCCGAGCCGGGCATCCCTTCTGACCGGCCTACCGATGCGCGAACATGGTGTCATCGACAATAACTCGGACCTTCCCGACAATCTGGAAACCTTTCCGACGGTCCTTCAAGGGGAGGGCTATGCGACCGGCATGTTCGGCAAGTGGCACTTGGGCGGCGAAGACGATTCTCCCCGTCCGGGTTTCGACCGCTGGGTCAGCTTTGCAGGTCAGGGAAATTATTATCCGGTCAGCACCAGAGGCGAGTTGAGCTATCTCAACGTTGACGGAACCAAAGTACCGCAAAAGGGCTATATCACGGACGAACTGACAGACTACGCGCTCGATTGGCTGGATTCTCGCAAAGACGACAGCGACCCCTTCATGCTCTATCTGAGCCACAAAGCGGTGCATGCTTATTTCCAACCGGCTGAGCGCCACGAGGATCAGTATGCTGACGTTGAGGTAAAAGATGTGACGCCTTCGCTGGATGAAATGCGTGAAGAGCCTATGTGGGTCCAGAACCAGCGCAACAGCTGGCACGGCGCGGACTTCCCCTACCACACGACCTTGTCATTGCCGGAGTTCAGGCGCGACTATTATGAAACCCTGTCGGCCGTTGACGAAAGCGTGGGCCGGATATTCCACTGGCTTGAGGAAACCGGCGAAGCAGACAACACCATTGTCATCTTTCTCAGCGACAATGGATTCCTGTTCGGCGAGCACGGCCTCATCGACAAGCGCAACGCTTTCGAGGAATCAATGCGAATCCCGCTGATTGCCTGGGGACCGGGCCGTATTCGTGCCGGAGCGACCGAAACGGCGGTCGTGACCACACTCGACCTCAAACCGACGCTTCTCTCAGTTGCCGGCGCCGCATCGGACCAGATGCTCGAAGGCCGCAGCCTTACGCCTCTCTTCAAAGGCCCGGCCGACAGCTGGAATGGAGAGGTCATTTACGAGTACTACTGGGAGTTCAACTACCCACATACTCCGACGCAGTTCGCCATACGCACAGACCGCTACAAGTATGTCCGCAATCATGGAGTATGGGATACAGATGCACTCTATGATCTTAAGGACGATCCGGCTGAAAAGATCAATCTGATTGCAGATCCCGACTATCTCGAAATTCGTCTCGATCTCCAGAAACGCCTGCATGACGCGCTTGCCGACGAAACTGGAAAAGGCTCCGTTCCGTTCTCATACAAGTTCAATCAGGGGGCGGTCTTCCGTAGCCCGGACAGATCGGCGGCGGCGGCGTTCCCGGAGCGCTGGATGCGGAAGGATGATGCGGTAGACAGGATCGAGCACCTCTTCCCCGACAGTCCGGACAAAGACGAAACCCTGAGGAAAATATGGGAAGCAAATCAGGAGACCTCCTCGAAATAGTCTTCCTCACCACATCGGGTCTGAATGCCCGGCAAGGTGAAGTCAGCGCAACCGGCATTGAGAAGGACGGGCAGGGCGGTCAGCCTCGGAAAATGAGCGCGAACCCGTTTGGGTAATTCAAGACTTCGCCCGAATTCATCCAGCTCGGCGTCCTGATGCATGTTCGATTTCTGCTTTCGCTACGAAACGTAGAAGATCTTTGTGCGCGCGCAGAATCGTCGTTTGCCGCGAGATTGTCAGCCTATGGGCCGAACACTTCGGAACATATTCCGCAAGTAAGGTCCGTAAGCGGAGACCTGAAGCGATGCGGCAGGTGACACAATGGCGCCGGCACATGGACTAAGTTCATGTGAAGATCCGAGGCGAGATAAGATCGCTGCCTTGGAAGTTCCTGAGAAAAGCAATGAAGCGTTGCGGCAACCCGAGGTTATCGTCACAGACAAGCTGCGCTCTTGCCCGCTGCGATAAGAGAGATGGGCAACGAGGGCCGCCAGGCGACCGGCCATAATCTAACCAGCCGCGCCGAGAACTCGCACCTGTCGTTCCGAATACGCGAGCGAGCGATGCCGAGATTCCGGCGCAGATGAAGTCCGCGGAAAATCGCTTTGATCCGTTCGTTGGCGCACAACCATTTCGATCTCGAAAGGCATTTCTACTCCATACCAACATCAAGAATAGACGAGGCGTCGCGCTTCGCGAATGGCACGGCCTTCTCGTCGCCGAGCGCCTGCTCGTCCGCACGGGCCGCGCCAACAAGCCGGACACATGACCGCATCCCATCGGATCAACGTCCATCAAACTTTGCGCTTGCAGAACCGGGGCGATCCACACATGACAGCACCCCTGGGCGGGCTGCCGCCTCCAGCGCGCTCGCCACACCTCAATCCATGGGCTATAAAGGGGTCAGACACTCGAAATGAGTGAGGGACGCAAGCGTCTCAGGTCAATCATCCTCGATCGGGGCTGCCTGCGACTCCGTCGGCCAGGATCAGATTTCCTCGTGCTTCGATGAGCATCTATTGCGGCGCATTCGGCATTCTGACTGCTGATACAGCTCGCCGACGAGGAACTTAGCGCTGCGCCGGGCGTAATTCCGGGAGGGCCAATGCATCCCAAGGACATCATATGACCGACTTCAGACCAGGCCCATCGCGCCGAGCTGGAAAGGTAATCGTTATCGGGTGCTTTCCGCCGCGCCGGTGCGGCATTGCAACCTTCACCCACGATACTGTTCAGGCCCTGCGCGCGGCGGATCCGGATCTCGCCATATCGGTCATCGCGATGGCGGAGCGCGGTGACACGTCCGCAGCCTGCGATCCGGTGGCGTTGCGCATTCGCCAGCACGATCTCGGCTCCTATGTCGACGCCGGGGCGTTCATCAATGATCAAAGCCCGGATTGTCTCGTCATCCAGCATGAATTCGGGATCTTTGGCGGACCGGCCGGAGAATACCTCCTTGCCTTGCTGGCGCTTGTCAGAGTGCCCGTCATCACAATCTTTCACACATTGCTCGAACAGCCCGACGCCAGTCAGTTTCGCGCGATGCGCCGTCTCGTGCACCGCTCTGCCCGGCTCGTCGTCATGGCGCAGCGCGGCGCCGGCATTTTGTGCGATGTCTACGGCGCGACCTCGGACAAGATCGAGGTCATCCCACATGGGGCGCCTGACATGCCCTTTGCGGAGCCCAAAGACGTCAGGGACAGGCTCGGCATCACGTGTGAGCGCATGATCTCCACGTTTGGCCTTCTGTCGCCGAACAAGGGTATTGAGAACGTGATCCGCGCGATGCCGGACGTGCTCGCGCAATATCCGTCGACCCGGTACGTTGTGCTGGGCGTGACGCATCCGCATCTTCTGGCGCGCGAGGGTGAAGCATACCGGCACTCCCTCGAGGCGCTGGCCGTAAGCCTTGGCGTGGCGGACAATGTTCAGTTCATCGACCGGTTCGTCGCGAATTCGGAACTCTTCGATTATCTCCAGGCGAGCGACGTGTACATCACGCCCTACCTCAACAAGGCGCAGATCACGTCTGGCACGCTCAGCTATGCGCTGGCGCTCGGATGCTATGTCATTTCCACGCCGTACTGGCACGCCGAGGAAGCATTCGGTCAATGCCCGGGGACGCTCGTGCCGGGCTCGGACGCGGAAGCTATCAGCGGCGCGTTGCTGATACAGTTCCATGACCCGGACGGACTCGTCGCGCGACGGCGCGAGATCTATCAGTGGGCGGAGCACACACGGTGGCCGGTATTCGGTGAGCGGCTATTGGGCCTGGTTGCTCAAACGACTGGTTCGGGAAATCGAGTGTCGCACATCTCGGAGCGGCACGGTCCTGCGTTCCCCGCAATTACTTTGAATGCCATCGAGCGGATGACGGACAATTGCGGAATTTTCCAGCACTCGCGGTTTGCAGTTCCGGACAGGACGCATGGCTATTGTGTCGATGACAATGCGCGCGCTCTGATCTTGTGCAATGACGTTATTCGCCGGGGCATGCTCGGCGCCGATATCGAGCGGCTGCACGCGATTTATGCTGGCTTTGTACTCCATTCGTTTGATGTCGGATCAGGTCAGTTCCGCAACTTCATGGACTACAGCCGAAACTGGACGGCAGGCGAGCCTTCTGAAGACAGCCAGGGCCGGACATTCTGGGCGCTCGGACATGCGGCGGCGACACCGCAGTGTGCGGGCAATTCAGGCTGGGCCGCGACACTCCTGAAGCAAGCCACCAGCCGCGCGGAACAGATCATCTCACCACGGGCCAAGGCGCTCATCATCCTCGGATGCGCGGAACTGATGCAGAGCGAACATGCATGCGTCCGGTACAATGACCTGATGCAGCGATTTGCCGACGAGCTGTGCGGCCAACTCGTCCGGAGCAGGTCGGAGGGGTGGGACTGGCTCGAAGACACGCTGAGTTACGACAATGGCCGCATCCCTCAGGCCATGCTGGTTGCGGGCCGGCTAAGCGGGAGCCCGATGCTCGCCCCTTCTGCCCTCTCAAGCCTGGCCTGGCTTTGCGACATCCAGCTGATCGATCACGGAATGTTTGCGCCGGTGGGATCAGAATCCTTTGGCCGTGTCCGCCAGCCGCCGCTGCCGTACGACCAGCAGCCCATCGAAGCGGCGGCGATGCTCGATGCATGCTTTGAGGCATACAAGACCACCCGGGACAGGATCTGGTGGCGCCGTGCAAAGACGGTTTTTTCCTGGTTCTACGGCCTCAATAGCCACGACCTGTCGCTGGTCGATCCGATCACAGGTCAGTGCCATGACGGCCTGAACCGGTCCGGGCTCAATCTCAATTCAGGGGCCGAGTCGCTACTGGCTTTTCAGATGGCCGTTTGCACGTATCAGGCTTTCCTTGAGCTTGCCGATGAGGCTGCGCCGACTGAGTATGTGCCACACAGCCGGCGGGCCGTACTTGTATGAACGCCATTTTCCAGTCTGAATTGCTCCTCAGCCCGGATGCCTCCAAAGTGGTGATCCGACCCTTCGAGATGGCCGTCGAGCCGCGCGATTCCAATCCTGTCCAGGTATCCAGGGCGAGACGGATCGTGAAAGCGGTCCTGGACATGCCGGAACGCTCCGTCGCCACAGAACTGGCCTTTGTGCTGGAGGATTTCGCGGACCGGCACTCTGAAACGCGCGCTTTCTTCGAAGCGCGCTGCGAAACCATCATGTCTTTTCTACGCAATAACAGCGCAGTGTCACCCACGCGGCGCCAGTTGATCGGCGCCTATTTCAGCCTTGAATACGCCTATGCTGCGGCCGCCATAATGAACCCGAGTGTGGTGATCCATCCCGATCAGAAGGGCCTCAAACGGGGCCATACCCGGATCATTCTATCGCTGCGCACGGTTGGGGAGGGACATGTTTCCTCGATCGCGTTCCGAGAAGCGGAGCTTGGTCCGGGTACGGAAATCTATTTGAGCGACGTTCCCAATTCCTCGATCGCCGCGCAGTCTGAAGTCACCGGCGACACTGTCTCAATGTCGGTTTCCGCCGATACACCCTTGTCGGCAACCGTACTGTTTCCGGCAACCCCAGCCCAGCGCAATGGCCTGGAAGACCTGCGCATGACCCAGTTTCTCGGCCACGGCCCAAAAGCCACATACTTTGGCACCTTCACGGCCTATTCCGGACAGCAGATATCCTCGCAGTTGCTCGAGACGGCCGATTTCCGCTCGTTCACACTCCGGCCGCTGCGGGGCGCGGCAGCGAGCAACAAGGGTATGGCATTGTTTCCGCGCAAGATCGACGGCCGGTACGCGATGATCGGACGTCAGGACAATGAGAACCTGTATTTCCTGACCTCGCCCGAGATTGATCTCTGGGATGAGGGAACGCTCTTTGCATCTCCGGTCCAGCCATGGGAACTGGTGCAGATCGGCAATTGCGGTTCCCCGATCGAAATTGAAGAAGGCTGGCTGCTGCTGACGCACGGTGTCGGCGCGGTGCGACAGTATGCGATCGGAGCCATGCTGCTTGACCGGGACGACCCCACAAAGGTGCTTGGGCGAACGGCCCAGCCGATCATCAGTCCGGTGGATGATTCCCGCAACGGCTACGTCCCCAATGTCGTTTACACATGCGGCGCGCTGGCGCTTGGGCGGCGGCTTTTTATCCCATACGCCATATCAGACAGCCGGGTGACGTTCGGCTGGCTCTCGATCG
>Ga0214472_10007219_pt1 | contig 11649 bp, 9 predicted proteins | sample RVTome_6_FD_207662 | JGI IMG/M metagenome (GOLD analysis project Ga0214472, IMG submission 207662) | Soil microbial communities from uranium-contaminated site in the Upper Colorado River Basin, Wyoming, United States - RVT140D175 | ecosystem: Environmental > Terrestrial > Soil > Contaminated >...
CCGATCGGCTGGTCCGAGCTCGAGGGCATCGCCGATCGCACCGACTTCGACCTCCGCGCGCACGCCGCGGCGTCCGGCAGGCGCCTGGAGATCTTCGACGAAGCCGGCGGCGAGCACGTCGTCCCGTACGTGATCGAGCCGGCGATGGGCGTGGATCGTGCGGTCCTGACCGTGCTCGTGGACGCCTACGAGGAGGAGCAGCTGGCGAAGGAGAAGCGTGTCGTCCTCCGCATCCGGCCGGAGCTCGCGCCGGTCAAGGCGGCCGTGCTGCCGCTGCTCCGCAACCGGCCGGAGCTCGTGGAGCGGGCGCGCGCGCTCACCGCGGACCTGAAGCGGCTGGTGCCGGCGATGTACGACGACACGGCCTCGATCGGGAAGCTCTACCGACGACAGGACGAGATCGGCACGCCGTACTGCGTCACGGTGGACCCCGAGTCGCTCGAGGACGGCGCGGCCACGATCCGCGACCGGGACACGATGACCCAGGAACGCGTGTCGCTCGCGATGGTGCCGGGGCGCGTCGCCGATCTCGTCGCGGGCCGGGCGACGTGGGAGGGACGGGCCCGGGAGGGATCGTGACCCCCGAACATCGCTCGCCCGCGGACGTGCTCGCGTCGTTCAACCGCGCCCTGGGCGGCGAGGATCCGCGAGCGCTGGCCGAGCTGTTCGCGGACGATGCCCAGCTGCTGTTCGCGAACCGAGCGCCCGCCGTCGGGCGTGACGCGATCCGCGAGCACTGGGCGCCGATCCTGGCCGCGAACGTCACGACAGATCCGGAGCTGACCTGCCCGATCGTCGACGTCCACGCCGACGATGCGTACGCGGCGTGGAGCTACGCGGAAACGGTACGGCTGCGGGCCGGAGGGGAGGCAAGGCGGCTCCACGGCCGATCGGTGTTCTTCCTGCGCCGCGAGCCCGACGGCGCATGGCGAATCCGCCTGGCCATGAACTCGCCGGCGCCGCCGGATCCGATCGGATGACGACGCTCGAGGAGATCCGAACCGCGAGCGAGCGAGGGGACCACGAGCTGGTGCTCCGCCTGACCGATGCGGTGCTCGCCGCGCGCCCGGGTGACGACGCCGCGCACGAGTACCGCGCCCGAGCCTTCCTGGCCCTGGGTCGCCCGGACGAGGCCGAGCAGCACGCGGCGGACGCCATCCGGCTCGACCCGGAGGAGATTCGCTACCGGGAGCTCATGGCGCAGGTGCTTTCGGCCGAAGGCGCCCACCGCGATGCGGCCGTGGAGTACGGGCGCCTGGCCCGCAACGACCCGCGGCAGACCGCGTGGACCGTGGCGGAGGCAGAGGAGCGGTTGGGAGCCGCCCAGCCGGGAATGGGCGTCGAGGCCGCGCGGCGGGCCGTGCGGCTGGCGCCGCGGAATGGGCGGGCCCAGCTGGCCCTCGCGCAGGCCCTGGCGCGGACCGGCGATGCCCGCGGTGCGTTCGGGGCGGCGACCCTGGCGACCGAGCTGCTGCCGGGCGATCCGGCCGCCCGCGAGGCCCTCGCCGATGCCCACTGGCTGGCGGGCGATGATGCGGCGGCCTTCGCCGAGTTCCGCGCCCTGGCGGCCGAGCTCGGCGACGCCGGGCGGAGGCGGGTCATGCGCAAGGCGCGGACGCTGTATCGACAGCACGCGGGCGTGGCGGGTCGCCTGCTGGCGGCGCTGCCGCCAGTATTCGACCTGGCGCTGCGCCGTGGCTGGGTCCGCATCGGCGCATGACGAGTCCCCTGCGAATCGCGCAGACCGACCAGCTGCTGCCGGCCGAGGTCGCCCAGGTCACCGAGCTGTGCGAGGTGGCGTTCGAGGAGTCCTGGGACGGCGCCTGGGAGCGCGTCGGCCCCGGCCTGCACGTCATCGCCTGGGCCGAGGGGCGCGCGGCGGCGCACGCCATGATCATCGATCGGCGGCTCTACCTCGGACACGAGGCCGACCTGGCCGTCGACGTCGGCTACGTCGAGTGGGTGGCGACCCATCCCGAGCTGCAGCGCCGGGGCCATGGGTCCAGGGTCATGCGCGAGATCGGCCGGATCATCACCGACGAGTACGCGCTCGGCGCCCTCGCCACCGGCAGCCGTCCGTTCTACGAGCGCCTGGGCTGGGAGACCTGGCGGGGGCCGACGTTCGTTCGGATGCTCGACGGCCAGCGGGTCCGCAGCGCCGCCGAGGACGGCCACATCATGGTCCAGCGCACGCCGCGCACCCCGGCCGACCTAGACCTCGACGGCGCCATCGCGGTCGACTGGCGTGCGGCGGAGCCCTGGTAGCGCGGACGCCGGCCTCCGCATCCCGGGTGCGACGTCCGGGGTATCGTCGGCGGCACGGCGGCGACCCTCGCCGCGTCCCACGCAGGAGGAGCTCCATGACCGATCCCGAGGGGCACGCCGGCCCCCGCCACCCGGTGCTGGCCGCACACCGCGCCCGACGCAGCGAGTCGCCGGCGCTGCGGGTGGCCGATGCCATCACCGCGCTCGCGGGATCGATGCGCTTCGTCGCGATCCACGTCGCCTGGTTCGGTGCCTGGGTCCTGCTGAACCTGCTCGGCCCCGCCTTCGACCCGTTCCCGTTCGGGCTGCTCACCATGATCGTCAGCCTGGAGGCGATCTTCCTGTCGGCCTTCATCCTCATCAGCCAGAACCGGGTCGAGGAGCGGCAGCAGGAGGTGGCCGAGCACCACTACCACGAGACCACCCTGCTCGACCAGCTGCTGCGCGAGAACACGCGCTTGACCGAGGAGATCCACAAGGTCGTGGCCAGCCGCTGACCCGCCCCCGAGGAGCCGCTACGAGAGCGGGGCGTTCGAGCGGGCCGGGGCCTGGAGTTCGACGTGACCGACCGGCGCGCTAGAATCATGGCTCCCCACGAACGCACGAGACGAGGAGCCGATTCGCCGCATGGCCACGACCGCTCGCAAGCCACGCAAGACCGCCGCGAAGGCGAGCGCCGCGAAGGACGGCACGCAGGACGGCAAGCTGATCTACACGTTCGCCGAGGGTAACGCCAGCATGCGCTCGACGCTCGGTGGCAAGGGTGCGGGGCTGGCCGAGATGACGAACGCGGGGCTGCCCGTGCCTCCCGGCTTCACGATCACAACGCAGGCGTGCAACGCCTACTACGAGGCCGGCAAGGAGATGCCGCCAGGGCTGTGGGACGACGTGGTCGCCCACATGAGGAAGCTCGAGCAGCAGACCGGCAAGGGCTTCGGAGATCCGGCCAACCCGCTGCTGGTCTCCGTCCGCTCGGGGGCGGCGTTCAGCATGCCGGGCATGATGGACACGGTACTCAACCTCGGCCTCAACCCCGACACCGTGCAGGGGCTCATTGGCCTCACCGGCAATGAGCGTTTCGCATGGGACGCGTGGCGGCGGTTCGTGGCGATGTTCGGTCGCATCGTGCTCGGTTTGAAAGCAGAGGATTTCGACGAGCCGTTCGAGGAGCTCAAGCATGAGGTCAGGGCCAAGCTCGACACCGACCTGACCGCCGAGCAGCTGCGTGACATCGGCAACCGATTCGCGGAGATCGTGCGGGAAAAGACCGGGGATGAGTTCCCGACCGATCCGTATCGGCAGCTGGAGCTGGCCGTCCGCGCCGTGTTCGACTCCTGGTTCGGCAAGCGCGCCCACGACTACCGCGAGTTCAACAGGATCCCGCACGACCTGGGCACCGCGGTGAACGTGGTGACCATGGTGTTCGGCAACATGGGCGACGATTCCGGCACGGGCGTCGCCTTCACCCGCGATCCGAACACCGGGGAGAGGGCGCTGTACGGCGAGTACCTGACGAACGCGCAGGGAGAGGACGTCGTGGCCGGCGTGCGGACGCCCGACAAGATCAGCCAGATGCGCGACGCGATGCCCGAGGTGTACACCCAGTTCGAGGAGATCGCGCAGCGGCTCGAAGGCCACTACCGCGACATGCAGGACCTCGAGTTCACGATCGAGCGCGGCACGCTGTACATGCTCCAGACCCGGTCCGGGAAGCGGACCGCGCCGGCCGCCATCCGGATTGCTGTCGACATGGTCAACGAGGGCGTCCTCACCAGGGAGGAGGCGCTGCAACGCGTGGACCCGGCGCAGATCGTCCAGCTGCTGCTGCCGCGCTTTGACGAGGCCGCCAAGGAGCGGATGGGGGACCGCCTGCTCGGCAAGGGCCTGAACGCCTCGCCGGGCGCCGCCGTTGGCCAGGCGATCTTCGATCCCGACCGGGCCGTCGAGGCCAAGGAAGCGGGGAACCCCGTGATCCTGGTCCGCATCGAAACCAGCCCCGACGACGTGCACGGCATGCTCGCCGCAAAGGGCGTGCTCACCGCGCGCGGCGGCGCCACCAGCCATGCCGCCGTGGTCGCGCGCTCGATGGGCCTGCCCTGCGTCGCCGGCGCCGAGTCGCTGAAGATCGACTACGCCAGGCGCCAGATGCGTGCCGGGACGGTGACCGTGGCCGAAGGGGAGATGATCTCGATCGACGGCACGACCGGCGAGATCTACGCGGGCGAGCTGCCGACCATCGAGGCCCGCTTCGAGGACGAGCACGAGCTCGCGACCCTCCTGTCGTGGGCCGATGACGTCCGCCGCCTCCAGGTCTGGGCGAACGCCGACTACCCGCGCGACGCGGAGCGTGCGCGGGCGTTCGGCGCGCAGGGCATCGGCCTCTGCCGCACCGAGCACATGTTCTTCGAGGAGGACAGGCTGCCGACGGTTCGGCGGATGATCCTGAACGCGCATACCGCGACCGCCGCGCGCGCGAAGTCCGATTCGGAGCGAACCGACGAGGATCGCGAGGCGCTCGCCACCTTCGACGCGGCGCTGGCCGAGCTCGAGAAGCTCCAGACCGATGACTTCGCCGGCCTCTTCCGGGCCATGGACGGCCTGCCGGTGGTCATCCGTCTCATCGATCCGCCGCTCCACGAGTTCCTGCCCTCGTACGAGGAGCTGGTGGCCGACGTCACTCGGTTGCGCACGACCCTCGACCTGACCGCCGGGTCCCTCGGCGTCGATGCCGGCCTCGTGCAACAGGGGCTGGTGAAGCTGTTCGGCACCAAGGACGCCGCTCGCGCCATGCGCAAGCTCGGTCTCTCGGACCCAGAGCCGGCCCTCCAGCGATCGCCGGCTACGGATCGGCCCGCGCTCGAGGCGGAGCTTGCCGAGCGGGAGGAGCTGCTGCACGCCGTGGAGGCGATGCGGGAGCAGAACCCGATGCTCGGCCTGCGCGGCGTGCGCCTGGGCCTGATGGTGCCCGACGTCGTGAAAATGCAGACCCGCGCGATCCTCGCCGGCGCCGCCCGCGTGGCGGCCGAGGGCCTCACGCCCCTGCCGGAGATCATGATCCCGCTCGTCGGGCACGTGAACGAGCTGCGCGAGACGCGCCAGATCCTCGAGGCGGAGGTGGCGCGCATCGTCGAGGCCTCGGGGCAGCAGGTGAACTACAAGTTCGGCACCATGATCGAGGTCCCGCGCGGCGCCCTGACCGCCGACGAGATCGCCGAGCACGCCGAGTTCTTCAGCTTCGGCACGAACGACCTGACCCAGATGGGCTTCGGCTACTCGCGTGACGACGCCGAGGGCAAGTTCCTGATGCAGTACGTGGACCGCAAGATCCTGCCCGAGAACCCGTTCCAGGTCCTCGACGTCGGCGGGATCGGCCAGCTCGTGCGGATGGGCGTCGAGAAGGGCCGCGCCACGAAGAAGGACCTGAAGATCGGCATCTGCGGCGAGCACGGCGGGGATCCGCAATCGATCGCCTTCTGCCACGAGGTTGGGCTCAACTACGTGTCGTGCTCGCCGTTCCGCGTGCCCGTCGCGCGCCTCGCCGCCGCGCAGGCGGCGATCGCCTCCACGGAGACGCGCGACAAGTAGGCATCGGGCTCCGCTATCCTGAGGCCGACCGGTCGGCCCGGCGGGTCGCGCCCCCATCCGCGACCGCCCGGGTCTCACCTCGCCGCCCGCGTGCCGGCGCAGACCCGGTCGACGCACCGCGCTGACCGGTGAACGTTTGCGCCGATGGGCAATGAGGTTCTGACGTGGATTCGCTCTACGTGGCCGCCGCCGGGGTCGCCGCGATCGCCGGCCTCCTCCTCGCCGCGTTCTTCGCCCGAGCGGTCAACGCCGCCGACCCCGGCAACGAGCGCATGGTCGAGCTCATGGGCGCGATCCGCGAGGGGGCCATGGCGTTCCTGCGCCGCCAGTACACGGTGCTGGCCGGGTTCGTGGCGGTCGTCGCGCTGCTGATCTTCGCGATCCCCGACTACCGCGTGCTCGGTGCCGGCGCCTACGTCGCCGGTGCGATCGCGTCGGGCAGCGCCGGCTTCATCGGCATGCGGATCGCCACTGCCGCGAATGCGCGGACCGCGGAGGCTGCCCGGGTGGGCGGGGTGGCGCTGGCCCTGCCGCTCGCGTTCCGAGGTGGGGCGGTGATGGGCTTCAGCGTGGCCGGCCTGGGCCTGCTGGGCGTGACGGTCCTGTTCTTCCTGTTCGTCCAGGCCCTGGCCGTCGACAACGCCCCGACGCTCATCGCCGCCTTCGGGCTCGGCGCGAGCAGCATCGCCCTGTTCGCCCGAGTGGGGGGCGGGATCTACACCAAGGCCGCCGACGTCGGTGCCGACCTCGTCGGCAAGGTGGAGGCGGGCATCCCCGAGGACGACCCGCGCAACCCGGCGGTCATCGCCGACAACGTGGGGGACAACGTCGGCGACGTGGCCGGCATGGGCGCTGACCTGTTCGAGAGCTACGTCGGCTCGATCGTGGCGCCCATCGTCCTCGGGGCCGTGATCTTCGCCGGCACCAGCGACCCGACGGCGGGGATCGTGTTCCCGCTGGCCATCGCCGGCGCGGGGATGGTGGCGAGCATCATCGGCGCCTTCTTTGTTCGCAGCGCCGATGCGGCCCATCTCGGCGCGGCCCTCCACCGCGGCACGAACGTGGCGGCGGCGCTCGCGGCGCTGGCCACCGCGGCCCTGTCGGTGGTCATCCTGGGGCCGGTCGCGGAGGTCGAGCAGCCGCTCTTCTTCGCGGCCGCGATCATCGGCGGCCTGCTCGCCGGCCTGGCCATCGGCTGGCTCAGCGAGTACTACACGTCCGAACGCTACGGACCGGTGCAGCACATCGCGGAGCAGGCGCGCACCGGCCCGGCGACGGTGATCCTCGGCGGGCTGTCGACCGGCCTGCGATCGACCGCCGCCAGCATCGTCGTCATCGGCGTGGCGATCCTGGCCGCATACGGGTTCGGCAGCCTCGCGATCCCCGGCAACGACAGCTCCGGCATCTACGGCATCGCGCTGGCCGCCATCGGCATGCTGGCCACCACGGCGATCACCGTCAGCGTCGACGCCTACGGACCCATCGCCGATAACGCCGGTGGGATCGCGGAGATGGCCAAGCTCCCACCGGAGGTGCGCCGCGACACCGATGCGCTCGACTCGCTCGGCAACACGACCGCGGCGGTGGCGAAGGGATTCGCCGTCGGCTCGGCGGCGCTCACGGCGCTGGCGCTGTTTCGGAGCTTCACCGAGACCGCCAACGCCCGACTGGCCGATGCGGGCCTCGACCTGATCGTGCTCGACATCAACGACGTGGCCGTGACCGTGGGCCTCTTCGTCGGCGCCATGCTGCCGTTCCTGTTCGCCGCGATCACGATCGAGGCCGTCGGGCGCGCCGCCAACGCCATGATCCACGAGGTGCGCCGCCAGTTCCGCGAGATCCCCGGCCTCAGGGAGGGCGCGCCCGGCGTGCATCCCGAGTACGGCCATTGCGTGGACATCAGCACCGCGGCCGCGCTGCGCGAGATGGTCCTGCCCGGGGCGCTGGCCATCGCGTCACCGCTCGTCATCGGCTTCATCAGCCTCCAGGCGCTGGGTGGGTTCCTCGTCGGTGCGCTTGTCAGCGGCTTCCTGCTGGCGATCTTCATGGCCAACGCCGGGGGAGCGTGGGACAACGCGAAGAAGTTCGTGGAGGCCGGCAATATCGGCGGGAAGGGGAGCGAGGCGCACCACGCTGCCGTCGTCGGTGACACCGTCGGGGACCCGCTGAAGGACACCGCCGGCCCCTCGATGAACATCCTGATCAAGGTGATGAGCGTCGTCTCGCTCATCGCGGTGCCAGCCTTCGTCGCCTTCCGATCGTTCTAGGGTAGAAGGCCGGCCTCGTCGTCGTCAGGCGAGAGGCAATCAGGGTCGTTGACCACCGGATCCAGCCCGAAATCGATGAGCCCGTCGCCGTCATTGTCCTCGCCATCAGAGCACTGCGGGGTCGGCGTTGGCGTGGGCGCGGGCGTGGGCGTGGGCATGGCCGTGGGCGTCGGCGTGGGGATCGCGGTGGGGACCGGCGTCGGGACGAGCGTCGGGCCCGGCGTGACGCTAGGGGGTGGCGCGGTCGGAGCCGGCGTCGCGGCGCCGGAGGCACTCGGCCGCGGCGTTCCCACGGGCGGGGTGATGATCGTGGTCGGGCGCGGCGTGGCGACCGGGGCGGGCGTGGCGACGGTGCCGGGGGCCGCGCTCGCACCAGACTCCGGGGTCGGCGCGGGATGCGAGGAGACATCCGCCGAGGACCCCGGGCTCGGGAGCTCGCCGGACAGGTCGGCGCTGGCGGCCGGGCCACCACCGCCGCCCAGGATGCCCTCGCCGGCCGGCGTCGGCGTCGGCACGGACGCGCCGAGCTGCGTGCGCTGATCGAGCAGGGCACCCGCGCCGATCCCGACCGACGCGGCAAGCAGCAGCGCGGCGGCGACGCCGGACGCGGCACGCAGCGCGCGGATCAGGGGCGGGCGACCGATGGCCAGCCGCTCGTCGAGGACCGGCGGCGGCGCGGCGCCTGGGTCGATGGCCAGGAGCGCGTCGAAGGCGGCCACGTCGCGCAGGCAGGCGTCGCACGCGGAGGCGTGGAGCGCGGCGTCGCGGGGCAGGTCGCTGCGGGCCCCGTCCGCCAACCAGTCGCCGAACCGCTGGTGGAGGTCGCTCACGCCATGGTCCGGGCAGCGCTGGCTGCGATGCGGCGCGCGATCGGCCCCGGCGGCTCCGCCGAGTCCTGACCGACACCGGCCGCGTCGAGGTACCGGCGGCGCGCCCGCCGTAGGAGGGCGTCGAGCCGTTCGCCGTCGCGCCCGACGACGGTCGCCACGTCACGACGGTCGAGCTGCTCGATGGCGATCGCGACGAGACCGGCGCGCTCGATGCGTGACAGGGCGGCGAGCCCGACCAGGACCTCGGGAGCGACGCGGAGATCCGCCAGCGCGGCCAGGCGCTCCGCCTCGCCGACGCGGCGCTCGGGGCCGCTCGCGCGCCGCGTGACGTGGACGCGCAGCCACGCGGCGGCACGTTCCGGGTGCCGCAGACCCTGGAGGCGCGTGTCCGCGGCGGCGAAGGCATCGGCGGTGAGGAGCGCAGCCCGGCGGCGATCCCCGAGCGTCATGAGCAGGGCGAAGCCGTGAAGTCGGGCCCCGTGGAGCCCGCGAAAGGCGCCACGAACCAACGCTGCCGGTGAGGTCGCGGACGGCTCGCGCGGATCGGCTGTCACCATGGCCCTCGGTGCCCCAGTGTGCGGTGTGGTGATGTCCGGTGCGGAAGTCTACTCGATCGGCGCATGGAAGTCGTCCCGACTCGCTTGGCCTTGGCGGCACACTTGACAATGGGGTAGAATTACCCCGGACACCTTGACAAAGTACTTGACAAGCGCTCGGCCCGAGCGCGAGGGCTCCATCATCACGACGACGTCATCCGGGATCATCGCGGAGATCAAAGCCAAGCTGCCCACCCTCGAAGTGGTGGGTGAGACCGTCGCACTCAAGCGAGCCGGCACCGTCTACAAGGGACTCTGCCCCTTCCACGCGGAGAAGACCCCGTCCTTCATCGTCACCCCGGAGCGGGAGTCGTGGCACTGCTTCGGCTGCGGCAAGCACGGGGACATCTTCACGTTCCTCCGCGAGCGCGACGGGCTCGAGTTCCGGGAGGCGCTCCAGCGGCTGGCCGAGAAGGCCGGCGTGGAGCTGTCGGAGCGTACCGCCCGCGAGGATCAGCGCCGCCGCCGCCTGCGCGAGGCCCTCGAGGCGGCCATCGCGTGGTACCGCGAGGTCCTGCTGCAGGCCCACCAGGCCGAGGGTGCCCGCGCCTACCTCGCCGAACGCGGCTTCAGCGAGGCGACGCTCGACCGCTTCACGATCGGGTACGCGCCGAATACCTGGGAGGCGTTGAGCAAGCGCCTGCGCTCGAAGGGGTTCTCCGACCAGGAGATGACCGATGCTGGCCTCGCCAGTGCGTCGACGCGCGGCGGTGTCTACGACCGATTCCGTGGCCGGATCATCATCCCGATCCGGGACGCGTCCGGGCGCGCCATCGGCCTGGGTGGGCGGATCATGCCGGGTGCCGAGGGTCCGAAGTACCTGAACTCGCCGGCCACCGCGCTGTTCGACAAGAGCCGCACCCTGTACGCGATCGACCTCGCCAAGGGTGCCATCCGGCGCGAGAAGCTGGCGGTCATCGTGGAGGGCTACACCGACGTGATGGCCGCCCACCAGGCCGGCTTCGAGAATGTCGTGGCCAGCCTGGGCACGGCGCTCACCGCCGGACAGGTCGAGCTCGCCAACCGCTACGCCGATGGGGTGGCGCTCGCCTACGACGTCGACCTCGCCGGCGAGGCGGCCACGCAGCGGGGGCTGGTGGAGGAGCTCCAGGGCGTGGTGAGCAAGGTGCGCGTCATCCGCATCCCGGCCGGCAAGGATCCGGACGAGTACATCCGAACCGATCCGGACGGCTGGCGGGCGGCGGTCGCATCCGCAGAGGAGCTGCTGCCGTACTTCATGGAGCGTGCCGCGTCCGAGGTCGACCTGCGACAGGCCCAGGGCCGAAGCGCGTATACGCGCCGCATGCTGGACCTGCTGCGGCGAATACCGGACCGCGTGGAGCGGGACTCGTACGTCCCGCAGCTGTCGCGGCTGGCGGGGATCGACGAGCGGATCCTGCGCGACGAGCTCGTTCGCGGACCAGCACCCATGCCGGTCCGTCCGCCACCCGACCGACCGCCGGCGGAGGGCGAGCCGCAGCTCGGTCCGCTGGAGCGGGAGGCCCTGACCATCCTGCTTCTCAATCCCACGCTGGCGGCCGAGCTTGGCGAGGACGAGGAGCTCCCGATCCGCGACGAGGCGGGACGCGAGCTCGTCCATGCCTGGCGTGCGGCCGTGCGCGCCGGCGAGGTCAAGGGCACCGACCTGGAGGCCTGGGTGGGCGGGCTGGACGCGGCCACCGGCGCCCTGGCGCGCGGCCTGCTGGCATCGGCCCGGGTCCGCGGGGTGCGCCCCGACTCGGAAACGGACCGCGAGGCCCTGCGCGTCACCCTGCTGCGCTTGCGAGTGGCCGATGTGGAGGCGCGCCTGAGCGACCTGCAGGCCCTGATCCGCGCCACCGCGGAGGACGACGACACGAACGACATTCGAGGACTGGAACGGCAGTTCCAGGAGCTGACGCGAGAGCGCGAACAGCTGATGAGCCAGATGAGAGGACCGGCCGTGGGGGCTGGCGAGAGGAGGAGCTGAGCGTGGCGACAGGCACGACGACCCGCAAGCGGCCGGCGGGAGCTGCGGCCGAGGAGAAGAAAAAGGCAACATCGGCCAAGGCGCCGTCCAAGACGACGGCCGCCAAGACGACGGCCGCCAAGACGACAGCCGCAAAG
>Ga0214472_10007221_pt1 | contig 11647 bp, 7 predicted proteins | sample RVTome_6_FD_207662 | JGI IMG/M metagenome (GOLD analysis project Ga0214472, IMG submission 207662) | Soil microbial communities from uranium-contaminated site in the Upper Colorado River Basin, Wyoming, United States - RVT140D175 | ecosystem: Environmental > Terrestrial > Soil > Contaminated >...
TGCCTAGCCATACGATTCGCGCTTGATTCGCGCATCGGGCACCCCCATCGCGCGCAGGCCGGCCAGCACGCTCTCGATGAAACGCGGCTGCGGATCGGTGCCCGCCTCCCTCGCCGCCTCACGATCCCACTTCGATATTCCCGGCCCACAGAGGTAGATGATCGGCGCCGAAGGATCCGGAATCATCTCCTTCAGCAGCGCCAGGTCCAGCCGGCCCTTTCGAACCGTCGGCCCGAAGGCGGCCGGGCTCTCCTCGCGCGTCAGCGTGTGCACCACGTTCAGGCGATCGGGATGGCGCGCGGAAAGGTCGGCGAGCGTGTCGCGGAAGATCACGTCGCTCCACGTCTTGTTCGAATAGATGAACGTGTGCCGCAGCGACGGGTGATGCTCGAGAGCGAATTTCAGGATCGACAGATTCGGCACGCTGCCGGACCCCGCGCAGATGTGCACGATGTGGTCGGTCTTCGAGGTGATGTCGGGCGGCAGGGTGTACGGGCCCGTGAAGCCGGTGACGACGAGCTGCATGCCGCGCACCGTGCGCTTGACGAGGAGCGGCGACAGCAGCGGCGGATACTTCGTGACGCCCGGCACGAAGCGCTCTTCCTTGACGGTCACGGCCAGGTGGCGCTCGTGGGGCGCCGAACACATCGAGTAGGCGCGCGGCGGCTCGGCCTTCCCCTTGAGGTATTCGAGGAACGACGTGAAGCGGTCGAGCGCCTCGAACTGGTGGGGATCGATCGTGAGGAAATGGCCGGCCTTGTAGTCCAGCCTGTCGTTGCCGGTAAAGAACACCAGCGTGGAGGTGTCGGGCGTCTCCACGATCACGTCGGCCACCATCACCTCGAGCTCCTTGATCCGTTTTGGCGCGATCGCGGTCTCTTCCGGCTGCATGCTCAAGGCTAGCATCCCATAGTAGACTCGCTCAGAGTCGCATGGCCGGTCCCAAGGTTCCACGAAAATTCGATCGTTCCATCGTCGAAGGTCCGCTCCGTCCAGCCGTCTGGCGCCTTGCGTGGCCGACGATGCTGCAGAACCTGATCGCCGGGCTGCAGGGGATCATCGACCACGCAATGGTGGGCCACTTCGTCGGCTACACCGCGAACGCGGCGATCGGCGTCAGCTGGCAGATCATCATCGTCGTCATCGTGTTCGTGACGTCGGTGTTTACCGGCATGGCGGTGCTCGTCGCCCGGTTCGCCGGCGCCAACGAACCCGACAAGGTGAACCGCGTGGTCTATCAGGCGTTCCTGACGGCGGCCGGCCTTGCCGTGGTGCTGGGCGCGCTGGGCTGGGTGGCCGCGCCGGTGCTGCTCGACCTGGTGAACGCCGCCCCGGACGTGCAGGCCGAGGCGCTCCCGTTCCTCCGGACGATGTTCGTCGGCTTCATCGGCATGATGATGTTCTTCATGCTGAGCGGCGCGTTCCGCGCCGCGGGCGATCCTCACACCCCGCTGCGGCTCGGCGTCGCGATGACGGTGATGACCATCGCGTTCAACGTCGTGCTCATCCCCATGTTCGGGACCGTTGGCGCCGCGTACGGAACGGTCGCCAGCAGCACCCTGGCTTCCGCGTACGGCATCTGGCGGCTGCTGCGCCCGGAGTCGGTGATTCATTTCGAGCGGCACATGGACCCGCGGCCAGACTTCTCGATCATCCGGTCGCTGTTCCGCTTCGGGCTGCCGACCGGCGTTCAGGGGATCGCCATGAACGTCGGCGGCGTGCTGATGCTGCGGTTCATCGGGTCGCTCGAGGAGAGCGCCGCCGCGCAGGCGGCGTACGCGGTGGGCTACACCGAGCTCTTCTCGCTCATCACGTGGACGTCCGTGGGACTGATGGGCGCATCGTCCACAATCGCGGGCCAGAACCTCGGGGCCGGCAATCCGGAGCGCGCGATGGCAGGGGTACGCGTCGCCTCGCAGATCGGGCTCGGCGTGGCGGCGGTCGTCGGCGCGATGTTCCTGCTGATCCCGCGATACCTGCTGGCGGTGTTCGGGATGACCGACACGCAGGTCATCGACATCGGCGCGCAGCTGCTGCGCTACCTGAGCCTTTCGGGGCTGTTCGTCACCGTCGCCCTCAGCTACACGGGCGGCCTGCAGGGCACGGGCGATACGCGCAGCCCGCTCTACATTTCAATCCTGTCGCAGGTCATCGTCCCGCTGGGACTCTGCACACTCTTCCAGGCCACGTCCGGCCTCGAGGCGGGAGACATCTGGATGGCGATACTGGCAGGCCACATGACCCGCTGCGGTCTGAGCGTCGCCCGCTTCAAGCAGCAGAAGTGGCGCGGCATCAAGGTGGACCTCGAGCCGTCCAAGCCGAAGCTGGTCACAGTCGAAGCTGAGCTGCCGGGCGCCGAGCCCCATATCCCGATGCGGGAGGCGCCCGGCCCGGCCACTCGAACTTAGTCGGTACAATCGACGTGTGACCGCTGGATCTCCTCGCGTTCCCACACCCGTCAACGAACCAAACCTGACATACCTCCCGGGATCGACGGAGCGGGATGCGCTCAAGGCGCGTCTTGCCGCGATGGCGTCCGAGAGAGCCGACATCCCGATCATCATCGGCGGCTGCGAGATTCGCACCGGACAGCTGGAACACGCGGTGATGCCACACGATCACCGGCACGTCCTGGCCGACTGGCATCGGGCCGAGCCGAAGCATGTGGAACAGGCGATTGCCGCGGCCGCGAAGGCGCGCGCCGACTGGGCTGCCGCCTCGCTCGAGGAACGCGCGGCCGTGTTCCTTCGGGCGGCCGAGCTGCTGACGACGACGTGGCGGGCCACGCTCAATGCCGCGACGATGCTCGGGCAGTCGAAGACGGTGTTCCAGGCTGAAATCGACGCAGCGTCGGAGCTGATCGACTTCTGGCGCTTCAACCCGTTCTTCGCCGAGGAGCTGTACGCCGAACAGCCGATCAGCTCGCATGGCATGTGGAACCGGCTGGAGTACCGGCCGCTCGAGGGTTTCGTCTACGCGGTGACGCCGTTCAACTTCACGTCGATCGCCGGCAACCTGCCGACGGCGCCCGCGCTGATGGGGAATACCGTGATCTGGAAGCCGGCGGCCAGCGCGGTGCTGAGCGGCTACTGCATCATGCGGCTGCTCGAGGAAGCCGGCCTTCCACCGGGCGTCATCAACTTCGTGCCGGGCGATCCGGTGCAGATCTCGAACATGCTGCTCGACTCGCCGGACCTCGGTGGCGTCCACTTCACCGGCAGCACGGCCGTGTTTCACGGCATGTGGAAGAAGGTCGGCGACAACATCGGCCGCTATCGGAGCTATCCGCGGCTGGTGGGGGAGACCGGAGGGAAGGATTTCATCGTGGCGCATCCATCGGCGCCGGTCGAGGAGCTGGCCGTCGCCATCGCGCGCGGCGGCTTCGAGTACCAGGGGCAGAAGTGTTCGGCCGCGAGCCGTATCTACGTGCCGGAGTCGCTCTGGGAGGACGTTCGCGAGCGTGTCGTGGGCATGATGCGCGAGATGAAGATGGGCGACGTGCGCGATTTCAGGAATTTTGTCGGCGCCGTCATCGATCGAAAGGCCTTCAACAAGATCACCGGCTGCATCGAGGATGCCCAGCGCAACGCCGCGGTTCTGCAGGGAGGCGGCGCCAGCGACGAGCGGGGGTTCTTCATCGAGCCGACGCTCGTGCAGACAAAGGATCCGGCGTATCGATTGATGCGCGAGGAGATCTTCGGCCCCGTGGTGACGGCCTACGTCTACCGCGACGGAAAATGGGACGACACGCTCCGCCTCATCGACGAAACCTCGCCCTACGCGCTCACCGGTGCCGTGTTCAGCCAGGACCGGGCCGCGGTCGATCGGGCGTCGTCGGCGCTGCGCAACGCCGCCGGCAACTTCTACGTCAATGACAAGCCGACGGGCGCCGTTGTCGGCCAGCAGCCGTTCGGCGGGGGCCGGGCATCAGGGACGAACGACAAGGCAGGGTCAAAGATGAACCTGCTGCGCTGGGTCAGCGCGCGGACGATCAAGGAGACCTTCTCGCCGCCGCGCGACTATCGGTACCCCTACATGGTCGAAGAGTGATTCAGGCGCTCGACAGACCGACTCCGATGCGTCCATCGCCGGCCTGATTCCGCGTCAGAACGGGCAGTTGCCAGGATCGGGCCGATCGATGCGAAGCGCGGCACCCGGAGGCGCAAAGTACGTGACGACATTTTGCGCCGGTACGGTCGGATCCTCGTTGCGCGCGATGTGGGCGTGGGCGCCGACATCCAGAAATCCCTCGCCCGCATGGCGAACGATCGGCTGACACGCCGGATCGTCGGACTCGTAGAACGTCATCGTGCCTGCGACGACGGAGATGAACACGGGCCCGGGATGGCTGTGCCATCCACTTTGACCGCCGGGCTGAAAATCGATCACCTGAACGGCGATATCGAGTGCAGGTTTCGCCTCGACTTTGACTTCCCACTTGCCAGCGGCAGCGACATCGGCTTTCCGCTTGACCTTGAACGCCTCTTGGAATGTGGCGCGGCCGATGAGCGTCGACTGAGAACCTGAGCCAGGCGTTCCCCACGCCAGGGCACCGGTGATCACGGCGGCGGCCGCAGCTGCGGCGGCAATTCGACGTGTGACTTGGATACTTGACATGGGCGACCTCCGGTCAGCATGTGCCGGCGAAGACGAGGCGAAGCGCACGTCCCCGTCCAGCCGCGTTATTGCTGGCGAGAATGCGCGGCATCAGGGCGGAAGACAAGCGGCAAACAACGGCAACGCGCGCCCGGCAACCGCGTGCGGTGTAATGCTGCGTCTTGGCGCCTCCGGCCGCGCACACTAGAATTCGCTCGAACCGCCATTCAGCCAACCTGGGGGCATCATGAACGGGCTTTCACCGCGACAGGGCCTATCGGAAGACCCGCCGTCTGAGGATCGTCTGGACTCGTGGAAGGATATTGCGGCGTACGTGAAACGGGACGTGAGCACCGTCCAGCGATGGGAAAAGCGTGAGGGAATGCCGGTATACCGGCACGTGCACGAGAAGCGGGGGTCGGTGTACGCCTATCGATCCGAGCTCGACACCTGGTGGCAGCGCCGCGCCCCGCGTATCGAGCGAACGGAGCAATGCCCGCCTGGCGAAAGGACACCGGAGCGAAAATCGGCTGTAGCGCACCTTCTTCAGGTGCTCAGCCGGCAGACTCGACGGACGGTCGCCGCGATCAGCGTCGCGTTCGCCTGCGCGCTCGCAGTACTGATGGTCTATCTGGCGAACGGCGGCCATGCCGCCGTCCAGCCTGCACGGGACATCAAATCAATAGCCGTGCTGCCTCTCGACAACCTGTCGGGTGACCCGGCGCAGGACTATCTTGCCGACGGAATGACCGAAGAGCTCATCGGCAGCCTTGCGAAGATTCGAGCCCTGCGAGTCGTCTCACGGACGTCGGCGATGCGGTTCAGGGAAAGCCGGCAGCCGCTCTCGGAGATCGCGCGTGAGCTGGGAGTTGATGCGGTCGTTGAAGGTTCGGTCCAGCGGCGCGAGGGACGCGTGAAAGTCCGCGTCCAACTCGTTCACGGCAGCACCGACACTCATCTCTGGGCGAGCGAGTACGAGGGCCAGTGGACCGACGTCCTGCGGCTGCAGGGCGAGGTGGGACGCGCAGTCGCGGATGAGATCCGTGTCCAGGTCACGGCCGATGAGCGCGCACGCATGACGCCCGGCACGCCGATCGCCCCGGCAGCGTTTCAGGAGTACCTGCTTGGTCGCTACCACATGTCGAAGCAGAACGAGGCCGACATCGCACGTGCCATCGGCCACTTCAACGAGGCGACGAGAATTGAACCGAAGTACGCCGCCGCCTACGCCGCGCTGTCCGTCGGCTGGTGGGCGCGCGGTGTATGGGGCGCACAAACGTTGAGTCAGGTCGAATCCGCGACGCGGGCGGCCGCGCAGCAGGCCCTGGCCTTGGGCCCCGAACTGGCTGAGGCGCATGTCGCTCGTGGACGGATCGGATATACGTACGACCGGGATTGGCCGGGCGCGGAGGCGAGCTTTCGCCGGGCGCTCGAGACCGACCCGAACAATCTGGATGCGCATTACTTCTATGCGATGTTACTGATGGGTCTCGGGCGTTTCGCGGAATCCATCGAGCACATCGAACGCGCCGCACAGCTCGATCCGCTGTCATCGATGATCCAGTCGGGATTTGGCAGGGTTCTGTATCGCGCACGCCGATACGACGAGGCGATCGAGCATCTGCATCGTGCGATTGCGCTGGAGCCTCGAAATTACAGCGCATACAGCCGACTGGGCGACGTGTACGATTCGGCAGGCCGATACGCCGAAGCGCTCGCCTCGTACGAACAGGCGCGAAGCGCGGGCTTTGGTGAACACTGGCATGTGGTCAGGCGCGCTCGCGTGTATGCCAGGATGGGGCGAACCGATCAAGCGCGGCGCATGCTTCAGGATCTGAAAAGCGGAACGGGTATGCCGCTGGTGGAGGGCGCCAAGGCGTACGCCGCGCTGGGCGACCGCGATAGAGCCTTCGAGCTCCTGTTCCAGGCGGTCGACGAACCCTCGCTGGTCATCTTCGTCAAGGAAGAGCCGACGTTCGACAGGCTGCATCCAGATGCCCGATGGAAGGCACTGCTCGCCAGGATGAACTTCGCTGGCGCTTACTCTATCGCGATCAGATCGATGTCGAAGACCAGCATGCCGCGGGGCGCGCCGGCCTCACCTCTGTAGGCCAGGTTCTGCGGAATCCAGAAGCGCGTGCGCTCACCCTCGACCATGAGCTGCATGCCTTCGGTCCAGCCCCTGATCACGTCTTCGAGCTTCAGCGTCGCCGGCATGCCGCGCGCGACCGAGCTGTCGAACATCTTGCCGTCGGTGGTCCAGCCTGTGTAATGAACCGTGACGCTGTCCCACTGCGCCGGCGTGCGCGTACCCGTGCCGGGCTTCAACACCTTGTAGGCCAGCCCTGACGCGGTCCGCCTGGCGTCGTCCGGCGGACCCTTGACGTCGGGCGGCGCGACGTTCGGCGCCGGCCGCGTATCGATCAGCTCGATGTCGAACACGACCATGCCGCGCGGGCGGCCGGCCTGTCCCTGGTAGGCGAGGTTCTCCGGCAGCCAGCAGCGGCGCGTTTCGCCCACGGTCATGAGCTGCACGCACTCGCGCCATCCGACGAGCGACCGATTGAGCGGAAACATCGACGGTGTGCCGCGCGTTTTCGAGCTGTCGAACATCCTGCCGTCCGGGGTCCACGCCGTGTAGTGGACGGTCACGACGTCGGTCGGCGCCACTTTGCCGGTGCCCGTACCGGCAGTAACCATGCGCGAAGCCAGGCCTGAAGACGTTTTGGCCGCGTCGGCGGGCGGCGCGGCCACGTCGGCAGGGGGCGGCGGAGGAGCGGTCGCAGGAGCCTGGGCGGCCACCGCACCGACGGCACACGAGAACGCCAGGATAATCGCAAACGTTTTCATAAGCGTCTACCGGAACGGCTTGGCGCCGTTCTACCGGAACGGCTTGGCGCCGTTCCTCAGTGTCTACCGGAACGGCTTGGCGCCGTTCCTCAACTCACCAGCAGAAGGTTGGCCGGATCTTCCACGTACTCCTTGATCCGCGCCAGGAACTGGACCGCCTCGCGGCCGTCGACGACGCGGTGATCGTAGCTGAGGGCGAGATACATCATCGGACGGATGGCGACCTGGCCGTCCACCGGCACGACGCGATCCTGGATCTTGTGCAGGCCCAGAATCGCCACCTGCGGCGGGTTCAGGATGGGCGTGCTGAGGAGCGACCCGAAGACCCCGCCGTTCGTAATGGTGAACGTCCCGCCCATCAGGTCCTCGAGCGTCAGGGTCCCATCGTGTGCGCGCGTCGCAAAGTCGCGGATGGCGAGCTCGATCGCCGGAAACGACATCGTGTCGGCGTTCCGCAGCACGGGCACGACCAGGCCGCCTTCTGCGCCGACGGCGATGCCGATGTCGTAGTAATGCTTCATCACGATCTCGTCGCCCTGGAGCTCCGCGTTGAGCTGCGGAAAGGCGCGCAGCGCCGCAATCGACGCCTTGACGAAGAACGAGGCGATGCCGAGCCCGACGCCATACTCCTTCTTGAACGACTCCTTGCGCCGCTCCCTCAGCGCCATGATGCCGCTCATGTCGGCCTCGTTGAAGGTCGTCAGCATGGCGGCGGTGTGCTGCGCTTCGACCAGGCGCCGCGCGATAGTCTGCCGGCGTTTGGACATGCGCACACGTTCCTCGCTTCGCTCGGAGGTGCGAGGCGGACGGGACGTCGGTGCGATCCTGCTCTCGCGGGTCGGTGCGATCCCTCTTTCGCGTGTCGGTGCGACGCGTGCTTCGCCTGTCGGTGCGATCTTGTCTTCGCTCGTCGGTGCGATCCCTCTTCCGGTTGTCGGTGCGACGTGCGCTTCGCTTGTCGGTGCGATCTTCCCTTCGCTGGTCGGTGCGACGGCCCCCTGCACGTCACGCTTGGTGACGCGGCCGGCCGAGCCCGACCCTTTCACGCCTTCAAGGTCGATCTTGTGGTCGGTGGCGATGCGGCGCGCGGTGGGCGTCGCGCGCGATGGTTCCGCAGGCGGCTCGGCATTGGCCGCTGACCCATTTCCCGACGCAGGCTCAGGCGGCGCTGCCTTTGCCGAGGGCGGTGGCGCCTTCGCCGCAGGCGCGGGCCGACCAAGGTCGGCCCCTACAGACTCGGACGGCTTTGCCGCTCCCGACTCGTCGACGGTTGCGAGCAGCTCGCCGACCTTTACGTCGTCGCCCTCCCCGTGCTTGATGCTGGAAAGGGTCCCGGCGTGGTCGGCGCCGACTTCAACGTCGATCTTGTCGGTCTCGAGCTCGACCACCGGTTCGCCGGTCTCGACGCGGTCGCCTTCCTTCTTCAGCCAGCGCGCGACGCGCGCCTCGACGACCGATTCGCCCAGTTGTGGAACGACGATGTTGGCCATGTTCACAGGACCGTTCGGACTGTTTGAGTAGCGTTTAACAACAAGCCTTCGAGCGCGGATTTTCGGCCGCGACAACGCGGGGTCCCCGCCGCGCACGCTTGCGCGGTGGGGTGCGAGCGGAGCGGCCGGCACTTCGTTGGCACCACATACCCGTTACGCTTGTTTAGAGAGGACCATCGACGGCTCTTCCGCATGACGCGCGCGATCGAAGACCTGCTCTATCAGCATGTTCTGGTTGATCTGGTGCCAGGCCGCCGAACCCTCCGACGGACTGGAACTGCGCGCCCGCCCGATATAACGCAGCGGATACCGGTTCCCGATGATCTCTTCCAGGAGAGGGCGAACGAAATCCCACGCACCCATGTTCTCCGGTTCTTCCTGGAGCCAGACGACGTCCCGCAGGCCCGGGTAGCCGGCCATCACCTGCTGAATGGCTTCGGCGGGGAAGGGATAGAGCTGCTCGACGCGGCAGAGCGCAACGTCGCGCGCCGGCGCTCGACGGTCTGCCGTGTTCGCGTCGACGTAGACCTTGCCGCTGCACAGGACGAGGCGCCTGATCTCGGCCGCCCGCGACCTCGCATCGAGATCGTCGATCACCGGCATGAAGCGCCCTTCGGCCAGTTCGAGCGGGGCCGAGGCCACAGCAGGATGTCGCAGCAGGCTCTTCGGCGTCAGGACAAAGAGCGGCAGCGGGTCGTCATCGAGCAGGGCGGCCTGCCGTCGAAGGACGTGAAAGTACTGGGCCGCCGTGCTGCAGTTGACGAGCCGCAGGTTGATGTCGGCCGCCGCCTCCAGGATGCGCTCGGGCCGCGCGCTCGAATGGTCGGGGCCCTGGCCTTCGTAGCCGTGCGGCAGCAGGAACACGAGCGACGGCGTCAACCCCCACTTGGCGCGGCCCGACGTCACGAACTCGTCGAGGATGACCTGCGCGCCGTTGATGAAGTCGCCGTACTGCGCCTCCCAGATCACGAGACAGCCCGGCTCGTACACGTTGTAGCCGTACTCGAACCCGATCGTCGCGTTTTCCGTGAGCGGGCTGTTGTGGATCTCGAATGACGCCCGTGCGGCGGCCAGGGCCTGGAGGGGAACGAACTCGGCTCCCGTGACCGCATCGTGAAAGACCGCGTGGCGCTGGCTGAAGGTGCCGCGTTCGACGTCTTCACCCGTCAGCCGGATCGGGATGCCGTCCGCAAGGGTTGTTGCCAGGGCCAGCTCTTCAGCCGTGGCCCAGTCGATCGTGCGCGCGTTGGCGTCGGCGAGCGCGCGCCTGCGCTTCTCGCGGGCGCGCTCGAGCTTCTTGTGGAAGGTGAAGCCTTCGGGGCGCGCCAGCAGACCGTCATTCAGGGTTCGAAGCCGCTCGAGCGGCACCGCGGTGTCGATCTTGCCGGCGATGCCGCGCGGCGCGGGCGCCGGCATGTCCGGCGGGCGCGGGTCGGCCGTCTTCAACGACTCGTACGCCTGCTCGAGCGCGGCGTAGCGCCTTTTGACGATCGCCTCGGCCTGCTCCGCGCTCAGATGGCCGTGGCGCTGCTGGGCGGCTGCCCATATCGCGCGGACCGACGGATGATTCGCGATCGCCTTGTAGGTCAGCGGCTGCGTGAACGACGGCTCGTCGCCCTCGTTGTGCCCGTAGCGCCGGTAGCCGACGAGATCGATCAGGAAGCCGCGGTGGAAGCGCGCGCGATACTCCCACGCGAGGCGCGCCGCCTCGAGGCACGCGACCGGGTCGTCGGCGTTGACGTGCACGATCGGAATCTTGAACCCGCGCGCGAGACCGCTCGCGTAGCTGGTGCAGTACGACTCGTCGGGCGTCGCCGTGAACCCAAGCTGGTTGTTGGCGATGATGTGAATCGTCCCGCCGGTCTCGTAGCCGGCGAGGCCCGAGAGGTTGAGCGTTTCCGCGACGATGCCCTGTCCGGGAAACGCCGTGTCGCCGTGAATGACGATCGGCAGCGTGACGGCCGGGTCGAACGCCGGCGGTCCTGCCTGCGCGGTGCGCGTCCCTGCTGCGCGCGCCATCCCTTCGACCACCGGGTTCACCGCCTCGAGGTGGCTGGGGTTCGGGACGAGCGTGACGAACATCTGGCCGCGCGGGCTCGCCGTGCGCGCACCCGCGTGATACTTGACGTCGCCGCGCCACCCGAGATCGAGGCGCACCATCTGCCTTTGGACCGGATCCTTGAACTCGGCCAGGATCCCGGCGTACGGCTTGTCCAGGACGTGCGCCAGCACGTTCAGCCGTCCCCGGTGGGCCATGCCGAGCAGCGTGTGCCGGACGCCCTGGTCTCCCGCGCCGCTGATGATCTCGTCGAGCACCGGCACGAGCACGTCGAGCCCCTCGATCGAGAATCGCGTCTTGCCGGGAAAGATCCGGTGGAGGAACTGCTCGAAGACCTCGACTTCCGCGAGCCGGTCGAGCAGGGCCGTGGCGCTCTCTGCGTCCATCGGCGGGAGGTAGCGGCCCGACTCCACCGCGTCGCGAAGCCATTGGCGTTCCTCGGGGACGAACACCTGCGCGATATCAAAACCGGTCGTCGAGCCGTAGACGCGGCGAAGCTTCTCGATGGCTTCGAGGGCGTTCGCCGACGTCTCGGCGACGGGTCCGCCGATGAGCGACGCGGGAAGCTGCGCGAGGTCGTCCTCGGTGATGCCGTGCGCCCTGGGGGAGAGCGAGGGATCCCCGGGCGGCGCCGAGCCGAGCGGATCAATCT
>Ga0214472_10007222_pt1 | contig 11647 bp, 6 predicted proteins | sample RVTome_6_FD_207662 | JGI IMG/M metagenome (GOLD analysis project Ga0214472, IMG submission 207662) | Soil microbial communities from uranium-contaminated site in the Upper Colorado River Basin, Wyoming, United States - RVT140D175 | ecosystem: Environmental > Terrestrial > Soil > Contaminated >...
AAATACCTGCTCCTGCGCTGCTGTCTGGGGAACAAGCCACTCCTCCTCGATCCATATGTCGAGCGTCTCCTGATCGAGTTGAGCGCGGTAAAGAAAATCCAGCTTGCGGATTATCTCCGCGGCCGCCGCCGCTTTGCGGAGCACCTTTCCCCTTCAGGCGCAAAATTGTTCCGGTATTCAAACCCTTAGGCACCTTTGCCATGACAAGCGCCGGCGCCTGTCCGGGTCCGACAGCAGATTGAAGGCATCCGCAACCTGCTTTAACCGCTCTTCGGAATCCTTGTCTCCCGGATTGAGGTCGGGATGCAGCTTCTTGGCGAGCCGACGATAAGCTTTCCCGATCTCCTCAGGCGTTGCCGTGGGTGCGACACCCAGGATTTCGTACGGATCGTTCACGGAATCTCCTTCGACGCGAACGTCATGGGTCGGCGATTTTGGGTGCGCATCGGGACCGCTGCCGCCGGATCCGGGAGAGGTGACGACCGACGAAAATGCTGAAGCCGCATGGCGATGCAGGCGCTCGATCGCACTGCTGAGCCTTACCGCTTGGCCCCGGCATGCACCTCACCGAATGAGATCATGCGCCGGCTCTGTTCATCCCAAAGTACGAGCCGCACGGCATTCAGGCTTTCACGCAGGGCGGACGGCCGTCGCGCCTTTTTGCAATGAATATCACCGGCGATGAAGCTCAGGTGGTAGGGCAATTGATCCGAATTGCACAGACATTCTCCCGCGGACGCGTACTCTGAGGGTGTGTGGGGTTGCTCGGCACGCGAAATATGCACTGCGAGGGAACGTTTCCCTGAAGGGCAGCGTTCAATCCCCATCGACACTCGACGCGCATTGAGGCCTGAAAACGCCCTTTGATCGTCGAGATCGAAACTCTTTAAGGCCCCGATCCACAAACGCCCCGGACACCAAACCGGAGGAGAGTGCCGCGTGTCAAATTTTGAGACTAACCAGTCAGTCGGGTTTAGGCCTCAGGAGTCTTCGCGATGCACGGCCGAACCAGCGTTCCATCACGTGCTGGCCTGTGTCGACTCGTCCCGCTCCTCACATGCCACGATAGCGCACGCTGCGGCGTTCGCGTCGGCCTTCGACTCGCGGGTGACTGTAATGCGCGTGGTCGAGAGAGAGGTTGGGCATATCAACCCGACGGACCCGGTCGAATGGACGTCGCACCATCGCGATGCCGAGGCCGAAGTCCGCGAGCGTCTCACCCAATTTGCTGATCTTCGTGCTGGCGCGGTGGTCATTGATGGCGCGGCGGCGGAGAGCATCTGCGGCTGGGCCAGCGATCAAGCAGTTGATCTCACGGTGATGGGCGTGGGTGGCGATAGAAGCTGGCCCTTCGCCGGTATGGGCAGCACGGCCCGCCGGGTCGTGGAATTCACCCGGGCCTCGGTTCTGCTTTTGCCTCCGCAGGAGGCAAGTGGTCAGCCCGTTCGGTATCAGCGGATCATGACGCCTCTGGATGGCTCCTCCCGAGCCGAATGTGCCCTGCCGATCGCCGCGAGCGTTGCGGCAGCCCATGAGGCCGAGATCGTGCTCATCCGCGCCTTACCGAACATCGAGCTCACTCAAATCGGACCACTGGGCGTGGAAGATCTCACACTGTGTGACCGACTTCGCCATCGCTACGAGCGTGTGGCCGCGCAGTATTTGAAGCGGGTGAAATCATGGATGCCGCTCTCCGGCGCCGTCACGGGAACGCGGTTGATTTCAAGCGGAGATCCCCGCCACGCGCTTGTGCGTGCCGCCGCTGAAGAAAACGTCGATCTGATCGTCCTTACCCCGACTGGCCTGGGCGGGCACTGCGACGTGTCGGTTGGCAGCGTTGCCGACTATCTGCTGAACCGCACCGGCAAGCCGATCCTTCTTGTGAGAGGGAGCGAGCGGGGATATCCACGGGCCCTGCGACACAGCGAAGCCAAGCCGGAGACGAGACAGCCAAGCCGGTCGCTTGTGTGACCGGCGAGGCCGCCACCGATGGCGCGCTCGCGATTGCCGCCGCAGCACTGGGGGCACGACACGAAGTTGGCCAAGGCCGGCCCGAGCCGGCACCAGTCTGGATCAGGCTTTCCGAGATCGTTTCCTGGCTGCGGCACGCCCGCCAGTCACGCGTTGAGCCGTCCTTGCACGGTTCCAAGGCGTCCGAGTGGCTGCTCGACAATGAGTTTCATGTTCGCCGCGCCGTTCGCCAGGTGCGCGAGGACATGCCCGCCACATTCTACCGCCGACTGAAGCGCCTTGCCGCTCCTGAATACCAAGGAATGCCGCGGATCATGGCCGTGGCGCACGGCATGCTCAATGCCGCCCACTTGCAGATCGCTCTTTCGGACACCGTAAGCTTCGTCAAAGCCTATCAGTTGAAAGCGCCGCTCACGATCGCGGAGTTGTGGGCTTTCCCGACGATGCTGCGCCTGGCCTGCCTCGAAAATCTCGTAATCGCATTTTCCGAGCTTGAGCCGGACCTGACACCTCCGTTTCAAACACCCCCTGCACTGCGCTCCGGCGATGCCGTAGATCCGACCGAGCGTGTTTCGCGCGCAATATCTGCGTTGATGGCGGTGTCCTCCACGCCGTGGAAGGCTTTTTTTGACCAGGTCAGTCTGGTCGAGAGGCGCCTGCAAACCGACCCATCCGGGGTGTATTCACTGATGGATTTCGACACCCGCGACCGATATCGCAGGGTTGTCGAGGAAATCGCCACCGGCACGCAGGTGTCCGAGCTGGAGGTAGCCGAAACTGCGCTCAAGCTGACCCATGCCTGCGCCGGGGTGCCGCGCCGCGGACATGTCGGGTACTGGCTGGTCGCCGAGGGCCGGTCCGAACTGGAGCGCTCGGTTCGATTTTTTCCGACACCTGGGGCGGTACTTCGGCAAGCGGCGCGCGATCATCCAGGTCTGGTCTATTTTGGAATGCTGGCGGCCTTCGCGCTGGCCGCGCTCGCGACACCTGCCCTGTTGCTGACGTCGCTTGATGCGAGCGTGGCAGCATGGATAGCAGGGCTCACGCTGTCGCTCATGCCGGCAACGATTGTCAGCACCACGCTCACCCACTGGATCGTGACCCAATTGGTTCGGCCACGGGTGTTGCCAAAGCTTGATGTCGAGCGTGGCCTTGCCGAAGGCTGTAACGCGGCCTTGGTGATGCCCGTCATTCTCAGGAACGTCGCCGAAGTCGGTCCGCTGATCGAGCGCCTGGAAACGCACTGGCTGTCAAACCCGGACCCGCTAATACGCATGGCGTTGTTGAGCGACCTCGCGGACGCCCAAACCGAGCAGACGTGCGAGGACGCATCGATCGTGGCAGCCCTGGTCGAAGGCGTGCGTCGCCTGAACTTGCGCTACGCGGACCACGCCCCGTTCGTGCTTCTCCACCGTTCGCGCCACTGGAACACGGCCGAAGGGTGCTGGATGGGGTGGGAGCGCAAGCGTGGCAAACTCGAACAGTTCAACGCCTTTGTCCTCGGTCATATGCCCGAGGCATTTGCCGTGCGCGAGGGCGATGTGGAGGCGCTTCGCCGGGCACGCTTCGCAGTGACAGTAGATGGAGACACCACCGCGTCGCCCGGCGCGATCAACCGCCTGATCGGCGCGCTTGCCCACCCTCTCAACCATGTCGAGTTCGATCGTGGGTCAGGAAAGCCCCTCTGCGGTTACACCTTCATTCAGCCGAGGGTCGAGATTTCGCCCGGCGCTGGCGGGCGCTCGGTGTTCTCCCGACTGTTTACGGGCGACACGTCGATCGACATCTACAGCCGTGCGGTCTCCGACGTCTATCAGGACCTGTTCGGCGAGGGAATTTTCTCGGGCAAGGGTGCCTATGATATTGGCGCCTTCCATCAGTGCGTGTACGGCCGCATCCCGGAAAACTCGCTCGTCAGTCATGACTTGTTCGAGGGGTTGCACGGGCGTGCGGCTCTGGCCAGCGATATTGTGTTCTACGAAGATTTCCCGGCGAACTATCTCGCCTATGCGCGCCGCGCACACCGCTGGATCCGTGGCGACTGGCAGCTCCTGCCATGGATCGCGGGAATGGTTCCGACTCGTGGCGAGGGGCGCGCACCCACCCGACTGTCGGTACTCGATCGCTGGAAGATTTTTGACAATCTACGCCGCAGTTTGATCCCTCCGGCACTTGTTGCGCTTGCAACCGTAGGTTGGCTGGCCCTGCCAGGTGAAGCTCTGATTTGGACCGCGCTCACGGTGGCGGCGCCAGGTGCCTACCTGTTTACCGACCTTGTGACGGGTTTGGCGCGCGGGCGTCGCCGTGGCGCCGCGCAAAGCACGCTCCGCCAGTTCATTGATCATGGGGGACGCTGGCTGCTTGCGATCGTCTTCATGGCGTACGAGGCCGCGCTCGCCACCCACGCGATTGCCCGAACACTTTGGCGCGTCTTCGTCTCCCGGCGTCGAATGTTGGAATGGACATCGGCGGCGCACTCCGCTGCCGAGGTCAGCGATCGACGCACATCGATCCGGGTTGAGATGGCCGCCGCACCCCTTCTGTCCGGTGCCATTGCACTCGTCTTGGTCGCGGTCGATCCCGGGGGGCTGCCGGGGGCTATTCCGTTGCTTCTCCTGTGGTTTGTCTCTCCCGAGATTGCGCGCCTAATCAGTAAGCCGAAGCGGCATGTTGCGGATGTCCTCGACGCAGAGGATAGAATTTATCTACGCAATGTCGCACGCCGGACTTGGCGCTTTTTCGAAACGTTTGCCGGGCCGGATGACAACTGGCTACCACCGGATAATTTCCAGACAAGTCCCTATGAACAAACCGCTCACCGATCCTCGCCAACCAACGTCGGCATGCTGTTCCTGTCGTCGCTCGCGGCATGGGATTTTGGGTATATCAGCTTGCGGGATCTGGCAGCGCGGACAACCTGCGCCCTAAATTCTCTCGATCGACTTGAGACGTACCGAGGCCACACGCTGAACTGGTTCGATACGAAGACACTCGCGTCGCTTGAGCCGCGATACGTATCCACAGTCGACAGCGGAAACCTGGCGGTGAGCCTGATTACGCTGCGAGAAGGTTGCCTGGAGGCGTCCCGGGGACCATCAATGCCTCCAGTGCTGTGGAATGGGCTTGAGGACACGCTTCGCCTTTTGCGCGACGCCGTCGGCTTGCTGTCCGAGTCTCAGAAGCCAGCGATCGTTGATCATCTTGATGAGATCCTCGACCAACTTCCTTTGTTCAAGACCTCGCCGTCGACATGGCGCGCCGCATTGAACGATATTGGAGCGGGAGCCTGGCAGCACGTTCACGCGCTCATCGACAAAGGAGTCAGCGACGCCCCGCACATCGATCCGCACGAGATCCACGCGTGGCTCGAACGCACCGATCGCCACCTTCTGAACATGCGACGTGAGCTTGATGCCCTGGAGCCATGGTTCGAGCTGATTGAGGCGCCGCCGGCTGGCCTTGGCACGGTATCGGACCTCATCCGCGCTTTGCCGGGTCTTGAAACGCCGCTCGACGGACGTGCCGAGCTCATCGGCCGCGTTCGAAACTCCCTTTCCCGTCTTGCCAATCCCGACCCGGAAAGCCAGGCTTGGACGGCTTCGATGGCCGTGGTTCTCGACCGCGGTGAAGCCGTCTGCAACGAGCTGTGCGAGGGTCTTTCGAGCATCGCTCGCCGCGCCGGAGAGCGTGCGTTCGGCATGGATTTCCGCCTGCTCTACGACACACAGACCCTGACTTTCTTCATTGGCTACAATCTTGGCCTGGATCGCCTCGATCAGCATCACTACGACCTGCTGGCCAGCGAAGCGCGGCTGGCCAGCTACTTCGCAATCGCCAAACGCGACGTTCCCGTCGAACATTGGTTCCACCTCGGACGGCCGATCACGCAAGCCGGCGGCATGCTGGCGACGCTGTCGTGGAACGGCTCCATGTTTGAATACCTGATGCCTGCGCTGGTGTTGCCGAGCGAAGCTGGGCGGCTCTTGGGACAGAGCGAACGCGCCGCCGTTTCCGCGCAACGAAATTATGGTGAGAAGCTGGATCTGCCATGGGGTGTGTCGGAGTCGGGCTACGCCGCACGCGATGCCGCCCATCGGTATCAGTACCAGGCCTTCGGCGTGCCGGGCCTCGGTCTCAAGCGAGGCCTTTCTGAGGACTACGTCGTGGCGCCTTATGCGAGCGCGCTGGCGCTGGCCGTGGCCCCGACTGCCGCGACGGCCAATCTTCGCAGGCTTGAGGAACTTGGCATGTCCGGAGCCTACGGCTTTTTCGAGGCGGCCGATTTTACGCCTGACCGGCGCTCCGCCCGGGACGACTTTACCCCGGTTCGAGCCTATATGGCCCACCATCAGGGCATGGCTATCGCTGCCATCGCAAACGCCCTCAATGACAATATCAATGTCAAGCGCTTCAGACGCGATCCGCACCTGCGGGCGGCAGAGCTTCTGTTGCAAGAGCGCGTGCCCTGGGAATTTGCACCCGAGCAAGCGGCGGAACCGGAAAGCATCGTGCCCGAACTGACCCGCATGCCCACACCGGTGCTGCATGGGTGGCCGTCGCCTGATCCACTGAACACGCCGCTGCACGTCATCGGAAACGGGAGCCTTAGCACCTGGATCACCGGCATGGGCGGTGGAAACCTGTGGTGGCGAGGTCAGGCGCTGACGCGATGGACGGCAGACGCCGCCTTCCGGGGCGGCGACTCGCGGATCTACGTCAGTGAGAGTGCGAGCGGAAAGGTCTGGTCGCTGGGTGGACGCACGCCGGGCGCATCCGTGCAGTCGGCTGAGGCCAGCTTCCACGCCCACAAGGCAGAGTTTCACGAGCGCGTGGATGGGTTGTCGACAAATCTGGAAATCGCAATAGCGCCCGGCGACGACGTTGAGATTCGCCGCGTCTCGATCTCGAACGAAAGTAACCACACGCGCGAGATCGCGCTGACGAGCTATGCCGAGGTGGTGCTCGCGCCACAGATGGCCCACGAACGCCATCCGGCCTTCAGCAAGCTGTTCGTCCACAGCGAATGGATGGATGCAGCGCACGGGCTCATGTTCACCCGCCGCCCGAGGCGGCCAGCAGACCGACCGCCGGTTCTCTTCCACCGCTTGCTTTGTGAAGATTCCGCTGTCATGGCCGCCGGCTTCGAAACCAGTCGCCAGGCGTTTGTTGGCCGACATGGAGCCACCGAGCGGCCGCCCGGCGCGAGCGAGGCATTGGCTGGCGGGGCCGGTTGGACACTCGATCCGGTGATGGCCTTGCGCGCTCATGTTAGCCTTGCCCCCAGATCGCGGGCAAAGCTGTCGTTCGTGACCGTCGCCGCTGACACGGTCGAACAAGCGCTGGAGATCGCGGGTCGCTTCGCGGCGGCACCCGCGCTCGATTGGGCGCTCGAGGATTCAAGACGCTCGGCAGCTATCGAAGCACGCGACATCGGCCTCGACTCTCGGGGGCTGGCGGACGCGCAGGCACAATGTGGCGATCTCGTCTTTCTCCGCCGGCCGGCGCAAATGATGGCATCGTCCTCAAATGAGGCGCTACCGTCCCATCCCGATCTGTGGAGCGTGGGTCTCTCCGGCGATCTGCCAATCATTCTCATCAGGATTGTCGACGCTTCGCGCGCGGCACTGTTTCCGGCGGCCATTCGAGCCCATCAGTGGTGGAGGCGGCGGGGCATTCGCACGGATCTCGTGATCCTGCGCGAAGGAGCTTCCGGCTATCAGGAGCCGATCCGTGATCTTTTGTTCACGGCTCTTGGGGATGCGGGCGTCACGGAAGATTTAGGCGGTCCTGGCGGAGTTCATTTTCTGGCAGCAGACCGCATTGGCGTGTCGGAGCGGCGGACTCTCGAGGCCGCGGCGCGCCTGACTTTAGACGGCGCAGCCGAGACGCTGGGGGAAGGGGTGATGGAACCGCGTTCGGTCCGAGTAGGTTCGCCCCAATTTATGCCAATGGGAACTCCTGTATCCGGGATGAGGCCGCAGATCGCGGTCGCAAGGTCTCAAGATTGTACTTTCGATAATTCCTATGGTGGATTTGCCGCGGGCACCGGTGACTACGCGATCAAACTCGAAGGCGGCAGAAAAACACCGGCACCCTGGTGCAATGTGCTGGCGAATGAAACGTTCGGGTCAATCGTCTCGGAAGCCGGTCTCGGGTTTAGCTGGGGCCTCAATGCGGGCGAGCATCGCCTCACGCCGTGGTCGAATGATCCCCTTCTCGATCCGCAAGGTGAGGCGCTTTACCTGCGAGACGAAGAGTCTGCCGAGATATGGACCCCGACGCCGCTCCCTGCTGGCGGAGACGTGACGTGTCAAATCCAGCACCGCCCGGGCGCAACGACTTGGCACCGCAACGCGGAGAACCTGGAACAAAGCCTTACCGTGTTCGTGCCGTCGCATGCGCCCGTGAAACTGGCGCTGCTGAAGTTGACAAATACGACCGCCCTGGGACGCCGGTTCACCGCCACCTACTACGCGGAATGGGTCCTTGGGGCCCTCGCCAGCGTGGCGCGGGATCATGTTGTTTGCGGCTACGATGCCAAGAGCAGTTCGCTGATCGCCCGAAACGGATGGAACCCCGAATTTGGAGCAAGGACTGCATTTCTCGCGGCGAGCCGGCCACCCCATTGCATGACGTGCGATCGGGCAGCGTTTTTCGGCCCGCAGGGCAATGCCGCGCTTCCTGCGGGTCTCACGGAATGGAGCCTCGATGGCGCGCTCGATGGAGTCGCCGACCCCTGTGCCGCGTTCCAGATCCACATTGATATTGCGCCAGGAGCAACTGAAGAGGTGGTGTTCGTCCTTGGCGAGGGGGCAGAGGGTGCCGAAGCGACGCACCTTGCATTGCATTGGGCTGACGTTCATAGGGCCAGGTTGGCGCTGGATGAAAACGATGCCGCCTGGAAACGGCGCCTCAGTACGGTGACAGTCGACACGCCGGACCCGGCTTTCGACCTGATGGTCAACCGCTGGCTTATCAATCAGATCCTTTCTTCACGTGTGTTGGCCCGGGCTGGCTTTCAGCAGGCGGGCGGTGCGTTTGGCTTTCGCGACCAACTACAGGACATGATGGCGCTGTTGTTCGCAGAGCCGCAGAGGGTGCGTGCGCACATCCTCGAGTGTGCCTCGCGACAGTTCGAAGAGGGCGACGTCCTCCATTGGTGGCATCCCCCGACCGGACGCGGCGTGCGGACACGCTGCTCGGATGATCTTTTGTGGCTGGTGTATGCGACCGGACGCTATGTCAGTGCCACCGATGATGTTTCGATCCTCGCTGAGGAAGTACACTTTCTGTCGGCCGCCGTGCTGGCTGACAATGAGGAGGACCGCTACGCCCTGTTCGAACCGGGATCCGATCGCGGCACGCTTTTCGAGCATTGTAGAAGAGCAGTCGAACGTGGCGTCACCTCTGGCGCTCATGGCCTGCCCCTGATCGGAACCGGAGACTGGAACGACGGCATGGACCGGGTTGGAAGCGAGGGGCGCGGCGAGAGCGTCTGGCTCGCGTGGTTTGCCGCCGTGTGTGCCGATGCGTTTGCCGGGCTCGCTGCGGAGGTTGGACGCGAGGATCTTGGCAGTCTCTGGAAGGCGCGGGGTGACCGGCTCCGAAAAGCCGCCAACACTGAAGGATGGGACGGGAAGTGGTATGTGCGTGCCTTCGCGGACGATGGTCTGCCTTGGGGGTCGAAAGACTGCGACGAGTGCCAGATCGACAGCATTTCTCAGTCCTGGTCGGTCCTTGCGGGCGGAGCGCCACGCGAGCGCGCCTTATCCGCAGTTGCCGCAGCGACCGAGCGGCTCGTCGATCCTCGATCGCGGCTGGTTCGCCTGCTGACGCCTGCCTTTGAGAGGACACCGCGTGATCCTGGCTACATTAGGGCCTATCCGCCGGGTGTTCGTGAGAATGGGGGCCAATACACCCATGCCGCAGCCTGGCTGGGGCTTGCCCATGCGCGACTCGGCAATGGCGACCTGGCTTACGAAATCTTCGATCTGATCAACCCCATCCGCCGCAGTGACACTGCCAAAAGCGCCGAGCTCTACCGGGGGGAACCCTATGTGCTGCCAGCCGACGTGCGGGGTGCGGATCCGGGGTGCGGCGAAGCCGGTTGGACATGGTACACCGGCGCCGCAAGCTGGACTTGGCAACTCGCCGTCGAGGGTATTCTTGGCGTCAGTCAACATCGCGGCGGAGTGAAGATTTCGCCGTGCCTTCCCAAGCACTGGGGCGAGGCATGCGTTCGGATTGACCGTGGCGGAGGGATGCTGGTCATCACGATAGAGGATCCCGACAGACTGGGCGCCGGCCGAGTTGAGCTCAAGGTGAATGAGGTCCCCACCGATGGAGATTGGGTTGCCCTGCCGGCCCACGGCGCGGAATGCAGGGTGACGGCCCGCTTGCGTCCGAAAGAGTCCGCATTGGTTGTAACCGGATCCGGACTCATCGGATCGTGAAAGGGTGAGGTAGACAGCAATGGCTGCCAAGAAAGTGAAGTCCTCAACTTGTGCACGCGGGCCCATGCTCGACGGGGCGTGGAAGGCTCGATCATGGTCGCCACGGTTCAGGAGAACAAGGACGTCAACTTCGGCTTCGATGTGCAGAACCAGACTATGTCGTCACGGAGAAGGCCGGCATTATCGACCCGACCATGATCGTGAAGTCCGCCGGCGCGCCGAAGACGAGGGTATGACCTCAAGACAAATACAATACGATATCGCAGGCCATTTATAGGTTGTGAACCACCAAGCATTTTATGAACCCAGTTCGATGAACACGGCCATCTGGAAAAATTTTCGAACGGAACAAAATCATGATACTTAACTTTCCCAACCCCAGTCGCAGTTTTGATGCCCCAAGAGCCCGCGTTCGCTTCTGGGCTTATGATCGGACGATGGAGGTTTCTCTTTTTATCGCGATAGATGCTCTACGAAAGCTCGTGCCTGAGATGGGCGACGAAGAGGATCATATCCTTAAGGTATTCGACACGGCTCGCGAGCGAATAAATGATACCGCAAGCAGAGTATATGCCCGCAGCCGAACGGGAACGTATACCTGTAGCCTGGCAGTCGAAGACTTCTGATCGGATGTTGTGGCCTCGCCATGATGGAGGGACCAATCGCAGGTGCGTAAGCAGTCTCGACTCTCACCACGTCGTTTGGGCGCTCGCGGCAATGCCAGGGATGGCTTCGACCGTCTCGACGAGAGAGCTGATGTGGGGCGGCGTGCCGCATGGCGACGGCAGGGGCCCAGAAAATCTCATCACCACGCCTCGATGGCGGAATCCAGAGCTTTGGCAAGTGCCTTTGCCTTCGACAGCGCTGCTCTTGGCTTCTCGTCGGAGGCTGTGCCGGCGGGAACCGTCACCATGCATCGAATCGTGTCACTGCCCCGTGCGAGCACCACGGAAAACTCATCGCTATCGCCATTCCGGGAAAGTTCGACCTGGTCCATGTTCACCCCAGTGTTTCCTGCTCAACCTATATCGGTTCGAGGCCGACTCGTCGGTAGTGAGCACGCCGACCAGCGGCGAAGCGCGAACCATCTCGTACGTGTGTCAACGCCGGCGCAAAACCCTGCCAAAGGGCGGCGCAAAAGTCGGCCACTCGGCATGCAGAGCATTGTGTCGGGCATTGGATGAACGCTTCTGCTAAGCGTCGGCCTTGGCCGCTCGGGTTCG
>Ga0214472_10007223_pt1 | contig 11644 bp, 11 predicted proteins | sample RVTome_6_FD_207662 | JGI IMG/M metagenome (GOLD analysis project Ga0214472, IMG submission 207662) | Soil microbial communities from uranium-contaminated site in the Upper Colorado River Basin, Wyoming, United States - RVT140D175 | ecosystem: Environmental > Terrestrial > Soil > Contaminated >...
TGCGTCGCTTCGCGGAACAGGAAGATGAGGCACTTCGCGCTGCCCGCGCGCGCAGCGAGGAGGCCGATATTCCAGCCGTCGCTGCGGAGACGGGTGCGCTCTTGCGGTGGTTTGCCCAACTGCTCAACGCGCGACACGTGGTGGAGGTGGGCACCGGCGGCGGCTACAGCGGCCTCTGGCTATTGGGTGGCATGGACCCACGCGGATCGTTTACCACGGTTGACAGTGACCCGGACCGTCACGCGTTGGCCCAACGGGCCTTCAGTGAAGCGGGCAACTTGGACCGCGTGCGCCTGATGACCGGCCCCGCGTTGGCCGTGTTGCCGAAGCTGGCGGACCATCACTACGACATCGTGTTTTTGGACGCGATCAAGTCGGAGTACCCCGCCTACCTGGAGCATGCACGTCGACTCTTGCGTCCCGGTGGCGTGCTGATCGCCGACAACGCGCTGTGGAAGGGCAAGGTCGCTGACCCCACGCAGGGCGATGACGACACCTCTGGCATTCGCGAGTTCAACGACATGGTGCGCAACGACCCCGCCCTGTCCTCGGTGCTGCTGCCCGTGGGTGACGGCATCTTGTGCGCGGTGTACCAGCCCGTCGAGGACCCGGAGTCGGCGTGACCGTTTGGTGTGTGACCACTTCGCCGGGCAACTTTGCGAAAACCGCGGAGTTGGGTTGGACGGTGCAAGGCATCAAGTCGCGTCGGCGGCCCACCGCGCAGCAGATGAAGCCGGGCGACAAGCTCGTGTACTACATCACCGAGGTCGTGGCCTTTGGTGGCGTCGTGGAAGTGACGTCCGAGTGCTTCGAAGACCACGAGTTGCACTGGACTTCCAAGCCGGGCGAGGACTACCCCTGGCGCGTGCAGATCAAGCCCGAGGTGGTCATCGAAGATCGCGAGTTGTGGGTGCCAGCCGACGAGTTGCGTGAACAACTGGAGTTTCCGCGGAAGTGGCCAGCGGAGAACTGGAAGCTGGCTTTCCAGGGCAACGTGCGCGCCTGGCCGGAACATGACTACCAGGCAGTCCGCAAGGCTCTGGTGGCCGCGACGGGCTGACCGTCACCCGACGTATCCTTGAGCACCTGACCGCTGGGAGCGCCAGCGGCCTTGAAGCGGGACCGAAGGCGGATCACATGGCGACGGCAGTCACGGATCGGACCGACACCTACTGCGTGATTGGTGCGGGCAGTTCGGGCCTGACGGCCGCCAAGAATTTGCGCGAGTTCGGCTTTGCCGTCGACGTGTACGAGCGCGAAGACGACGTCGGGGGCAACTGGAACATCGCGGCGGAGAACAGTCGCGTGTATGCCTCCACCCATCTGATCTCTTCCAAGCCATTCACGGAGTACCCCGACTTTCCGATGCCGGATCACTTCCCGGACTACCCCCACCACGCACAGATTCACGAGTACTTCCGCGCCTACATGCGCCACTTTGGTTTGGATGACGTGATCCAGTTCTCCACCGAGGTGACCAGCTGCGAACCGGTGGACGGTGGGCGCTTCTGGGACGTGACCGTACGTCCGGCCGGGAAACCAAAGAGTAAGAATGAGCGCAAGGAACAGACGTATCGGTACGCCGGTCTGGTGATTGCCAACGGGCACAACTGGTTCCCCAAGATCCCCGATTACCCCGGCGAGTTCACTGGCGAGGTCATGCACTCGGCGGCGTACAAGGACGCGGCGGTGCTGCGCGACAAGCGCGTGCTGGTGGTCGGTGCGGGCAACACCGGTTGCGACATTGCCGTGGAGTCGGCCCAAAACGCGAAGTCGACGATGCACTCCACCCGTCGCGGCTACTGGTACTCCCCCAAGTACAGCTACGGCAAGCCATCCGACCAGGTCTACGACTTGATGCTGTCACTCAAGCTGCCCAAGCCCGTGCTGCAATCCGTGATGGAGCGCACACTCAAGATGGCATTGGGCGACATCACGCGTGTGGGGCTGCGCGCGCCGGATCACCACATCCTTGAGACCCACCCGATTGTGAACAGCCAGTTGGTCTATTACGTGGGCCACGGGGAGATCGCGCCAAAGCCGGACATCGAACGGCTGGATGGCGACGGGGTCATCTTCACCGACGGCACCCGCGAGCCCGTCGACCTGATCGTGTGGTGCACCGGCTACCTGGTGAACTTCCCCTTCATTGACCACCAACACCTCAATTGGGACGGCGATCACCCCAAGCTGTTCAAGAACGTGTTTCACCCCACGTACGACAACCTGTTCGTCATCGGTCTGATCCAACCGGACAGCGGGCAGTTCAAGTTGGTGCATTGGCAGTCCGTCGCCGTCGCGCAGTTCCTCCAGGCGCAGCGACGCACCCCCGCTGCCGCCGACGCGCTACGCCGCTATCGCGATGACCATTTCTCCGAGCCGTTGTCGGGTGGCGTGCACTACAAGGAGTCCACGCGGCACTACTTCGAGATCAGTCACTACGCCTATCTGGAAGGCATCGAGGAACTGCTGCAGACCATGGATGCGGCTGAGGCCGACGCGGTCCCCACCAAGGTCATGGAACCGCTGCGCTGGGCCTTTCCGTCGGTGCCCATCGAGTTGGAAGTGGTCACCCGCGAGGCCGACCAGCCGGTCGCCGAACGCCCACCGCTGCTGTTCGTGCACGGCATCGAGCATGGCGCGTGGTGTTGGCGCAACTGGATGGAGGCAGCGGCCGAGCGCGGGTGGACTTCTCATGCCGTCAGCCTGCGCGGACACGCGGGCAGCGGCGGGCGCGAGGACTTCCGCAAGTGGCTGCTGCGCGACTACGAACACGACGTGATGCAGACCATTGCCAGTCTGCCTGAGCCTCCCGTCCTGATCGGCCACTCGATGGGCGGCTTGGTCGTGCAACGGGTACTCGCCCGCTACGCCGCCCGCGCGGGGGTGCTCGTCGCCAGCGTCCCGCCCCGTCACGGCCTGGACGTAATGGCCGAGATCTTGAAGCGGCATCCGCAGGATGCACTCAAGCCAATGATGGGTGGGTGGTTGCCGCCTCGGCGTGAGTACTTGTTCACCGAGGACACCGCCGAGGAGATCGTGCGGCTCACCGAAGCCGCCTGCGATCCCGAGTCGTGGAAGGTGCAACTGGAACTGATCGCCCCACGCGCCGCACGACCGTCGAAGGCGCCGGTCCTGGTGCTGGGTGCCGAAAAAGACGGGTTGATTGCGCCCGCCACGGTCTGTCGGACCGCCAAGTTCTATGGCACCAAGGCGCACATTTACCGTGGCATGGGTCACGACATGATGTTGGATACGCATTGGCGCGCCCCACTGGACCTGACCTTGGACTGGCTGGAAAAAACCCTCAGCGTCTAGCCGTGGCCGAGGCGTCAGCCGGTGGAGAAGAACCGCACCTTGGCGGCCATCTCGGCCGAGAAGGCCATGATGACGGCCAGGTAGAACATGCCGGTGGCGGCCTGAATGGATCGGCCACCTTCGTTGGCCAACTTCACCACGAAGCCGCTGATCAGGGCGCAGACGGCGACCAGGCCGCCGGCCAACAGCACGCTGAAACCGGGGACACCGAAGTACGGCGACAGCCCGCCGGGGTCCGGCGCCGGATTGGTGGCCGACAGGATCGCCGTGCCGACACCAGCCACGCACCCAGCCACGTACCACCAGGCGCTGCGGATCATGGGCTGGTTGGTGAGCTTGCGTTCCACCAGATACCAGTGGCCAAGGAGCAGACCGTAATTCGTGGCGCCCAGGAAGACGGCCCCTAGGGCCAACTCCAGCACGGCCCGCGCGGGGTCATTGGGTCGCGCCAGGCCCACCAAGGCCAATGCGACGACGCCCGCAGCGGTCGCGGCCAAGCCCACATAGCGCGACACCGCCTGTTGCACGAACAGCATGATCTGCCAGGCCAGCGTCAGGGCCGTGAAGATCCCCAGCGCGGTGATGGCACGGTCGGTCTTCACCCCGCCGTCGGCAAATTCGTTGGCGGCAAGCCGCCACGCCCCCAACGCCGACAGCACAATGGTGGAGCCGATGAGCAGGAAAAAGCCACGGCGGACCTTCCCCCACACCCCACCAGCCCACAACAGGACTGCACTACCGACGGCAACCTCTAACAGGATGACCGACATGACACCAAGCGGACTGGTCACGAGCACACCTTCACACGCAGTTGTTCAACGACGGCGGATAAGGCCTCATACTGCCAGTGGTCACCGAACACACGAAAACGAGGGCGGCACATGCACGACGACGACGACGAACAATGCCTTCCTGGGCGACGCTGTCGCATCAGTTTGACGGTGAGCGAAAACGACACCGCGATTGCCCTGGGATCAGGCGATGTCCCGGTATTGGCCAGCCCGCGGGTCGTGGCACTGGCTGAACAAGCCTGCGTCGAAGCCATCCTTGGCACCCTGGAAGAAGGCAAGACCAGCGTGGGCTCGTGGGTGGAGTTAGAACACAACTTGCCCAGCCGCGTCGGTGAAACGGTGACCGCTGCCGCCACGCTGTTGGGCGTGCATGGCCGCCGCCTAGAGTTTTCCATCTCGGTGAAAAACGAAGCCGGTGAGGAAGTGGCACACCTGCGTCACCGCCGCGTCATCGTCACCCGCGACAAGTTCATCACCTAAGCCGACGCGGCCGCTCCTTTAGAACGAGCGGTCCACCAAGAAGCGCAAGAGGGTACGCACCCCAAAGCCGGTGCCCCCCTTGGCGTTGAGGAAGGCATCGCCTTCGGTGGTAAATGACGGACCGGCAATGTCCATATGCACCCACGGTGTGGACCCCACGAACTCTTTCAAAAACAGCCCACCGATGATGGTGCCGGCCTGCATGGGGCGCCCAATGTTCTTCATGTCGGCCACCTCGCTTTTCAGGTGTTCGGCGTACTCCTTGGGCAGCGGCAGCGGCCAGACCTTTTCACCCGCGTTGGTGGCGGCCGCACGCACCTCGTCCAACAGCGCTTCATCAGTGCCCATGATCGCGGCGATGTCGTTGCCCAACGCCACGACCTGTGCGCCGGTCAACGTGGCCACATTGATGATGGCGTCCGGGTTCTGCTCCACGCCGTACGCCAACGCGTCACCCAGGACCAGTCGTCCTTCGGCGTCGGTGTTCATCACTTCCACGGTCTTGCCGCCCCGCATGGTCAACACGTCTGACACACGGGTCGCGGTGCCCGACGGCATGTTTTCCGCCAGTGCCAACAGCCCGGTCACGTTGACGCGCACCGACAGCTCACGCAGCACCGACATCGCCCCCACGATGGCCGCCGCGCCCGCCATGTCCGACTTCATCGTGCTCATGCCGTCACTGGTCTTCAGCGACAACCCGCCGGAGTCAAAGGTGATGCCCTTGCCGACCAGCACCACGTGCCCCTTGGCCCCCGCGGGCTCGTAGCGCAACTCGACCAGTCGCGGCGGTTGCGTGGAACCCCGGCCGACGCCAACGATGCCGCCGAAGCCACCCTTTTCTAAATCCACCTCGTCCATGACGGTCACTTTGATGCCCAGGTCATGCAGCAGGTCATTGACGTGCTGTGCCAACGCCGGTGGCCGCTTGTCCGCCGGTGGGGTATTGACCAAGTCACGTGCCAAAACGGTCGCCCGCACCAGCTGCTCCCCCAACTTCACTCCACGGCGTACCGCAGCCTCCTCAGCGCCCTCGCCCGGCAACAGACTGATCTTTTCCAGCGACGGCAGTTCAGAGGCCTTGGTGCGATAACGCGTGTAGGCGTAGCCGCCCAGTCCTGCGCCCTCGGTGACGGTTTGCGCCACCAGCGCCTGGTCCAAGCCCAGGTCACCGGGAATCGCGATCGCTAACGTCGAATCCTTCAGGGCATTGCGCGCACAGGCTCCTGCCGCCTTGCGAACCGCCGCCGTGTCGATGCTGTCGCGCGGACCCATCCCCACGACCATCAAGAGCTTGGACTTCGCTTTGCCGCGGGTGGGGATGCGGGCGATCGCCCCAAGGTCGCCGGTGAACCGCACCGCAGACAGTTCCTCGGCCAAATCAATGCCCAAGTCACGGCCTGCCGCCACCGCATCAGCCAATGGTGCCGCTGTGGCGTCCCGGGCCTCGCCCGATTCCCCTGGCTGCTGCGCGGCGAACACCGCCAACATGTCGGCAGGAACGCCCATCAGTGACTTACGGTCGAACTCCAACAGCATCGCTTCACTCCTTGGTCGAATCCGCAGTCTAACGAGCGCAGCCGTGGCACCCGAGAAGAATCCCCCTCCTACACTTGGGCGCATGGATGCTGACCTCGAACCCCGCGCCGTTGATTTGCGCGACTACGTGCTGTTTGACCGTCAAGGCGCCAGCGGGCGTCGCGCGCTGCAGACCGATGTCTTGGCGGTAGACATCGTTTGTCTGGAACCCGGCCAGGAAGTCATGCCGCGCACGTTTGCCACGGCTGATGTGGTCTACACCGTGCTGGGCGGCATCGCGTGGGTCGTGACCGACGATGCCCAGGTGACCTTGTCCCCGCTCCAAGCGATTGTGATTCCCGCCGACGTGCCCCACGCCTTGCGCAACGAAGGCGCGGACCCGTTGATCCTGCAGGCACTCGTGAGCCCACCCGACGACGTGGCGGTCCCGTCCGGGCCTGCCGTGCCCCGCGACGCTGACGCCCCCGCATCCAAGCCCAGCGCGCTTCGTCGCCTACTCGGCGGCTCGACGCCTGATCATCGGGTAGTGGGTCAGGTTGAATCAAGCGGCGAGGGCCAGAGGCGTAGCCTGTGAGGTATGAGCGACGACCCAGACCTGGACGAGTACGACGACGACCCCGAGGACGATGAAGGCGAGGACGTAAACGTCCTCGCCAAATCCATCGTTGACCGCTCTACCGGAGCCGACGAGGAGGAGTAACTAGGACTCCCCACCGTCCTCGTCAACGTCCCATACGGCAGCGGATTCTGGCTGCTGAACCAAGCCGGGTTTCATCGCTTGCAGGACGGCAAGGAACTGGTCCCAGGCAGCTTCTGTCACCGGGAACTCTCCCTCGATCAGAATGGGCGATCCGCCAATGACGGGGATCGGGATCGCCAGGGTTCCGGGTTCGTTGCTCATACCGCCGCCTCCCCGAGGACGCTGCTGGCGGGACCGATTGCCGGGGGGACGGTGAGGCTTCCCACCGTCGTCATCGGCACCACCGCCACCATCGTTGCCTCCGTCGTCTCCATCCGCGTGCTCCTGTCCGCCGACAGTAGCACCCTTCCCGAGTTGAGCGTAGGCAACTGTGTCCCCGTATTGCGAGATGAAGTCGTCCGCTCCGCTGTCCGTAAATCCTCGCTTCCGTTTCAGTTCGTACTTCAGCGTCTCCGGAGATGGCATGCCTCGTTCCTGGTGTTGGTCCCACAACTCCCGATGAATCGAGGGTGTGAGTGCCGCCTGCTTGATCGCTGTAAGCCTCGCTTGGGCGTCCGGGTTCTCGATGATCTCGATTGCCAGATCGGTTAGCCGCGCCACCCGTTCAGTGCCGCTGCCTTCGTCAACCAAAAGGCCGAATTTCTTAAGCGCCGCGAGGGTGACGTTGGCGGTGCCACTGATGCCCTTGTAGCCCCAATGTCGGTAGATCGTCTCGATAGGGGCCGGGTACTGGCCCTCCTTCGCGTAGAGCGCCCGCGCCCGGTCCACTGCCGCCTCCAGTGGAATGCCCGGGTAGCTCGGGCTTCGCCCCTTAGGCCGCTTACGTTCTGTCGTGCTCGTGTCGGTCACGTCGACCACCTCCACGGACAGCGTATGTCTCCTGTATCCCAAAAGCAAGGGACAAATGCTTGCAGCGTGTCCGCGCGCGTGGTTCAATGGGTCCAGACAGCAGGAAACCCCCGGCGGCAACCGGGGGTTTCCGAGGAACATGGGCCAGGGATCGGTATCCAGGAGGGCCTTGCGAAGTTCTCCCCTGGGGGTTCGACTCCCCTCTGGTCCACTATGAATAATGGTACCAAGGATGGTGCTCGGTGAACAGGCTAAGCACCGACAAGCGGGCAGCGATCATAGGCTGCCTCACCGAGGGCATGTCCATTCGGGCGACCTGCCGAATCACGGGCGCGGCGAAGGGAACGGTCCTCAAGCTCCTAGTTGACTTGGGCGAGGCTTGTGCCGCGTTCTAGGACCAAGCGCTACGAAATCTCGACGCGCGGGTCGTCGAAGTCGACGAGATTTGGAGCTTCATCGGCTGCAAAGCCCGGAACGTGCCGGATGAGCGGCGGGGCGACCCAAGCGTGGGGGACTGCTGGACATGGGTGGCGCTGGACGCTGACACCAAGCTGGTGCTTTCGTGGCTGGTCGGTGAGCGAACGTTGGCCGACGCTTACCAGTTCATTGCTGACATGCGATCACGGATCAAGGGCAGATTCCAGTTGACCAGCGACGGTCTGCGGCTCTATTTGACTGTCACGGACGCGCTGCTGCGGGACCGAGTGGACTACGCCGTCCTGCACAAGCTCTACGGCGCGGCCAAGGACGATGAGCGCCGCTACTCGCCAGCGCGATGCATCGGCGTAGAGGGTCGCGCCGTGATGGGCGACCCGGACCCAGAGCGGATCATCAGCACGTCCTACGTTGAGCGACAGAACCTCACGATGCGGATGAGCATGCGGCGGTTCACCCGGCTAACCAACGGGTTCTCTCGGAAGATCGAGAACCACACCGCCGCCGTGAGTTTGCACTACGCGGCCTACAACTTCGCCCGGCCGCCTAGGACGCTCACCAAAGCCAACAACGGCTACCCGACAACCCCGGCCATGGCCGCTGTCGTTGCTGACCACGTATGGACGCTGCACGAGATCGCCGGGTTGCTGAACTAGACGCCGGTGTCTAAGGATTGACGAACGTTGTGCCGAGGTATAGTTTCATGGAGTGCGGGGAGGTAGTCCACGTACTCCAATTAAATCCCGTGGGTGGCTTCGCTCGCCCACGTATTTTGTCCCCGGGGACCCGAAAGGGTCCCCGTATTTTTGGGGCGACGGGCGGCAGGGGAGGCTTCAGCATTGAGGGTGCGTGTCTTCGTCGACTTCTGGAACTTTCAACTGGCCTGGAACGCCCACATGCGGCCTCAAAACTGCGATTGGCGTGCCCTCCCTGGGGCGTTGTTGGCGGAAGCCCGTCTCATCATGGAGCCCATGGGCGTTACCGAGCAGCTGACAATCGAGGAAACCCATGTATACGCATCCGTAGATGCCAAGGAGGGCGGCTCGCTGAGAGGCTGGCTGCTGGGTACCTTGGATCGCTTTCCCAGCTATAGCGTCAAAGTGCGTGAACGTCGGCCCCGGCAAAAGACGATCCACTGCCGCCATTGCAGGGCCGAATTCAGCAAGTGCGCTAGCTGCGGCGAGCAGTACATGCCCAGCGCTGAGAAGGGCGTAGACGCTGCTATCGTCACGGACCTCCTGGCGCTGGCGCACCAACGCGCGTACGACTTGGCGATCTTGGTCTCCAGTGATGCAGATTTCGTGCCCGCAGTGGAGCACCTCCAGAGCACAGGTGGCGTGCGCGTTATTAACGCTGGGTGGGCTGGGCAGGGGCACGAACTAAAGCGCACCTGCTGGGCCTCCTTTGACCTGAACCGGGTCGCTCCCAAGGTTTGTCGGGACTAGGCACCCCGACGGCGCACCCGCTCGGCCCATTCTTCGAATGGGTACTCGGGCAGGATCGCGCCAGGATCATCGCCGTAGTCAACCGTCGCGCCTTTGGGCAATCGGAACAGCGGCCCGTCGCGGACGATCACGACCTTGGCGCGTAGGAACAGGTTGCGGAGTCGTTGTCGACCGTGACCAGGCGGCAGGTTGGGCCAAAGCGCTTCAGCAGTGCCCTCCACATGGACAGGGCCGTAGCACGCCACGTAGGCGATTAGCTCTCGGCCCTTGCCCCATGCCAAGTCGATTGGCTCTCCGTCTACGGCGACGACCATCGGGCCGTCTACGGAAACATGTACGTCCCGCCTATCGGCGGTGTGTGTAGGTTGGCGCACGTCGGAACCTCTAACCAGGTACCGGCCACGCCCCGGGCTGTTAGCGCAGCGCCGGGGCACTCTCACCAAATAGCGAGTGGCAAGCAGACCAACATGCGGCCAACCGCCAACGGTTGGCAAGCCTACGGGCAACTTATTTCAAACTGACCCACTACCGATCATCGTGGCCACGAGGCTGGGCGCTAGACTGCGCGCGTCCAGCTATTTACGCCGGGGGAGTCCGAGCACGGGCTGAGAGTGCGGTTGGTGCGACCGCAGACCCCAGGAACCTGAACCGGTTCACACCGGCGGAGGGAGTGCGTCTTCATGGTGTCGTTGACTCTTGGCCTGCCCGTACTGCTGCTTGCGTTGGCCGCCTTCGCGCTGATCGGCATTTCCGCTCGGCAACCCCGTAGTGATCTGGCGGGCGACGATCTTGATCAGCACCTCACGGCGCGCGGTTCACAGAATGCGCGCACGCTCGGCCTGTCGTTCCTGGCCTCGGGCATGGGCGCGTGGATCCTGTTCGTGCCCCCAGAAATTGGGGCCTTCGTTGGCATCGATGGGCTGATCGGCTATGCGCTGGCTGCGGCGGCTCCCTTTGCCGCGCTCGCCTTGGCCGGTCCTGCGCTGCGGCGCTCGTTACCCCACGGGCGCAGCCTGTCGGAGTTCACCCAACAACGCTTCGGCGCTGGCTTCCACTGGGCGATCACGGCCGTGTCTGTGCTGTACATGCTGACGTTCCTGACGGCAGAACTCACTGCGGTGGGGGCCTTGGCCGACAGCCTCACCGGCATTAACGGTGACGTGGTGTTAGTGCTGCTCGCGGCAGTGACCTTGGCTTACACGACGGTCGGTGGTCTGCGTGCCAGTTTGCGGACCGATGCCTGGCAAGCGTGGCTGGTCGTGGGCCTGTTGATCATCGGTGCGGTTGCGGGGATGCGCTCCCTGCCTGATGTCTCGGCGGCGTGGCGGAACTCGGGCCTGTTGGGGTTTGACACCTCGGGCCTCAAGGTCGCCCTCACACTGCTGATCGCGGTCACCGCCGCGAACTTGTTCCACCAGGGCTATTGGCAGCGGACGTGGTCGGCAAAGGATGACCGCGCCCTACGCCGCGGCGGACTGTTGGGTGCGGCACTGACCGTGCCAGTGATGTTGGCGGTCGGGGCCACCGGCATTTTGGCGGTGGGCGCGGGATTGGACCTCGGCGCTCCCCCGGCCCCGTACTTCGCCCTGTTACAAGGCATGAGCATGTCACTGGCGTTGGTGGTGTTCTTGCTCGGTGTCGCGTTGGTAGCGTCGTCAGTCGACACCTTGCAAGTGGGTTTGTCGGCCCTGTCGGTCACCGAACTGCCCGGCACCAACCTGTTGCGGGCGCGGGTGCTCACTGCCGCCGCCATGATCCCGGTCGTGATTGTGGCGCTGTTGGGACTGTCGGTGCTGCGCATCTTCTTGGTGGCCGACCTGTTGGCCACCGCCGCGGTGGTCCCGGCGCTCATTGGGTTGTGGCCGCGTGCCACGACCCGCGGAGCCATTGCTGGCGTCATCGCCGGATTGATCGGTGCGGTCGCCCCTGATGGCATCCGGGCCGCCACCTTTCCCGATGGCATCCCCACGCTGCCGCCATTCCTGTGGGCGTTGGTCGCGTCCGCCGTCGTCACCGTGGCGGTTTCTCTCGCGACCCGCCCGACGCGGGTGGAGTTGGGGGCCGAAAAAGGAGCCACACCCCCCCCC
>Ga0214472_10007224_pt1 | contig 11642 bp, 13 predicted proteins | sample RVTome_6_FD_207662 | JGI IMG/M metagenome (GOLD analysis project Ga0214472, IMG submission 207662) | Soil microbial communities from uranium-contaminated site in the Upper Colorado River Basin, Wyoming, United States - RVT140D175 | ecosystem: Environmental > Terrestrial > Soil > Contaminated >...
TTATCCTGAATCTGTTTTTGTCCTCCCCTTTAAGCTGATAAGAGGCTGCAACTGCCCTAAGAAGTTCGGCTATCTGAAGATTAGTCATATTCCGATCAAGTTTCATCCTACTAATAATACAACAAGCAACTACTGTGTTATAATATGTCGGTTTGGGGCTGTAGCTCAGTCGGTTAGAGCGCTTGGTTGTCAACCAAGAGGTCGAGGGTTCGAGCCCCTTCAGCCTCGCCAATCTGCCTAAAATCATTAAAATGCTGGAAGCTGATCGTGCTTTTGAAACTCGGGTACGCGACCTCGAAGATAAACTGCTTACTGATCCTCCAAGAGGAGAGGTAGCATTAGAGATTCTTAGATCTCCCGGATGGCTCCCTAGTGCCAGGCGTCTTGCTTTAAAAGTTCGTACCGCCGAACTAGTCAAACAAAATCCTCCCCGCAAAAGCCACTTGACTTCAAAGGCCTTATAGTTTAAATTCGACTCACAGTTTTTTCTGCCTCAAATTTAACTGCCCTGCCGACTGGGGGTGAAGGAAGTTGAACATAAAACGAATTCTTAAAGCACTCAAATTAAACGAATCTACGGTAAGTATGGTTCTAGGAGCCCTAGTTATTGTGGTTGTAGGCGTACTTGTTGTTAATTACTTTAGAGGCCAGGAAGAAGGAACTACTCTTCCTACCGGAGTTACAACCGAAGAGCTAGGTTCTAAGGAACTTCCAACAACCCATACGGTCGCTGCTGGAGAGACACTCTGGCAAATAGCAGAAATCTACTATGATTCGGGCTATAACTGGGTGGACATCGCCGAAGAAAACGAGCTCGAAAGCCCGGGGTTAATCGAAACAGACCAAGTTCTTTCGATTCCCAAAGTTGAAGCCAAAACTGCAACGGTTTCTAAGCCTACTGTAAGTAGTGGGATTTCAATTACGGGAAGTACCTATACAGTGGTTAAAGGCGACAGTCTTTGGGATATTGCGGTTAGAGCATATGGGGACGGATACAAGTGGGTAGAAATATCTCGCGAAAATAAACTGGTAGACCCCAATGTAATTCACGCCGGAAATATCCTGATCTTGCCGAGGTAATATCTAAGTTCCCCCGCGGGAAGGAGGAAATCGAGTCAGCCACTGGCCGATAGTCAGATAAGTTATGTTTCCTCGGTCATCTCGAACCGGTACAACTGCACTCTGTAAGTAAGAGGGTAGCTGCTCAGTGGATTCTTCTAAAGGTGGTTCGAGAATTTCAACAGATGGGCTTGTTGGTCCGGTCAAGCCTGGCCGGTTTTCGGGTAATGACACAAGCTTTACAATACTCCCTCCCCAAAGATAAAATCAAGACTAACTTTTGTTGTTTGCAAGTGCTAGAATTATAATTTAATACCTATCTTTTGCGGGTGTAGTTGATCGGCTCAACGCTACCTTCCCAAGGTAGAAAGGGCGGTTCGACTCCGCTCACCCGCTCACAAGCGGAGTTCGCAATACGCGCTCGGATGCGGGTCGAGCGCGAAAGTTCGGAATATACCGAGTTGAAGCCCAATTCGTAGTTTACGGAAAGATGTCGGTTAGTTAAAAGGAAGTTCGAGCCGATGTTTGCGGAGGCTTCGGCCGTCAGGCCGAGCCGGAGCTGAGACAAGTCAGGGTTTGCGGTTCAGGAAAGAGGTTCTGATTTTTTCGGAAGTCAGCTCAGAAATTAAAAAAGGCTAGTCCCGTAACTCCGGGGGCCACGCTTCTAGATTATGGGAAGGTTTTGTGTTAGAGGGTGGCAATTACATCGTAATGCTTAGTCCACCGGGGATTAAGATAAGCTTGGGCAACTGAATCCTCAAAGTCTTCCTTATTCTCTTCCTCCTCAAGAAAAGGTGTATATACAGCCTCTACGTTTTCTCCAGAAACCGTAACCATACCAGCTACCGACCATCTAACGGAAATGCTGAAAAAACCTCTTGAGGGATTAACAATCGCGAAATCTTGATACTTTCTTTTGGGCTCTCCCTCCCACTGAAGCCTAAGTTCCACTTCCTCGGCAACCGATCCTTTTACCAGCTCGCGTATTTGCGGGCTTTTTAGTCCCTCTGCCTCCGCGAGTGCCTCCAAACTCTTTTTTAAGTCCAATCCTTGCTCAAATTTGTTAAAAGCTTCCAAATTTGCAGCCCGGGCTTGTTCTTGGGCTTTGGTCGCAACTTCACGAGCCCCAGCTTCTTCTATAGAGACTCTTTCTTCAACTTTTCTTCGATGTTCTTTTATTTCGGCAACTCTCTCTGGTAACGGCATCTAATTCATCCCCTCTTTGGCTTGCCGTATTTTTATATGATATTGCAGACAAAGTCAACATGTATAAAAACATGCTATAATTTATTTTATAAAACTCAAATTAGTCGAAAAAAGGACGAAGCCAAAGGAACAAAATCTTTTTTTTGGGAACCTGAATAGAATTGTACGGGGGAGCCCAGTACGGTATCCGGCTCAGTAGTTTTATAAAGATATATGGATAAAGAAATATTTATCACATTAAATTCCGAACGACTTGTCGCCAGACAGAAAGTGGCGGATTTCATGTTTGATGTGGCCCAAGAAATCGTCAATAAAGGCAACGCGAGGGCTGCTTGGTTTATGGCTGAATCCGCAGTGCGTTTTGGATTAAATTTCAACAGGGTTATCGACTTCACTCCACAACCCAAATCATCTTCAGAGGCTGATTCCAGCGGGTTGAAATAAAACAAAATATGCTACCCTAGAGTAATGAGGCTTCGATTGGTTGATAAAAGACAGGAGGCAAAAGGAACTAAATCTTTCTTTTGGGAACCTGAAAAACCCGTTAAATACCTACCTGGTCAGTACTTCTACTTTACGCTTCCGGAACTGAGCTTCCCCGATCCAAGAGGGGCAACCCGGCACTTTACGCTTTCCTCCTCTCCTACCGAAGGGGTCCTTCTTCGAAACACAACAAGAATCAGGGAAGAGTCTGGATACAAAAAGACTCTGGATTCTCTGGAGGTTGGGTCTGAAATTGAGGGAGAGGGTCCGAACGGCACTTTTGTGTTGGACGAGGCTGAAAAAGGACCACACGTTCTTCTCGCTGGAGGAATCGGCATAACCCCATTTCGAAGCATTATCAAATACAACCTAGACAAAAACCTGGGCACCAAAATTACATTGATATACTCCTGCTCTATTCCCGAAGAAATCGTTTTTAGACAAGAACTTGAAGGCTACAACGACCTTACACAGTATCTTAAACTCTACATGAGCGTATCTCAGCCCCAAAATACCAAAAACGGCTGGACGGGCTTAACCGGAAGAATTGACGAAGCCATGATTAAAAGAATTGTTCCAGATTTCTCTTCCTTAAACCCTACCTTCTGGGTTTGCGGGCCGCCCCCAATGGTCGAGGCGATGGAGCAGGTTCTGGGAAAACTTAATATTTCTTCTGGAAAGGTTCGGTCAGAAAAATTCACCGGTTATTAGGTTTGACAGCCTCACAGGTGGTATAATTTAAACTCAAACTGCCAACGTAGCTCAGCGGTAGAGCAGTCCCTTCGTAAGGGAAAGGTCGGTGGTTCAATCCCACCCGTTGGCTCCTAATGGTTAGATTTTATTCTAGATTAAGAAACACCGAGGAGCGAAGGAATTTGCGTACGGCAGTTGTCTTGGGTGGCCTTACCGTTATTCTTATCGGAGGCATCTTTGTCTTCGGCCTTCCCACCGTTGCTAAATTTGCTGCATTTCTTACAGACCTTAGAAAAAGCGGAGAGCCGGTTGAGATAAACGACACAACCCCGCCCGCGCCCCCGCGGCTTGACACACTTCCAGAGGCAACAAACAAGACTCGGATTGAGGTCTCGGGAGAAAGCGAGCCGGGAGCAACTGTGATTCTTTCCTTTAACGAGGATCCCCAGGAAGTACTCGCAGACAGCGAAGGCTCGTTTAGGTTTACATTTGAGCTTAACGACGGGCCAAACACACTTATAGCCTCTGCAAAGGACCCTTCCGGGAACGAAAGCCAAAAAACTGAAGGAGTAACCATAATCTTTGACGACGAAGAACCATCCCTTAGCATAAACTCTCCATCCGAAGGCGCATCTTTTTTCGGCTCAAAACAGAGGCAAGTCGTAGTCGAAGGGACTACGGATTCCGAGGCATCGCTTTCCATAAACGATAGATTTGTCTTGGTGGAGGAAGACGGAAGTTTTGCTTTCGCAACTACCCTTTCTGAAGGCGAAAATACATTTAATTTAAAGGCTCAGGATAAGGCCGGAAACCAAACCGAGAAGTCCCTGAAGGTCAACTTCGCCCCCTAGGGCCACCCAGGCTAACTCCTGCCAAAATCGACATATAACCCAAAACCCAAGGGTAAACAAGGCTATTTACAAACTGGCTATGTACCAATAGGGCCATAAAACAGGCTAGAAAAGCGTAGCCGAAAACATTTCCCGGGAGAGATTCTAAAATAGTTTTTGATAAATAAATAACCAAAATTAGCCCCACTACCCCCGAAGTCGCCAGAATCAAAAGAATACTCGAGTCAGAGCCGCTACAAGCGTGGGAGTCTGTCATTTTATCCTCTAAAAATTCCTGTCTGGCTGCACACATATTGTTAAAGCCAACACCAAAAAGCGGACTTTTTTGAAAGATTTCAAGGGTCTGCCGATAATTTGCCAGCCGGGAAACAATACTGTGCGTTCTTTCTAGCCTTACCCCATACCCCTCTGGTCGAGGCAAAAAGGGAATTGCCAAAAGAAAAATGGCCGCAATTAGCAAAATTAAGCTCCTTCTGGTTTTGATAAAAAGGGTGGCCAGTCCGACGCCAAAAGCAACAAAGCTTGCCCTGGAATAGGTCAGAAGAAGGGCAAGTGTCAAAAACGCAAGGCCCAGAAGATATACCCTGTTTTCCTCCTTAATGTAGGCCGCCAAAGCCAAAATTCCCCCTAAAGCCAGAATTATGCCCGTAAATCCAGGGTCCAAAAATGTGCCGATCAAGCGGTAAAGATGGTCGTCCCAACCGAAAGCGTAGAGAAACCTAAGGTCGGGGATAAGAAAATACTGAACCAGACCCAGTACTCCAACCTCAAGGGAAACAACAATAAGGGCATTAAAAAGAATGTTTTTGTATTTGTTTTTAGCTTTAACAAGATGATAAATTGCCGTAAAGAATGCCGCATAAGAGACGGCCCTTAATAAATACAGTGCCCCAATTGCAACCTGTTTTGTCTCAAATACGAAAAAAGAAAGCGCAAGACCAAACACTCCCAACAAAGCCAAATTGAAGATTTCCTTGAAAAATTTGGGCCGGCCCATTCCAGCAAAAGCAATCACCCCTAAGGCAAGAAGGCTAACGATATCGGCCGGGTGGACTCGGATATTGGCCCCCAAAAAAGAGGCCTTGAGGGCCAAAAGTTGGCCAAAGGGAAAGGCAAGCAGATACAAAAAGGTCAATTTTTCTACTAATAAGTTCGCCTTTGATTTATCCATGCTTTGCTCCAGGCCAAAAATGAATTAAAACTCATAAGTATTGCAACAACAAAACCTTCTATTCCGTCTAAAAATCCCAGCCTAAAAACTACATTGTAGACAAATTTGCCCAAAGGCCAAATAACTATTTTTGCAAGGCCAGGCCGTTTACCCTCCTTTCTTAATGCCCGTGCATGAAGAGTCGAAAAATAGTTTATGTTTTTAATAAACTCTCTAAGTGTCGGGTGCGGATAGTGTAAAAGTGGTGTATGTAAATCTTTGCATTTTCCTCTTATGTCCCAGTATTCGTGCACCAGGCGCCTCCAGCGACCCGCCCCTTTTCTTCCCAACCTAAGTATTTTGCTATTTCCAAAGGCCCCGGAAGAAGAAAACTCGCCAAAGCGGAGGAATTTGCCGAAAAGTCTGTCTCTTCGAACAACAAAATATCCAACGCTATCAATATGTTTAACGCTGTCAATTATTTCCTTGCCCAGCTCGGGACCTACCCTTTCGTCGGCGTCCACAAATAAAACCCACCTACCCGAAGCCTTATCCAACCCAAAATTTCTTTGCTCCGCAAAGTTATACTCAAGGTGCCTTTTGAATACTTTGGCACCGTACCTTTCGGCAATCTCAGCAGTTTTGTCGTTGGAATAATCGTCTACAACAATAATTTCGTCAGCAAATTCAACGGCCTTAAGACACCTTTCAATATTGGCCTCTTCATTTTTGCTTAGAACTACAACCGAAAGATTCATATTATGATTCCTCTAAAGCTTTTTTCGAGAAATAAAATGCAAAGGGGACTGAGAGCAAAAGCCCAATAATGGTCGAGCTCGCCGTCCCCACCAGCCCATATTTAAGCGTTAAAGGAACAACCGAAAGCCCCATGCCAATTATACCTGCCAGCGTAATTATCATGACCTGCTTTTGCCTACCAAGGCCCAAAAGAAGCGGGTAGCAAGAATTAATGACCGCCTTAAGACTTCCGAAGATGGCAAGGACTTTAAGAACAGGTATTGCTTCTATCCAATTTTCACCCAAAAGTACTAGGGTTAGCTCCCTTGCAAAAACAAAAAGAATAAGCCCGAAGGGAATAACCAAAAGACAAATTCCCAAAAGCATACGAAGGTAAGCCCTTCTTAGCCTACCTTTATCCTCGGAAATTCCCACATAAACAGGGAATGTTACTTTTCCTATCGTGTCTGAAACTTCGGTTATGGGAAGTGTGGAAATTCTGTAGGCTACCTGGTAAAGACCGAGCGGGCTTTGCCCTAAAAGTCTTCCCACAACAATATCGTCCCCATGCTGAAAAAGGTAAGAAAAAATACCGGCACCCGTCATCCACTTTCCTCTTGAAACAATAGATTTTAACTTTTCTTTCTCAAATACCAGCCTGGGCCTGGGCTTTGTGAAGACAAATGAAAGAACTACCTCCGAAAGTCCGCCTACGATAAGCCCCCAAATAAGAGCCGCCGGCGAGTGAGTTATATACGCAAGCGTCACTGCGGCCAATGTGTCTAGGCTAAAAATGGTAAATCTAAACCAAAACTCTTTATTAAACTCCATCTTCTTTTGAAATTTGACCTCGGAAGGATTAATAAATCCCCTTATTAAAGGAACCATAGACATAAGACGAAGAAGGGGAACCGACTCGGGAGAGCTGAAAAACAAACTTATATAAGGCGCCGCCAATACAATTAAAAGTGCAATCAAAATACCCCGAACAATGGAAACAATCCAGGCAGTATTTATATACTCATCGATATCTTTCTTCTCCTGCACCAAAACAATGTTTATCCCAGTCTCTGTAAGAACCTCCAAAAGCTCAAGCATAAGCCCAGCTATTCCAAATAAACCAAATTGTGCAGGAAGAAGAAGCCTGGCCAAAATTGCCGTTTTGGCAAATGCGATAATCCGGGTTACTCCTCTTAGCCCTCCCATCCAGGAAATTCCCCTAATTGTTTGTCTAAAATACCCCACGAGCATATTCTAAACCAAATTGACTTCTGGCACACTAAATCCTATAATAAAGACATTCTGACCTGGCAAACCAGGAATCGCACCTTGGAGGCGAAATGGCACCTTTAGCGTTGCCCGAACCGGAAGTCGACCCGTTTTTTCTATCTCTCTTCGAGAGCGCTACGGAAGAAAGCTCCGACCCCGCTCAGGAGATGGATGAGGAAGAACGCGTGGACTATCTAGACGAAATCCTCGACGAACTCGAGGAAATCGATGGGGAGGGATAGCTACCATGCAAACGCAATTGGTTTTACAAATCCTAACCGCTTTGCTATCTCAATTGCACGAAGGCTAGAGCCTGAACCGAAACTCTCCGATTAGCCAGTCAGTCACAAACGAGTTCTCAGGAGAACTCTCCTTTCGCTTACTGCGGAAGTCTCGTCTCCTGTGTTCTACCTAATCCTTTCAAGAACCCCGCCATTACTGCAAAATCAGAAGCAACTTGGATAAGCGGTCCCCATATTCCAATCTTCCAATCGGGAAACTCCTGGTAAACTTTCCGGAAAGCCCATAAAACGTACAGAACTAACCCAAATCCGGCCAGCAAGAGAAGCGGGTAGTTACTAAAACCCAATATTACAAGTGAAATCCCTATTAAGTATCTCAGAAATATAGAAATGACTCTTATATTGTGCGACGCAAACCTTTGGGTAGGGTGCCACCAAATTCCGTAGCGTGTGTCCCACTTCGCATAGTCCTGCATTGTTTTTAGTCCTTCCTTTAGGCTTTGGGGTATTCCCCACTCCACAATTGCATCTTTCACGCGTGAATACTTGAGCCCAAGTTTTACCGCTTTATAATTAAATTCTGTATCTTCCGCTGAATTTGCTCTGCTTTTTGGAAATCCCCCTACCCTCTCCCAAGCCTCCCTCCTAAAGGCTATTGACCTTGTGGTTGGAAGGAAGTCTTCTCCGACCTTTGCAAGGGGAAAGCCCAAAAATACTCCCAGGGCTTTTTGCATAGGACTCTCTCCCCTGGCTTTGTATACTCCGGCAGATATATCTACCTCGGGGTATTGCAAGGGAGCAGTAATTTTTTCAAGCCAATTTTTCTTGGGAATACACCCCGCATCTGTCATTGCAACAACGCTGTTGTTTGATATCTCCACCGCCAAATTTCTTCCTTCGGAGCGTAAACATTTCTCCAAAAGAAGCTTTATTTCTCTATTCTTCTTTTGAAAATGTTTGATTACCTCAAGGGTATTATCGCTTGATCCTCCGTCCACAATAACAATTTCGTCTGCCTTTTTTGTCTGGTTAAGAAGTGATTCCAATAAGGGGCCTATTAGGCCTTGGGCATTTAAAACTGTAATGCAAACCGATACCTTCATGCTTAAATTATTGCACTTTTGGGTCGCTATAACTAAACTTAAAAAGTATGGCGGCCATTCCCAAAGAGAAGGATCCCCCGATTGTTGATGTTAAAGTCAGAAACCCGATAACTTACATCAAAAGGTGGTGGAAGAAGGTACTCGAAAACGAAGGAGTATATTTTAGCTTCAGGGTAAGACCTCTTACCACAATCGCAATTGCCCTGGTAGTAACAAGCCTAACCCTAGGAATAGGCAAATTTGTTTTGCCTTTTTCTGTTCCCTTCTTTGAGTATAATCCCAAGCCCGATGAGCCGATTTTACCTACTCCCGAGCCTTGGAAGGAAACGGCGTTTACCGGAACACTTAGGTACTCAAGCGCAACCGCAAAATATTATCTTGTAACAACCTCGTCCGAAGCAATTACACTTCAGGTTCCTGAGAACATCAAATTGGAAAGCTATGCTGGAAGAAGAATTTTTGCGGCGGGCAAATACTATAAAGCAACGCGGACTCTGGTGGTTGCGAGCGCCTCGGACACAGAACTTCTACCCGCAAATCCAAGTACCATTCCGACGGTTTCTCCAAGTCCCTCCCCTTCACCTTCTCCCACCGAAGTACCAGCCACTCCCGACTCAGGTGAAACTTCTAGCCTCTCCGTTTAGGCCTTTTCGAAGTCTAAAGAGCCTAAGTAGCGTTGCCAGAACCCCTGCGCCAATTGCAGCCCAGAAGAACCAAGAAAACGGTGGAGTCCAAGTGTCGGTGCCCGAGAAATATGCGTGAATCGCCACAAACACATACGCGAAGTAATTTAGGATGTGGAATTTTCTCCAGTTTTTCCTCAAAAACGGCTTTTCTCTAAAGTAGCCTGCCAAAACTGCAATTGTGATAAGAATAAGGGCAAACTTGCCAAAGCTATACCAAATCTCCTGGTTGGGAGAAAATCTGGGTAGCAATGTCAAAAGAGCCGTCGAAAGGCCCTCAATTCTATAATTTAAAAAAACGAAAAGAGTGGGATGCAGAAGCATTATTCCCCATGCCCCAAGGCCCTCTGTAAGGTGGAAGTTAAAAATCCAGCCCCCCATTTTCTCGATGAGCTTCGGCATTAAAGTGCCCAAAACGATTTGAAAGGAAAGAAGGGTAAATGCCAGAAGGCCGGTTAGCCTTTGCAAAAGATTTATGATTTCAAGCTCGTTGTCAACAACTCCCGCCAAAGGGGTATTTCTGAAAATGGTAATGGGGCCCAGTGAGATTGCCAATAGCCAAAGAAGATAAAAGAGAAATTTTTTAAAGCTCGGGGTCATATAAAAAAGTATATTAAAAATGTTATCATTTTGTCTAATGGGAAACTTCCACGAGCTTAGCATCTGCGGACTAAAAAGGCGACTACCTCTTATTCCCATATCCCCAAAGACAAAAATTGCCAGTTTCAATATCTTGGGTGATGTGGAGCTTACTGAAAAAGCCGCCAAAGAGCTTGCAAAAAAACTCAAGAAGTACGATTTCGAATACCTGGTAGGGCCCGAGGTTAAGGTTGTGCCTTTAATTCATTCTCTCGCATCTAAGCTTGGCCATAAAAAATATGTAATCTGTAGAAAAAGCGTAAAGCCTTATATGATATCTCCTTCGATATTAAAACCCCTTTCCCACTTCCCTAAACACGTACGTCCCCTGGTAATAGACAGGGAGGATAAGGCAGCCCTTTCTGGAAAAAAGGTGGTAATTGTAGACGATGTTGTCTCAACCGGTGTAACCATAAGGATGATTAGCTTTCTTATGGAAAAAATAGGAGCCCAGGTAGTTGCAACCGCGGCAATTATTCGCCAAGGAGAAAAACAATTCGACGAAATAGAAAACTTTGTTTACCTGGCCAAGCTTCCCATCTTCAAAAACGCCTGAATTATAAGATATTTTACCGCTTGACAGCCCCTAAGCTTATTGTTAACTTAAATATGTTTTCACAACAGCACAATATCTCAGATTAAGCCGGAGAAAATATAAGAAATAGGGCTTGAAGATTAGCTACCCGAACTGTTGTGTTCGGGTTTTTTAGTTTTAATGTCAACATCAGAAACCGCTCTTCTAAGGACTCCCGAAGCCGGGCCGGACTCTACGAAGGCAAAACAGGATATTAGGCAAACAGTCGCAAGGATACTTCTCGAAAACGACATTGTGCTTCCCGATCCCATTTTCCACCTAGCTCTGGACCACTTCATAGCGGATTTTAAAGGCAACCACGAGGCGACCCAAAACCTCACTCACCTTCCCGAATGGCAATATTCCAATAGAATTTTTATCACCCCAGATAGAAGCACTCAGCTGGCAAGGGAACAGGCAATTATAGAAGGGAAAGAAATCGTGGTTACAACTTACGGGATATGTAGAGGGGCTGTTTTACTTTCAAGAGATCTCGTGCCGGTAGGACAAGAGCCCTTCGCTGCATCGCTAGAGGGAATGGAAAAATTCGGCAAACCCTTAAGAACGGTAAGGCAGGTCCAATTGGCCGGTAATGTCGACCTTATGCTAACCGGGGCTTTGGCAATTAGCAAATCCCACGGTGGGCGAACCGGTAAGGGTGCCGGGTGGTTTGATGCCGAATGGATTATGTGGAGAAAAATGGGCCTGGTGGAGCCTTCAACTCCTGTTGTAGGTGTTGTCCACGATCTTCAGGTTGTGGAAGAAAGCTTTCCTCTGGCTCCCTGGGACGCACTAGTCAATATTATCGTTACTCCAACCCGAATAATTAAAACTCCGCCTAGACAACAGCCCAATGAAATTTTCTGGGAGGCAATGGGCCCTGAGTGGAAGAAAGCAATTCCCTTAATGGTTGAACTTTCTCAAATTGAAAATTCCGGCACCTTAACAGCCG
>Ga0214472_10007225_pt1 | contig 11641 bp, 8 predicted proteins | sample RVTome_6_FD_207662 | JGI IMG/M metagenome (GOLD analysis project Ga0214472, IMG submission 207662) | Soil microbial communities from uranium-contaminated site in the Upper Colorado River Basin, Wyoming, United States - RVT140D175 | ecosystem: Environmental > Terrestrial > Soil > Contaminated >...
GGGGGGCGACGGCGGACCCGGTGGCGCGATGGGCACGTCGGCCGGCGGCGGCGGGGCCGCGGCCTACGCGCGCTACACGGCGACCCTGAACGAGGCGCACGCCTTTTCCGCGACGTTCATCGCCGGCAACGGCGTCAACTCGCCAACGTTCAAGAACGAAACCAGCGCGACCGAGCTTTGCAAGGCGAAGAACGGAACCAGTTCGACCGGGATCATCGGCGGCGCCGTCGCGTCCAGTGTGGGATGTATCGGCGATTCGATTTCCGCTGGCGGCAACGGCGGCAGCAAGGGGCCCGGCGGGATCATCGGCGGCGGCGGCGGCGAGGCCGGCGGGCCGACGCAATCCGGAATGGGCGGAACGGCCGGCAATCTAGGCGGGGACGGCGGGACCGGAAACGACGGAGCGGACGGCGGCGCTGGCGGCGCATCCGGTGGCGGTGGGGCTGGACAGGACGGGACGGGTTACGGGGCCGGGGGCGGCGGCGGCGGTGAGGGGTCGGGCGTCGGCGGATCGGGCGGCGCTGCAGTCGTCATCATCACCTACACGATCCTTGAGCCGAACGCCACGACGGTCACGCCAAAGCCGGCGCACGCCGACGCCGAGCGGAACCTGGCCGGCCCGCGCGCCGACCGCGCCGTGAACATCCTCCCGGCAACTGACGGCAGCGGAACGACGCTGGCCAACATCGGCAACGGCGGAGCGATGGCCCCGGCCGTCCAGGGGACGCCCAACTGGATCGCTGGCGATGCCGAGGCCGAGGCTTATCTGCATTTCCGCAACCCCAACGGCGACGAGGGAAACTATCTGCTCGTCGAATCGTACACGGCCGAAACCATCCGTCGCGGCTCGATGCTCCTCCGCTGGGCGAGCATGGCGACCCCAGATGTGGGCGAAACCCAATACGTGCTCGCTTGCAATGTAGGCAGCACCGGCGGCCTGGCGCTGATAGAAAAATCGACCGGCCTCTCGCTTACGCACCATGGCGGCGAAGAATATGCGTGGCCGCTCCCGGCCCGTGGCGCGCGCTGCACGATTCTCGTTCATTGGGGTGAGCGCGGTTTTCGCGCTACGCTCGTGGCTGACGGCGAGTATGTGTCGCCGACGACCGAACCTGCTGACGCACTCGACGACGTGACGCCGATGATTTTCAACGGCAGCTTGGAGTTCGGCGCGAGCACCGGGGCCAATTTCCATCCCTCCCTCGCGCTTTTGGGATTCGTTCAATGGTCGTTCCCGCTCGAAACGCTCGAATCACAGCTTTCTGAATCCGACCCGGCGCTGAACACGCGGCCAAGCGCCGCCGTCGCCGCCCTGTTCGACGTGTTCACCTATCCGAGCGTCACCTTCGACGACGACGCGAACACCAACTACAAGGTCATCGCCCACGTCGCCAGCGGTGCGGCCTCGGCTACGCTGATCGCGCAGCACGACACCGATCCTCTTTTCGGCAATCCGACGGAGGTGGTGTCCGCCGCCGTGACGGATGACGACACGCGGCTCGAATTGGAACTGCCCAACGTCCCGGCCAACAGCTACGTTCGATTCTTCGCCTCGCCCGACAGCGGAACGACCCGCCACCCGTTCACGTCCGGGCACGGGCGGATCAACTTCGGTCAGAAGATTGCGATGTTGTCCGATACGCACCTGCTCTTCGGCGGCTCGCAAGACTACATAGGCATGTTCGAGGACGCGCGGTGGAAGATCGCTATGTATCGCCTGTCGTTCGCGCTGCAGGACGTATTCGAGAACACCGCCATCGGGGCCGTGCTCTGGGGCGGCGACAACATGATGTTCGCCAGTCCAGGAGCGAAGACAAACGATCAGCAGTCGGCCGTATGGCTCAACTGCACTTGCCGGGCACGTCAGGCCGGATGCGTCATCGACGCAATCGGCAATCATGAGAACTTTCACGGCAACGCGACCAACCGCGCGAACGCTATCGCCGCGTTTGGCAAATACTTCTGCAACCCCAAGGACTTCGGCACCGAGGGCTACTTCACGCACCGTGGTCTTTCCATGTACGTGCAGGAGTTTTACGGCGACACCAACATAGCGAACGACGGAAGCGGACAGCAAGATGGGCCGCCGTGGGTCCGCACACAGGAAAAGAAGGCCGCAATGCAGGCGTGGGCGACCGCCGCGCGATCGGCCGGCAAGGCCCGCGCGATGTTCCGGCACCACACGCCGGGCGGTTGCAAAGTGACATCGCTCAAATGGTATCCGCGCTCGGCCTGCTGGGAGATTCGGGATTCCGCGCGGACGACGTTCGACATCACGACGGCCGAGCAGGCCCTTAGCGCCCCGGAGATCGCCGCCGCCATCGGGCAGCCCGGACACGGAAACGAGGCATGGGATCACCGCTTCGCCAAGCAATACGGCCTGAGCTTCGTCGCCCAGGGGCACGATCACACGTTCTGCCGTTCGAATCCCGATGGCGTTGAATATCTGGTGCTGCCGACGCCCTGCGACTTGTTGATGTTCGGCGCGCTGCAACCGACGATCTACGGCAACAATCTGCTGCTGGGTTCCGACTTCGCGGACAAGGGCGTGCAGCGCACCGAGTCGATGTTCGGTTATGTTCTGGTCGACGTCGTCGGCGGGCGGGCAACTATCGATCTTCGCAAGGCGTTTGTTTCGCAGGACAACGCCAGTCTCGACGCGAAGTTTATTTACGATTCCATCGACTACATCGGCCCCGAGCGAACGGCCGGAGCGGACGGCGTTATCGCTCTTTCGGAGCGGCCCCGGTCGGTCCTGTTTGTCGGCGACAAGGCGACGGCCGACGCGAACCCGCCGACATCGGCCACGCCGTTCGACGCCCAACAGCTTTACACCGGGTTCACCGCACCATTCAGCGACCTCACCGAAAACGGCGCGGGCTGCGACTACGAGACGCCGCACGGCACGGAGCAGATTCCGTCGTCGGCCACGCTGGGGCAGGCCGTGAGAGTCAACGCCGCACCCGAAACGACCGCGAGCTACACGCTGAACCCGGCGGGGTCCAACCTTGCGACCATGTCGGCCGCGCCGGCGCTTCTCTTTGGAAGGCGAAGGCGGTAGATGCCGAACGATGCCGCAATCTACAAACAAAAAGCGCTGCAGGATCGAAACGAGACCAACCTTCGCCGGAGCCGCGAAGGCCGCGACATCGCCGCCGGCTTTCCGAAAGCCAAATCCGTAAACAAGAAACTGCGCGACTCGTGCAGACTGGACCTTGGCAAGTATCTTTTCGAATATTTCCCCAACGCCTTCCCGCTCCCGTGGAGCAGCGACCACAAAAAGGCGATTGACACACTGGAACGCTCGGTCATCGACGGCAGCACGTTCGCGCTCGCCATGCCCCGCGGCGATGGAAAGACGACGATCGTCGAGCGGGCCGGCATCTGGGCTGAATTCTACGGACATCGGCGCTGGGTCGTGCCCATCGGCGCCACGGTGGACCTAGCCATTGGGATTCTGGATTCGATCAAGACCGAACTGCGGTTCAATGAGCTTCTTTACCGCGACTTCCCCCACATTTGCTACCCCATTCGATGCCTGGAGAACAACGGGCGCAAGGCTATCGGACAACTTTTTAACGGGCAGCCGACACTGATCGGCTGGGGGTCGGACTATTTGTATTTCCCCACACTGCCGGAAAAGTGTTGCTACGGCGCCACCCGGTCGTCCGGGGCGACGATTTCCGTGTTCGGCATGACCGGATCGATTCGCGGTCTCAAGCGCACGCTTCCGAGCGGCGTCGTCATGCGGCCGGACTTTGCCATCCTCGACGACCCGCAGACGCGCGAATCCGCCCTGTCCCCGACCCAGTGTCACGACCGGGAAGCGATGATTCGCGGAGATGTCCTTGGACTTGCCGGCCCGGGAAAGAAGATCACGGCGACCATGCTCTGCACGGTCATCAGAGAGGGAGACCTGTCCGACCGCTTCCTTGACCACGAGAAGAACCCGGACTGGCAGGGCATCAGAACCAAAATGGTAGATGCTTGGCCAGTGGCCGAGGACCTTTGGGCGAAGTACGCCCGTATCCGCGACGAATGCCTCAGAACCAAGCACGACATCAGCGCTGCGACCGAGTTTTACCGAAAGAACCGCAAGGCCATGGATGCCGGGGCCCGGGTCGCATGGCCAGAGCGTCGCACCCCGGATGAATTGTCGGCCATTCAACACGCTTGGAACTTGCGGCTGCGGTTCGGGGACGAGGCTTTTTTCGCCGAGTATCAGAACGAGCCGATTCCGTCGCTCACCGACGAGGTCCCGACACTCAAGGCGTCAGAAATCGCGTCGAAGATCAATGGTGTCAAGCGCGGCGTTATCCCGGTCCAGGCGCAGCATCTGACGATGTTCATCGACGTGCAGGAGCGGGCGCTGTTCTACTCGGTTGTCGCATGGGCGGCGGACTTCACTGGCTGGGTCGTCGACTACGGGACGTTTCCCGACCAAGGCCGGCGACGGTTCACCTATCGGAAGGCGATGGCTACGCTGGGCGAGAAGTTCCCCCGGGCAGGCGTCGAGGGCGCGATCCGCGCTGGGCTCGATGCGCTCGCGGCATCACACCTAACGCGCGAGTGGAAGCGCGAGGACGGAACGCCGATGAAGATCGACCGGTGTCTGGTCGACACCGGCTGGAAGCCGGAGGTTGTCCACGACTTTGTCCGGCACTCTCAACACGCGGCGATCCTGATCGGATCAAGGGGGTTTGGCGTCGGGGCGAAGATGAAGCCCATGACGGAATACGTGAAGAAGCCGGGCGAGCGGTTGGGCTGGAACTGGGTTATTGCGAAGACGATCGACCGGGCCGGGCGGGTGCTCCGCTTCGACACGAATCACTGGAAATCGTTCGTTCATTCCCGGCTGGCGACCGCGCTGGGAGACAAGGGGTCGTTATCGCTATGGGGGCGCGACGGCCGCGAGCACGACCTGATTTCAGAGCACATGACGGCCGAAATGGCGGTGCGCGTGACGGCCAACGGGAGGACGACCGACGAATGGTCGCTCAAGCCCGGAGCGCCGGACAACCACTGGTTTGACTGTGTTGTCGGCTGCGCCGTTGCCGGCTCGGTGCTGGGCGCGAACATCGACGGCGCGATCAAGATCGAGCAGACGAAGCGGCTGCACTGGACCCAGGCGGACTTCGCGAGGCGGTAAATGGCGGTGGCCACGGAAAATAGGAAGCCGCAAACGACGGATTCTCCGCAAACCGGCATTCGCTGCCCGGCGTGCGGGTGCGGGCATTTGCCGGTGTACTACACGCGCCATCGCATGGGGTACGTGTTGCGCTCGCGGACCTGCCGAAATTGCGGAAAGCACATCACCACGCGAGAAAAAACAACCCCATGAACAAAAAAAGTTACATTACCGTAACTAAGTTGCGATAAGCGCCGCTTTTCTCCCATTTCCCCATTCCATTCCGCGCGCGCCGTGGTATTGATAACCACGCATGGCCGAAGATTTGCAATCACAGATCGAGGAAAACGCCTCTGGTCCCAAGCGCGTGTCTGGAGACGCCGGCAGCGTCGAGCAGCACAGCATTCAGGACCAGATCGCGGCGGATCGCTACCTGTCCACCAAGCAGGCGGCGAGTGGGCAGAACAACCCTGGCCGTGGACTTCGCGTGACTTTGCTCCGCGCACCGAGTGCAGAATAGATGTGGCCGTTCCGTCGAAAGCCCGTCATTTCGATTGACGACTACCGGCGAAAGCTGGGTGAGTACGGGTCCGCCATCAAGGCCCGCTATGACGCGGCGGCAACTAACCGGCACAATCAACTCCACTGGCTCAACGCGGACGGCCTTGCGGCCGATGCCGCCAATTCGCCGGAAATCCGCAGGCTGCTTCGCGAGCGCGTCCGCTACGAGGTCGAAAACAACTCGTATGCGAAGGGCATGACGACCGAGTTGGTCAACGCCGTCATCGGCCGCGGCCCGCGACTCCAGTTCCAGCTCCCGGACCAGAGGGCCAATTCGATCATCGAAGCCGAGTTCGCAAGCTGGGCCCGCAAGGTCAAGCTGGCCAAAAAGCTCCGCATTATGCGGCGCACGCGCGCCACGCAGGGCGAAATGTTCATCATGCTCACGACGAATCCCAGGCTCGACCACAAGGTCAAGCTGGACCTGCGCCTGATCGAGCCCGCCCAGGTGGCGACGCCGGACCTGGACTCGTTTGACGAACGGGCTATCGACGGCATGCGGTTCGACGAGCACGGCAACGTCACCGAGTACCACGTTCTGAAGGCCCACCCGGGCGACGCGCGCAATCCCTGGAAGTCGCTCGACTGCGACGTTGTTCCGGCCGAGAACATGGTCCACTATTTCGGGCAGGATCGCGCCGGACAGCATCGCGGCGTCCCTGACTTCGTCCCGGCCGCTTCCATCTTCGCCGAGACCCGCCGGTTCAGCAGCGCGGTCATTGCCGCGGCCGAAACCGCGGCGGAGTACTCGGCCATCATGAAGACCGACATTCCCGCCGGGTCGGAAGCCGACTCGGTCGACAAGGGCGTCATCATGGACATTGAGAAGCGATCTCTCGTGTTCGCGCCCGCCGGCTGGGAGCCTTCGCAACTGAAGGCCGAGCAGCCATCCACCAAATACAACGAGTTTGTCGACGAGAAGATGGGCGAGGCTGGCCGCTCGGTGAACATGCCGAGAACGGTCGCCACCGGGAACACCAACAACTCCAGCTACGCATCGAGCCGGATGGATTTCCGCAGTTTCTACACCAACGTCAGGACCGAGCAGGAAGACATCGCCAGCGACGTTCTCGACTCGATTCTACGGGCATTCTTGCTTGAGGCCGTGCTGCTTAGCGAAACCCGGCTCGCCATGCCCGCCCGCAAGGCACTCGCCGACGACGCACACATCTGGTTCTTCGAGGGTATCGAGGACGTTGACCAGGTGAAGGACGCGACAGCCCGGGATCTGAATCTAAAGAACCATACGACCACGCTGGCGCTGGAGTGGGCTCGCCGCGGCTACGACTGGGAAACCCAACTCCGCCAGCGGGCCAAGGAAATCGGCCTGATGGAAGAATTGGGGCTGCCGATGGCCGAGGCGATGCTGACGCCGATGGCACCTGAAACCGACGATGAAGAAGCGGAGGTGGACGATGAGTAATCGCCGCGTAATCCGCGCGAACAAGCCCGCCGCTCCGGCTGGCGTCATCGCCATTCAGGCCGAGAAGATCGACTGGTCCGACGTCAAAGTCCAGGGCTCAGAATCGACCGTCCGCCGATTCGACATGCTGATCTATACCGGCGGCGCCCTGCGGCTCCGCGGCTGGGAGCATCCTGTCGTCGTCGACGTCGCCGGTCTGAAGGGCACCGACCGAAAGCGACCGGCACTCAAAGACCACTATGCCCGCGATCCAGTCGGGCACTTCGAAGCCGTTTCAACGACCAACAATCGAGTTTCGGGCTGGGGACTCATCAGTGGCACTGGCGAGAACGCGAAATTCGTCGCCGAGAGCAGCCGCAACGGATTCCCCTGGCAGGCATCGATCGGGGCCGACCCGAGCGGTGGGCGCCGCGCGATAGCCTTTATTGCCAAGGGGAAATCAGCAACCGCCAACGGCCGCACGTTCGAGGGGCCGGTATTCATCGTGCGGAGTTCAATTTTCAAAGAAGGCAGCTTTGTAACGTTGGGTGCGGACGATGACACGTCGGCCCGCGTCGCCGCCGGAAAGGGCAGTTCCATGTTGACGTTTGAAAAATGGCTTGAGGAAAAGGGCTTTGACATCGAGGCGATCGATGAGGCGCAGAAGACGAGCCTCCGCGCCTGGTACGACAACGAGGTCACGGCCAATACAGACGCCGACAAGGGCAAAAAGGGCGGGAAGAAGAACGCCCGCGCCAGTGCCGCTGACGACGACCAGGGCGGCGGCGATGATCCGCCCGCCCCGACCGACGACACGGACCCGCCCGCTGGCGGCAACGGCGGCGATGCCCTGAAGGCCGCGCGAACCGTCCAGGCCGAGGAAACCAAGCGCGTCGCTGCGATCCGAAAGGTCTGCGGGACGAAGCACTCGGACATCGAGGCCAAGGCCATCGACGAGGGCTGGGACTCGGACAAGACCGAGCTTGCGGTGATGCGGGCCGAGCGCCCGAAGCACACCGGCGTATTCCCCGCCGGAGCTGAGGCGAGCGTTCAGGCGCAAGCCATCGAGGCCGCGCTTTGCCTCTCGAACGGCCTGCCCGAGAAGCAGGTTGCCGAGTGGTACGGCGAGAAGCCGATGAACATCGCCGCTGGACGCGATTACCGCGGCTACGGCATTCAACAGCTTTGCCATGAGGTCATCCGAGCGGCCGGCATGCACGCCCGCGCGGGCCGCATGGACGATGACACGATCCGCACGGCTCTTGGGGCCAATGAGCGGATGGTTCGTGCCAGCGGCGGATTTTCATCCGCGTCCTTGTCGGGAACCCTCGGCAACGTTGCGAACAAGACGCTGCTCAATTCGTTCCTGGCGACCAAGATCGTGTCCACGGAAATCTGCGGGACACGCGATCTGGTCGACTTCAAGCAGGCCACTCTCTACCGCATGACGATGACCGGCTTGTTCGAGAAGGTTGGCGCCACTGGCGAGCTGAAGCACGCCGAGCTCTCGGACGAGACGTACAGCAACCAGCTCGACACTTACGGCCGAATGCTCGCCCTCACCCGCCAGATGATCATCAACGACGACCTCGGCGCCTTCCTCCAGATTCCGCAACTTCTGGGTCGTCAGGCGGCGCTGGCGCTTGAGGAAGCGGTGCTCACGCTGATTCTGGCCAACACCGGAACCTTCTTCGGATCCGGAAACAAGAATTACATTTCCGGCGCCGCGACCAATCTGTCTGTCGGCGGTTTAACGTCTCTTGAGCAGAAGTTCATTGATCAGGTCGACTCGGCCGGAAAGCCGATCATGGTCACGCCGAGATTCATTCTCGTTCCGACTTCGCTCAAGGTCACGGCCGAACAGCTCATGTCGTCCCCGCTTCTCCTGGAGGCCGCGACGGCCGGGAGCCCGACGGCGGCCAGCAACCCGCACAGCAGCAAGTACGCCGTCAAGTGGAGCCCGTACCTGAACAACTCCAACTTCTCCGGCTACAGCACGACCGCTTGGTATCTGTTCGCCGACCCGGCAGTCATTCCGGCCTTCGAGATCGGGTATCTGCGCGGGCGCCGGACACCGACGATCGAGAGCGGCGAAACCGACTTCAACACGTTGGGCATGCAATGGCGCGGATACTGGGACTTCGGTGTCGCCCAGCAGGACCCGCGCGGCGCGGCCAAGAGCAAGGGCGCGGCGTAAACGAGAACCCAAACGCGAATCGCCCCGCGAATGGGGCACGAGGGTAGAACATGGCTACGGCAGTACGTTTTCAGGAAGGTTGTTACATCGACTACACGCCCGGCTCGGCCGTCGCGGCCGGGGACGTGGTGGTTGTCGGAACCCTCGTGGGTATCGCCGACGAGGCCATTGACGCCAACCGCAAGGGCGCGCTGGCAATTTCCGGCGTCTACAAGATCGCCAAAGAGGCGACGGCGACGGAATTTGCAGCCGGCGCGGCCGTTTACTGGGACGCAGCCGATGGCGAGTGCAACACCGACAGCGGCAACCCATTCATCGGGAAGGCCATTGCTGCCGCCGCCGCGACCGACACCCACGTCTACGTGGTCCTGTTGACGGCACAGGCCGCGGTTGCCGAGGCGCTCGGGCTTGCGAACCTGTCTGATATCGGTTCGGCGACCCCGACTGCCGGCAATCTGATGATCGGCGACGGCGATTCGTTCGAGACCCAGGCGATCACCGGTCCGTTCACGCTGAGCGCCGCCGGCGTCATCGGCATGAAGGTGGACGCTGTCGCTGCTACCGGATCGGCCCAGGGCGACGCGGCGGCCGTTGCCGAAGGATTCACCCACGCAACCGATGCGGACGCAACGAAGGGCGTCAAGCTCCCGACTGCCGCGGCGGGAAAGGTGTGCCTCATCAAGAACAGCGATGCGGCCAACGCCGTCCTCAAGGTCTATCCCGATACGGACGACGCGATCAACGCACTGAGTGCCGATGCCGCACTGTCGATGGCCGCGAAAACCTCGGCGCTGTTTGTGGCGCTGGACGCGACCACCTGGTACACGTTGCCGCTCCTGCCGTCCTAAGCGGCTGAGGATGGGTGAGCCATGCCAGACATGCTCAAGAACGGTCTGGCATGGCTGCACGAGAAGCGCAAGGAACATCTGTCGCGTACCGTCACCTATCGACGCGGTTCGCTGGAAAGAGAAATCAATGCGAGTCCGGGAGACAGTCGGTTTGACCAGGTTGACGAGGAAACGGGCGGCATCGTCCGCCAAATCCACACGCGGGACTGGATTGTCGGCGTCGAGGACATGGAAGAGTTTGGGAAGCCCGAAAGCGGAGACCAGGTGATCGATGGCGGAAAGCAGTACGACGTCTGCCCCATCGGCGACGAGCCACAGTTTCGATTGATCGATGACGGAATCGCCTACCGGATTCATTCGCTGGAAGTAAAAGCCTGATGCAAGCCCAAGCCCATTACGACGCCTACGAGATCGAGTCGGATGACGACTGGGTCAAGCTGTCCGAAACGTCGCAGGTGTTCGACGGGACGCTGGTCATCGAGAGCGGCATGGAGAACGGGTTGATTCGAATCAACGGCGGGGCGTCGAAGCGATTGCCGACAATCGCCTGCAGCCTGGCCCTTTTGGCCGTGGATATCTCGACCATCGAGCTTTTCTGTTCCAGCGGGACGCTAAAGGTGAGCCTGATGGCAATGGGGCCGACGCCGTGAGCGCAAAGATCATCCAGCTTCGGGATGCGGTGATCGGGGCCATCAACGGCCGCGAGTTCGCCGGCATTCAACCAGAATCACAGGCGTCGTTCGGGTCGCAGATCGACCTGTATAAGAACGTCGGACTGGTCGTGCGCGTCGTCACCGGCGCCCTAACCGACCATGAGCGAGAGACGCGGGCGAGCTTTGTTTCGGCTCCGAGGATCGATATTGGGATCGGCAAGAAGCTCGCGACGACCGCCGAGGCTGATCGCATTGCCGAGGTAGACGCTCTTCTGTCGTTCGTTGAGGAAATGCACGAGTTCCTGGCTGACGCCACGCTGCAACTGGAAACGAAAAGGGCCATCTGCGAGGTCGCGGAGATCGACCCGCTGTTCTCGCCGGACTGGTTTCAGAAGGGCGAGTTTCTATCGGTTCTTTCACTGACGTATCGCTACGTCTGACGAGGTGATTCATGTCTGTTCTCAAGGGTTATCAAGGCAAGCTCTACATCGGAGACTACGGGTCCGATGCCACGACCGAAATCGACACGGCTCGTGATGTCAGCCTGGATATGTCGAATCAGGAGATCGATGTCGCCGTGCGGGCCGACAATGGGAGCGAGGCCACGGACACCGGAGTCCAGCAGTTCTCGATCAGTGTCACGCTCTACAAGGACAGCGACGACGCCAATTACGAGGCCCTGCGCGCCCACGGGGTCAACAAGACCAAGTTCAGCGTCAAGTATCTTGATTATGAAAACGGGCCCGGATTCCTTTGCGATGCCGTTGTGACCGGCATGCAGGAGTCTCAGTCCCTGAACGACCCGCAGAGCGTCGATTTCACGATCAAACGGACTCGCGGCCAAGCGTTGAC
>Ga0214472_10007226_pt1 | contig 11641 bp, 9 predicted proteins | sample RVTome_6_FD_207662 | JGI IMG/M metagenome (GOLD analysis project Ga0214472, IMG submission 207662) | Soil microbial communities from uranium-contaminated site in the Upper Colorado River Basin, Wyoming, United States - RVT140D175 | ecosystem: Environmental > Terrestrial > Soil > Contaminated >...
AATTGTTATCTGGCCCTGGGTCTGGTTCATTCGACCTGGCCGGCCGTGCCCGGCCGCTACAAGGACTATATTTCCACCCCGAAACAGAACGATTACCGCTCGATCCACACGACCGTCGTCGGCCCCAGCCGGCAGCGGGTGGAATTGCAGATCCGCACCCGCGAAATGGACCAGATCGCCGAATACGGTATTGCCGCGCATGCCCTGTACCAGGATGGCGTCATGGCCGAGAAAAATATGGACGACCTGTCGCGGGACAGCCGCTCCTACGCCTGGTTGCGCAAGATGATCGAGTCGCTCGCCGATGGGGATTCGTCCCACGATTTTCTGGAAAACACCAAGCTCGAACTGTTTCACGATCAGGTCTTCTGCTTCACGCCGAAGGGCCGCCTGATTGCGCTGTCGAGCGGCGCGACGCCGATCGACTTCGCCTATGCGGTGCATACGGATATCGGCGACGCCTGCATCGGGTGCAAGATCAACGGCTATCCCATGCCCTTGCGCGCCAAATTGAAAAACGGCGACGAGGTGGAGATCCAAACGGAAAAAGGCCATGTGCCGCCGGCGGCCTGGGAAGCGCTGGCCGTCACGGGCAAGGCGCGCGCGGCAATTCGCCGGGCCGTGCGGGATACCGAACGTCGGCAATACGAGGCGCTTGGCCGGCATCTGTTCGACCATGCCGTGCATGTCATGGACGGGCAATTGAGCGACGATGAAATCGAGTTGGCTCTGTCGCGCCTGGGCAAGAAGTCCCTGGAGGATCTGTACATCACGCTGGGGCGCGGCGAATTGGAGATCAAGGACGTTGTCGCAGCGATCGTGCCGGACCGGGAATTTGTGCCTGAAAAGGACGCCCCGCCCGGCGAGGGATGGTTCGGCTTGCGGACCGTTTCCGGAATGGTCTTCAAGGTTCCCGGACAGTTGAACGGCTCCGACACCCAGTCTCAACCGATCAACGGGTTATCGTGGAACCTGCCGGTTCGCTTCGCCTCGAAAGGCGGCGCTTTGCCGGGCGATCGCATCGTCGGCATCCTGACGCCGGGCGAGGGGATTACCATTTATCCGATTCACTCCTCGCAGCTTGCCGAGTTCGACGATCAGACCGATCGCTGGCTCGATGTCCGGTGGGACGAAGCGGGCCTGAACGGCGCGCGCTTTCCGGCCCAGATCATCGTCACGGTCCTCAACAAGCCCGGCACTCTGGCTCAGATTGCCCAGGTCGTGGGAGACCACCGGGGAAATATCGACAACATCAACGTGACCCGTCGATCCAGCGATTATCATGAGATATTGGTGGATCTGGAAGTGTTCGACGTCAAGCATCTCAACCGGATCATCGATCAGATCCGCCTGAAGGACGTCGTGTCGGAGGTAACGCGGATTATCGCCTGATCCGGCTGTCCAGCCACGCTGCAGGACCCTATTTGCGCGCCGGCCCGCGCGGACCGATGTCCGACGATCATCGTGACATGCATTTGCCTGCGCGGCGAAACAGCGCGGGGAAAATGCCGCATTGCGAGCGTTGGTATTATACCAAAGATATGGAATTGGGCGACGGATATTGGAGTATAAGGAACCCATGGACGTTGCATCGCGCGTCCGTTATCCCCGTACCCCTGCGTGGTGCTGCGAACCAGAGGAAAAAACTTCGCCGTCAAATGCCGCCCAATTCGACGTCATTGGTATATTTCTGCTCGGTGGTTACGAATTGTTTGGCTTGTCACTATATTCTCATATGGGTGCAATTGGGTTATCCTGAAGGCTATCCGATTGGCCTGCCCTGCCGAATGTGGGGCAGGAACTGGCTACGGGTAAAATCGCATATAATATCAAGGGTATGAGCATTCGCCGACTCGAAGAGACGTGAAAATGCTCTGACGGTCTTGTACAAGAGGTTGTTGATTCGTCAGTCATGCTTTTTCGTCAACGATTCAAACCCCAGTTTTGGCAATCCATCAGGCTCTTCCTGTGGCCGCGGCGCAGTTGGGTGCGATCGTTCGAGTATTTGAAAAAGCGCGTGTTGCGGCTGTCGGCGACGCCGCATATCATCGCTCTGGGATTTGCCGCCGGCGCCTTCGCGTCCTGCACGCCTTTCGTCGGATTTCATTTCCTCATCGCCTTTGCCATCGCCTTCATGATCGGCGGCAATATGATCGCCGCGGCGATCGGCACGGCTGTCGGGAATCCGATCTCCTTTCCCTTCATTTGGGCGACCACATTCAATATCGGGTCCCGTGTGCTGTCGGATGCGAAACCGCATTTCGTTCCCGATGAAATTTCCCACGAATTTTTCGCTCAATCCCTGGAAAAGATCCTGCCGATCTTTTCGAGAATGCTGGTCGGTTCGATACCCATTGGCCTGGTTGTCGCCGGCATTTGTTATGCCGTGATCCGGGTGGCCACCCATGCCTATCAGCAGGCGCGGCGCCGGCGCCTGCGCGAGATGAATGCCCATGCGGTGGGCGCCGGCGCCCAGGAAGGGGTTCAGGCGGCGAAATGATCATCGGCATCGGGTCGGATTTGATCGATATCCGCCGCGTCGAAAAGACTCTGGCCCGGTTCGGCGACCGGTTTACTCACCGGGTTTTTACCGATATCGAGCGCGCCCGTTCGGACCGCCGCGCCCAGCGGGCGGCCTCCTACGCCAAACGCTTCGCGGCCAAGGAAGCCTGTTCAAAGGCCCTTGGCAGCGGGATTCGCATGGGCGTCGCCTGGCGCGATCTGGGCGTCGTGAATCTCAAGAGCGGCAAACCGACCATGGAGTTGAAAGGCAAATCCCGGATCCGCTTGCGAGAATTGACGCCGGCGGGCTTCATAGCCTGTATTGACCTGACGATTACGGACGATTATCCCCTTGCGCAGGCCTTCGTTGTGATTTCCGCGATTCCAAAAGAATGGTCGCACCTCATCGACACCGCTTAAAGACTGGCGTTCACCTTGTGTTTTTGCTCTGTGAAGTTTAAGGGCTATATTCTCAGCGGTCCGAATGACGGGCCGATAAACGTCGGGCTTCGCTTGGGTTTTGAGCGTCGCTGCGATCGTCTCCTGGGAGACGGGCCGCGTCCGCGATCGTCACCTGCAGAATTTAAAGCAAATCGGTCGAATGGTCATTCCTTCGGATCGGTAAGATGGGACCAGGCGGCGTCGAGCAATCGAGGCATTGTCGATTTGGCAGTTTGCCCGATTTCCCCAGGACAGGCGCATGAAACCGATCTTGCGCGCCCTGTATCGGTCTCGGTGTGGCGCACGGTGCTGCCATTCCGGCCGAGGCGATTGCAGGCGCCAGCAACGGCGTAATATTGGCGCAGAAGCGCGATTAGAGGTTTTTGGATAGAGATGACTACGAAACATCAAGCCAGCGAGACTCAGGTGAAACAGCGCGAAAAAGGCGGTTTTCGCGAAACCGCCGTGGTCGTCACCCAAGCGCTTATTCTCGCCTTGTTGGTGCGGACATTGCTTTTCCAGCCCTTCAATATTCCCTCCGGCTCGATGATGGATACGCTGTTGGAAGGGGATTATCTGTTCGTTTCCAAATACAGTTACGGCTACAGCCAATACAGCGTGCCGTTCTCGGCAATTCCGTTCTCCGGGCGCTTCTGGGGCGCGGAGCCGAAACGCGGCGATGTCGCTGTGTTCAAACTGCCCCGGGACAATTCGACCGATTACATCAAACGGGTCATCGGTCTGCCGGGTGACAAAATTCAAATGATCGGCGGCATTCTGCATATCAACGGCACGCCGGTGAAGCGCGAGCGCATCGAGGATTTTTTCGACGCGACCGCCGGATCGCGCCAATCGGTGCCGCGCTTCGTGGAGACCTTGCCGAACGGCGTGTCCTACCAGACGCTCGATCTGGTTGACGGCAGCCTGCAGGACGACACCAAGGTGTATGAAGTTCCGGCGGGTCATTTTTTCATGATGGGCGACAACCGGGACAATTCCACCGACAGCCGCTTCTCGGCCGTCGGGCCGGTTCCCTATGAAAATTTCATCGGCAGGGCTGAAATCATTTTCTTTTCGGTGAAAAACGGTTCCAGCGCCTGGATGTTCTGGATGTGGCCATGGAGCGTTCGCTGGGAACGCATTTTAAACGATCTATGATTGCAAACGCGCTCCCACTCACGGCTCTGGAGGAGATTCTCGGCCATCGGTTCAAGGATCAGGAACTCCTGACAAAGGCGATAAGCCATGCCAGCGCGATCACGCGACAACGGCAGACCCTGGAGAGCTATCAGCGGCTGGAGTTTCTCGGAGATCGGGTTCTGGCGCTGGTGATCGCCAAAATGCTCTATGAGGCGTTCCAGGCCGCCGACGAGGGAGAACTGGCCCGCCGCTTGAACCAATTGGTGATGCGCGACACCTGCGCCGCCGTTGCCGAGGACGCCGGGGTCGGCCGGTTCATCATGCTGGGTGAGGGCGAACTGAAGACCGGCGGACGCAAGAAAACCGCCATTCTGGCCGATGTCTGCGAATCCGTTATCGCGGCTCTCTACCTGGATGGCGGATTGGAGGCGGCGGAACGCTTCATCGATCGCAATTGGCGCGAGCGGATGGAAGCCGGATCCGGCAGCAGAAACGACGCCAAGACGACGTTGCAGGAATGGGCGCAGGGCCGCGGCTTTGAAACGCCGCGCTATGAAGTGCGCGAGCAGACCGGCCCCGACCATGCCCCCAGTTTCACCATCGCCGTTCATGTCGAAGGCGAGGATGCAATGGAGGGGGCGGGAAAAACGAAACGCGAGGCCGAGCAGGCAGCCGCGGCCGCGCTCCTGGCGCGCGTCGGGATTTGGGACAAGGGCGATGACTGAAGATCACGAAGCCGAAAGCGCCGAGCCCGGGGATCCTGGCGCAGACGCGGATTCCGGGCACCGCTGCGGGTTCGTCGCGTTGATCGGCGCGCCCAATGCCGGAAAATCGACCCTGGTAAACCAGGCGGTCGGCGTCAAGGTGTCGATCGTCACCCACAAGGTTCAAACGACCCGCTCGATCATCCGCGGCGTGGTCATGCGCGGCCAGAGCCAGATCGTCTTTGTCGACACGCCCGGAATTTTCGCTCCGAAACGGCGACTGGACCGCGCCATGGTCGACCGGGCCTGGTCCGGCGCCCGGGACGCGGACCTGTTCTGTATCCTGTTGGACGCCAAAAAGGGCATCGATCCGGAAAGCGAGGAGATTTTGCGCCGCGCCGCCGGATTGCCCCATGACAAGATCCTGCTTCTGAACAAGATCGACACGGTGGCCCGCGAATCGCTGCTGGCGCTGGCGGCCGAGGCCAATGAAATTGTCGCCTTTTCCGAGACCTTCATGATTTCCGCCTTGAACGGCAGCGGCGTCGATGACCTTCTCGAGCATTTGGCCAAAGCCGTGCAGCCCGGCCCCTGGCTCTATCCGGAGGACCAGATTTCGGACCTTCCCATGCGCAATCTGGCGTCCGAAGTGACGCGCGAAAAACTGTATTTGCGGCTTCATGACGAACTGCCATACCGCTCCACGGTCGAAACCACCCAGTGGAAGGATCTGAAAGACGGCTCGGCGCGCATCGAACAGACGATCTTCGTGGAACGCGACAGCCAGAAAAAGATCGTCATCGGCAAGAACGGCCAGGCCATCAAGGCCGTTTCTTCGACTGCGCGGGCCGAGATCGCCGAGATGATCGACCGGCCGGTGCATTTGTTCCTTTTTGTAAAAGTGCGCGATGCCTGGGCGGACGACCCGGAACGCTACCGGGAAATGGGACTGGATTTTCCGAGCAACTGACGATGCAATGGACGGATGAGGGCCTGGTGCTTGGGACGCGCCCGCATGGCGAAAGCAGCGTCGTGCTCGAAGTGCTCACCCGGGATCATGGCCGCCATCTGGGATTGGTGCGCGGCGGCCGGTCGCGCCGCATGCAGCCGATCCTGCAAATCGGCAATTCGGTACAGCTGAATTGGCGCGCCCGGCTGGACGAGCATTTGGGCATGTTTTCCGTAGAGCCCCTGCGGATGCGCGCCGCCGCTCTCATGGAATCGGCGCTTGCCGTTCATGGCGTGCAATTGTTCGCAGCCCTTGTCCGGCTCTTGCCGGAACGCGATCCCCATCAACGCTTCTTCATCGCCGGCGAGGTGATTCTGCAATCCTTTGCGGATCCGGCTTTGTGCGGCGAACTGATGGTGCGGCTCGAATTGGAAACCCTCAACGATCTCGGTTTCGGTCTCGATCTGACCCGCTGTGCCGCGACCGGCGGCACCGCGGATCTGGTCTATGTGTCGCCGAAATCCGGGCGCGCCGTGTCGGAGATCGCTGGCCGGCCCTATCACGGCAAACTCCTGGCCCTGCCGGCGTTCCTGGCCGAGCGCGTACGGGCCGGCGGGCCAAACCCGGAGGCTCTGCGCCTGGCCTATGACCTGACGGGCTTTTTCCTGCTGAAAAACGTCTACGAGCCGCGAGGCATCAAAATGCCGGACGTCCGCGCCGGATTTCTCCTGGCTCTGCGCCGTTGCCTGGAAGAAAAGCGCGCGACCGATCAAGCGGATCCGTCGGCCGACAGCGCCATTGAGTAGACGAAAAACACAATTAAAATAACTGTTTGCAGAAATGACCGGAATCAATATGCCCGTGGCGGGCGATTGGCGTCGGCGTCGCAAAAAGCGCCTTCAATCAAACCGGTAGACGGCCGGATTGAATCAAACCGGGAAGATGCCCGTGGACGCCCATGCGGCGGACCGGCAGGCGATGCCGCAATTCCCTCCTTCGCCCTGACGCAGGCCTGGCCGCGGGCCTGAATTTTCCCCGGAATTCACGGGATCGGGGGCCGCGCGCACTTGAATGAATCCCGTGCCTGCTGTAGCCAGAACATATGGGAAACGACTTGATTCCGTCCGACAATATCACGCCGATCAATCTGCGGGAGGCGCTCGAAGAGCGCTATCTCGCCTATGCGTTGTCGACGATCATGAACCGGGCGCTGCCGGATGTGCGCGACGGTTTGAAGCCGGTGCACCGGCGGCTGCTATACGCCATGCGGCAATTGAAGCTGGATCCGGGATCCGGCTTCAAGAAATGCGCCCGGGTCGTGGGCGATGTGATCGGCAAATATCATCCCCATGGCGACCAGTCGGTCTACGACGCGCTCGTGCGCCTCGCCCAGGATTTCGCCGTCCGCTATCCGCTTGTCGACGGCCAGGGCAATTTCGGCAATGTCGATGGCGATAACGCGGCGGCGATGCGCTACACCGAAGCCCGCCTCACCGATGTCGCCGGCCGGCTTCTGGCCGGCCTCGACGAGGATGCGGTCGATTTCCGCGAAACCTATGACGGCGAAGAGCGGGAGCCGATCGTTCTGCCCGGCGCCTTTCCCAATCTCCTGGCCAATGGCTCGTCCGGCATCGCCGTGGGCATGGCGACCTCGATTCCGCCGCACAACGTCGCCGAATTGTGCAGCGCCGCCCTGCATTTGATCAAGTTTCCCAATGCATCGATTGAAAAACTTGTCGAATTGGTTCCAGGACCGGATTTCCCGACCGGCGGCGTGCTTGTCGAGGAACGCGGCTCGATCCTGGAATCCTATCGCACCGGGCGCGGCGGATTTCGATTGCGGGCCCGTTGGCAGACCGAGGACCAGGGACGCGGCGTCTGGGTCATCGTCATCACGGAAATTCCCTATCAGGTCCAAAAAAGCAAACTCATCGAAAAGATCGCGGAGCTCATCCAGTCCAAGCGCGTTCCGCTGCTCGCCGATGTCCGCGACGAATCCGCCGAAGACGTGCGCGTCGTCCTGGAACCCCGGTCGCGGACGGTCGATCCGATCCTGTTGATGGAATCCCTGTTCAAGCTGTCCGATCTGGAAACGCGGATTCCCCTGAACATGAACGTGCTTTCGCGCGGCAAGATCCCCAACGTGCTCGACCTGAAAACTGTTCTTTGGGAATGGCTGGAGCACCGCAGGGTTGTGCTCGTCCGGCGCACCAATTTCCGGCTTGAAAAAATCGCCCGCCGGCTCGAAGTGCTCGAAGGCTATCTGGTCGCCTATCTGAATCTCGACGAGGTGATCCGCATCATCCGGTTCGAGGACGAGCCGAAAAAACAATTGATGCGCACGTTCAATCTGACGGACGTGCAGACGGAAGCGATTTTGAACATGCGCTTGCGCGCCCTGCGCAAGCTGGAAGAAATGGAAATCAACCGCGAGCACCAGGAATTGTCCGCTGAACGGGCGGAACTGGAGACCTTGCTCGGGTCGGACGAAAAGCAATGGGCGACGCTGTCGTCCGAGATTTCACAGATCAGAAAAGCCTATGGCCCGAAGACGGATCTCGGCGCCCGGCGCACCAGCTTCGCCGACGCGCCCGATCACGACCTTGAGGACATCCAGCAGGCGATGATCGAACGCGAGCCGATCACCGTGATCGTGTCGGAAAAGGGCTGGATTCGCGCGCTGAAGGGCCATGTGCAGGATCTCGCACTCCTGACCTTCAAGCAAGGGGATCAGCTCAAACTGCAATTCCATGCGGAAACCACGGACAAGATTCTGGTGTTCACCACGGGCGGACGGTTCTTCACCCTCGGCGCGGACCGGCTGCCCGGCGGCCGCGGTCATGGCGAACCCATCCGGTTGATGGCCGATATCGATCAGGACCAGGACGTGGTTTCCGTCTTCGTCCACAATCCGGCGCGCCGGCTTCTCGTCATCTCGCGCCAGGGCCGCGGCTTCGTCGTGCCGGAGCGCGAGATCCTGGCGAATACCCGCAAGGGCAAGCAGGTTCTGAATCTGGCCGAAGGCGACGAGGCCGCTCTGTGCATCGAAGCCGATGGCGGCATGGTCGCGACCATCGGCGAGAACCGCAAGATGCTGGTCTTCACCATGGAGCAGATCCCGGAAATGACCCGCGGCCGCGGCGTCCGGTTGCAGCGCTACAAGGATGGCGGCATCGCCGATGCGAAAGTCTTCAACAGCGAGACCGGGCTGACCTGGATCGATTCCTCCGGCCGGTCTTTCACGCGCTCCACCATGGAATTGCGCGACTGGATATCCGACCGTGCCACCGCCGGCCGCCTGCCGCCGAACGGCTTTCCCCGGTCCAACCGTTTTGGCGGCAGCAAGCTTTAGCAGGCGGGGCCGGCGCCGCGCCGGGCGGGATCCTGTCCTGTCCGAAGCCGCCGCGCACGCGCAAACCCCGTCCGCTTGAAACAGGTCCGATCGTTCGGTTGGAATTATACGATGGTTTCCCAGCCCCGCGGCCCCAGATGTTCCTGGGGCTTGAACCGGGTCTTGTAGTCCATCTTCGGCGAGCCATCGACCCAATAGCCGAGATAGACATAGGGCAGGCCGAGCTTTTGCGCCCGCTGGATGTGATCGAGGATCATGAAGGTTCCCAGGCCGCGTTCGCGCAGGGTCGGGTCGAAAAAGCTGTAGACCATGGAAATGCCGTCGGCCAGCAGATCGGTCAGCGCGGTCGCGACCAGCGGCCCGCTGCTGGATCCGGTCAACCCGCTGTCGATATCGCGCGGCCGATATTCGACGACCATGGAATCCACATGGGTGTCTTCCACCATCATGGCGTAGTCGAGCACGGTCATATCGGCCATGCCGCCATTGGCGTGGCGCGCGTCCAGATAGCGGCGGAACAGGGAATATTGTTCGGACGAAGGTTCGGACTCGCGCACCGTGCCGATCAGGTCCGCATTGGCCTTGCGGTTGCGCCGAAACGCTTTCGACCAGTTGAACTGGTCCACCAGCACGCGCACGGACACGCAGGCCCGGCAGCCCTCGCAGGCCGGACGGTAGGCGATGTTCTGGCTGCGGCGAAATCCGCCCTGAGTCAGAACGTCGTTCAAGGTGTTGGCGCTGTCCCCGATCAGATGGGTAAAGACCTTCCGCTCCAGGTGCCCGGCCAGATAGGGGCAGGGCGCCGGCGTGGTCAGGAAAAACTGGGGATTGTCGAAAACGTGCCGTGTCATGCAAAAATCCAACCGGACCAATACCATTGCTCGCGGCTCAAGCGGTTCACCGCAGGGCGTGGCGAAATTCTGCCGGGGAATTTATACCCCTTCACACGTCCATGTGCGAGCGGAAATGCTCCGCGGTCGGGGAGGGGGCAAAAACAAGAGCCTTGAATGGTTATTGCGGCCCACCGCTTCGCCCGTCAAAGGCTGCGGGCTCAAGCGCGTTGGAATTGATCACGACGGTTCCCAGAACGATATCGTGCAACAGACGCTTGCGTTCGTTGAACAGCGAGACGCAGACGATGAGGGGCGTCAGCACCACGTTGAACGTATAGAAAAGCAGGCCATGCATCACCGCAAGCAGGATGTAGGGCCGGGCACCATACCACAGCCGCATTTCCAGGCCCATGATGCGCATGCCGGGGGTGGCGCCGTTCGGGCCGCCCAGCGTGAAGGCGACATAAAGGATGGCCGTGGTCGGAACGAGAATTCCGTAGAGCAGCCAGCCCAGGCCGAATGTCAGAACTCCGAAAACCGCGATCAACGCCCCTGCGGCGACGACCAGAAGACTGATGAAAATCAGATCCAGCAGATAGGCCAGAACCCGGCGGCGCAAAACATCCGCGAAGAGTTGCGGTTGCTGTTCCGGATCGTAGGCGAACTCCCTGACCTCCGGTTCGTAGTCTCTGCTTTGTGCTGCCATGGTCTTTCGCTTTGCGGTTGGATCGTCCCGCTTCATGTGGGAATGAATGGACGAATTGCAAATCGAGGACATGTTCAACCGGTTCGCTTCGTTTGTGCGCATCCGCCGCGTGCGGCGCAGGGGCCTTCAGGCCTCGAACCATCCGGCCTATCGGGCGAGTTTTTCGGCGACCATCGGCGCGAAATAGGTCAGTATTCCGTCGGCGCCGGCGCGCTTGAAAGCGTGCAGGCTTTCGAATACGGCGCGGTCGTGGTCGAGCCAGCCATTGGCCGAAGCCGCTGAGATCATGGCGTATTCGCCGGAGACCTGGTAGGCGAAGGTCGGAACCCGGCACTCGTCCTTCAGCCGACGCACGATGTCGAGATAGGGCATGCCGGGCTTGACCATGATCATGTCGGCGCCTTCGGCGATGTCGAGATGGGCTTCGTGGACGGCTTCGTCCGAATTGCCGGGATCCATCTGATAGGTGCGCTTGTCGCCGATCAGCGTCGCATTGGTTCCCACCGCATCCCGAAACGGGCCGTAGAACGCCGAGGCGTATTTCGCCGTATAGGCCATGATCTGGCATTCGCTGTGGCCGTTTCGGTCGAGGCCGTGGCGGATCGCGCCGACCCGGCCGTCCATCATGTCCGATGGGCCGATAATGTCGGCGCCGGCATCGGCCTGGATGAGCGCCTGTTCGACCAATTGCAGCACCGTTTCGTCATTGACGATCGTTTCGCCCCGCAACAGCCCGTCATGGCCGTGGCTGGTATAGGGGTCGAGCGCCACATCGATCATGATGCCGATCTCGACGCCCGCCGCCTTGATGGCGCGCGTCGCGGCGCAGACCAGATTGTTCGGATTGAGCGCTTCGCTGCCGCGCGCGTCGCGCCTTGAGGGTTCGGTATAGGGAAACAGGGCAAGCACCGGAATGCCGAGATCGGCGGCCCGTTTCGCCTCGTCCACGGCGCGGTCGACGGACATGCGCGAAACGCCCGGCATGGACGGCACGTCCTGGCGTATGCCGATCCC
>Ga0214472_10007227_pt1 | contig 11640 bp, 12 predicted proteins | sample RVTome_6_FD_207662 | JGI IMG/M metagenome (GOLD analysis project Ga0214472, IMG submission 207662) | Soil microbial communities from uranium-contaminated site in the Upper Colorado River Basin, Wyoming, United States - RVT140D175 | ecosystem: Environmental > Terrestrial > Soil > Contaminated >...
GGGCACGCAGGACATCCTCCTGTTCGACTCGTCGGGCCCGGTCGAGAACTCCTGCAAGCTCGTCATGCCGAGCGCGACGGCGATCGCCGAGGGGCGCATCCGCCGCGCGACCGAGGCCGGGCGTCCCGTCCTGCTCACCGGCGTCATCGCCGGCGGCGGGCCTTGCCACTGGGCGCTGGAGGACCACCTGCGCGCCGGCCACGACGCCTACGCGACGCCCGAGGCCGCGCGGACCTTCGACGACGACCTCGAGCGCGTGCGCGAGATGGGCGTCCGCATCGTCGGAGAAGACGAGGCGGCATCGCTCGCGGACGTCGATCGCGTCGAGCTGCGCGACCTCGACCTCGAGGCGATCCGCGCGGCGCTGGCGGCGTTCGACGTCCCGGGCGCGTTCGACGGCCTGGCGCTCGGCTGCCTCGACCACGGCGACTCGCCGCCCGACTACTCGGACCGCCTCTTCCGCTTCGACCACCTGCGCCGTGTCGTCGAGCGCGAGAACGACCTCGCGGCGTTCGCCTACCTGCCCGACGAGCTGCCCGCGTACCTGACACGCGCCCGCACGATGGTCGCGTCGGCGGACGGCGCCGCGCCGGCCGTGTTCCTCGATACCGGGCCGGCGGCGGCGCTGGGCGCGCTCCAGGACCCGCGCGTCGCGGCGGCGGAGGAGCAGCTCGTCCTCAACCTCGGCAACATGCACGCGCTGGCGTTCCACCTGCGCGGCACGCGCATCACGAGCCTCTACGAGCACCACACGGGCGAGATGTCGACGGAGCAGATCGAGGACTTCACGGAGCGGCTCGTCGCCGGCTCGCTCGCGCACGAGGAGGTCTTCGACAGCAAGGGCCACGGCGTCTATTATGCGCCGGACGCCGCAAGCGGCGCGGGCGGCGACGGCGCGACGAACGGCACTCCGCTGCTCGCCGTGACGGGCCCGCAGCGGGGCCGGCTGCGCGGCAGCCGCCTCGACCCCTACTTCGCGACGCCTCACGGCGACATGATGATCGGCGGCTGCTTCGGCCTCGTGCGGGCGTTCGGCGCGAAGTACCCGGCGCATCGCGAGGAGATCGCGCGGGCGCTGGCGGTGGACGGGGCCTAGTCGAGCCCGCGATCGCCGATCCAGCGCTCCGTGCCCGCGACCTCATCGATCAGATCTTCCAACCCCGATAGCACATTCGGCTCAAAGTTCGGACACCGGGCGATCGAGCGGCGCATGTCGCCGAGGGCGATCGTCGTCGCGTAACCGGGAGCGTCCGTGGCGCCACACACCTCCGGGGCGCTGACCGTCGGGACATCCAGCGAGAAGTAGTCGATGTCCTCGATCGCTTCGACCAGGCGCCGCACGTCGTCTGCTGAGACCGTCGCCGTTCGTTCGCCGACGGCCTCGACGAACCTACGGCCTTCATCGAGCACCGTCCCGTCGCCGCGAATCGTCACGACGTACGAGGGACAGGTGCCGAAGCACTCAGTGCGCTCTAACGTTGCAGAGAAACCCGCGAGACCAGGCGCGAGCGTCGCGGTTGCGTCGGGCATTTCGGTCCGCGTGTTGGTGGCGTCCTCGGAGGAGTCGCTGCCGCAGGCAAGCGCCGCGAGCGAGATAGCAGCGAGGAACAGACCGAGCGCGCGTACCATCGCGACCTCCCGTGGGCCTAATGCTAGGACGACGCAGGGGCGAGAAGGGTTCCCGAACGGCTAGCCCGGCAGGCCGCGCATGAGGCGGCGCGCGAAAGGCGGCATCAGCGCGTGGATGATCCCCGGCGGCTCCGAGATCTCGTTCACCTCGATCCCCTGCGGGACGTAGCGCCACGTCCGGTAGCCGTAGACCGGGATGCCGAGCTTCTTGCAGATCGACTTCGCGCGGCCGCCGTAGCCGACGGGCACGTACAGGTAGAACGCCGAGTCGGGCAGCTTCGCGTAAGGCTCCCAGAGCTCGCGCGCACGCTCCTCGGTGACGTGCTCGGCGATCTCGACCTGGGCGAGCATCTGCAGCACGTTGCCCGGCGTATCGACGACGACGATGTGCGGCGTGTGCTCGTTGCCCTCGAGGTCGGTGATCGGCAGCGTCACCTCGGGCACGTTGACGAAGGTGCGGTAGCCGGGGAAGGCCGGCGTCGGGAACTCGAAGCGCGCCTGGGCAACGTCGGCGACGACGCGCTCCTGCAGCTCTTGCTGGCTCTTCGGGGCGGGCTGGAGCATCTTGTCGATGTCGGTCCAGCGGCTCTCGATGGTCACGGCAGCACCTCCGGGCCTAGTGAATCCGTGCACAATGATAGGGAACGCGGGCGGCTGCGTCCAGTTTGATACAATTGCCCTCGCATTCGAGTCTGAACGAGGAGCCAGCATGGAGTTCGAACAGATCCGCTACGAGACGGCGGACGGCGTCGCGACGATCACACTCAACCGGCCGGAGCGGATGAACGCCTTCACGCCCCGGATGATCGCGGAGTGGGCGCAGGCGCTCGAGGCGGCGCGCACGGACGCCGATGTCCGCGCCGTCATCGTCACGGGCGAAGGCCGGGGCTTCTGCGCCGGCGCCGACTTGCGCGGCGGCTCCGACCTGAGCGAGGGCGTCCGCAGCGACGGCTCGGTCTCGGCGGCGGACCGGCGCAACTGGCTGCGCGACGGCGTCCACAACGTGCCGCGCCAGGTCGCGATCCTCGACAAGCCCTACATCGCGGCGGTGAACGGCGCCGCCGTCGGCGCGGGCATGGACATGTGCAGCATGACCGACATCCGGATCGCGTCGGAGGAGGCGCGCTTCGCGATGTCGTACGTGAAGGTCGGCCTCGTCCCGGGCGACGGCGGCTGCTACTACCTGCCGAAGATCGTCGGGCTGCAGAAGGCGCTCGAGCTGATCTGGACGGGCGACATGTTCGACGCGCAGGAAGCGCTGCGCATCGGCTACGTCGCGCGCGTCGTGCCTGCCGCCGAGCTGCTGCCGGCGGCCCGCGAGTTGGCCGGGCGGATCGCGCAGGGGCCCGCGGTGGCGGTGCAGCTCGCGAAGCGGCTGGTCTACCGCGGCTTCGACAGCACGGCCGGCGAGGCGCTCGAGGCGGCCGGTCACGCGATGGCGATCGTGCAGGCGACCGAGGACGCGCGCGAGGGCCCGCGGGCGTTCGCGGAGAAGCGCGCGCCGCAGTTCAAGGGGCGGTAGCGTGGCCTACGACGAAGCACTCGCCGAGCGCGTCCGCGGGAAGCTGTCGCAGCGCAAGGGCATTGTCGAGAAGAAGATGTTCGGCGGGCTCGCCTTCATGGTGCAGGGCAACATGGCCTGCGGCGTCGTCGAGGACGACCTGATGGTGCGCGTCGGGCCGGACCAGTACGACGACCTCCTCGCCGAGGCGCACGCGCGGCCGATGGACTTCACGGGCAAGCCGATGAAGGGCATGATCTACGTGGGACCGAAAGGGCACCGCGACGACAGGTCGCTGGCGCTCTGGGTGCAGCGCGGCTTCGACTTCGCATCGAGCCTGCCGGCCAAGTAGCGCCGCCGGCCCGCGGACCGGCGTCTACAATGGGTCGTGATGCCGGCGATCCGCGGCCTCTACGTCTTGATCGACCCCGACGCCTGCGGCGAGCGGGACCCGCTCGACGTCGCGCGCCTCGCGCTCGCGGGCGGCGCGACGATGCTCCAGTGGCGCGACAAGCGGCGCGAGAAGGGTGACCAGCTCCCGGACGCGCTCGCCCTGCGCGACCTTTGCCGCGAGCACGGCGCCCTCCTCATCGTCAACGACCACGTCGACCTCGCGCTCGCGGCCGGGGCGGACGGCGTCCACCTCGGCCAGCACGACCTGCCGGTCGCGGCCGCGCGCGCGATCGCGCCCGCAGGCTTCCTGATCGGCGTCTCGACGAACAACGTCGAGGAGGCGCGGGAGGCCGAGGCCGCCGGCGCGGGCTACGTCGCCGTCGGCGCCATCTTCCCGACGTCCTCGAAGGAGCCCGGGCGCACGCGGGCGGCCAGCCCCGAGCGGCTGCGCGAGGTGCGCGCCGCCGTCGCGCTGCCGCTCGTCGCGATCGGCGGCATCGACGCCGCGAACGTCGACCAGGTGATCGAGGCGGGCGCCGACGCCGTCGCCGTCATCCGCGCCGTCTGCGCCGCCGAGGACCCGCAGGCCGCGGCGCGCGCGATCGCTTCGCGGTTCGCGACGTAACCTTACGCGAACCGTCCCGGATCGAACGGGGCGATCGCCTCGGCGGGGCTGCCGTCGACGATCGCGCCGGCGATCAGTTCGGCGGTGACCGGCGCGAGCAGGATGCCGTTGCGGAAGTGGCCGGTAGCGACGGTGACGTCAGGCCAGCCCGGTAGCGGCCCGAGCATCGGCAGGCCGTCGGGCGAGCCGGGGCGCAGCCCCGACCAGGAGAAGTGCTCGCGCGCCTGCCGGAGCTGCGGCACGAGCGCGAAGGCGGCGCGGCGCACCTGCGCCAGGCCGCGCTGCGTCGTGCCGAATCGGAAGCCGACCTCCTCGACCGTCGCGCCGGCGAAGACGAGGCCGTTCGCGCGCGGCAGCACGTAGCCATCCCTGCCCCAGACGACCGACCGGACCGGCGTCGACATGCCGCCGAGCGCCAGCATCTGGCCGCGCACCGGCCGCGTCGGCACCTCGACGCCGAGCTTCGCCGCCAGCGGGCGCGTCCACGGCCCGGCCGCGAGCACGAGGCGCTCGCACGGGAACTCGCCCTGCGGCGTGCGCACGGCGACGACGCGGCCCGCGCGCCGCCGGAACCCCTCGACCGGGCAGCCCTCGACGAAGCGGGCGCCGCGCTTCGCCGCCGCGCGCGAGAGCGCGAGCGTGAAGAGCTGGTTGCTCACCTGGCCTTCGTCCGGGCAGAGCACGCCGCCCGCGATCCGCTCGCTCAGCCGCGGCTCCAGCTCGCGCACGTCGGCGGCGGTGAGCTCGATGAGCTCGAGGCCGGCGTCGCGGCTGGCGCGCGCCGCCGACGTCAGCTCGGCGAGCTCCTCGCCGTCGAACGCGACGCGCAGGACACCGTTGAGCGCGAACTCGACGTCGACATCGGGCGCGTCCTCGCGCAGCCGCTCGACCCAGGCGGGGTAACGGCGCAGGCCGGCGATGCCGAGGTGAACGAGCGCGTCCGGCCGGCGGAACTCGGCCAGCGGCGCCAGGATGCCGGCGGCGGCGTTCGTCGCCGCCATCCCGAGGCGGCGGCTGTCGAGCACGGCACAGGAGACGCCCCGCCGCGACAGCTCGTAGGCGATCGCGCAGCCGATGATGCCGGCGCCCGCGATGACGACCTCGGAGTTCGAGGTTCGAGCTTCGAGGCTCGATGGTCGGGCTTCGAGCTTCGAGCTTCGAACTTCGAGACCGCTTCCGCCGCCGACCATGCGCACGATCTCGACGGCATCGCCGTCGCGGAGGAGCGTCTCCGGGTAGAGGCGCCTGGGCACGACCTCGCCGTTGACGGCGACGGCGACGCGGCGCTCCTGGACGTTGAGCTGCGCGAGGAGCGCCGGCAGCGCCGTCTCCGCCTCGAGCGTGCGTGGCTTGCCGTTGACGGTGAGCGCGATCATGTCTCGAGCTTCGAGACGGCGCGGTCGAGCGCGTGGCGGAGGCCGGCGGCGGCGCGCCCGGGGTCGTCGGCGTCGAGGATCGCGCCGATGACGGCGACGCCCCGCGCGCCCGCCTCGATCACCTCGGCGATACGCTCCGGCGTGATGCCGCCGACGGCGACGACCGGTAGGTCGGTCGCGGCCGCGACGTCGCGCACGAGCGACACGCCGGCCGGACGGGCGCCGGGCTTGGAGATCGTCTCGTAGACGGCGCCGACGTGGAGGTAATCGACGCCCGCGCTCGCGCGCGCCGCGTCGACGCTGTGGACGGAGCGCCCGAGAAGCGGCGATTTGCCGAGCAGCCTGCGCGCGACGGCCGGCGGCAGGCCGCGCTCGGGGAGGTGCGCGCCGGCGTCGCAGGCGAGCGCGACATCGAGGCGGTCGTTCACGAGCACGGAGGCCCGGTCGCCGACGGCGGCGCGCACGGCCTCGACGAGGGCGAGGAGCTCGGCGGCGGGCAGGTCACGCTCGCGCACCTGGACGGCCGTGACGCCGGCGGCGACGGCCTGCGCGGCGATCTCCGGGAACGAGCGGCCACGCAGGCGCGCGCGGTCGCTGATCAGGACGAGCGCGGGCGAGGGCCAGCGGGGCACGGCGTCAGGAGACGGGGATGCGCCGCCCCGGCTCGGGCGTGCCCTCGGTCGGGCTGCTGGCGGTCGCGTGCGAGCGACGCTCGATGCGGCCGGCCTCGAACGCGGCGCGGCCGGCCTCGACGCCCTGACGGAACGCCGCGGCCATGCGCGGCGGGTCCTGCGCGCGGGCGATCGCCGTGTTCACGAGCACGGCGTCGGCGCCGGTCTCCATCGCCAGCGCCGCGTCCGAGGGCGCGCCGAGGCCGGCGTCGACGACGACGGGCACGTTCGCGTTCTCGATGATGATCTTGATCTCGTCGAGCGTGAGCAGCCCCTGGCCGGAGCCGATCGCGGAGCCGAGCGGCATCACCGTCGCGCAGCCGAGCTCCTCGAGGCGACCGGCGAGGACCGGGTCGGCGTGGATGTAGGGCAGGACGGTGAAGCCCTCGTCGATCAGCTGACGCGCGGCCTCGAGCGTGTCGACCGGGTCGGGCAGCAGGTACTTGGGGTCGGGGACGACCTCGAGCTTCACCCAGCTCGAGCCGGTGAGCTCGCGGCCGAGGCGGGCGGTCAGCATCGCCTCCTCGACGGTCTTGCAGCCGGCCGTGTTCGGCAGCACCGTGTAGCGCGACCAGTCGATGTAATCGAGCTCGGTCGGCGTGTCGGGGTTGTCGAGGTCAAGGCGGCGGATCGCGACGGTGACGATCTCCGCGCCCGAGGCGTCGAGCGCCGCCTTGCACGTCTCGGGGCTGTCGTACTTGCCGGTGCCGACGATCAGCCGCGACCGGAAGCGCTTACCGGCGATGGTCAGCTCGTCACTCATGATGCACCCCGCTCTCTGAGTCGTGCGCCGCGTCCGTCCAGCTCGCGAGCCTCGGCGCGACGACGGCGAGCGCGAACGTCACGACCGCTACGGCGCCCGCGATCGAGGCGACGAGCGCGTCCGCCGCGAGCGCCCCGACGACGGCGAGCGCGCCGAAGCCCAGCGCCATGATCAGGTAGACGCCGCGGGCGCGGCCGGGCGCTCGCCAGCTCTCGGTCCACCAGCGCCAGAGCTCTCGCATACCTCTCTACTTCCCTCCGCCGGCGGGCACCGCCACCGGCCGGCTCCTCGCCTCGCCGAGCGCCAGCCAGGCGCGGGCGCCCAGCCAGTACGTGGCGAAGCTGAAGACGAACGCCGGGACCGTGCCGCCGATGTGCGTCATCCAGGCGGGAGCCCACGACACGAAGTCGGCGTGCTCCAGCAGCCACGGCGGCTGGGCGGCGTGGGCGTAGATCAGGAAGCCGACCGCCCAGACGACGGCGCCGACGGGGTTGATCCCGCTGCCGTACCAGTACGCGCCGGACGTCCGGTACAGCTCATCGATATTGTAGCGCGCCCCTCGCACGGCGAAGTAATCGGCGACGAAGATGCCGAACACCGGCACGAAGACGCCGCCGATCAGGAAGAGGAACGTCTCGTACTCGACGAGGTCGAGGCTGACGGCGACGACCGTCGCGATCACGCCGACGGCCACCGCCAGCAGCGCGTGCGCGACGCGCGGCGCCAGGTTCTGGAGCGAGACGGCGGTCGAGTAGATGTTCGCGAACGCCTCGTCGGTCTCGCCCGCCATCAGCACGATCAGCGCCACCCAGCCCGCCGTCAGGGGCAGCATCATCTTCACCAGCGCATCGACGAAGCCTCCGGGGTCGGTCTGGAGCGCCTGGACGTAGAACATCCCGAGCGTGAAGAACCAGATGTTCGCGATCGCGTAGCCGGCGTAGGTGCCCGCCGCGGCGGGCAGCGCCCGACGGGCGAAGCGGCTGTAATCGCCGACGAGCGGCAGCCAGGAGATCGGCAGCGCGATGACGAGGTCGACGCCCTGCCAGAAGTTCGGGAAGCCGCCCGCGCCCTCGGCGTTCCAGATCGCGGTCATATCGTAGGCGTGGAAGAGGTAGAACGTCAGCCAGGCGGCCGCGCCGGCGACGACCCAGACGCCGAACTTCTGCATCCACTGCCGCACGACGACGACCGGACCGCCGACGGCCATCACCATGCCCAGCACGGCGAAGAACACGAGCCAGAGGTAGTAGCCGGAGAAGCCCAGGTAGTGGTCGCTCAGCGCGCGCGCGGCCTGCGCCATGATGATGATCTCGAGCGCGGCCCAGCCGATGAGCTGGACGACGTTCAGCCCCGTCGCGCCGAACGAGCCGCGGATGCCGAGCGGTGCGCGCAGGCCGACCATCGTCGGCACGCCCGTGCGCGTGCCGATCACACCGACGAGCGCGAGCAAGATGGTGCCGAGCAGCGTGCCGATGACGATCACGGCCAGCGCCGACTTCGTGCTCAGGCCGGGCACGAGGAGGGCGCCCGCGACCATGACCAGGAGGCTGACCGCCAGGTCGCCCCAGAGCACGCCGAGGTCGAAGGGGCGGAGGTGCCGCCGGCCGGCCGGGACGGGCTGGATCCCCCAGTCGTCGGGCAGCCGGACGCCGAGGGTCGGTTCCGCGGTCATACGCTCGCTCCCACGGCCGGCGCCCCGGCGTTCGCGCGACGCCACCAGCGGCGCAGCGCGACCGCCGACCAGACGGCCTCGATCGCCGCGAAGGGCCAGGCCTCGATCAGGACGCCGTAGACGGCCGCCGTCGCGCTCGCCGCGGCGAAGGCGAGGACGAACCAGTGCGAGCGCTCCTCGAACGCGTAGGCGAGGAGCATCGCGCCGACGGCGACCGAACCGAAGATGAGCAGCGCCATCTAGACCTCCTCCTCGTCGCGAACCAAGGGTTGCCAGAAGCGGTAGAAGTGGTGCACCGGGCCGTGGCCGGCGCCGACCGGGTAGGCGGCCTGGAGCGCCTTCGTCACGTAGGCCTTCGCCATCGCGACGGCACCGCGCACCGGCTCGCCCTTCGCCAGCGCGGCCGCGATCGCCGACGCGAACGAACAGCCCGTGCCGTGCGTACTCGTCGTCAGGACCCGCACCGCCGTGAACTCGCGGTAGCTCGTGCCATCGTACAGGAGGTCGACGGCGGCACCCTCGCGGTCGCCGCCGGTAATGACGACGGCGCCGGCGCCCAGCGCGGCGAGCTCGCGAGCGCCCTCGCGGACGTCGTCCCACGACGGCAGCGAGCGGCCGAGGAGCGCCTCGGCCTCCGCTTGGTTGGGAGTGAGCACGTCCGCGAGCGGCAGCAGGCGGTCGCGCATGGCGGCGACAGCGTCCTCGGCGAGGAGGCGGTCGCCGCTCTCGGCGACCATCACGGGGTCGACGACGAGCGGCCGCAGGCCGTGCTCCTCGACCTTGGCGGCGACGAGCGCGACGATCTCGGCGTTCGCCAGCATGCCGGTCTTGGTGGCGGCGACGGCGAGGTCGCTCGCGACGGCGTCGATCTGGGCGCCGACGATCGCCGGCGGCAGCTCGAACACGTCGCTGACGCCCAGCGTGTTCTGGGCGGTGATCGCCGTGATCGCCGAGGCGCCGTAGACGCCGAGCGCGGAGAAGGTCTTGAGGTCGGCCTGGATGCCCGCGCCGCCGCCGGAATCGGAGCCGGCGATGGTGAGGGCGATAGGCGCGCGACGGATCATGGGTCGCTCCCAAACCCCGGGTCGCACCGGCCTGGAACAAGAAGGCCGCCGGGGGTGCCGGCGGCGTCAGGATTCACGTTCCCTGCGCTGGCATTACCCAGGTCAGGTTCGGCGGTCGCTCCGAAGTCGGTCGGAGCCTCTCAGCCGGGCCATACCCCAGCTCCCGCGTTCTTCGGTTGTACCGCCACCCTAACGGGCGGCGGCGACGCTGTCAAGCGCGCTAGCCGCCCGCCACGAACGCGGCGCCGCCGACGACCTCGTACACGCGCGTGCCGCCCGAGGAGAAGACGAGCCTGAGCGCGCCGTCCAGGCCGCCCTCCTCGATCTTCGCGATGCCCTCCTCCGGATAGTAGAGCCGCTCCAGCTCGCCGACGACGGCGTAGCGGACGTTGTACTTCGCCAGGATCTGCGCGGCCTCGTCGACGCTGCTCGTCGTGTAGAACATGTTGACGTCGTTGAAGCGTTGCTCGATCAGGTAGGCAAAGTCGCCGCGCTGCTGTGTCTGGTGCCAGTCCCAGCCGATGACGGCGGGCAAGCCGGTGTTGATCGCGAAGCGGTTGCCCCAGCGGTAGAGCGGCGTCACGCCCTCGATGATCGTCGGCGAGCCGTCGATGTTCTCGCGCAGCCACTGGAAGGCGTCGTAGTCGTCCGCGAGCTCGATCGCGCCGCCCTGGTCCGGGTAGACGGCCGCGACGGTGTAGGCGAGGCCGTCGTCGGTGCGCGGCCGCGAGCCCGGGTCCGTGAAGCGGTCCTGGACGCGCTGCGGCGTCGCCACGACCGGGTAGACGAGGGCGGTCAGCACCAGGCCGGCCGCGACCACGGCGAAGCTGTAGCCGAGCGCCGGCGCGAGCTGCAGACTGCGCCTGGGCACGGGGATCGCCACCCGCGGCCGGACGACGTCGATCACGTACCAGGCGCCGAACGCCGCCGCCGCCGCGAAGAGCACCCAGGCGTGGAGGTAGAACTTGAATACGGTGTTCATGCGCTGGATGTCGCCGTCGAGCGCGACCAGCTCGACGCCGGCGCTCAGCAGCAACCCCATGCCGATCATCGCCAGCACGAAGAGGCGCACGGCCCCCGCCGCGCTCAGCCGCTGCATCACGAACCACGAGAGCAGCCCGACCAGCGCGATGCCGAAGATCGCGAACGCCACCACCGGCGTCGTGTGCCGCGCGCCGATGCCGTCGAGCGACGGGTCGATCGGGCGCGGGCCGGGGAGCGGGTCGACGATCGCCGCCCCCAGGTCGGCGAGGAAGTCGTCGGCGGAGAGATCGGCGATCGTGAACGGCAACGGGCTCTTGTCGATCAGCCAGCCGACGCTGCCGACTGCGATCGCCGCGACGACCGTGAGCACGATGAACGCCCCGGCGAGCGAGAAGAGGGCCCGCGACGCGCCGTACCGGCGCACCGCGCGCACGGCGAGGAAGGTGACGAACCCGCCCGCGAGGAAGAGGAAGACCCCGAAGTGGGCCAGGTACTCGTGGAAGTCGGTCGTCTGCCGCTCGAAGAGGCGGTGGAAGCCCGTCGCCGGCAGCTCGTAGTTCGTCTGGAACGGCAGGAAGAAGAGCACGGTCAGCGCGGCCAGCACCGCCGACTTGAGGCCGGCGCGCACCAGCAGCGCCAGCGTGAAGCGCCCCTCGATCAGCCGCTCGGCGATGAAGACGGCGCCGATGCCCATGAGCAGGAACGGTGGGTAGTCCCACGAGTTAATCCAGCGCAGGGCGCCCAGTACGAGCGCCAGCACGGCGACGATACCCCAGCCCGCCCAGCGCCGGTAGCTCTCGCTCTGCCGCGCCAGGTTCGTCGCGTTGAGGACGACGGCGGCGCCCAGCGCGAGCGAGGTGATCGCGAACGGGATCGCCATCATGTGGGCGTGCAGGTCGGCGAAGACGAAGCTGAAGAACGGGAACTCGGTGATCGGCCCCGTCTGCAGGTTGCCGCCTTCG
>Ga0214472_10007228_pt1 | contig 11640 bp, 11 predicted proteins | sample RVTome_6_FD_207662 | JGI IMG/M metagenome (GOLD analysis project Ga0214472, IMG submission 207662) | Soil microbial communities from uranium-contaminated site in the Upper Colorado River Basin, Wyoming, United States - RVT140D175 | ecosystem: Environmental > Terrestrial > Soil > Contaminated >...
GCCGTACTCCGGATGAAAGCCCGGCTGATTGCCGATGATGCCGTTTTTCCTCAAGCGTCTCTTCATGCTGGCCGTCACGCTTCTGGTGGCTGCGGTTGTGGTGTTTCTGGTTCTGGAAATCCTGCCGGGAGATCCGGCACTGGTCATGCTTGGCGTCTCGGCGCAGGCGGACACACTGGCGGCTCTGCGTGCCGAGATGGGACTGGATCTGCCGGTCTGGGTCCGCTTTATCCACTGGATCGGCGGACTGGCGACCGGGGAGTTGGGGCGCAGCCATACCTATGACGTGCCGGTGTCGGAGCTGATCGGTGAGCGGGTCGTCGTCAGCCTGCCGCTTGCAGTGATGGCGTTGACGCTTTCGACGGCTATTGCCATACCTCTGGGCGTCATCGCGGCCTCGAACCACAACAGGACTCTCGATGTGGCGCTGACCGGCGCGGCGCAGTTCGGTATCGCGATTCCGAATTTCTGGTTCGCGATGCTTCTGATCCTGCTGTTCTCCGTGACCCTGCGGTGGGTTCCCGCCGGGGGGTTTGCCGGTTGGGACAGCGGGGTCTGGCCCGCGCTTCAGTCTTTGCTGTTACCCGCCGTCTCCCTGGCCCTGCCGCAGGCGGCGATCCTGACCCGGGTGACCCGCTCGTCGGTGCTGGAGGTGTTGCAGGAGGACTTCGTCCGGACCGCCCGGGCAAAAGGGCTGTCGCGCCGTGCGGCGCTGTGGCGGCATGCGGTGCGCAATGCCCTGATCCCGGTGATCACCATCCTGGGCCTGCAGTTTTCCTTTCTTCTGGCCGGGACGATCATCATTGAAAACGTCTTTTATCTGCCGGGTCTCGGCCGTCTGCTGTTTCAGGCCATTGCCCAGCGCGATCTGATCGTGGTCAAGGATCTGGTGGTGCTGCTGGCCGGCAGCGTGGTGATCGTGAACTTTCTCGTCGATCTGGGCTATGCCGCCCTCGATCCGCGCCTGCGTCATGGCGGCAGTCATGTCTGACGGCCTGGCGGAGTTACGGCGGTCGGCTTTGGGCAGCCGCAGTTTCATGATCGGTGGTGTTCTCACGCTGAGTTTCATCGCCATTGCGCTGGCGGCCCTGATCTGGACACCCTATCCGGTGGACGAGATTGTCGTGCCCCGGCGGTTCCAGGGAATCTCCGCCGCGCATTGGCTGGGTACGGACCAGTTCGGCCGGGATCTTGTATCGCTGCTGATGGCGGGGGCGGTCAACTCAGTCGTCGTGGCCATTGTGGCGGTCGGGCTGGGCCTGGGTATCGGTGTGCCTCTGGGCGCGCTTGCCGCCGCGCGGCAGGGGTGGCTCGACGAAGTGCTGATGCGGGCCAACGATTTCGCCTTTGCCTTTCCGGCTCTGCTGTCGGCGGTGATGATCACGGCGCTGGCCGGTCCGGGGGCGGTCAATTCGATCATTGCCATCGGCATTTTCAACATTCCGGTCTTTGCCCGCCTGACCCGTGGCGCGGCGCTGGTGATCTGGAAGCGCGAGTTCATTCTGGCCGCCCGGGTCGCGGGCAAGGGACCGCTGCGGATTTCCATCGAACATGTTCTGCCCAACATCGCGTCGCTTCTGATTGTCCAGATCACCATTCAGTTCGCCCTCGCGATTCTCGCCGAAGCCGGCCTGAGCTATCTGGGGCTGGGCACGCAGCCGCCACAGCCGAGCTGGGGAAAGATGCTGAACGAAGCCCAGACGCTGATGTTTCTGGCACCGCAGCTGGCGATTTTTCCGGGCGCGGCCATTGCCCTGTCCGTGCTGGGGCTGAACCTCTTCGGCGACGGTCTGCGCGATATTCTCGACCCCCGTCTCAGGCGCGAGCGCTGAGCCATGGCATTGCTCAGCATCGAAAATCTCTGCGTGGAAACCGGTGATCCGGAAGCGGCCTATCGGCTGCTCGACGGCGTGAACCTTTCGCTGTCCAGAGGCGAGTGCCTCGGTCTGGTCGGCGAATCCGGGTGTGGCAAGTCGATGACAGCGCTGGCAATCATGGGCTTGCTGCCGCGCGGCATGCGCGCGCGGGGCCGGATCCTTCTGGATGGCGAAGATCTGATCACCGCGGGAGAAGAACGCCTGTGCGCTTTGCGCGGCCGTAAGGTGGCGATGGTTTTTCAGGAGCCGATGACGGCGTTGAACCCGGTGGTGCCGATCGGCAGGCAGGTGGCCGAAGGGCTGCGTCTGCACCTGGGCCTGACACGGCATGAAGCGGAGCAACGCGCCGCCCACAGTCTTGGCCGGGTCGGACTGTCGACGGATCGTTTTCCGCTTTCGCTGTTTCCGCATCAGCTTTCCGGCGGTCAGCGGCAACGGGTGGTGATCGCCATGGCGCTGACCTGCGGGCCGGAGTTGCTGGTGGCGGACGAGCCTACGACAGCATTGGACGTGACGGTTCAGGCGCAGATCCTGGACCTGATCGATGAGATCGTTGAGGAATACGGCATGGGCCTGATCCTGATCACCCACGATCTGGGGATTGTCGCGCAGTCCACGGATTCCATGGCCGTGATGTATGCCGGCAGGGTGGTCGAGGAAGGGCCGACCGCCGAGGTTTTCGCGCAGATGGCGCATCCCTATACGCGTGGCCTTTTTGCCGCGATGCCGAGTCACGCGACCGGAAGCGGAGCGGCAACCGGGTCCCGGACTGAAACACCGCGCCAGAGACTGGTCACAATCCCGGGGCGGGTGGCCGATGCGTCGTTCCGGCCGGAGGGCTGTCCTTTCGTCAGCCGCTGCGGCTTCGCGACCGATCACTGCAGCTCGGAAAAGCCGTTGATGCGGGCCCTCGCTCAGGGACATGGCGCAGCCTGTCTGAACCTGTCGCCCGAGGGAGATGTCCGATGACGGTGGCCAGCGGCCAGCCGCTGTTGCAAGTGGAAGATCTTGTGCGGGAATACAGGCTGCCACAGCGCGGCCTGTTCGGTCCGACGCCGGTGTTTCGGGCGGTCAACGGTGTCAGCTTCTCCGTGGAGCGCGGCAGGAGCTTTGGTATTGTCGGCGAGTCCGGTTGCGGTAAATCCACCCTGGCCCGGACCGTCATGGGACTTGAGGCGCCGCTGTCCGGACGGGTGCTGCTTGAAGGCCAGGATATTTTCGGCCTGGCACCTGGCGAGCTGCGTCGACTGCGGCGCAGATTCCAGATGGTGTTTCAGGACCCCTACGGTTCGCTGGACCCCAGATTTACGGTCGAGCGGGTGGTTGCCGAACCGCTTGAGGTTCTGCTGCCCGGACTCAGTCGGCGGGAACGTCTGGAACGGGTCGGGGAAACTCTGGAATCGGTCGGACTGAAAGCTTCGGACACCGGACGCTATCCCCATGAGTTTTCCGGCGGGCAGAGACAGCGCATCGCGATTGCGCGGGCACTGATCACCGAACCCGACCTGATCGTGGCCGACGAGCCTGTCTCCGCCCTCGACGTGTCGGTTCAGGCGCAGGTGCTGAATCTGATCATGGATCTGCAGGAGCGCCGCGGATTGACCTTCCTCTTCATCAGCCACGATCTGTCGGTGGTGCGGCACATTACCGACGAGGTCGCAGTGATGTATGCCGGCGAGATTGTCGAGACGGGACCAACGCGGGAGGTTTTCGTCAACCCCCAGCACGACTATACGAAATCCCTGATCGACGCGGTGCCTTATCCCGATCCCCGGCGCAGCCGCCGCCTGAAGCCTGCGGGCCGCACCGGTGGAGTCGGGTAAGGCTCACCTTTAATGGGTGAGAGGGCGATTCACGTCCCTGATGGCTTCAATCAGGAACGATCACGCTTTACAGAACCGCGAGCATGCTGGCGACCAGCGGATGACGCACGATATCCGTATCACGCAACCGGACCACGGAAATGTCGTCGAGCGGTTCCAGCCTGTCGGCAATGTCCGCCAGTCCTGAAATCCCCGGCAGCAGATCGCTCTGATCCGGGTCACCCGTCAGCACCATCGTCGAGTGCCAGCCCAGCCGGGTCAGCAGCATCTTGATCTGCACGAAGGTACAGTTCTGGGCCTCGTCGATGACGACAAAGGCGTTGTTCAGGGTCCGGCCGCGCATATAGGCGACCGGGGCGATTTCGATCGAGCCGTCGCTGAGCATCGTCTTGAGCTGTTTGGCGCCCAGGCGGTCGTTCAGCGCGTCGTAAAGCGGCCGCAGATAAGGCGCGAGCTTGTCTTCCAGATCGCCGGGGAGGTACCCGAGGTTTTCGCCGGCTTCGACCGCAGGGCGTGACAGCATGATCTTGCCGACGGTCCCTTTTTCCAGAGCTTCGACGGCCTTGGCGATGGCGAGATAGGTTTTGCCGGTACCCGCTGGTCCAAGGGCCAGGACCATGTTCCGGCTGTCGATGGCATCCAGAAGCGCGGCCTGGTTGTCGTTATAGGGTCGGACCTTGCGCAGATAGCTCTTGTCTCGTTGCGGGACACTCAGCGGTGACCATCCTTCCTGATCGGGGTAGAGAGGACGAACGTTGCTGTCGTTGCGGGACAGTTTGCGCGAGGAACGTTTTGCCATAAAGGCCTCCGTTTACTGAGTACAGATTTCTGGAAACTGGAGATGAAACGACAAACGCCTCCGCGAAGGGAGGCGTTCCGGTGTGTTCTGCTGACCTGACTGGCTGGTGACGGGCCAGTTTTTTTTGTGAAAGGCCGGACCGGGAGAAACCGGGTTCTGCGAGACTCGTCAGACAATACCGAAGAGGACGCCGGTCATCCGGGGGTGAAGAATTTCTCGCCAGCGGCGCAGTCATAGGATGAAGCGATCTCCCTTGGACAGCAGTCGTTTACAGAACAGAGGCTAGCGCGATTCTTTTCCCGATGCTCCTACTTTTTGTGGTTTTCACGAAACAATCATACAAGATAGGGGAAAATCTCTCCCGAATCCGGCGGCCGGGCTTCCGCAGTCAGCAGCTAAGAGGCAGCTCCGCTGCAAGCGGCATTCGTTTCTGGTTAAAAAATTACTCTCTTTTTGTGGATAGTCCCGTGATTGAAGACCCGTTGTTTTATCTGCTCGCGGTTCCGGCCCTGATGATTATGGGCATTTCCAAAGGCGGATTCGGCGGCGGCCTCGGCGTGGTCGCGGTGCCGCTGCTGTCACTCGCCATATCGCCGGTGCAGGCGGCGGCGATTCTGCTGCCGATCCTCTGCTTCATGGATCTTTTCGGGCTCTGGTCTTTCCGGGGCAGGTGGGACAAGGCCAATGCCAGGATCATCGTCTCGGGGGCGCTGTTGGGCATCGCGATCGGAACCGCGAGCTTCAGATATCTTGATGAGCATATGATCAAGCTGCTGATCAGCGTTGTCGCGATCGGCTTCAGTACAAACTACTGGCTGCGGGGCAGGGGCGGTGAGCGTGAAGCACTGCCGACCAGCGTTTTACGGGGGGGATTCTGGTCGCTGATTTCCGGCTTCACCAGCTTTGCTGCGCACGCCGGCGGTGCGCCGCTGAACGTTTATCTGCTGCCGCTGCGCCTGGACAAGACGGTTTTCCAGGCAACGACGGTGATCTTCTTTACCGTGGTCAACTATGTGAAACTGGTGCCCTACGCCTGGCTGGGGCAGCTGTCGGCGGAGAATCTGCAAACCTCGGCGGCGATTCTGCCGCTGGCGCTGGCCGGTATCCTGACGGGCATCTGGCTGCACAAGCGCATTCCCCAGAAGCTGTTTTACAATCTCTGTTTCATCTTCCTGTTTCTGACCGGCCTGAAGCTGTTCTACGATGGCGTTCTGGGGATGCTATGACTGCTGTAATTCAAAAATTCACCGCTTTCAGGAGGAAAGATTCAGATCCATGGCGATAAAACTTTACGATCTTGCCGGCGCGGATGACGCGCACCGCTTCAGCCCTTACTGCTGGAGAATCAAGATGGCGCTGGCGCACAAGGGTCTGGCGTTCGAGGCCATTCCCTGGCGCTTCACCGAGAAGGACCGCATCGCGGCTTCCGGACAGGGCGCCGTGCCGGTGATCGAGGACGGCGGGCGCTGCTTGCACGATTCCTGGGAGATCGCCTGCTATCTCGATGAAACCTATCCCGACCGCCCGGCGCTGTTCCCGAGCGAAGATTCCAGGTCCACGACTCTCTTCCTGAAGTTCTGGGCGGAGCGGATCCTTCATCCCTTGCTGGTCCGTCTGATTCTCGCAGATATTCACGATGGCCTGCACGAAAAGGATAAAGACTATTTCCGGACGTCCCGGGAGCGCGTCTTCGGGATGCCGCTGGAGGCCGTGTGCGAGGATCGCGAAAACAATCTGGCCAGCCTGGGCAAGGGCCTGGTCCCGCTGCGCGCGACACTGGAGGCAGAGGCGTTCCTGGGTGGAGAAGCCCCGAGCTTCGCCGACTACATCGTCTTCGGTGCTTTTCAATGGGCGCGCTGTTCCTCCTCGCTGGAAGTTCTTCCCAAGGAGGATTCGGTACGCGCGTGGCGCCAGCGGATGCTGGAACTGCATGACGGTCTGGCGGCAAAAGCCGTTACGCCCTGACGTTCACGATGTCCCGATGCCGGCAGGGTTCGGGATGTAAAACTTTGTTGAACATCATTGAACGGCTGTACCCATCGCTCGAAAAATCTGCTAAACTGCAGGCAATCAGGGGACAGGTTCTGCAGGCGTGGATTACGCCCGTTCAGTCCTGATCGCAGCCGGGAACTGGCTTGGGATACGGGGTGAGACGGCTGTTGGGCCGGTGCAGGTCGTTTCGTACAAAGATGGGGAGGTTCGCCGGGTCCACACGCGCAACGCGGAAGGAAAGCGAGCAATGTCCGTTCTACCCCGTGAGGCTCTTCGTTCAGTCTATTCCATTGTGCCGGAGCTTGACCGCTGCTGGTATGGCGGCCATGCGGTGCCTCTGAAAAAGCGTCATAACGCTGCACTTTTCCGCTTCGGCTTTCGGGTGTTTTTCCTCTCCATGCTGCTGTTGCTGCCCGGCGTTTTCGCGCCCGTGCCGTTTTTGGCGCAGGTGAAGCCGGCCGTCGCGCAGGAAAGACTGGAAACGGTGCTGTCGTCGGTCGTGCGTTTGCATGCAGAAGTTCCGGGCGATGCCAGAACGGCGTCTTCTCTAGGCCAGGTTCGCGAAGGCAATGGGGTGGTGATCGACGATCACGGTCTGGTGCTCACCATCGGCTATCTGATACTTGAAGCGCAGTCGGTATCGCTGTTCGCCGCCGACGGCGTGGAGGTCGCCGCAGAGATTCTGGCTTACGATCACGAAAGCGGCTTCGGGCTGGTGCGCGCGTCCAGACCGCTCGGCACCGGCCATGTGCCTCTGGGCGATTCCGCCAAGCTGGTGGAGCGTGACCGGGTGCTTGTGGTCGGGCATGGCGGTGCCGCGGGGACAATCGGCGCATTTGTCGCCTCTCGCCGGGAGTTTGCCGGTTATTGGGAATATCTGCTCGACGACGCCATCTACACCGTCCCGCCCCATCCCAACTGGGGCGGCGCCGCGCTGGTTAATCCGGCGGGGGAGCTGGTCGGTATCGGCTCGCTGATCGTGAACGACGCGGTGCAGGCGAATGCGGCTTCGCCGGGCAATATGTTCGTTCCGATCAATGTCCTGAAGCCGATTTTTGCGGATCTGCTCGATTCCGGTCGCTCGTCGGGGCCGCGGCGGCCGTGGCTCGGCATGCTGACTGCCGAAGCCTTCGGCCGGGTGGTCGTCACCGGCGTCACACCGGGTGGGCCATCGTCACAGGCCGGCATGGCACCGGGCGACGTGCTGCTGGAAGTCGACGGCGAGGCGGTCTCCAACATGGCCTCGCTGTTCCGCAAAGTCTGGAGCAAGGGCGCCGCCGGAATCAAGGTTCCGCTGAAGGTGCTGCGCGGACGCGACATCGTCAGCGTGAACGTGACCTCGGGAGACAGATACAATTATCTGCGCCTGAAGCCGAAGTTCTACTGAAGCTCTGTTTTAAAGGGTTTGACGGCGATATCCTTATTCCCAACAGACCTTAGCCCAGCACCGAAAAACTCGATTCCGCGTTGATTTCGCGTTTGCGCGAGAAGAATCCGACGTCGATGGTTCGCTGTATCTGTGGCAGCGTAAACTGCAATGGCTTACGGTCGTGATCGCCGCCGTTTTCGCAGTAATCGATGAGTGCCGTCATCATCTTTCCGGCGATCGGCGCGTTCTTGTACTGATTGCCGCTGGTGCCGCAGGCCATGTAGAAGCCGGGCAGGGATGAGGTGTCGTAGATCGGAATCCAGTCATCCGATACGTCGTAGAGATCCACCACGCCGCGCATCCGGCTGGGAATACCCAGAGCCGGCAGCCGCTGGGCGTAGCGCATGGCCTGGGTGGTCCACTGATCGGTGAAGTCGCGATTGTAATTGCTGTCGTCGTCAACCCAGACATGTTCGTCGCAGGCCGGATCTTCGCTGCCGATCAGGATGTTGTTGCCGTGTTCCGGGCGGATGTAGCAGGCGATGTCGCTGTCGGAGACGATGATGCCGGAGGTGTCGAAATCGAGACCCGCGGGCGCGGGGACGTGCACAACCTCCTGCCGCAGGGCCCGGGTTCCGATGGTCATGTCGTCGAGAACACCGCCCATGGCATTGATCCGGGAAGAGGCCGGACCGGCGACGTTGACCACGATCGGCGCATGAAGCTCTTCACCGGATGCCAGCCGGATGCCCTTGACCCGACCGCCGGCGCGCAGAATTTCAGTGACCTCCGCCTTGTGCAGAAATTCGGAACCCCTGGTCTGCGCGGCATGGACCAGATTCTGGGCCGAAAGAGCCGGGTCGGTCACGTACCCCGCCGTCGGCCAGAAGACGGCGCCGGAAATTGCGCCGCCGGTTGGAATGCCGAACGCCGGATCGTCCTTGCGCTTTGCCGGCGCAAAGTTTTCCAGGCTGTAGCCGGGGATCCGCTGCTTTATCCGCGCTGCGTCCCATTCCTCGAAGGGACAGCCAAGTTCCTGCGAGATGGCTTTGTGCTTCACGAGGAAATCGTTCGCCTCTGTCTTCATGACCAGACAGCCGGTTTCCCTGAAGTTTGCCAGACCGTTTGGATCGTGACTTTCCAGATAATCGGCCCAGTTGCGCCAGTAGTGGTATCCTTCATAAGCGAAAGCCGAGCCCTCGAAGGTCGAGTAATGGATCCGTATAATGGCGCAGGAGCCGCTGGTCGAACCGTGTCCGGCGGCGGCGTTGCGGTCGACGCTCAGTGTTTTGTACCCGGCCTTGGCCAACTCGAAAGCGGTTGCGGCGCCGATAACGCCGGTGCCGATGACGATGGCATCCGCTGTTCTGGTCACGTCGCTGTCTCCATTCACTTTTTGGGTCATATAACGGGCGCTGATCATGCCCGATCGCGGCAGATCTATGGTATTTGTGTGTAAGCTGTCGAGAAATATTACAAAAGCGGCCGTTAATCATGAATATCTGTCGAAATATTTTACATCTCGTCGTGTTCAGTTGTAAGTAAATCAAGTAAATAACTGAAATTATGATGTTATTTAAGTTGGCGCGAATGTTGCTTTTTACTTCCTCGCGACTCTTTTTCAGGGAGGTTGGGATGGCTGCCGAGAAAAATCATGAGTTTGTGATCCGTTGTGACGGGAAACCCAGTAAGCTGATAATGCTGCGGCCCTCGGTCCTGATGAGGTTCATCCAGAAACTCCGGCAACGTTTTCCTGAACATGAATGGGCTGTTTCCGACCGTTTTCAGCCTCAGGGCTCGGACTGAGACCGAAACCTTCCGGGCGAGGGGCTCGAATTGCGAGGCGGTCCAGTGTAACATGGCTGCAGGGTTGGTTTCGATCCGACGTGCGGTGGGCCAGGATGCGGGCTTCGGATTGCCTTCCAGCCGGCCATGTAATTTCCGGCCGTGCATGGCCGGGGCATCCAATTCCGGGCGGTCCGCCTCTGAATCCGACGGTGCCATCGGCGGCAAATCCACCGGAAAACGGGGGCGGCCATTATTTTGACTCTCGGAGTCCCCGCCGTGGCGGCTTATGACGTTAGTTCGCTGTCGAACCGCAGCGATCAGATTAGGGATATGGGCAATTGAATAACAGCGTCGCCGACAAGGCCGATCAGAGACCCGAACTGGACTCCCTGCGAGAAGAAAACCGACGCCTCTATCTGCTTGTCGAGCGGCTGATTGCGACGCAGGAAAGCGAGCAGGAACACCGCAAAACCATCGAGGCCGGACTGGACGAGGTGAAACTGTCGCTGGAACAGCGTGCTGTAACGGAAGGGGCCGGCGATGAAGCGCCGACAGCCCATTCGGAGCCGAGCGAAGATATCACCGGACTGGTCCAGGAGCTCGGAAAAACGCTTGAGGACAAATTCTCGTCGAAGATGGACGCCCTTGAGAACAGCCTGTCGGCACTGGTCGGCGCGCACAGCAAAGACGCGCCTCAAGGTCAGGCCGGTCCCGAAGATCTCGCAGAGGTCGCCTGGAAGATTATCGCGCCCCTGGGTGAGGAACTGGAGCGGCTGTCGGGAATGGTTGTCGGACTGGGGCAGCGCCTGGACAAGCTGGCCGCAGGACCGGCGCAGGAGGCAGCGGCCATTTCTCAGCGCGTGGAACTGAAGAAACTGCTCGAAGAGATGGCACGTGCCAGCAGCGATGTGCTGGCGCGTTCGCGGGATCAGATCGAAAACGACCGCAAGGCCATGCAGGACGTGCTTGATACGCGCCTGGCAGAGGTCGGTAAATCCGTGTCCGAGCTTTCAGCCCGCCATGAAGATACGCAGGCCCAGACGCTGTCTCTGTTGCGTGAACTGGTGGACTCGCATGTCGGGCGCCTGTCCGCCGACTGGAGCGCTCAGATCAGCTCACTCAAGCGGGCGCTTGACGATCTTCGGCTTGAACTGGTCTCGCGCCTGGATACCGCTGCTGATGGCGACGGCACGGCTGCCACGCAGGCCGGTTCCGAAGCCGTGATGGAGCCGGAGGTTCCTTCGGTCGCAGCTGACGAAATCATCCTCAACGTTGTGACAGGCGATTTTCCGGCCTTCCATCGCGCCAGCGCAGACCCCGATCAGGCGACCAGGCGTCATGATGACGTCGTGGCCGAAGAATTCGAGATCGCCGTGTCCGAATTTGACGATTCGGAAGTAGAGGACGCATTGCTGACGCAACCGGCTGACTGGCGCACGGGGGCCGATGCAGATGAGGGAGCCATCAATCTATCCCTTGCCGCCGTGAATGCAGATGACGCGGACCAGGCAGGAAAAGACGGAAAGGCGGAAGGAGCAGCCTCTGGCGCACTGAGGGCGAACGAGCCGGAATCCGCTGAAAAGCAGCCGGACCGGCGTGTGCGGGGCATCGATCTGCGCGCCTATAAGGATCTGCGCCTGTCCTGTGAACCTGGAGAGGTGGAAGATATGGCGGCCAATGCTGCGACCGGTACGGCCGGAAATGGCTATGAGAATGCTCCGGCCGAGGCTTCTCTGACACGATTTGTGCGCCTCATCCGGGCGCGCAAACGGACCACGCCCTCTTGACCCCAGTCCCTGTACACACGATCTGATAGCTCAAGTCGCCCGGGTTTCTGCGGTCCGGGATTCAGCGGAGTGCCTTGCCGTACCGGTTGCTGGCGTCCTATGTCCATCGACGCGGTCAGCGCGCTGAGATTGATGAGAGTTCCTGCGTTCCTTTGGCTTGAAAACCATCAGGGGCAGGCCGACGACGCTTTTTCCCTTTATGAAT
>Ga0214472_10007229_pt1 | contig 11638 bp, 11 predicted proteins | sample RVTome_6_FD_207662 | JGI IMG/M metagenome (GOLD analysis project Ga0214472, IMG submission 207662) | Soil microbial communities from uranium-contaminated site in the Upper Colorado River Basin, Wyoming, United States - RVT140D175 | ecosystem: Environmental > Terrestrial > Soil > Contaminated >...
TTGCAGCGTGACGGCAGCTACCGAATTCGAACTCCGGTGTCATTAAACCTTCAGGACCAGCGGGACTTGCAGTCCGCGCTGGCAGCGGAAATCGGAGGCATCGAGTACTTCCGGGTCACTGGAGGGATAGAAGCGGCCAAGTCCGTGATCGGCGAGACCGCCCGCCTGGAATTCAAAGAGCGGACCTGTACCGACCAGGCCTGCTTTACTTTCATCGACACCGACCTGGGTCTGACCGGCGATGACCTGGTCGACGCCTACGCATCGACCGACCAGACCACCGGCCAGTGGACGGTAAATATCCAGTTTAACAGCCGTGGCGCTGAGATATTTTCCGAGCTGACCCGGCGCATAGTAGGTGTAAATTCCAAGCGCATCGCGGTTTTCCTGGATGACGAGCTTCTGCTCGCTCCAGTGGCGCGAGGGTGGATTCGTGACGGTCGCAGCCAGATAACCGGTAGCTTCACCCGGGAGGAAGCCCGGACCATATCGATTCAGCTCGAGTCGGGCCGCTTGCCGGTCCCCCTGGTGCTGATTCAGGAAAGTGAGGTAGACGCCCTGCTGGGGTCCGAGTCCCTGGAGCGGAGCCTGCTGGCCGGTCTGGTGGGCCTGGGGCTGGTGATGATTTTTATGATCGCCTACTACCGCATGGGGGGAGTGGTCGCGTCTCTGGCCCTGGTCTTCTATACCGTGGTCGTCCTGGCGATATTCAAACTCATCCCCATTACCCTGACTTTGCCGCATATCGGCGGGTTCATCCTGTCCATCGGCATGGCGGTCGACGCCAACGTCCTGATCTTCGAGCGGATGAAGGAAGAGATACGCATCGGAAGGACTCTGGCATCGTCCATGGAAGTGGGCTTCAGCCGGGCCTGGCCCGCGATACGTGACGGCAATGTTTCGACGATTATCACCTGCGGGGTCCTGCTCTGGTTCGGCAGCCGTTTGGGAGGCGGCCTGATTAACGGCTTCGCCCTCAGCCTCTTCATCGGCGTGATGGTCAGCATGTTTACCGCCCTGGTAGTGAGCCGCAATCTGCTGCAACTGCTGGCGTGGGTCGGCCTGGCCCACCGCGTCAACCTGTTCACACCGGAACCGGTCCAGCGGCAATCTCAAACGAACAGTAGACCCCAGGCGGCGCAAGGAGGCAGATAGAGGTGTTAGATATCGTAGGGAGGCGCGGCTGGTATTTTCTGATCTCGGGGCTCATCATTCTGCCGGGCCTGATCTCCTTAATCATCCCGCCCGGCTGGTCAACGTTAAATTCGGGCCTGAATCCGGGGATCGACTTCACCAGCGGCTCGGTGTTGGACATAACCTTTGACCAGGGGGTAAACCAGACCCAGATTCAGGAGCGCATGAACCAACTGGGCCATCCGGAGGCATTGATTCAAAGCACCGGTAGCCGATCGGTGCTGATACGCACCAAAGTGTTGCAAGAAGATACTGGCGCCGGCGTATCGGAGCGCCAGCGGGTGCAGGATGACCTGGAAGCCAACGTCGCGTCAATCGAATCGATGGCCTTCGACTCGATATCTCCCATCGTCGCTCAGGAGACAATTCGAAACACTTTCCTGGCACTATTGGCGGCAGCGGTGTTTATGTTGCTGTACATCTGGTACGCCTTCCGGCGCGCGCCCAAGGCGTACCGCTACGGCGTCAGCGCGGTGATCGCGCTGGCGCATGATGTACTGGTGGTCCTGGGGGTATTTTCAATTCTGGGCCGGGCCATCGATCTGGAGGTCAACACCACCTTTATTATCGGTATACTGACGGTGGTGGGCTACAGCGTTAACGACACCATCGTGGTGTTCGACCGAATCCGGGAGAACGTGACTCATCACCCGGAGCGGGATTTCGCATCGCTGGTGAACCTGAGCATCATCGAGACCATCGGGCGGTCCTTCAACTCCCAATTCACCACCCTGTTGGTGCTGCTGGCGATGCTGTTCATCGGCGGCCCCAGTATTCGCGGGTTGCTGCTGGCGATAGCCATTGGCGTAGTCGTGGGAACCTACAGTTCGATATTCATTGCCGCCCAGTTCCTGGTGATCTGGGAGCGGCGCGAGTTCGGCCGGGCGTGGCGCTGGGGAAGGGGTGCCCCCGCCGCCGCCGGAGCAAGCTTGATGTCCCTGATCGGACGGTGAACCGGTGAGCACCTGGATCAATAATTTTGAGGGCTGAGGAGCCGAGTCAATCGAGGAGTCGAGGCAATCCCTGCTGCAGAAATTGAAGCGTTCCGTCAGAAAGCCAGCAAATCAATGCTGGGCCCGGTGTTCCTGCATGCAATTTACCTGATCAACATGGGCATCGACGATTGATCCGGTTGTCACAACGAGAATTTGCCAGGTTGGTGCGCCGGGCCTATCGCCAACTGCCGCCCAGGGTGCGGCAGACTCTGGACAACGTTGCAATATCGGTGGCGGACTGGCCCGACGCCAGGGACCTCGACCTGCCCGAAGACAGCACGCTGTTTGGCTTGTATACCGGGGTGCCGCTGACCCAACGAGAAGGCACTGGACCGGGCCTCCCCGACCAGATAATCATCTTTCGGCGACCAATCCTGGAATACTGCGCCACTCCCGAGGAAGTGGTGCGGGAGATCCAGGTTACCCTGTGGCACGAAGTAGGCCATTACCTGGGACTGGACGAGGATGACCTGCATCGGCTGGGCTATGGCTAGGGCAGCCCGAGCCAGTGCTGGACTTGCCTTCAACCGGCTGGGCCGGGTAATTGGCTCCGGCCTGGGTTCGGGACTTTTTCCCATCGCCCCGGCCACCGCGGGCAGTTTCGTCGCCCTGGTGATTTATTACTTCCTGCCCATTTCCGGCGATTCGGTGGCCTTCTATTCGCTGATCGGCGTTGGTTTCCTGGTGGGGATCTGGGCTACCGGCACCCTGAGCGCCGAAGGGGACGAAGACCCCAGCAAGGCGGTCTGGGACGAGTTTGTGGGCCAGTGGGTCACCTGTCTGCTGCTGCCCAAAGAAACTGGCTGGCTGGCCGCCGCCTTTGTCGTCTTCAGAACCCTGGATGTCTTGAAACCCTGGCCGGCCCGCCGCCTGGAAGGACTACCCGGGGGACTGGGCATCATGGCTGACGACCTGATGGTCGGAGTTTACGGAGCCATCGTTCTAAACGTGGCTCGCCTGATATTCTTTTCCTGAGAGGGTGTCAAGTCAGACCAGCTGATCCAATTGATCCGGCAGGATCTAACAACCCCCTGGCGGGGACATTTTCCAGGCCCCAGTCCAAAAATCCGCGTTGCCCAGCTTCAGCCCCTATGATATACTCCAACCCATTGGCCCTGGTGTATCCCGACCCTCGGACCCAGGTAGATGGTTTGCCTTCGGAACCAGACCGCCTTTCCCAGTCGTAGCGACGATCTCAGGATGTCCATTATCGCGATTGGGTGAAGGACTGCAATTTATGCTGGGGCTATGTTAATATGTCTATGGAGCGCTGAAGGCGTCTAACCACGACAGGAGAGTTGGAAAGGTAGGATTTATGGTACAGTCGCTAGAGCGACCGGCAGAGCAGAGCGCTATCCCCGCGAGAGAACCATTGACGATGAAATCCCTACTGGAGGCTGGTGTCCACTTTGGGCATCAAACCAGGCGCTGGAATCCGCGCATGAAGCGGTACATTTTCACCCAGCGCAACGGCATCCACATCATAGACCTCCAGCAAACCCTGGGTATGATCAACGATGCCTACCGGGCCATGGTTCAGGTAGCCGCCGAAGGTGGGAAAGTCCTCTTCGTCGGCACTAAAAAGCAGGCCCAGGAAGTGGTGCAGAGCGAAGCCGAGCGCTGTGGAATGTGGTACGTTAACCAGCGCTGGCTCGGCGGCACCCTGACCAACTTCCAGACCATCCGCACTCGCATCGACTATATGATTGAGTTGCAGCACAAGCGGGACCAGGGATACTTCCGGTTGCTTCCCAAGCGGGAAGGCGTGAAACTGGAGGAAACCCTGGCCAAGCTGGAAAAATACTTCCTGGGCATCAAGGACATGACCGCCCCGCCCCAGGCCATGTTCGTCATCGACATTGCCAAAGAGGATCTCTGCATCGCGGAAGCCAGGCGGATGGGAATCAAGATATTCTCTTTCGTGGATACCGACTGCAATCCCGACTTGATCGACCATGCCATCCCGGGCAATGACGATGCCGTCCGGTCGATTCGCTTGATTACCAGCCGGTTGGCCACTGCGATCATCGAAGGCAAAGCCGAGCGCGAGGCGTTAATCCAGGAACAACTGGCCGTCGCAGCCGCCGAGGCCGAGGGCGAAGAACCATCGGATGCCCTCTCCGATGAGGCTCGGGAGGAAGTTGCCGTTAACTCCATCCCGTTGGATGAGTTGGCCGCATTGATGGAACGGAGGGCGACACCAGATATCGAACCTGCACCCGTGGTGGTTGAAGAAATTAAGTAACCTGAGACCTCTGAAGAGTAATCAGGCCTCGTTTACACAGGAGGACGATTCTTGGCCGCCACTGTCGAACAGATCAAGTCCCTCCGCGAGTTGACCGGAGCGGGCATTATGGACTGCAAGAACGCCCTTGAAAAATCCGATGGCAACCAGGACCGAGCGGTTGAACTGCTGCGCCAGAGGGGGTTCTCCCAGGCCGCCAGGCGGTCTGGCCGCGATACCACCGAAGGGGTGGTGGAAGCCTACGTCCACACCGGTGGGCGCGTGGGAGCTCTGGTGGAGCTTGGTTGTGAGACCGACTTCGTGGCCCGGACACCCGAATTTCGGGAGTTGGCCCACAACGTAGCGATGCAAGTTGCAGCGATGAACCCGGCCTACATTGCCGCCAGTGACATCGCCGAGGATGATAACCGACCCCCAGCCCAGGTTGCGCTGTTGCTGCAACCGTTCATCAAGAACACTTCCATGCAAGTCGGTGATATCGTCCAGGAACTGGCCGCCAGGGTGGGCGAAAACGTCAAGGTGGTCCGATTCAGAAGGCTGGCTCTCGAGGAATAGTTTCGTCGAGAGCTATGAGTCAGTCAAAGTACAAACGAGTCCTCCTGAAAATCAGCGGAGAGTCCCTCAAAGGCCCCTCGGCCAGCGGTATCGACCCCATTTCCGTGTCCTATCTGGCCCAGCAGATCGCTGACGCCTTGGGCCTGGGCGTTGAGTTAGCCATCGTGATTGGTGGTGGGAATTTCTGGCGGGGCGAATTCGCGGAAAGCCAGGGGATGGACCGGGCCACCGCCGACTACGCCGGGATGCTGGCAACGGTGATCAATGCCCTGGCGCTTCAGGATGCTCTGGAGCAGCGGGGTATCATTACCCGGACTCAGAGCGCCCTGCAAATGCAGGCGGTGGCCGAACCATACATCCGTCGCCGGGCGATACGGCACCTGGAAAAAGGCCGGCTGGTAATCTTCTCTGCCGGCACCGGCAATCCCTTCATGACTACGGATACGGCGTCATCGTTGCGGGCCCTGGAGATTGGGGCGGAAGTACTGCTGATGGCGAAGAACGGCGTTGATGGCGTTTATGACTCGGACCCCCGGGAAAACCCCAGCGCCCAGCGCTTCGCCCAACTTGACTATATGGAAGCGCTTAGCCGCCGACTGCAGGTGATGGACTCGACCGCAGTTTCCCTGTGTATGGATAACAAACTGCCGATTATTGTTTTTGATATCTTTGAAAAAGGTAACCTGAGCCGCATCCTCAGCGGTGAAAAAGTTGGCACCATCATATCCGGGAGGGAATGAATATGCCGGGCAAGACCAAAGGAGACCCTGAGTTAACTATCGAGTCCGTCCTCTCCGATGCGGGAGGCAAAATGGACCGGACGATTGATGCTCTGAAGAGAGAACTTAACAGCCTCCGCACCGGAAGGGCTACTCCGGCAATATTGGAAGACGTTCTCATCGACTACTACGGGACACCCACCCCCCTGAAGCAACTGGCTACCATATCCGCCCCGGACGCCAGAGCACTTCTGGTGCACCCCTGGGACAAGCAGGCATTGCGCGACATTGAGCGGGGACTGATGAAGTCTGAAGGGGGGTTTAATCCGTCCAACGACGGAAACATCATCACTGTTCCCATCCCTCCACTAACTCAAGAGCGCCGGCAAGAAATGGTCAAATTGCTGAAGCGCAAAATTGAGGACGGCAAGGTTTCGGTGCGTAACGTACGCCGGGATGCGGTTGATACGCTGCGCAAAATGGAGAAGGACAAAGCCATCTCGCAAGATGAGCAACGCCGGTCGCAAGATGCCATCCAAAAGACTACCGACGCCCATACCAGAACCATTGAGGAGATCGGCAGCACCAAGCAAGCGGAGATAATGCAGGTCTAACCAATGCAGGCCCAGCCGGACCCGACCCAACAAACTGACGCGTCAAAACCGGGAGTCCCCCGACACGTAGCCTTCATCATGGACGGCAATGGGCGCTGGGCAGCGCAAAGAGGACTGCCTCGCCTGGCGGGACACAAAGTCGGGGTAGAGCGCCTGCAGGGAGTCCTGGAGTTTCTCGTTGCAAAAGGCGTAAAGTACGCAACGGTATACGCCTTCTCAACCGAAAACTGGAACCGTCCTGCCGAAGAAGTCCAGGGTATCATGGAATTGCTCAGCGACGCCCTGCAACGCCAGACCCAGGCACTCCATGACAAAAACGTTCGGGTGCGTCATTTCGGTAAGTCCACCAACTTGAGCCCCACTCTTCGCCAGGCGGTGGCCAACTCCCAGAGCCTGACGAAAAACAACACCGGAATCACCCTGAACGTAGCCTTTGACTATGGAAGTCGGGACGAGATACTGGAAGCGGTCAGACACATCCTTCGAGACGGTGTGGCCGCCGACGCAATCAATGAGACCCTGTTCACCAGCTACCTGTACACGGCCCAAACACCCGACCCTGACTTGATTATCCGCACCGGCGGTGAGTTGCGCCTGAGTAACTTTCTACTGTGGCAGTCGGCGTACAGCGAATATTACCACACGCCGGTCCTCTGGCCGGATCTGGACGCTGGCGAGTTGGAGAAAGCCCTGGAGGCCTACCAGCGGCGTCAGCGCCGATTCGGCACCGTGAGTCCCGAATCCCAGGGCTGACCATGTTGCCACGGGTGCTCACAACCCTGGCGGGCATGCCGATACTGTTAGCCGCCATCTGGTGGGGAATTCCCTGGCTGACCATCTTGCTCGCCCTGGCAGTCATCCTGGGCGTTCGGGAGTTCTACCGTCTGTGCAAAGCCGAAGGCACGTCTTTGCCGGCCCTGCTGGGCAGCCTCTGGGCCCTGGCCTTTGTCCTGGCCGGACAGGCATCCTCGGACCTGACCGATTTTCTGGCCATCTCCTCACGAATATTTATCGTCGGCGCGTTTATTTCTTTCCTCTGGCTCATCGCCTACCATAAAGGTCCTGGCTCGGTTCAGGCATCAGTTTATCTGATTCTGGGGCCAGTCTACGTGGGATTCCTACTGAGCCATGGGTTGCTGCTGAGGGAATTCGGGAATTTTGGGCGGGAGTGGCTCCTGTTTGCTTTGCTGGTGACCTTCGCCACCGACACCGGCGCTTTCTTGACTGGGCGACGGGTGGGCCGCCACCGGATGGCCCCGGCCATCAGCCCAAACAAGACCTGGGAAGGCGCAATCGGAGGATTGGTTCTGGCGGTCCTGGCCGCGCTGGCCCTGGGGCTACTGCTGGATCTAGGACTGGCCCGCTGGCAACAGGGCCTGATTGGTGCTACAGTGGGCGTGGTTTCTCAACTGGGAGATCTGGCGGAATCCACCTTCAAGCGCGTCGCACAAGTCAAAGATGCAGGGAGTATAATTCCAGGGCACGGGGGGATATTGGACCGGTTGGATAGCCTGGTATTCTCGATCCCATCCGTATACTACCTTCTTGACCTGGTGTTCACGCAATGAAAAAAATCGTAGTCCTTGGCTCAACTGGGTCCATCGGCTGCCAGACGCTGGACATTGTCCGGGCTTTCCCCGACCAATTCGAGGTTATGGGACTGGCCGCGGGGAACAATCAGGCGCTGCTCAGGGATCAGATCCAAGAGTTTCAGCCCAAGCACATCTGCTGTATCAATCCCCCGAAGTCAATACCCTACAGTACATCATTTACTTCGATGGAAGACATGGTCGCTTTGAAAGAAGTAGACCTGGTAATGGTGGCGACCATGGGAGCGGTGGGCCTGGTTCCAACGCTAAACGCGCTGAAGCATCACAAGGCTGTGGCCCTTTCTAACAAAGAGCCGATAGTTATGGCCGGCCACATCATCAAGGCGTATGAGCGGAAGTACGGAGGGACAATTCTGCCGGTGGACAGCGAACCCAGCGCCATCTGGCAATGCCTGCGGGGAGAAAACAACAATATACGGCGACTGATAATCACCGCCTCCGGCGGGCCATTTCGGGAAACCGACCTGGAAGACCTGGCTTCGGTTACTCCAGCCGAGGCCCTGAATCACCCTACCTGGCAAATGGGCAAGAAAATAACCATCGATTCTGCTACCATGATGAACAAGGCCTTTGAAGTAATTGAGGCGCACTGGTTATTCGACGTGGCCTGGGATAACATTGAAGTAATGATTCACCCGCAGAGCACGGTCCATTCAATGGTCGAATTTGGCGACGGGTCGGTGAAAGCCCAACTGGGGCCTCCCAGTATGTGGCTGCCGATACAATATGCGCTGTTTTATCCGGAACGGCGGGTCAATGCCGCGATTCCCAGGCTGCGCACCGACCGACCATACTCGTTGGACTTCCGTCCGCTGGACGAAGGACGCTACCCTTGCTTTGGGCTGGCTCTGAATGCGGGGAAGCAAGGTGGAACCTACCCGACAGTGCTCAGCGCCGCCGATGAAGTTGCGGTAAGTGCCTTCCTGGCGGGAAAGATTGGGTTCACCGACATTTACCGAGTGGTCGAACGAGTGCTGGCCCAACACGAATCCTCATCTGGGGAGAACGTGTCCGAATTACTGGCCGCGGATGCCTGGGCTACCCAGCAAGCGGCCGCCATTGTTGAAGGGTAAATTTGAGGGGTAAAGTTTGAGGGGTAAAGTTTGATCGAAACCTTCCTGATCGCTATCGGCACGTTTGTGCCCATGCTGATAATTCTGGTGGTGGTCCACGAGTTTGGCCATTTCTTTACCGCCAGAGCATTCGGGGTCAAGGTCCTGGAATTTGGCATTGGCTATCCGCCAAAGGCCTTTGGGTTCTACACCGGCAAAACCACGGTCACGATCGACCAGGAAACCCGATTCGTTAACTTGACCGGCCCGGAAGACCTGCACCAGGGAAGAATAATCCGGGTTAGCTCAGCGGAGGACAGCAGCGGCAATCTGGTGGCCCGAGTCATTGAATCACCACAACGCGGCTCCAAACCCAAAGGACCCCCGTCTCGCCAGGAATTGGGCCAGGAAGCATACCTCAACCACGAGGGCAAGGTCCGGGAAGTATCGGGTAACTCCCTGATCCTCGCCGATATGGTCTACTCTTTGAACTGGACGCCCCTGGGCGGATTCGTCAGGTTGGCCGGAGAAAGCAACCCGGCAGTGCCCAAAAGCCTGGCCAGCAAGGGAGTGGGGCCAAGGGCGATAGTGCTGGTGGCCGGTTCGTTTATGAATGCCCTATTACCATTAGTCTTGTTCACAATGTTGTTTATCCTCCCCCATGATGTACCGGTGGGCGACACCGGCGACGTAACAGTAATTGGCGTCGCGGCTGCATCGGCCGCGGCGGCGGCGGGGATCCAACCCGGGGACATTATCATCCAGGCTAACGGGTTAAGTATGACCCGAACCTCTGACCTAGCCGAAGTGGTGCAGCGGAGTGAAGGCTCGCCGATAGAGTTACTGGTGGCGAGAGGAGAGGGGCAAGAGGCCCTGACGGTTACTCCCCTGTTCGACGAAGCAGGAAACCGCTGGTTGGCCGGGGTTAGCATGCAACTAACCAACGTTCCAGTGGAGCGCCGGTCTGAAGCTCCCTGGACCGCGGTTGGACTGGCCTTTAGCAACACCTGGGGTATGCTGGTGTTACTCAAACAGGAAATTTTGGGCTGGATCACCGGCGCTGGCGCACCTGAGCTTTCCGGCCCCATTGGAATTGCTCAGATAACTGGCGAAGTGACCCAACAGATGGGTATACAAGGTTGGTTGCTGCTGGCGATACTGTTCAGCATCAACCTGGCGATCCTGAACATTCTGCCCATACCGATGCTGGACGGTGGCCGTTTGCTATTTGTCGCTATCGAGTGGGTGCGGCGCGGCAAGCGGGTGTCCCCGGAGAGGGAGGGCCTGGTACACCTCATCGGGTTTATCGTGCTGATCACCCTGATTGTCTTGATCAGCGCCAATGATATCAGCCGTCTGATTCAGGGAGGCAGCCCGCTGGGTGGATAGCGCCTAGGCCCGGCTGCTCCCCTTGGCTGGACACTGGGGCCTCGGCGCCCGGCGCGTCTTGCGTGGGGTTGGCAAAATTCCTGGGCTGGATTTCTGGGCTGGTCTCTCGAAAGGTCTTACCTGGAAGACCTGGCATAACGTCGCCAGGTTCCTCGCCATCAAGGGACGAATCAAACGTTTAAATGGGGGTTGCCGCCATGTCCAAGCGCCGGGTCACCAAACCGGTATACGTCGGCGGAGTCAAAGTTGGCGGCGGAGCCGACATTAGCGTGCAATCGATGACCAAGACCGACACCCGTGACGTGGCCGCCACCGTCCGTCAGATCCACCAATTGGAAGAGGCTGGGTGCGAGATCATCCGCAGCGCGGTTCCGGACCTGGAAGCCGCCAGGGCAATGCGGGAGATCAAGAAGCAGATTCACATACCCCTCATCGCCGACATCCACTTTCACTATCAACTGGCGCTGGAATGCGCCGAGGGCGGCGTCGACTGTCTCCGGCTCAATCCCGGCAATCTGCGCAATGAAGACCAGGTGCGCCAGGTGGTGGACCAGGCCAAAAAGCGCAATATCCCCATCCGCATCGGCGTCAACTTCGGCAGCCTACCCCCGGTGGGCGGCATTGGCCGCACCCGGGGATTCTCGCGCCACCTGGACCTGGTCAACCGCCTGCCCAAAGCTGGTGAGGCCCAGGCGGGGGAGTATAGCATCGTCGATCACATGCTAGCCACCGCTTTATGGGAGATTAGCTTCCTGGAACAGCAGGACTTCGACCAGATCAAGATTTCCATGAAGGCTTTTGACGTGCCTACCACGATTGAAGCCTACCGCCGGCTATCCGAGATGGTGCCCTACCCCTTGCATCTGGGCATCACCGAAGCCGGTACCGTTCAGGCCGGGTCCATTCGCACCGCCGTGGGCCTGGGCGTGCTGCTCTACGAGGGCATCGGCGACACTATACGGGTATCGCTGAGCGGAGACTCCAGCGAAGAGGTAACCGCCGGATTCGAAATTCTCAAGTCCCTCAACCTGCGCAGCAAAGGCACCACCCTGGTGGCCTGTCCCAGTTGCGGCCGGGCCGATATCGACGTGGTCAAGCTGGCCAACCAGGTGGACCGGCTGCTCAAAAAGAGCGACAAAAACATCAAGGTAGCGGTGATGGGTTGCGAGGTCAATGGCCCCGGCGAAGCCAAGGACGCCGACGTGGGCATCGCTGCCGGTGCCGGCCGGGCGGTTATTTTCCGCAAGGGGGTCAAGGTACGAGTG
>Ga0214472_10007230_pt1 | contig 11638 bp, 9 predicted proteins | sample RVTome_6_FD_207662 | JGI IMG/M metagenome (GOLD analysis project Ga0214472, IMG submission 207662) | Soil microbial communities from uranium-contaminated site in the Upper Colorado River Basin, Wyoming, United States - RVT140D175 | ecosystem: Environmental > Terrestrial > Soil > Contaminated >...
CGCCTGAGCGGCCGACGAAGGGATTGTCCTCGGGAATCCGACCCTCGTCCGTCAGCCGGATCATGGAGCCTGCGTGATCGCCGAGATCCTGGGCCCGGTCCCGTTCGCCCCGATCTCCCAGGCTGATGTAGAGCCTTTTTTGCCCATCGAAGACCAGCCGGGAGCCGAAATGCTTGGTCTCCCCGGTCTTGGGCAGCAGGCGGAAGATGACCTGCACATCTTCGAGCCGGTCTTCCTTGAGCCTGCCCCGGGCGACTTCCGTGCCTATGCCGCCTTCTGCCTGGCCGGCATAGGAGAAGTAGACCCAGCCGTTCTCGCCGAAATCGGGGTGCAGGGTCAGGTCGAGCAGGCCGCCCTGACCCTTTGCCGCGACGGGGGGGATCCCGGCCAGGGCCTTATCGATGAGTTTTCCCCGGTCGATGATGCGAAGCCGCCCCGGGCGTTCGGTGACCAGGATCCTGCCGTCGGGCAGAAAGGCCATGCTCCAGGGATGCTCCAGCCCGCCGGTGACCCGAACCACCCGGAAGGTTTCCAGGGCGCTCTCCACCCTGTCCAGGATGATCTCGGATGCGCAGGCTGAAAGAGCAACGGCGAAGAAGGAAACGACCGTGACCAGAAGGCAGATCCCCATGCTGAATCGGAGGTCGCGTTTTACTTTAGAGACTTGCATCCAACTTCCCTCCTTATGGCCAGTTTCATCTCCAGCCGCCTGCTTGAGCGCAGCCCTATTCGCGCCTTCCCCCCTCAGGAGCTCTCCCAGAAATCCGGCTTGAGCACCCCGATGCGAACGGCGTACTTCACCAGATCGATGGGATTGGAGAGGCCGATTTTTTTTGCGATTTTCGTCCGGTGGGTCTCCACGGTCTTGGCGCTGATGCAGAGGATTTCGCTGATACGGTTGGTGCTGTTGCCTTCCACCAGCAGACGGAAGACCTGTTTCTCCCGGGCGGAGAGGAGATCGTAGTTGCTCTTGATCTCGGGTTTCTTGCGGCTCTGAATGTAGGATTCGATGACGTTGCCCTGCATCTTGGAGCTCAGATAGTATTGGCCCTGATGAGCGTGCCGGATGGCCTGCACCACCTCCTGGCTGGGGGAGCCCTTGAGAACGTAGCCCTGGGCCCCCTGGGAGAGTGCTTCGTGAACGTACTCCTCCTTCTCGTACATGGAGAGGATGACGATGCGGGTGTCCGCTACGGCATCCCGGATGACCTTGATGGCATCCAGCCCGTTCATCCGCGGCATGGCGATGTCCAGAAGCACCACCTCGGGCCTGAGCTCCCGGGTTTTTTCCAGGGCGTCGATGCCGTCGACGGCCTCGCCCACCACTTCGATGTCCGGGCTTTCTGCGAGCAACAGCCGGAGGCCTTCGCGAAAGACCGCGTGATCGTCGGCGATAAGCACTCGGATCTTGTTCATGATGTCTCCTCCGCTAAAAATGGAAGTTCCACCTGGATGATCGTGCCTTCTCCAGGGGTTGATTTGAGGCTGAAGCTGCCCCCCAGGGCGTCGACCCGCTCCTTCATGCCGATGACGCCCAGCCCTCTGCCTTGGGCATTCCTGAATCTCGGCGATGCGGGAGTGAACCCTCTACCGTCGTCCTGAATGAACAGTTGAATGACGTCGGTTCGGCTCTCCAGCGTGATCCGGGCGCTTTGCGCCCCGGCATGCTGGGCGATGTTGTTCAGTCCCTCCTGGCAGACGCGGTAAAGGGTGACCTCGACCTCCGGCGCCAGTTGGCTGGGGTTGAATCCGGTCAGATTGATCTCGATGCCGGGAATCTGGTGGGTGAACTGCCGTTGCAGCCAGTGCAGGGCGGGGATGAAGCCCAGGTCGTCTAGGATGGTGGGCCGCAGCATGGAGCAGAATTCCCGCACCTCCTGCACCAGGGTGGTGGACAGGGCGATGAGCCGGTTGCACTGCAGGACCAGGGGACCGTCGGGGGGCTCCATGTTGTTTTTGAGCATCTCCAGCCCCATCTGCAGGGCCACCAGCGTCTGGCCGAATTCGTCATGCAGATCGGTTGCCAGGCGCTTTCTCTCATCTTCGGCCGCGATGAGCAGCTGGCGGGAGAGGTGGCGGACCTCCTGTTCGGCGTTTTTCCGATCCGTGACGTTGGAGTGGGTGCCCACGGCCCGAAGGGCCTGCCCCGTCTCGGGATCCCGCTCCACCACCTGCCCCCGATCGTGTATCCAGACCCAGTTGCCCTGCTTTGTTCTCATGCGGAATTCGGCCTCGTAATGTTCGGTTTCGCCGCGGACGTGGGCATTGAGGGTTTCGATGGTCTTTTCCCGATCGTTGGGGTGCAGCCGGTTCTCCCAGGACTGGTAGTCGTTGGGGATTTCACCGGGATCGAAACCCAGCATCTGGACCCAGCGGGGACTGAAGTAGGTCTTGCCGGTGCGGATGTCCCAATCCCAGAGGCCCGTCTGGCTGCCTTCGAGGGCGAAATGGAGGCGCTCCTGGTTGAGGCGCAGCTCCTCCTGGGACCAGAGATGATTGTCCCATTGGGTTTTTAGCGTCCCGAAGGAGAGGGAGAAAATGATGCCGATGAACATCAGAACCAGCGTCATGTCCACGATGTTGCGGTGTGACGGGTCGATATAGGGGATGTACTCAAGAATCAGGTGGGTGATGCCCTCCGCGGTCAACACGGCGAGGAGGACGAGACCCATGAGCAGCCAAGGGGTGATGCGCAGGTTCCAGCGTTGGTTCCAGTGTTTCATAACCGCTCCGTCGGGTTGCCTCGGAATGTAAAACCTGAGAATCTAGTATAACAATTGAGCGTTTGGGCTGCCGGGGGCCGGGGCGGCCCGCAACGAACATTCGGCACTACTGGCATGCCGAAACAGAACTTTTTCGGTAGGCTTCAACCAAAGAAAGTGAATCCGGACATGAAAATTCAACATCTCGAGCCGAAAAAACGCCAAGGCCTGGTGGTGGTCATTACCGGAGGCGGCAAGGGCAAGACCACCTCGGCTCTGGGCATGGTGCTTCGGGCCAGCGGGCACGGCATGCGGACCTGCATCATACAGTTCATGAAAGGCGATATCTACGCCGGCGAGTGGGACGGGGTGAAACCTTTCGGCGAGCAGGTGGAGCTGATCTCCACGGGCATGGGGTTCTGCGGCATCCAGGGCAACCCCTACTCGCACCGGGAGCACCGGGAGGCCGCCCAGAGGGCTCTGGGGCTGGTACGGGAAAAAATGGCATCGGGCCTCTACCATCTGCTGGTGCTCGACGAGATCAACAACGCTCTCAAGCTGAAGCTGGTGGATCTGCCCCAGGTCCACGCCATTCTCGACCATCGCCCGGCCTCCCTGCATCTGGTGCTCACCGGGCGCGACGCCCATGCCGAGGTCATCGAGCGGGCAGACACGGTGAGCGAGGTCCGGGAGATCAAGCACGCCTACCGCAAGGGGATCGAACCCCAGCCGGGGGTGGATTATTGACAGGGGATTGATTTGCCGATTGTTTTTGTCGCCCGGAGGTGGCAGTATCCGCATTTTTTCGAGTTCAGAAATCTAGGGAGAAATCCATGTATTACCTGACCGTCAAAACCCATTTCGCCGCAGCCCATCGCCTCATCAACTACGATGGGGACTGCGAAAACCTCCACGGACACAACTGGCGGGTGGAGGCCACGGTCAGCGCCCGCCGTCTCGATGCCGCGGGCCTGGGCATCGACTTCAAGGTGCTGAAGAAGACCACCAACCAGATCCTGGACACCTTCGATCACAAGTACGTCAACGAAGTGCCGCCCTTCGATGAGATCAGCCCCTCCTCGGAAAACATGGCGGCCTACATTTTCGACCGTCTCAAGGAGCGACTGAACAACGACAACGTTCAGGTTTTCGAGATCAAGGTCTGGGAATCGGATAATGCCTGCGCGATCTACCGCGAAGACTGAGCTGCCCCTGATCGAGATCTTCTCTTCCGTACAGGGCGAGGGGCCCTGGGTGGGGGAGCGCCAGGTCTTCGTGCGGCTTCCGGACTGCAACCTGGACTGCGGTTACTGCGACACGCCCTTCGGGGAAACCGCCTGCTGCCGGGTGGAGCGGGAGCCGGGCAGCACCCTCCAGGAGCGCTGGACCAACCCCGTGGAGCTGCCGGCGCTGCTTTCGCTGCTGGATGACTGGCTGGTTCGGCGGGGCATCGTGCATCATTCCCTGAGCCTCACGGGGGGCGAGCCCCTGATGCACGCCGAGGGCCTGCTGGACTGGGCCCCCGAGCTCTCAAGGCGCCTTCCTCTCTACCTGGAGACCAACGGCACCCTGCCGGGGGAGCTTGAGCGCCTGCTGCCCTGGCTCAGCTACATCTCCATGGACCTGAAACTGCCTTCGGTGGCGGGGCAGGGGGATCTCTGGGAGCAGCACCGGGAGTTTCTGCGTCTGGCCCGGCAGAAGAAGGCCTACGCCAAGGCGGTGGTTTCCCCGGAGACGGACCCGGCCGACCTCATGGCGGCCGCCGCGCTGATGAAGGAGGAGGGCGGCGCAATGCCCCTGGTGCTGCAGCCGGCCACTGTTGACGGGCGCATCGGCGTCTCTGCCTCGCGGATGCTTCAGCTATTCGAGCAGGTGGGGCGCATCTATCCCCATCTTCGCATCATTCCGCAGGTTCACCGGTTCTGCGGTCTGCTTTGATTCACTACCTATCCGACGGTTGAACGGGAACAGGAGCCCTGTCGTGTGCAAAAAGATCTTCATCGGAGCAACGGAGCAGCACTGCGGTAAAACCACCACCAGCCTCTCCCTGATGCATCTGGCCCGCAAGAAATACGCACGGGTGGGGTTCATCAAGCCCGTGGGGCCCAAACCCACCAAGCTGCGGGGATGCTCCGTGGACAAGGATGCGGCCCTCATCGCCGAGGTGTACGGGCTGGAGGATGACCTGGAGCTCATGTCGCCGGTGGTGCTGCACCCCGGCTCCACCATGCGGGTGCTGGACGGGGAGATCCCCAAGGAGTATCTCTTCGAGCGGGTGATGGAGGCCTACAGGACCCTGGAGAGCAAGTGTGATTTCCTCATCATCGAGGGCGCGGGCCACGGAGGGGTGGGCTCGGTACTGGGCATGAGCAACGCCCGGGTGGCCAAGGAGCTCGGCGCCCCGGTGCTGCTGGTCTCCGGCGGGGGCATCGGAAACGTCATCGACGCGGTGAGCCTGAATCTCTCCATTTTCGAGAAGGAGGGGGCCGACGTGCGGGTGGTGATGGCCAACAAGCTCATCGCCAGCAAGCGCGACCGCACCCTCAAGTACCTGCGCATGGCCTATGAGAAGGAAAAATTCCTGGTAACGGGCGGCTTCAACTATTCGCCCATCCTGGCCAACCCCACCATGAGCCGCATCTCCAAGATTCTCGGCGCCCCCCTTCAGGGAGACACGAGCAAGGCAACGCGCATCATCAACGAGACCCAGCTCGGGGCGGCCTCGGTCCAGCGGGTGGTGGATCTGCTTCAGGACGGCACCCTGCTGGTCATCACCAGCAGTCGCGACGAGCTGCTGGTCACCATCGCGTCTCTTTACCACATTCCCGAATATCAGCGCAAAATCACCGGCATCGTCATCTCGGGGATCTCGCCCGTCTCCAAAATCACCCAGCAGATCATCGACGAGAGCGGCATCCCCTACATGAAGCCGGGGGTCACAACCGCCGAGGCTTTTTCGATCATCACCGACGACGTCTCGAAGATCACGGCCGAAGACATCCAGAAGATCAACCTCATCCAGAGCCTCGCCGAGAGCGAGATCGACTTCGAGAGAATCGATGCCCTGATTTAACCGGATGGCCGACCGCCCCTCTTTGCGCAAGCGGCAGAGGGGCGGTTCATCTGTGCACGCCGAAGCAAATCCCCCTCAATCCCCCTTTGACAAAGGGGGAGGCAGCAGGTCCCCCCTTTCCGGAAATCCAATAAGGATGCAGCAGCTTCCCTCCTTTTTATCAAAGGTGAGGCAGCAGATTTCCCCCCCCCCTTTGCCAAAGGGGGGCCAGGGGGGATTCGGGTGTCGCTCCCCCGGCCTCCGACCGTCCCGCCGTCCAGCCCTCCAGCCCGCCCCTTCAGCTTATTAACCCTTTGAAATCCCACGGCCTTTTTCCCTTCGGGCTGTTGAAATCCCCTGCTGCCGGTGTTAGCGTTAAAGGAGCAGTTCGGGGAGGCCGATGGCCGGACTTTCCTTCGATTGCGAGCATTCTTCAAGTCGGCAAGGAGGCTGTCATGGCGAAAGTTACCGATTCGGGTCTGACCTTTCACCTCAAGCAGGTCAAGGCCGGGAAACGAACCTTCGAGAACGCCTTTCAGGGCGTCTCGCGGATGATACTGGGCGAGGGGATCGAAAAGGTCGTCGTCAACGGCAAGACCACCTACGACTTCAAGATCTTCCGCCAGGGGAAAAAGCATGCGGTGGGCATGTATGACGAAATCAATTCCTTCGTCAGCTTCGTGAAGGATTCCGCCGAAGGGGGCTCCTCCAAGGAGATGGCCTTCGTGCTGGTGGGGGAGCCGGGCAACGGCAAGACCTTCTTCGTCGAGCAGGTCTGCACCCTCTACAAGAATTTCCTGCGCCAGGAGCAAAACCGCAAGTACAGCTTCCGCTTCAAGGGGCTGGACGCTCTGGGGGGGTACGGACGCATCACGGTCATCGATTCCCAGACCTTCGAGGATCCCGTGATCCTGGCCATGAATCTCTTCGACGACATCGAAGAGAGCCGCGCCTGGGTCGCCAAGCAGGGGGGCTTCACGAATGGGGAGCTTGAGACCCTCTATGAGAATTACCGGCCCCTGGGGGCCTGCAGCGGCTATATCTTCAACGACATCCGCAATTACACCGGGGGCAAGGTCGAGGATCTCCTCCAGCATGTCGAGGTGATTCCCGTGCCCATGAACGAGAGCCTGGGGACGCTCACGGGCAAGTATCCCGCCAAGGACAAGATCACCTCCTCGGCCGTGGATCTGCTGGGGGAGGAGTCCATCCAGCGCCTGCTGCACATCACCGACACCAACAACCCCTACCGTTTCGACCTGCGCCGGGGGGCCCTGGCCCGGGTGGCCGGAGGCGGCATCCACTTCAGCGACGAGATCTACAAGAACAAGAAGGACCTGGTGCAGGTCTACCTGGGTGTCATCCAGAACCGGGCCATCGAAATCGACGGCTACCGCTGGCCCATCGACACCCTGATCATCGCCACCAGCAACAACTCGGAATTCAACCGCTTCCTCGCCGAGAAGGAAGAGGCCCCCATCGTGGACCGCTGCCGCATCTGCTACGTCTCCCACAACACCAACTACCGCCAGCAGAAGGAGCTCACCGACTACGCCCTGGGCAGCGACACCAAGACGACCCTCAACCGCGAGGCCCTGCACCGCGACCCCAACCTCAACTATGCGGTTTCGATCACCGTGGTGCTCTCGCGGCTGCCCAGGTCCGAGAAGCTCAGCCCCATCGAGACCATGAAGCTGGCGGCCGGCGAGGTGGCCGGGGAGAAGAGCATCAAGACCCTGGCCGAGGTCATCGACACCCTGAACCAGGAGCCGGACATCACCAAGCGCTTCGGCCAGAAGGGCCTGGGCCAGCGCAACCTGGGGCGCATCGTGCAGCTGCTCATCGAGAGCAGCGAGACCAACGAGGGCCAGTGCATGGTGGCCATCGACGTCTTCGGCGCCGCCGAGCGGGTGATCCTCGACTACGTCACCGATCAGCAGGACCGGGCCAAGTATCTGGAGGACTTGAAGATCGCCCGCAACCTCTACCGCGAGCGGGTGATGACCGAGATGTTCAACGCCTACATGGACGAGCCCTACGCCATCCGCAAGGACGTGATGAGCTACGTCAACATGATCATCGGCATCGACGCGGAGAACCTGGGCCCCGATCGCATGTGGAAATACAAGGACCCGCAGACGGGGGAACTCAAGGCCCTCAAGATCGACGAGAGATACGTGCGCAGCATCGAGGAGCGCCTGGGCCTCAAGTCCCAGGAGCAGCGCGAGAGCTTCCGCACCTCCATCCGCAAGATCTACGGACAGAAAATTTCGGTGGATCCCCAGTATGACTTCATGGACAACCTGGAGCTGGTCAAGGCCGTCACCGACGTGCGCCTCAAGTCGGACATCGCAGGCGCCGGCAGCCTCATCGGCGCCCTGGCCAACCGCACCAACGAGGAAAACCAGAAGCTCTACGACCGCATGGTGGAAACCATGCTCGGCAAGCTCGGCTATTGCCGCACCTGCGCCCAGAAGACCATCGAGTATTTCTGCACCCAGGAAGACGAGTCCTAAGGAGAGCGCGTCATGAGCAAACGCAAACCGCCGGTCGGCGGCAGCAAAGACGCGCAGGAAACATCGGCTCCAGGGCCGCCTCCTGCGCCTCGGATTCCCGAGCTCTACCTGCATTCGGACATGAGCATGCTGCAGAACCGGGAAGGCGGGTCGGCAAGCTATACCAGCAGCATCCGCTCCCTGGAGCAGCTTCTGGAGCGCGACCGCCTGAGGGTCAAGGACGGTTTTCCGTCCAAGATCCGCATCGGCCGCATGATCAAGCCCGGCGGCACCGGCAAGGACCGGGTGGTGATCGTCCCCACCACCGTGGAGGAGAAGTTTCTCCATGACCGCATCCGCCCCGAGGAGGAGCAGGATGGCAGCGGCGGCTCGGGCGAGGGCGAGGAGGGCGAGATCATCGGCGAGCAGCCCGTGCGCCCCGAGGGCGAGGGGGGCGACGGCACCGCGGGGCAGGGCAAGGGCGAGGCCCACGAGATCGAGGCCAGCGCCTATGATCTGGGCCGCATCCTGACGGAGAAATTCGAGCTTCCCAACCTCAAGGACAAGGGCAAGAAGAAATCCCTAACCCGCTACGTCTACGATCTGACGGACCGCAACCGGGGCTTCGGCCAGGTGCTGGACAAGAAGGCGACGCTCAGGCGCATCATCGAGACCAACATCCACCTGGGCAACATCCCCGACCCCGGCGACATCGACACCACGAAGATGGTCATCTCCCCGAAGGACAAGACCTACCGCATCCTCTCGAAGGAGAAGGATTTCGAATCCCAGGCCCTGGTGTTCTTCCTGCGGGACTATTCGGGCTCCATGGCGGGAAAGGCCACGGAGTTGGTGGTCACCCAGCACGTGCTCATCTACAGCTGGCTGACCTACCAGTACGCCCGGCAGGTGGAGTCGCGCTTCGTCCTGCATGACACCGAGGCCAAGGAAGTCCCCGACTTCCAGAGCTATTACAGCATGAAGGTGGCCGGCGGCACCAAGGTGGCCGCGGCCTTTGCCCTGGTCTCCGAGATCGTGGAGAAGGAGAACCTGGCCGCCGACTACAACATCTACATCTTTCACGGCACCGACGGCGACGACTGGGACACCAAGGGGGAGGAGACCATCAAGGAGATCAGGCGCATGCTGAAATACGCCAACCGGGTGGGCATCACCATCGCGGAGCATACCCACACGGCCACCGGCACCACGGAGGTGGAGCGCTACCTGAAGAATTCGGGCCTGCTGGAGTCGCACAAGGAGCAGCTGCGCATGGACCGCATGCCGGAGACCTCCGAGGAGAGCCGGATCATCGACGGCATCCGGATGCTCATCTCGTAACCTCGGCGCATCGCCCGGAAAGGGGTGACGAACGTGGAACTGATCAACCAGCACACAAAACGCATCATGGAGGGCTGCAAGGAGCGGGCGCAGGCCCACGGGCTTCGCTTCGAGAGCGAGACCCTCGAATACATCGTCACCAACCGCGACATGATCGAGCTCGGCCCCAAGGTGATGATTCCCACCCTCTACGATTACTGGGTCCACGACGTGGAGGTGCTCAAGGAAAAGGGAAGATACGAGCTCTATCCCAACAACCCCTACGAGACGGTCATCAATACCCGGCCCGCCATCTCCTTCTACAACGACAACAACCCGGACTGGCTCAACGTGATGATCTTCTATCACGTGCTGGCCCATATCGATTTCTTCCAGAACAACCTCAACTTCAGCCAGACCTGGGATTACGACTTCACCGGCCAGGCCCTCTCGGACAAGCGGATGATCTCGATGCTGCGCAGCCGGAAGGGGCGCTGGGTCGATTACCTCATCGAGTTCGCCCGGGGCATCGACAACCTGGTGGGCTTCCACAAGACCCTCTCCCGGCGTTTCGCCGGGCCAAGAAGCAAGCGCATCAGCCGCCTGGATTTCTATTTCGACATCTTCCTGCAGACGGACAAGGGCATCTCCACCAACGCCTACGTCAAGGAAGTCAACAGGTACAACGAGTCCATGCAGAAGTACGCAGAGCAGGGGGAGAAGCTCTTCTTCGCCGACGTGGCCAAGACCCATCCCGAGTTCGAGGGGCTTTACAAATCCCATCTGGAGGCCGAGCACGCCGAGAGCGTGGATCTGATGGATTACCTGCTGCGCCGCTCCCCCTTCCTCAACCGGGAGGAGAACCGCTGGATGAAATCCGTCATCGAGGTGGTGCGCAAGACCTCCCTGTTTTTCCAGCCCCAGATCCGCACCAAGATCATGAACGAGGGCTGGGCCAGCTACTGGCACGAGAAGCTCTTTCTGGAGGACGACCGCATCCGGGGGCACGAGGTGGAGTTCGCCCGCATTCACGCCAAGGTGACCTCCCTGCCCAGGGTGGGGCTCAACCCCTATGCCCTGGGCATGCGGCTGTTCCAGTTCATCGAGGAGGGGGCCGACCGGGGCATCTATTCGCAGGACTACCGCCGAATCCGGGACGCTCACCTGCGAAAACACTACGATCGCAAGGAGGGTGCGGGGCTGCCGTACATCTTCTCCGTGCGGGAGGATCTCTCGGACTTCCTCTTCCTGCAGTTTTTCCTGGATCAGGATTTCGTGGATCGTCACCGGCTCTTCGTGGCGGGCAAGAGGTTCAACAATCAGCGCATGAGCTGGCAGTATTTCGTCAAGACCCGAAGCGCCGAGGCCTACCTGGCCATGGTGCGGGATTCGCTCTACCATCCGCCTTACATCCGGGTGGGCAGCCGCACCGCCGAAGAGGAGCTTTGCCTCGTCCACGTCTTCGAGAACAAGCCCTTAGTGAAGGAATTCATCACCAACACCATGGTTGGGCTGGAGTTTCTCTGGGGGGGCAGGGTAAGCCTGGATACCCACGAGGCCATCGTCAAGAAGAGGGAACGCGGCGACAGGCCGCAGGATCCGGATGAGCCGCCGGAGGTGGAATGGAGGGCGATACGCTACATCATGGAAAACCGCAAACTCACGCACATGTATCTGTGACGGGGGTCAAGCTTATGGACAATATCGACAAGGCCCTGCGCGGGATTGAACGAAGCAGCATGGCCAGGGAATCGGGAAAGACGATGCCTTTCTCCGAATTCATGGCGCTGCTCTCCCAGAATCCCTCAGGCGGGGCTCGAAACATCTTCCAGCTCTTTCACGACATGGTGAAGAGCCACATCGACGGCGGCGACGACGAATACGAGGGGGACCCCGAATCCATCAACTTCCTCCACTACGACTGCCGCCGGCTCTTCGTGGAGGATTCGGATCATCCCTTCTTCGCCGACCGCCTCTTCGCCAACCGCTTCATCCGGCAGGTGGAGGCCTTCAAGCGCGGCGGGCAACAGAACAAGATCTACATCTTCGAGGGCCCCCACGGCAGCGGC
>Ga0214472_10007231_pt1 | contig 11636 bp, 10 predicted proteins | sample RVTome_6_FD_207662 | JGI IMG/M metagenome (GOLD analysis project Ga0214472, IMG submission 207662) | Soil microbial communities from uranium-contaminated site in the Upper Colorado River Basin, Wyoming, United States - RVT140D175 | ecosystem: Environmental > Terrestrial > Soil > Contaminated >...
AAAATAGCCTGGAAACATGATGTGCAAGTGATGATTGAAGGGCCGGGTCATGTGCCAATGCATATGATTAAGGAAAACGTCGATAAAGAAATGGAAGGATGTCATGAAGCGCCGTTCTATACTTTGGGACCGCTAACGACCGATATTGCACCCGGTTATGATCATATTACTTCTGCCATCGGTGCCGCGATGATCGGTTGGTATGGCACGGCCATGTTGTGTTACGTCACACCAAAAGAACATCTTGGCTTACCGAATAAAGATGATGTTAAAGAAGGCATAATTACTTACAAAATAGCAGCGCATGCGGCAGACCTGGCGAAAGGTCATCCAACAGCACAACTCAGAGACAATGCTTTATCAAAAGCACGCTTTGAATTTCGTTGGGAAGACCAATTTAATCTGGGACTGGATCCGGATCGTGCCAAAGACTTTCATGATGAAACCTTACCTAAAGAAGGCCACAAGATTGCACACTTCTGCTCCATGTGTGGGCCAAACTTTTGTTCCATGAAAATATCTCAGGATGTTCGAGACTATGCTAATCAGCAAGGCCTGGAAAACATGGATGAAGCAATCGAAAAAGGTATGGATGACATGTCGAAAGAGTTTAAAGAAAAAGGTAGTGAGATTTATAACAAACTATAAAGATATATAAGTTATTTGGACAGAGTCACGAATGGTACTTAATTAAGCGATATGCGCCATGATAATAGCCGTACAGCCTGCCCGTCATTGCGGCGAATGCCGCAATCCAGTCAGATTAATGAGCGCTGAAAGCGCACTTTATTTTACTGGATGCCGGAACAAGTCCGGCAAGACGCTGTTTTTCGCTTAACTAAGTGCCATTCGACAGGGTCACTATTTAATATCGGGTTTCGGACTTATTTTTTGGAGCATTGGTGTTTATTTCTCAATCGTCTCTTTGCGTGAAAAGAATTATCTGCTTGCGATATTTCCAATGCTAATAATTCCTGGGGCTGGATATCTAAATAAAAGTTCCAACATGGTATCCAGTCATACCAATTCAAGACCATCGGCATGAACAGATAAGCAGACCGTATGCGGCAGGGATAGCCGCATCCGAGCCTACATGGATGTATTCATGGCGTGTCTGCGTTCTGTTCATGTCAATGGATACTGTTTAGGAACGGGTACTTAGTTCGCAGTTTTATAATTGAAATCTAAAAACAAAAATTAGAACCAGTATTTTAAATGCTCAGACTCGTTTTCTATTGATGATAATTTCAACCTTCTGGCAAATTACTATTGCAAGTATGGCAAAAATAAAACCCGGTACCAGTTCATAAAGTTCAAACAGCCAATAATCAGAAGAAATATTTTTCCATACGATAACGATTATGCCTCCGGTTAACATTCCTGCTAATGCCGCATTGCGCGTCATTTTTTTCCAGTAGAGTGATAGAATAATGACCGGGCCGAAGGTGGCACCGAAACCTGCCCAGGCATAGGCAACGAGATCCAATACATTACTGTCTGGTTTAAATGCGAGTGCTGTCGCGCAGAGGGTTAATACGATTACCATAAGTCTACCGAGTAGCATTAACTGTTTGTCTGTTACATCATTTTTAATAATCTTATAGATGTCTTCCGTTAATGCTGAAGAGGCGACGAGTAATTGTGAATCGGCGGTACTCATGATGGCAGCGAGGATTGCAGCTAGACATATACCTGCGGGGATGGGGTGTAACAATAAACTGAGTAATTCAATAAATACTTTTTCGCTATCACCGGCTTGTAATTGATTGCCTAATAATGCGATCCCTGAGAAACCAATTAATACTGCGCTAAATAAACTTATAGCAGTCCAGTAAATTGCAATAGTGCGAGCTTTTGGAATCATTTTTTCTGATTTTATCGCCATAAAACGAACGAGTATGTGTGGTTGTCCAAAGTAACCGAGTCCCCACGCTAAGAGTGAAACAATACCGATAAAACCTAATGGTCCATTTTCTATACTGGTATAGGGATTGACCAAATCAGTATTAATGATAGCCATCCAGTTATATAAGGCTTCAAAACCATTAATGCTGTAAATAGAAACGATAGCGACATAACTTAAAGCCAATGCCATTAATAAACCCTGTATTAAATCAGTCCACGATACTGCAAGAAAACCACCGAGACAGGTATAGATAAGAATCGTCAATGCACCAATAATGACTGCCCATTCATATGAAAGCCCAAAAACTGATTCGAATAATTTGCCGCCGGCAACCAAACCTGAGCTGGTGTAAAACAAATAAAATACAAGAATGAAGATGGAGGAAATAAACCGTAATAAATGTGATGAATCATTGAATCGATATTCAAAATATTCAGGAATAGTCAGCGCATTGTTTAATGATTGCGTCTGAACACGTAAACGAGGTGCGACAAAATACCAGTTTAGACAGGTGCCAATGTATAAACCAATAGCAATCCATATTGCTTCAAAACCGGCCAGGTAGGCATAACCGGGTAAGCCTAATAATAACCAACCACTCATGTCCGATGCGCCGGCGCTGATAGCCGTTGTCCAACTACCGAGCTTTCTCCCGCCAAGTATATAGTCAGACTGACTATGCGTGCGTTGTAAACCAAGCCAGCCGATAGCAAAGACCAGAAGCAGATAAGCGCCAAAGGTTGTATAGATAATGTTTTGATCGGTCATCGGTGTTATCGATTAAATCATCTCATGACAGGGAAAAAATTTATTTTCAGGTACATGTTGCGTAATGATGTTCGCACAAAAATCAAGCATGGCTTCACGAATTTCCAGCGGATAACCAATGTTGTTATTTTCTTCTGCCAGTGGCGATGAAAAAAGTTTTTCGTCAGGATAGAGTTTTTCCAGTTTACGCAAATAATCTTTCGGTAATCTAAAACCGCCCAAACTAATTGAATGTGTTAAGTCAGGGTTAATCTTTGAAAAGATATCATTGAATAACTCACCGTATTCCCTGGCATAGTCTTTTGTATAGATTAACGGATCAAAACGTAAACCGATTTGCCAGCCAGATTTTTGTAAATCAAGTATGGCTTGTAATCTTTTATTAACATCAGGTGCCTTATGTTCCAGTGATTTTGCAATTTTATCCGGCGTGAAACTAAATGCGATAACGCAGTTTTTTATCGGTTCTCGTTTTAGTAAATTACGTATCTGTGTGCTCTTGGTTCTTAACTCAAGCAAAGCCTGCGGGTTGTTTTCAAAAAAGGGCAAGAATTTACTAGTGAAATTAGTCACAGGGTCAAGTGCCAGACTGTCGCAATCATAGCCCGAGAAAAAATGAACCGGTTCGTCACCATGTTTATTTAATAATGAAGTCATTTCTTCGGTAAAATCTTCATAGTTTACAAATAAAACATAATGCGCTGATTGAAACATACCTTGTAAAAAACAGTAGCGACAGTCATATAAACAATTGAGCATATGTGAAAAATAATAATTATGTTCGGCACCAATGCCATATTGTTTTGGAGTAGGTAATATATGTCCCTTATGTTTTCTTGCCAGAATTAATGCCGGTTGTTTTTTTTGTAAGCGGAAGTTTTGCGATTTACGGTTGAATATTTCGCCATAGCGTTCGCATGAAATTTTTGTTGCATCAGGAAAGCGTTCAAGAATTGCAAGCGTACGTGGATGAGTCGCTATTTCTTCTTCTATGTATATCGTGCTAATCATGAATCACGAACTCAGATCCCTTTATTTTATTACGCAACGATTGTAATACAGATTTTCCGCTTGTATCGCTGGCAATAAACGCTTCGATAGCTTCATCAGGCAAACGTATTGACCATTGACGTAATAATCTGGATAACTGAAGTTTTTCTGATTGTGTGAAATGCCATTTTTCAATGCAGTATTGATAATGTTCAGGCTCGGAAGTAATAGAGCGAATTTTTGCGGATAATGGTTTAAGACTCTCAATCAGGTTGTCAAGAAGCTTCAGTTTAATTGAAACAAGTGTTTTTACTGTGTCTGCGGTTACTTTCGAACTGGCTTGCGTAGTGTTGTCTGAAACAATTTTTAAACAATGAATTAATTCAGCCGTACCCAATCGAATTGCTATCTGATAAAAAGCAGATGCTTCCATGTCAAATAAAACATCTTGATAATCTTCTGACGGCTTATCCAGTGTAATTAATGCCGCGCTTTCACAAGGTGACTTAAAAACAATCTGCGGATACCATGTTGACTTATCATGTTCATCGGTAATCTTATTCACCAAGCGAGCTTCGCCAATAGCAATGTTGGCATGACCGGCAACACCAATGTTTAACCAAGCATCACCGGCATTCGTCTTTATACAAGCATGGTGGTAGCTCACCGCAGAAGCGGTATTGATTTTGCCAACGCCCGACAGAGTTAAACTTATTTCCTTGTCTTTCGATTGATAGATGCGAAACAAATCAAACTGTTTTAATTCAGCTAATTTAAAATGTTGGATGAGCGGTTGCGCTTCGCAAGGAAGGGCGCAGAAAATATGGATCATGATAATTTATTATTAAGCATACTGTTTTGAATGTTTTGAATGTTTTGATAATAATTCTTCAAATCTTTTGCAATATTCATTTTCGCCGTGTTTTTCTGTACCTTTAAGAAAAATCGTTATTTTGTTTAATAACATTTCTGTTGCTGCCTGACGATCTTCTTCATTTAAATATTTTGATCCAATTATTTTTTCAAGTGCAATAATACGAAAACGATCCATGCCCCAATACTGACGTGATAATTGATCATCATGTCCGCCGTATTTATTAGTTAATGCCTCATCTATAAATAACACCGAATAGCGGCAACAAATTCGTAGCCACATATCGTAATCTTCGCATGCAGGCAAATCTTCATCAAATAAACCAACTTCATCAAATAATTTTTTATGAATCATGACTGATGAAGGTGAGATAGCACACAGTGGCAAACAATGTTGAAAAATGTGACCACCGCGTTTTTCATGTTTCTTTGCCTGATTTAAAATTTTTCCATCTCTATACCAGGTTTCATTGGTATGGCAGATTAAATACTCAGGATTTTCAGTGAGAACCTGAATCTGTTTCTCTAATTTACGTTCTTGCCAACTATCATCGGAATCGAGCAAGCAGATCAAGTTTCCTTGCACGTTCTTAATCCCGACATTTCGTGCAGCGCTCACACCTTTATTATTTTGCGAGATAAATTTTATTTGCGGATAGCGTTCTTCAATTATTTGTTGGGTTTCATCAGTAGAACCGTCATCAACAACGATAATCTCATCGGCAGCGCGAGATTGGGCGAGAACAGAGTCAATTGCGCGTGGCAATGTCGATGCTCGATTATATGTAGGAATAATGACTGAAATTTTATTCATGACTAAATGTTGAGTTTACAGTGAACAGGTTTAGAATAGCGCGCTCACAATCAAAGAACCCGCATAATAAATGAAACGCCTTAAAGATAAAATCGCCGTCATTACCGGAGCCAGCAGTGGTATAGGTCGCGGTATTGCAGAAGCTTTTGCTCAGGAAGGTGCTGATATTGTTGTCAATTATCTGAAATCCAAAGAGAAGGCCGAATCGTTAGCCGAAGAAATCAAACAATCCGGTCGACGCGCTATTGCAGTACAGGCCGATATGAGCGACGAGGATGATATTGATCGATTAATAGAGAGAACTATAGAAGAATTTGGTCGTATTGATATCTGGGTCAATAATGCCGGTGCAGACATTCTTACTGGCACAGGCGCGGCTGCTGAAATACATGAAAAACTTGAGCATCTCATCGAAGTTGACCTAAAAGGGACAATCAAAGCCTGTTGGTCAGTCACGCCAGCCATGCAAGAGCAGGGACATGGTGTGATTGTGAATATGGGCTGGGATTTGGCGATTCATGGTTTTGAAGGAACCAATCCTCAAATATTTGCCGCAACAAAAGCCGGTATTCTCGGCTTCACACGTTCATTTGCAAAATCAGTCGGTCCTGAAATTCGCGTTAACATGGTTTCGCCTGGCTGGATATCAACGTCATTTGCTGAAGATCATATGGATGATGAGTACTATCAAGCGCGTATAAAAGAAATTCCTTTAGGTCGTTTTGGCCGACCGGAAGATGTCGCCGCTGCTGTTGTGTTCCTGGCTTCTGATGATTCCTCTTATCTAACAGGCGAAGCGATTAAGATTAATGGTGGCCTGGTTTAATCTTTATTTTTAATGTCTGAAGAATCAAAAAAGAATGGTTTAAAAGTTCGTACCGAAGTCATGGGCGAAGAATTTGTTCAGCGAGCAATAACCAATACCACTGAACTAACCGAACCACTGCAAGACTGGATCAATGAACATGCCTGGGGTTCAACCTGGCAACGTGAAGGCATTTCAAAACAAACACGATCATTAGTGACGATTGCTATGTTAGCTGCATTAAAAACACCCACTGAATTAAAAGGCCATGTGCGCGGCGCATTGAATAACGGTTGTAGCGTTGAAGAAATACAGGAAGTCTTATTGCATTCGATTGTTTATTGCGGCGCGCCCGCAGCACAAGAAGCTTTTCGTGCAGCACAGGAAGTGATTGATGAGTGGCAAGCTAATAGTTAATCACATCAATAGTTCTACTTTAGACTAAACATGAAGCTTTCTGAAAAAGAAAATTGATACGAAGAAAATTTCCATCGTACCTTACAAACATAACGAATAATTGCTGTTGTCTACATCTGATTGAAAGAAGATTAATAATGAATCAAAGAATGCACATTATATTTCGATAATTTTTCTCTGCCGTTAAGAAAATCCAGTTCGATAACAAACGCACAGGCAACCACTTCAGCACCTAATTTTTCAACTAACTCACAACTTGCCGCTGCGGTTCCGCCGGTGGCTAATAAGTCATCAACTAATAAAACTTTATCGCCTTTTCCTAGTGCGTCGATATGCACTTCCAGTGAAGCAGAACCGTATTCGAGATCATAAGACATTGATTCAACGTCATAAGGCAATTTACCGGGTTTACGTAACGGAATAAAACCAATACCCATTTCCCATGCAGCGAGACTGCCAAAAATAAAACCACGTGCTTCCATTCCGGCAACGGCGGTAATGTTCTCTCCCAGAAAGGGATGAATTAATTGATGTATGGCTAGTTTTAACATTGCCGGGTCTTTAACTAATGGTGTAATGTCTTTGAACTGTATTCCGGGTTCGGGAAAGTCAGGAATATTTCTAATATAGGCTTCTAGGCGTTGCATATGTGTCTCCGTCAAATTTCTCTCTATAATAACGGCTTGTGAATAAATAAGGAATCTTGTGTCTGCATGAAGTCATTTGAATCAATCTATGAGACTGCACTTAATCGTTGTGGCGGAGTTGAAGCTGTAGAAGAGTCTTTGCCCACGCCACGTACTGTTAAAGAGCTTAAAAAGCTGACAGATGCGTTTTGTTTATCGAATATGACTTGTCGTATTTTTCAAGCAGGATTGAATAGAAAGATTATTGATAATAAATGGTCAGCCTTTGAAGAAGTTTTCCATCAGTTTGATATTGATTTTAATCGTATGTTGAGTGATGAGGCGCTTGCCGCATTAATGGATGATGCGAGAATTGTCCGGCATTGGGGCAAGATTCAAAGTGTAAGACATAATGCACAAACGATTCATGAGTTTAATGAAGAGCAGGGTGGTTTTGTTAAGTCGCTTGCAGAATGGCCGTCAGATAATATTGTTGCACTTTGGGATGTATTGAAAAAACAGTTTAAGCAACTTGGCGGTGCTTCAGGCCCATATTTTTTACGTCGTGTTAAAAAAGATTCTTTTTTATTAACGAGTGATGTGACAAAAGCGTTATTTCGTTGGGGCGCGATAGATGAAACGCCAAAAAATAAAAAACAATTACGGCATGTTCAGGATTGTATGAATGAATGGCATGTTGAAAGTGGCAGACCGTATTGCCAAATCAGTATGATTTTAGCGTTGTCGGTGGATTGATATGGGACGTTGGCGACCACCTGCACCGAAATCTGCGCCGTATATTACGCCGGAAGGTTATAAAAAACTTGAGCAGGAAACAGCAGCGCTTTGGACAAAACGTAACGAAGTCGCTAAAGCAGTAACCGCTGCCGCAGCAGAAGGTGATCGTTCTGAAAATGCAGAATATATTTATCGTAAAAAACAATTACGCGAAATTGATTCTCGTCTGGGTTATTTACAACGACGTATGCCGAAATTAACTGTAGTAAGAGAAGTTCAGGATAAAACACGTATTTTTTTTGGCGCGTGGGTGACGCTGGAAGATGAAGAGGGTAATGAAAAGCGTCATCGTATTGTTGGTGCTGATGAATTTGATCAAAACGAACAATACATCACGGTTGATTCACCATTAGCAAAATTATTATTGGGTAAAGCAATTGATGATGAAGTGATACTTGAACGGCAAGGAAAAAAACAAGCGCTATATGTTATCGGAATAGAGTATGAAGATTCACTGCTGTCCCGTTAATATTTTTACTATTGTGTAAAACACAGGTATCAAGGGCATTTGAAAGAGCAGGGTAATGAGGAGACATGAACGGGCATCGTTTTTCATGACACGCTGTGAATACAGTCGCTCCGGACTCCTGTCCTCACGCGACACTAATGCGTCCCTGCATGTCGTCCCTGGACGCTCGGTTGCCGCGTCCTTGCGGCAAACGGTCATGAAAAACGACATCCCGCTCACTCGACACTTGATGAAAAAAGTTAACGGGACAGCAGTGATGAAGATTAGTTTTTTTCAATAGAGTCGTGCTTGACCAGTTTACTGATTTTATTTATCCAGCCGCTTTCTTCTTTTGTTGTATTATTCGACTCGGCTATTTTAGCCAAACTGATGTAATCAATTTTTCCTGAACCTAATACGGGTATTTTATCAACAATAATAATTTGTTTTGGAATAATTAATTCGCCTATATGCTTTTTGCGAGCGACTTCCTGCAATGGTTTGCGTTCGGCATCTTTGTGTTCCGTAACAAGTACAATCTTTTCGCCTTTACGATCATCATAAATAGCAACAGCAGCATGATTGATATCAGGCCAGGTTAATGTCGCCAGTTCTTCTGCGGCAGATAAGGAAATCATTTCGCCACCAATTTTCGCAAAGCGTTTTGCACGGCCTAATATGGTTATAAAACCTTCATTGTCAATTTCAGCGATATCACCAGTATCGTACCAACCCGCACCTCGTTCAGTTGATGGCGGATGAATTTTCCCGGGTTTGTCATGAAGCAAGTAGCCTTCCATCACATTGGGTCCTTTCACGACAAGGTGTCCACCGCGCTCAATGCCCTCAACCGGTTTTATATAGTATTCCATGTCAGGAATTATTCGTCCGACCGTTCCGGCCTTGTTTGACATTAAATTATTGACGGCGATCACAGGACTTGTTTCTGTAACGCCGTAACCTTGCATAATACGAACACCATATTTGTTTGCCCACAATTGCATAGTCTCGTCATGTAATTTTTCAGCTCCGGCAACTGCAATTTTTAGAGAGTTAAAATCATAAGGGTGGGCGTAGCGCGCATAACCTTTAAAGAACGTATTAGTGCCAAAGAAAATGGTTGCACCAAGTTGATAGATCAATTCCGGAATAAGTCGGTAATGTAATGGTGTTGGATAAAAGAAAACTTTTGCGCCACCAAACAAGGGCATTAAGAAACCGGCATTAAGACCGAAAGAATGAAATATAGGCAAGCAAGTAAAAACAAGTTCAGAGGGATTAAAATATATATGGCAACGTACCTGAGTATAATTTGCCAGAATATTACGATGTGACAATACAACGCCTTTTGGATGACCTTCTGAACCTGATGTAAATAAAATAACAGCAGCAGCATCCGGATTTCTGTTCAAATTTTGTTTTGCATAATACCTCGCTGGATTTCTGCTCATAAAAAAAGCGGAAAGCTTCGTTGTTAAACGAATATCTTTCCTCAAATCTTCCAGATAAATAACAGAGTGGCTTTTGGAAAGATCATCCGCTAATTGTTCAAGCCTGGCATTTTCAATAAAACGTTTTGATGTATAGATCGTTTTAATTTGCGCTGTTTCGCAAGCACGGTTTACTGCGAGTGAACCGGAAGTGAAATTTAACATGGCCGGAATGCGACCAATAAACTGTAAGGCAAAGAAAAAAACAGGTGAGGCATTAACGTTTGGCAGTAATACGCCAATGTGTTCGTCAGCTTTAGTTTGTTTTTTAATTAACAGACTTAATAAAATACTGCGCAGGATTAATTGTTGGTAGTTTAGTTTGTCTCTACTAATATCTTCTATTATTTCATGCTTCTTGCCGAAACTTTTACTAGCGTCAATCAAGGCAGAATAAAGCGTAGTGCGTTGATTAAAACTTGAATAAGCCAGTTTATGCATTAAATCCTGCATTTGTAGGGCAGCAATTTTTCTTCGATGGTGACCTGTGACCTCAGCAGATATATTTATTTTTTCCGGAGGTAAAACACGAATGTTTATTTCAGGAAACCAGCGAACGAAACCTCTTCCTTTCATATAAGATAATCGGGAAAATTGCGCGCCATCTATAGCAACAGGAAGAATATTCGCATCGCTCTTGTCGGCAATTAAGCCTGGTCCTTCGTATATCTTCATTTGCGTACCGGTAACGGTAATACGTCCTTCAGGAAAAATAACGACCTTATTATTTTTTTTGATAAATTTAATAACAGATTTAATCGACAAAGGATTAACTGCATCCATTTCAAACAAACGGACGAAATGTAAAAATGGTTTGAATGCTTTTTTAGCTGCTATTTCAGTATTGATAGCAAAGGTGGGTGTTTCCGGTAACCATGCATAGAGAAGAATGCCATCGAGCAAAGAAGTGTGGTTGGCAATAATTAAAACGCGATCGCCAGCTTTTTCATAATTCTCCATGCCAGTGACTTTGACCCGATATAACAGGCGCATGAGTAATCGAATAAATAATTTGAATAAACGAATCATGAATACATTCTACTTCAAAAACACTTAATACGAGATAATACAGCTAGATTACTATGTGTAGCGTGTTATTCAGGGATTTCTTTAGAATCAGGCGCCAGCGATGACCCGTTGAACAATCAAACTTTGTCCTGGCTGCAAGTGAGTACCTTTCTTTAAATTGTTCCATTTAAGTAAATCTTCTACATGGATATCGAACTTTCGGGCAATCAACCAGAGTGAATCACCTTGCTGAACAATGTAAGAATTACTATTTAAAGCTGAGCTTTCAGCCGTTGTCTTGATAAGTCGTGGCTCTTCATTGTTTTCATCGTCTTTAACCCAGACCGTTAACTTTTGTCCCGGCTTTAATAAACTCTTTTTTGAAATGCCATTCCATCGAGTCAACTGACTTACGCTAATGCCGTATTGGCGGCCGATATCCCAAAGATTGTCGCCTCGTTTCACTGCATAGACATAACGTTTACCATCGCCGGTTGTTTTAAGTCCGTTAAACTTTCTCGCATCTGCACTTAAAGAATAATATTTTTTTGATTCTTTTGCGGTAGGAATAAGCAAAGCCTGTCCTTCACGAATCATATTGCCTTTTAAACGATTAACTTCTTTTAAAGCGGAAACACTGGTGAGATAACGACTTGCAATGATACCTAATGATTCACCCTTACGAATAACATG
>Ga0214472_10007232_pt1 | contig 11635 bp, 12 predicted proteins | sample RVTome_6_FD_207662 | JGI IMG/M metagenome (GOLD analysis project Ga0214472, IMG submission 207662) | Soil microbial communities from uranium-contaminated site in the Upper Colorado River Basin, Wyoming, United States - RVT140D175 | ecosystem: Environmental > Terrestrial > Soil > Contaminated >...
CGCTCCGGGTAGCGGTTCATCATGGCGCTGGTATCCGCGGCGGTGGCAACGGCCACCAGACCGGCAGGGGGATCAGCGCTCCGCAACCGGGCCGCCAGGGTTGCCAGCCATTCCCGATCCGGCGAATCGGCCCGGCCCGCGGCGTCATCGATCATGGCCGCTCCTTCCAGCAGTTCGCTGGCAACCTGCTGGCCGGCAGCGAATTTTTTCCGCAGATCACTCTGCCAGGTGGAGAAATGGTCGATCCAGGCCTTGACCGTGTACTGACAGGCGCCGAAATTATCCACCTGAAACTCGGCGGTCCACAGATCGTTGACCTGATAAGACATTGCCGTCTCAGACCATTCACCCCCGGAGGTCCGGAAAGCGAGGACCGCTTTCAGCTCATCGTGGCCGTCGGCAAAGACGAAGGCCGAAACCCTGACTTTTTCGCCGATCAGGCGTTTGATGGGGAAACGGCCGAAATCGATCTGCGGCAGGAGGTTTTCTATCCACACCCTGGAGGCTTTTTCGGTTGGCAGGGACAGAAGCACTTGTTCGGCCGGCATCGTTCATTCTCCCTCAAATTTTCCGGAACCAGTCTGTTGCCTGATGAAAAGGCAATATTTATGCCAGCGGAAATCAGTGCGGGGAAAGGAAACCGGAGGTCCAGGGGTAGGACTAGGTCCGGCCGGACAGGACAGGAAGTTAAAGGGAGAGATCTGTTCACTCAAAGTTCAAGGTAACTATCCAGCTTGGGTGAAAAAGGTTTGCTTCGCCCCGGCGCTGCTGTAACTATTCAGCAGTGCCGTAGATGCGCGGAAGAGGCCTGGCCGCTATACATGGGGTATGCGGCCAGGCCGATGACAAAGCAGATGCGGTGCTGCTGGATAGTTACCGTTCAAGATTATCAGAGCAGGCGGTATGGCGCCGCCCTGGTTGCCCATTCGCTGTTCGGGTATTTTTCCCGCAGTTTTTTGTAGGCGTTTTTCAACGGCTCACCCGAGCCGCTTTTCTTATATTCGGCCACCCCCCCGATGAAGATCGCTTCGGCAGCCTCCGGGGTTTGCGGATATTTGGCCAGGATGTGGTCGAGATGGCTGGTGGTTTCTTCAAGACAGTCCAGGTCAAAATCCATCTTGGCCATTCCCAGTTCCAGGGAGGCGATGAATTCTTCCGGCGGATAAAAGCCGACGTTGTCCTGATGGATCTTGCCGGTCGAGTCAAGGATGAGGATCTTCGGCGTCCATTTGACGTTGAATTGCCCGGCATATGGATCAACGTCGCTCCCAATCCGCAGGGGGATAAGATTTTTGCTGATAAAATCGGCTACTTCACTGTTGGGATACGTAACTGCATCCATCTGTTGGCAGCCTATTCATTGCGGGTTGAAAAAATCCAGCAGCACCGCCTTGTTTTCCTTGCGCGCCCGTTCCAGAGCCTCCTTGAAATCGGTGATCCATTCAATTGTCTTGCCCATGGCTGCCTCCCATTTTTGTCGATTATTCTGGTTGATCTGCTAGCCGGAAATACTGCAAGGCATATGCCAGAGAAGGGGCGAACCGGAAATCCGTTCCCCCGCGCACCTGTTCACCCGTTCACCCGTTCACCTGTTCCCCCGTTCACCTGTTCACCTGTTCCCCCTGTTCCCCCTGTTCTCCGTTTTCCTGAGGTTGAGCCCTTTCCAGAATCCGCAGATCGAAGGGTCTGCTTTTTTCACCGAAATATATAGACCGGTGCGGAAATGGTATCTCGATATTATGTTCATCAAAGGCATGTTTGACCCGGCGCAGGAATTCCCGGCCCACCTCCCATTGGCGGATCGGTTTGGTCTTGAGCCGGCCCTTGATGATCACCGCGGAATCGTCGAATTTGTCCACCCCGAAAAACTCAGGCGGTTCCAGCATGCTTGCCCCGAATTTCGGATCCTCCAGCATGGTCCGGCCCACCTCCTTCATCACTTCGATGACCCTGTCGGTGTTTTCCTTGTAGGCCACGCCGATATCGAAGACATACCCGGACCATTCATTGGTCATGTTGCTCAGGGTGTTGATGGTGCCGTTGGGGAAGACGTGGACCACCCCGCTCAGGTCCCGGAGAACGGTGGTGCGGAAGTTGATTTGTTCCACCAGGCCGCCGGTGCCGTTGATAATCGCCACATCGTTCACCCGGATCTGGTTTTCGAGGATGATGAAAAATCCTGAGATAACGTCCCGGACCAGATTCTGGGCGCCAAAACCGACAGCGAGCCCGGCAATACCGGCGCTGGCGATGATCGGGGCGATCTCCACCCCGAATTCCTTCAGGATCATCAGGCCGATGGTCAGCCACAGGGCCAGCAGGGCCGCTTTCTTCACCAGCCGGACAATGGTCTCGATCCGTTTCTGGTATTCCGACGGCGGTTCTCCCTCGATTTCGCTTTTTTTCATCAGCTGTTTTTCTAAATGCAGAAGAAATTTATGCAGCAGCTTCATGGCAATCCAGGCGAACAGCAGAATAATGGTGAGCCGCAGCCCGGTTTTGATCACGGTTCCCCAGGTGAAGCCGGTAAAAAAATCCTGAAATACATCCATTTTGTTGATCCTTTTGCCTTAAGATTACTATTCAAAAATGATCTGCAGTACGCTGTCAATCTGGAGCAGATGTTTTCTGATCCGGCTCCATTGGCTGCTTCCCAGTCCGGTTTTTTCCCGGTGCAGTTCAAGGTGCTCAAGGTGATGGAGCAGGGCGTCGCAGGCCGGCCCCACCCGGAGGTCGTCGTTGAGGAATTTTTCAAAATCGAGAAACAGCCCTTCAATGTGCGGCTCGGCTTCGTGATTTTCCTTCCCTTCCGCGGACAACGGTCCGGTGAAGCGGCGCGCCAGACTTTGCAGGCGCCGGCAGCGCTCTTCTTTTTCCAGCAGAAAGAGATCGGTCAGATCCAATTTCCGGCGGTAGTGTTCGCTGATCAGGCCGAATCGCAGACCGGCGGCGCTGATCCCCCTGGCGAGAAGATCCCCGGGGTAGATGATATTCCCTTTGCTTTTGGAGATCTTTTTGCCATCCAGGAGCACATGCTCCCCGTGGAGCCAGAAGTTGGCGAAGGTGGTGCCGGAAACCGCTTCGATAATGGCGATGGTATAGTCGTGATGCCGATAGAGATTGTCAATGCCGCCGCAGACGATATCGATCTGGAATCCCAGGTGTTTGGTAATCATGGCCGGGTCCTGGACATTCCAGGCGGGACGGCCCTTGCCCAGGTCGGTCTCCCAGAAGATATCCCCGTCCCGCTGCGGCCGGTAGCCGTGCCAGAGGATGAAATCACCCAGGTTCCAGCGGTTACCTTCGTAGTTGTCCCGGCGGAAACGTCGTTTTTTTTGAGGCCATCTGGTCAGGTCCAGGCCGAAGAGTCTGCCGAAGCCGGGGAATTTCAGGGGATCATAAAAGACATCCGGACCGTGTTGGTAGGCGACCCCCTTCTTCAACAGCTCCTTGATGAGCCGGACCGCCTGATCGACGCTGGTGGAAGAACGGGGGATGAAATCAGGGACCCTGATATGCAGCAGTCCGCAATTCTTGAAAAAATTTTCCGCCGCGGCTTCGGTGATCTCCCGGAGCTGCTCCATGTTTCTGCCGGCGCGGGTAATGGACTTGTCCTCCACATCGGTGAAATTTATCAGCCGTTCAACCGTATAACCGAGATAGTTCAGGTAGCGGGACAGGATATCTTCGTAGAGGAACGAGCGGTAATTGCCGATATGGGGGGAGCCGTAAATGGATGGTCCGCAGGTGAAGAGCTTGAGGGTCCGGTCTGTCAGCGGCACCAGTCCCTCTTTGGTGCCGGTCATGGTGTTGTGAAGTTTCAGCGGATGCTGCTGGATTTCCCGGGACATCTCTTCCTCCATCGGATCGTCATCTTCACTAATGAAAAAAAGCAGGCAGAGGGCAGATGGGGCAGGGGACGGAATTTTCCCGCGGCAGGAAAATAAATCCGTCCCCGTTTCCATTTCCGCAGGACCGAATCCTGGTTCACAGGAAAAACCATTCACCCGGGAAAATATCCGGATTTATTGCCCGTAGGTGAACAACCAGTCGGTGCTTCGGGCGCGGCTGTGGCAGTTGATGCAGCCGTCTACCTTGCCTTCCGCCTCGATGGTTCCCTCCGGGGTATATTTCAGCCAGTACCAGTCGCCGCCGTCGGGATTATAATCCTTTACCTTGGACATGATGGTAATGGCGGCAAGGGTTTTTTCGCCGGTATAATTTTCCTTGACCACGATGGAGCCGGCGGGCAGGGTGTCGGCCTTGCGGTTGATGGCCTCAAGGGCCGTGTCATTCACGTAGGTGGTCAAAAAGGCGCCATGGGGTTCGGTCCCCGGGTATAAGTGCCCTTTCCCGGGCCAGAGCGGCCATTTTACATAGGGGGCGGATTCGGTAATGTAGGTCATCAAGGCCATGCCGTCGGCAGACGGCTTCGGTTCCTGCATCTTCATGGTCTCGGATTTCTGCTTCTCCATTATTGCCGTTTCCTGTTGCCGAGTTTCTTTGCTGCTGGTCTTGTCGGTTTCGTCGTTCTGCTGACAGGCGGCCAGGATCAATGCCAGAGCGATAATTATTCCCGAATAATTTTTCATATCCTTCTCCATTTGTTGTTTTAGGGACCCGGAAATTCCATCACGCATCCCGTGTCCCTTAGTGATGCACCGTGCAGGGTTGCTTTCCGACCAGGGTGCGAAAGGTTTTTTTAACTCTCGGTTCCTGTACTGTAAATGCAAAAAAGGTGCCTTCACTGGTGGAGGGTCAGCCGGGCGGGATGGCCGGCTGTTCACCCTGACGGGCATTCCTTCCCAATACCCTCCCTATATCATGTCTATTGAAAAAGAATTTCACATCCGTTATTAATTATAATCTATAAGATGCACTTAGGTTGTCGGGAACCGGGATTACCGTCCGGGGAGACGCATCTTATCATCGGGATGTATCAGGAGGATTAGGAAATGAAAGCTGCAGCAGACAAACGGAATTCCGGAATTGCCTTGATCGGCGAGGTGCCGTGGGGAACCCATTTCTGTCAGTTCTACCAGACCAGAAAGGACCTGATCGACATCCTTGTTCCCTATTTCAAGGCCGGATTGGAAAATAACGAGTTTTGCATGTGGGTTACTTCGGAGCCTTTAAACGTTGAAGATGCCAAAAAGGCGATGAAAAAGGCAATGCCCCGCCTTGACGAGTATCTCGAGAAGGGACAGCTGGAAATCCTCCCCTATGACCAGTGGTATATCAAAGACGGGATATTCGAGGAAAAACGGGTGCTGGACGGCTGGGTAAGCAAGCTTGACCGCGCCCTCCAGAAAGGCTTCGACGGCTTGCGGCTGACCGGCAACACCTTCTGGATCGAAAAACAGGACTGGGATGCCTTTACGGATTATGAAGCCGCGGTCGACAGCGTTCTCGGCAATTACAAGATGATTGCCATCTGTACTTACTCGCTCGAGAAATGCGGGGTGGTGGAGATCATGGACGTGGTCAGGAATCACGAGTTTGCGCTGGCTATGAACCACGGGTCATGGCAAGTCCTGAACCGACCGGCTTTCTGTCAGCACGTCTGATCCCAGCTGAAATGCTCTCCCTGCACGATAAACGTCAATCAGGTATCGCTTCAATCGGCGACCTGCCCTGGGGCAGCCACTTCTGCCAGTTCTATCAGACTGCCGGGGACCTGCTCGAGGTCCTGATTCCTTATTTTCGGGCCGGCCTGGAGAACAACGAATATTGCGTCTGGGTAACTTCAAAAATTCTTGGTGCGGGCGAGGTGGAAAAGGCGCTCAGGAAGGCCGTGCCCCATTTCGAAAAATATGCCGGGGACCAGCTGGAGATAATTCCTTACAGCCGATGGCGGGCCAGGGGCGGAAAATCCGGCAGTGCTGTCCTTTCAAAGCTGGATCAGGCGGTAACCAGCGGCTTTGCAGGCCTCAGGCTCGCCTGCAATGTCATACCCGAGGATGGTTCCGGCGAGGCCGTCTCCTGCCGTTGCCCCGATCCGATAAGCAGAAATAATGTCATCGCGGTGTTCATGTATCCGCGGGACAGGTTCGACACCCTGGGCCTGATGGAGGCGGTGAAGCACCACCGTTTTGCCCTGATCAGGAATGCCGGCGGCTGGGAGGTCATCGAAAGCTCGGAGGCCCGCACAACCAAGGACGCCCTGAAAAGGACCGAGGAAAAACTGGAGTCCCTCTTCCGCAACATGTCCGAAGGGTTTGCCTATCATCGGATAGTGCTCGATTCCGGCAGAAGACCCTGTGATTACATCTTTCTTGAGGTGAACCAGGCCTTCGAAAGTCTTACCGGTCTGAAAGGCAAAAAAATCATCGGCCGGCGGGTTACGGAAATCCTGCCGGGCATCGAGAAAGACCCGACGGACTGGATAGGGAAATACAGCCGGGTCGCCCTGACCGGAAAACCTGTGAATTTTGAGAGCTATTCGGAGGCGCTCAAAAAATGGTATTCGGTTTCGGCCTTCTGTCCGCAGAAGGGTTATTTTGCCACGACCTTCAGCGACATCACCCAGCGCAAGCAGGACGAAGCCGAACTCCGCCGACAAAGGGACGAGCTTGATGAATATAAGGCGCATCTGGAGCAGATGGTCGAAACCCGCACCGCGGACCTTCTGAAGGCCAACCTTCGCCTGTTGCAGGAGATCGACGAACGGCTGGGGGTGGAGGAGCAGCTTCGGGCCAGTGAAAGAAGGCTGAAGGAGGCTGAGAAGATCGCCCATCTGGGCCATTGGGAACTGGATCTGGGTTCAAATGCCTTGTTCTGGTCTGACGAGGTGTACCGCATCTTCGGTCTGGATCCCGGGGAATTTGACGCTTCTTATGAAGCCTTTCTGGATATCGTCCACCCCGAGGACAGAGAATTCGTCAACCACTCCTTTGCCGATTCGGTCGAAACCCGGACACCCTATGATATTGTTCATCGGCTGCGGATGAAGGACGGTTCGGTCAAGTTCGTCAATGAAAAATGCCTCACCGATTATGATGAAGCCGGAAAGCCGCGGCGTTCAATGGGCACCGTGCTGGACATTACCCCGCGCAAGCTGGCGGAAGAGGAATTGAAGAAACACCGCGAACACCTTGAAGAACTGGTAAGAGAGCGCACTGCCGAGCTTGAACGGGCCAACAAGGAACTCCAGAATTTTGCCTTTATCGCTTCCCACGACCTCCAGGAACCCCTGAGAAAGGTCATCGCCTTTGGCGACCGGCTGAGGGCCAAATATGCCGCGGTCCTGGATGAGCGGGGACAGGATTACCTTCTCCGGATGGAAAACGCGGCAGAGCGGATGCGGGAGCTTATTAACGACCTGCTGGAGCTGTCCAGGGTCACGACCAAGGCGATGCCTTTCACCCAAACGGACCTGGAGTCGGTGGCCCATAGCGTGCTTTCCGACCTTGAGGAACTCCTAACTCGGACCGGCGGCAAGGTCGGGATAGGGAGCCTTCCCACCCTGGAGGCGGACAAGATCCAGATACGGCAGTTGTTTCTGAACCTCCTGACCAACGCGCTCAAGTTCCATGATGAGGGGGCTTCCCCCTTGGTCAGCATTGAAAGCCGGACCGTGGACGATTTCTGCGAGCTGGCGGTAAGGGACAACGGCATCGGGTTTGACGAGAAATACCTTGACCGCATCTTCCGGCCGTTTCAACGCCTGCATGGCCGCGGGGTCTTCAGGGGCAGCGGCATGGGGCTATCCATCTGCAAGAAGATCGTGGAGCGCCACGGCGGTGAGATTACCGCCAGGAGCGCGCCGGGAGAGGGCGCTACCTTTTTTATCAAACTACCGCTGAAACAAAACGGAGCAACTCATGGATAAAGAAACAATTGTGCTGCTGATCGCCGAGGACGATGAAGACGACTACCTCCTGGTCAAGGAGGCCCTTGAAGACGTCCGCCTGCGAAACACGGTTCACTGGGTCAAGGACGGCGAGGAATTGATGGATTATCTGCTCAGGCAGGGTGAATATGCAGATCCGGAAAAATCCCCAAGGCCCGGGATAATCCTGCTGGACCTGAATATGCCGCGGAAGGACGGCCGGGAGGCTTTGAGGGAGATCAAGTCGAACCCGGACCTGAAAAACATCCCGGTCATCGTACTCACGGTTTCCAGGGCCGAGGAAGATGTGATCCGCAGCTACGACCTGGGTGTGAATTCCTATATCCGGAAACCGGTGAGGTTTGATGAATTCATCGAAGCGATCAAGATCTTCGAGAAATACTGGCTGGAGATCGTCTCACTGCCCACGGGAGACCGGCATGGCTGAGATCCTGCCGGAAGAGATAAAGGTCCTGATCGTGGACGACGATGAAGACGACGTCTTCCTCATCCGGGACCTGCTCCGGGAAGGAAGCGGCCGTGCGGTTCCGGCCATCGAAAGCGCCTCTTCCTGGTCGGAGGCGCTCGCGCACATCGACCGGTCAACCTTTGATATATTTGTTTTTGATTACTGGCTGGGTGAAAAGAATGGGCTGGAGCTGTTGCGCACCGTCAGGGCAAAGGGCATTGCTACGCCGGTCGTCATGCTCACCGGTCAGGGGGACGAAGAGCTCGCGGTGGCCGCCATGAAGGAAGGCGCTGCGGACTATCTGGTGAAGTCGCGTCTGTCCATCGAATCACTCTCACATTCCTTCCGGTATGCCATCAATATCCATAAAGAAGCGCTTCGCCGAAGGCAGGCGGAGGAAGCCCTGCAAAAGGCCCACGATGAGCTGGAAAAGCGGGTTGAAGAACGCACCGCCGAGCTGAGGCTGGCCTATGACCAACTGCTTCATGCGGAAAAACTGAGCGCCATTGGAAAACTCTCCGCCTCCATTGCCCATGAGATCAACAATCCGCTTTTCGGCATCAGAAACATTTTTGCCGGAATCAGGAAGCGTTCGGTCCTTGAGGAAGATGATGCGGAACTGGTTGAGCTTGCCATGCAGGAATGCGACCGGATCAAGCTCCTGGTTCATAGCCTCCGGGACTTCAACCGGCCCACCAGCGGGGTGGTGGCCCTCGTGGATCTGCATCACTCCATCGATGGGGTGCTGCTGCTGTTGAAAAAGGAATTCCAGAATAAAAAGATCCGGGTGGAAAAGCATTTTACCCGGGGAATGCTGAATATTTCCGCGGTGTCCGATCAGATCAAACAGGTGCTCCTCAACCTGCTCACTAATGCAATCGAAGCAATCCCCGAAGGTGGCGGAAACATCAGGGTAACCACCGAGGCTCTGGATAATTGGGCGGCGGTCCGCGTCCGGGATTCAGGAGGGGGCATTGAACCGGATGATCTGCACCATATATTCGAGCCCTTTTTTACCACCAAATCCGAGGCCAAAGGCACGGGTCTGGGACTGTCGGTCAGCCACGGCATTATCAGCAAGCATGGCGGCCGTATCGAGGTTGAGAGCGAACCCGGCCAGGGCAGCACTTTTACCATCCTCCTGCCGATCCAGGGGAAGTAGGGGTTCCATAGGACCTATAAGTCCATCCCCTGATCATTTCCCTTCCTCCCAGGCGGGATTCCAGACCACTTCCCACAGGTGGCCGTCAGGGTCCTGGAAGTACCCGGCGTAACCTCCCCAGAAGGTCTCCTGCGCTTCCTTGGTTATGGTGGCGCCGGACTTCCGTGCCTGTTCCATGACTTCCTCAACTTCTTTTTCGCTTCCGACATTGTGCCCGATGGAAAACTCCGTCGGACTCGGCGGACCGGCAGGGATCCGGGCATCCTTGGCCAGCGCGGCCCTTGGATACAGCCCCAATATCAGATCATCGTTCAGGTTGATGAAGACTACGGCGCCGTCCTCAAACTCGGATCCGACTATTCCCTCGGTTGGCAGACCCAGGCCGTCACGGTAAAAGGCCAGGGATTTCTCCAGATCATCAACGCCCAGGGTGATCACTTTGATTCGTGGTTTCATAACTCACTCCACTCCATTCCATCCATTTTTTTCCCGGACAGTCCCTGAAATATAGAGCAAGTTGCATGCCCGAATCATAATTGGCCGGCTTTCCGATGGTCCAAGGTATTTGCCCCTCGGTGGAAATCTGAAATAAACCAATGGCGTTCTGGCTGGCATGAATCTTGTTACCCATGGTGAGAAAGGATAAAAGTCAACCGTTTCCTCAGCCGGGTATGGGGGCAATTCATCCAATCAAACACCAATCAAGGAGGCAATCCATGACTTCAGTAGCAAAAATCATCGAGTTGAGCGCGGATTCGGAGAAAAGTTTTGAAGACGCCCTGCAGGCAGGGATCAAACGGGCCAGCGATACGCTGCGAAACGTCTGCAGCATCTGGATAAAGGACAAGGAGGTCTTCCTCGAGAACGGGCTCCCCAAGGTTTATCGGCTGCATCTGAAAGTAACCTTCAAGCTCGATTGACAGAGAGGGGAGTCCATAGGACCTATAAGACCCATAAGACCTATAGGTCCTATTCCCCGCAGGAGGAGATCCACTAGGCCGGTCTCTTCCTTGACTTCCCTGATTACCTTCTCTTCAGCGTTTTTTTATTTTTTCCTTGATGTAGTCGGCCACCTCTTTCAGGTCTCCCACTTCCGTTTCAAAAACCGGCACCGGGATTTCGACCCGGGCGGCATTCCGGTGGCCCCCGGCAGAGCCCAGTCTGCCGAAGAGCCTGGCGGCAACCTTGCCGGCGTCGAGCCTGAAACCGGCATTTCGGATGATTATGATGATTTTCTCCTCATGGATCCCGGAAACCATGCACCATTCGGCCTCTGCCATCTTCATGAAAAAATCGGCGAGGATCACCAGGGAGTCGGTGTCCTGCACCCTGCCCATATGGATATAGGCGGTATCGCCGATAAACTCCAGGGTTTCGAAGGCATGCCGAAAATCTGCCAGATTGTTGGTGTTGATCTCCGATGATTCGATTTTCTTGATGAAATTGAGATTGACATGGGGGTAGAGATAGCGGAAAGCCTTGATGTCGGCGGCCGTGGAGGTTCGGACAAAATTATCCGTGTCCGTCTTGATTCCGTAAAAAAGGGCGGTGGCCAGTTTGGTTGATGGGGTGATGTTGGCGGCCCGCAGGTATTCCGTCAGGATGGAAGAGTTGGCGCCGTAATCCTCCCGGATATCCATGAATGGCAGTCTGAGATCAGGGGCGGGCGGATGATGATCGATGACGATGCTGAAATCATACCTCTCGAACTCCTTCTGGTGGTGTGGTTGGGCGTCAACGATGGCCCATTTGGTCACGCCGGCGGTCTCGATCTGACTGCAGTCGGGAATGGAGATGCCCAGGCAGCGGATCATCGCCAGATTATCAGAGCGGGTGATGGTATTGACCCGGAAGATTTTGGTCTGTCTGATTTTCCGCCACAGCAGCCTCTTGAGTGCCAAGGCGCTGGCAATGGCGTCCGGATCGGCAACAATCATGATCCCGAGGACGTCATCCGAGGATATCGTCCTCAGAAGATTTTCGTAACGGCTTTTCTGGGTGGTGGACTGGGTAAGGGGGCTCATGGGTCAATTTTTCCTGTTGAACTGGCGTTCATCGCTTCCCAAAAGCTCTGGGCGTAATGGCTTCAGGGAATTCCTCCTGAAGATAATGGATAACGATGGCGGCCGCGAGAAAAAAGCGCAGCAGGACGAAAAAGATATCGATGCTCCCG
>Ga0214472_10007235_pt1 | contig 11631 bp, 6 predicted proteins | sample RVTome_6_FD_207662 | JGI IMG/M metagenome (GOLD analysis project Ga0214472, IMG submission 207662) | Soil microbial communities from uranium-contaminated site in the Upper Colorado River Basin, Wyoming, United States - RVT140D175 | ecosystem: Environmental > Terrestrial > Soil > Contaminated >...
TAAGTGTCCAGGATCGGCCAGGTGCCCTGCGGCGTGCCGTCGCTTCGCCAGAGTTTTTGCCGGCCGTCCTGGTGAGCGGTAAACAAAAGCGTGCCGCCAAGATTGGTCAAGTCGCGCGGCCTCGAATCCTCGCCGTCCGGCGCGATGTCCGCGACAAGCGTGGTGCCCGCGGCCGTGCCGTCGGTCCTCCAGAGTTCCGAGCCGCGCACGGCGTCGAAAGCGGCGAAGAAGACGGTGTCGCCGACGAGCGTGAACGGGGCAGGAAATGACGAGCCCGGGCCGGGGTTGATGTCCTTCAGCAGCACGGTTCCTTCCGCCGTGCCATCGCTTGTCCACAGTTCGCGGCCTACGACCAGATCATCCGCCGTGAACAGCAGTCTGCCGCCCACATTCATTAGGAAATCGGGGCCGCGAAACAGGTCGTTGCCCGGCTGGATGTTCTTGACCAAAACCGTGCCGGCTTCGGTTCCGTCGGTCTTCCAGAGTTCCGAGCCGCGCACGGCGTCGAAAGCGGCGAAGAAGACGGTGTCACCGACGAGCGTGAACGGGGCAGGAAATGACGAGCCCGGGCCGGGGTTGATGTCCTTCACCAGCACGGTGCCCTCCGGCGTGCCGTCGCTTTTGAACAGTTCCGCGCCGAGGTTGGGATCGAAAGCCTCAAAGTACAGCGTGCCGTCGATGATTCTCGCTGATCGCGGATAGCCGCTTCCGGTCCCCAGGTAGATGTCCTTGACCATCACCGTGCCGTCGGCAGTGCCGTCGGTTTTCCAGAGCTCGCGGCCGTGCATTCCGTCGTCGGCGGTAAAGAACAGCTCGCCGCCGATGCGGGCAAACGAGAACGACACGTCCGAGTCGTTCGCGCCTGGATAAATATCTTTTACCAGCGTGGTCCCTGCCGCGGTGCCGTCGGTCCGCCAGAGTTCCGTGCCGTGCGTGGGGTCGTAACCTCGGAAGAGGAACACGTCGTCAAGGCCGTGCGGGAAAGTCGCGCGGTGCGGCGGCAGACCGATCGAGGCGGCAAACGGCGCCGTGCCGGCCGCCGTGCCGTCGCTGGTCCAGAGTTGTCGTTCAACGCTCTGGTTGTGGGCCTCAAAGAACAGCGTGCCGCCGACGTTTCTCAAAGAATACGGGTGCGACCCGAGGTTGGTCTGGTTGATGTTTTTCAACAGCACGCTTCCCTCCGCGGTGCCGTCGCTGGTCCAGAGTTCGCGTCCGATACCGCCGGATTCAGCGGTGAAAAACAGGCGGCCGCCGGAGCTTGTCAAATCCCGGGTATTGAACCCCAACCCCAGCCCTTTCACCAGCACGGTACCGGCCGTGGTGCCGTCGCTCTTCCACAGCTCGGACCCGTTGATGCCGTCGCTGGCTGTGAAAAAGAGCGTGTCGTCCGAAACCGCAAATTCCAAACCGATCCCGATGTCGGGCGCACGATTGAAGTACTTGACCAATTGTGTCCCGTCCGGTGTGCCATCGCTCTTCCAAAGGCCGATGTCCGCGCCGTCATGGGCGGAAAAAAATAACGTTCCGTCGAGCACCGTCAGTTCGCCCGGCCCCGAACTGAGCGGATAACCGTAAGGGTCATCGCCCGGCCGGATGTCCTTGACCAACACGGTGCCCGCGGCCGTCCCGTCGCTCTTCCAGAGTTCCTGGCCGTTGACACCGTCGTTGGCCGTGAAGTAGAGCGTGCCGCCGACGTTGGTCATTTCGTATATCCGTGAGCTCTGGTAATAGCCATAGGCGTCGACGCCGGGCCGGATGTCTTTGACCATCACCGTGCCGGCCGCGGTGCCGTCACTTTTCCAAAGCTCTCCGCCGTGTTTTCCGTCGCTGGCGGCAAAATACAACGTCCCGTCCACGTTCAAAAAACTGCCTGGATAGGAACCGTCGACGCCCGGGTCGATATCCTTCAGTCGCACGGTTCCCTCCGGCGTGCCGTCGCTTTTCCACAGCTCAACGCCAGTGGCCGGATCGAACGCGGCAAAAAACAGCGTCGACCCGATGGCGGCCATTTGTCCGGTCAATGACGAGTCGGGGCCGGGAGTGATATCCTTGAGCATTACCGTCCCCGCGTCGGTGCCGTCGCTCTTCCACAACTCGATGCCATGCTCGCCGTCGTTGATCATGAAGAACAACTGGCCGGCCGCGGGGGTCAATATGGACGGCCCAAACGGACGGGGCTGTTCCCCGGAGGCGTGCGGGTGGATGTCCTTGACCAGCACGGTGCCTTCCGCCGTGCCGTCGCTTTTCCACAGTTCGGGTCCGTGCTCGCCGTCGTCGGCGGCAAAGTACAGCGTGCCGCCCACATTTGCCATGTCGGGCGCGTAGGTCGATGAACGCCCAACTCCCGGATTGATGTCCTTGACCAGCGCGGTTGCCTCGGGCGTGCCGTCGCTTTTCCAGAATTCGCCGCCGTGCACGCCGTCGTCGGCCCAGAAGAACAGCGTCCCGCTGATGTCCACAAGCCGCGTCGGCACGGAGCCGAACTCCGTCAAGTTGATGTCCCGCACCAGCATCGGCTCGACGGATAGCAGGCGGCGGTCTTCCAGCGGCTCGAAGGCGAGCGGGCGGTGGTATTGACCGGACGCTTGCCGCCTGCGCGGGGCGTGGCGTGGGCGCCGGTCAGATGGATGTGCCGATGTCGTTCGCATCAAATTTTTCTCGGGTTCGCTTAACACTTTAGCGGAATTGTTCACCACAGGCACGGAGGGAAACATGTCTAATGACGAATCACGAATGCTTCGTTCATTCGGGCGTCGTCATTTCTTAGACATTGGTCATTCGACAGTAGGCATTCCCAAGTCGGTGGGCGCCGTGCCTGTGGTACATTTTTACAAATCATCCGGTTGCCAACCGGGGCTCCCGCTTGATTCTGATTCGACGCCCGGCCGACAGCAACGCTCTGGCCGCACCGGTTCGCAACTAAAACTTCCGCACGGGTCCGCAGCCGGTCCGGCGGCGCCAGACGGCGCCGACCAACACGCACGCGCCGGCGGCGGCCATTAACAATCCGGACGGCTCCGGCACCGTGCTGGCGACCAGTCCGGCCGCCGCCGGCGCCGGATGGACGGAAAACTGCACGTCCGCTTCCAGGCCGAGGGTATCGAACTCGCCCGTGTGAATCTGCTCGGGGATCCGCCCCGGGTCAGCCGGTCCGTGATGGCGGACGATCAGGTGGATTTCCGCCGTGCGGGCGTCCTCGAAGACAACGACGGGATCGAAATTGTCGTCCATCAGCACCGTGCCTTCGCTCATGTACGAGGCGAAACGGGCCGCGCCGGTCGGACCCACGATGTGGCCCGCGGCGAATCCAAACCCGAAGTGGGCCGGACCGCCAGGCGTAAAGTCGCCGGGATCTTCGCCGCACAGCCCCGGACCGAATCCGCAGTCTTCCGGATGCTGAAACATGATCCACCAGTTGGTGTACGCCCCCGGCTCAAGCCCGGTAGTCAACAGGTGCACGCTGACGCCGTCGTCGGTGCGGACGAGCGTCGAGGAGCCGACGACGCTGAAGTCGGCGAAAGACAAGACGTCGCTGACGCTCCGGTCGGCCGGCGCACCTCGCGCCGCTGCGGACGAGACGCACGCCAGCACAACCGCCGCCAGAGTGTAATTACCAACTCCTAATCGTTGCATGACGATTTCTCCCTTCGTGGTCCGCCATGTGAAGTAGCACTTGCCTCCCGGCGCGGACCGGCCGCCGGGAGGATGGCCCGTGACGAGCGGGTGTTCGCATGTCGGCGTTGCGCGTCAGAATTCTCCGAAGCGGTCGGCGAGGACTTCCTCGTACAGCGAGGATGCATCGGCCGCGTACAACACGTCGGCCGTCGCGCGATCGATCCGCCGGCGAGATGGCAAACCGGCGATCGCTTCTGCGTGGTCGGCGCCAACGCCGCGATGCAAGGGTTCTACGCATGCACTTGCGGCGGGCAACGGGAAGCGGCCGATGCCGCCGGCCGCCAAGTCGTCGCCGGCTGAAATGACGTTTCGTGCGACACCGGCCAAGGTATCGATCACGGTGCTCTCGGACAGTGCGTTCGACGCGACGGCCGGCCACTGGCCGTCATTGATCAATACCGCGGCTTCGGCCGAACCGTTGACGGCAACGGCCACTTCCGGCCGGTCGTCCTGATTGAAATTGCCGACGGCCACGGAAACCAGAAAGTGGGAGTTGTCGTCCAGCGAATGCCGCTCTTGGACGGGAAACGTCCCATCGCCCTGGCCCAGCATCACGACCACTCGATGGTGGCCCGGATCAACGCCGCAACGATACCAGCCGACGTTGTACTCGCACACGTAATTCGACGTGACAACCAGGTCCATCCAGCCGTCGCCGTTGAAGTCGGCCGCGCCAAGAGAGGAGGGGACGCTGGTGAACGTCGGTTCGGAACTTTCGGGCTGCGTGATGACGGGAGCCGCAAATCCGCCCCCGCCGTCGCCGGTGAGGACCGCCACGCCGCTGCCAGGGAAGCTGCTCTCGCCGTTGCCGGCGGCTACGTCAAGGATGCCGTCGTTGTTAAAGTCCTCGACGACCAGCAGGTGGGGAAAGCCACCCGTGGGAAAGTGGCTGGCCCGTTCCAGTCCACCGCGACCGTTGCCGCGCAGCAAGCTCACGACGCCCTGGCCATAGCCGGCCGCGGCGAGATCGAGATTGCCGTCGCCGTCAAAGTCCCCCAGGCCGATCGCCGCGGGAATGGCGTCGCCAATTTGTTTGGCCTTGGCAGACGAAAAACCGCCGTTGCCGTCACCTATCAGCACTTGGGCATAGCCCGTATACGTCGTGGAGCAGTTCGGGACCCGCACCCGCCGGCGAGGGCCGCTGCAATGGGTCCGCGATTCGTACGTGGCCACGGCGATATCGTCCGCGCCGTCGCCGTCGAAGTCTCCCACCGCCACGTCGACCGGCCGGGAGCTAAGACTGATGTTCCGCGGCGCCTGGAACGTGCCGTCGCCGCCCCCCAGCAGCACGCTCAGCGGGGCGCCGGCGTCGTTGACGGTGACCAGATCGGCGTGGCCGTCGCGGTTAAAATCGCCGGCCGCCAGCCGCGACGGGGCGGCGTTGGTGGGGGAATCTATGCTCGGCTGAAACGTGCCGTCGCCGTTTCCCAAGAGCACGCTCACCGAATTGCCGTAATAGTTGGCCGTGATCAGGTCCATACTGCCGTCGGAGTTCACGTCGGCGGCGATTACCTCCTGCGGATTCTCTCCGACCGCGTAGCTTGCCGGGCTCAGGAACGCCAGCAGGCGACGCTCTTCCAACGGTTCGACGCGCAGCCGAAGCGTTGTCGGCGACAGGATTCGTCGTCTTTTGCTTGGCTGACGTGGAAGCGCGCGCCGCACCGCAGTTGTCAGGGACGTCATGACTACTTTCATCCTTTCACGGTCCGCGATAGGATGAATCGCGCATCGCCCGGCGCGCGGACCAAGCCGCCGGGATGATGGTTAGGCCGGTGAGGGGTTCGTTTCGCAGCGACAACTCACCGGCCGCTTCTTTTGCAAATTGAGTTCGGGCAAATCAACTACGGACGCCGGAGCGTCGATGCTTGACCCTGCATCGTTTGTTGTTCATCAACGCGAATGGCAGTACAATGAATTTGTTATCGGCATACTTGGTTTTGGCGGAAATCGGGAGTCAACCATGAGCGGCGCCCTTTCGGAACGCATCGTTGTAGACCCGAAAATCATGGTCGGAAAACCGGTCATTCGCGGCACGCGAATCCCCGTGGAACTGGTGGTTCGACTGGTCGCCCAGGGGATTCCCGAAACAGAGATTTTGCGCGAATACCCGCGTCTTGAGCCGGACGACGTCCGGGCGGCTCTGACTTACGCGGCCGACGTGCTTGCCGGGGAAGATGTCTTCCCGGTCACCATTTCCGACTAGTACTCCGCCATGCGCTTTCTCGTCGACGAATCCGCCGGTACAGCGGTTGTGAATTACCTGCGCGGCGCGGGACACGATGTCGTCGCGGTAGCCGAGGCAATGCCGCAAGCCGACGATGCGAGCATCCTGGCCACTGCCGTCGCGGAGACCCGCATCATCGTGACTAACGACAAGGACTTTGGCGAACTGCTTTTTCGGAATCCGCTCGGCCACGCGGGAATCATTCTTTTGCGGCTGCGCGACGAAAGCGCGGCGAATCGAGTTCGGGTTTTGCAGGCCGTGCTCGATCAACACTCCGGCGCAGTCGCTGGCAGGTTTGTCGTCGCCAGGGAAGGACATATCCGGGTTCGGCAAATGTCGTGAGTTGATGTGGTCGGGCTGGTTCGCCTGGTGCGACGGTCGGGTCATTCCTCGAATCGCTACGGCAAACAGCCCCGACACGATCAAAACCAGCGGCGCCGGTTCCGGCACCGCGGCCGACGCGGCGCCGAAGTGGTTCCGCACCGCGTTCAGGTCGTCGACGTTCACAAATCCATCGAACGGATAGGCGTCGCCGGGAATGCCGGACAGGTCCGTCCCGTCACCGGTCCCAAAATAGTTACGGACGTTGTTCAGGTCGTCGATGTTGATCAACCCGTCGCCGTTGGTGTCGCCTGGCAGCATTGGCTCAGTGACGGGCGTCCAGAGCACGGCGTATTCCCGATCGGCGGTGGCAACACCCACGATGGTTCCGTCTTCCGCAATGTCGAATGCTTCGGACCATGTAAAGTCCATTTCCAAATCGGCCAGAAAAGCGTGCAGATCAACGACACTTTCCGCGGTGCCCTTCCACGCGAGCGCGCGGGAGGTTTCGTAGTTGGCCTGGCCAAAGCCAATCCTCGCATAGCCGACCTGCGTATCGCCCCAGACGCCCAGCGCGAACGAGACATCGAAGCCGGCTGGGTGCAGATCGACGACGCTAGTCGCGGTGCCCTTCCATAGTTGCGCGTGATAGACGTCGCCGAAGCCCGGGTCGTAGTAACCTGCCCACCCCACCTGGCTTTCGCCCGAAACATCGTTGATGCCCGAGTTTTCGAATCCCGCAGGGTGCAAATCGACAACGCTTGCCGCTGAACCATTCCATAACAGCGCTTGCCATCCGGTGTTGCCGCTGCCGATGGGAATGCCATCTCCGACCTGGGTGGCGCCCGAAACACCGAAAGCTCGTGAGGATGCGAAACCTGCCGGATGCAAGTCAATCGCGCTGGCGGCCGTGCCGTTCCAGAGCAGCGCGCGGGATTCGTTTCCAAACGGCGTCGTGAAGCCCCACCCGACCTGGCCTGTGTCCGAGATGCCGAGCGCTTGGGACCTTACAAAACCCGCGGGGTGCAGGTCCACGGCGCTGGCCGCCGTGCCCTCCCACATGAGCGCGTGCATGAGGCCTGCGGTTACAGGTCCAAGCCCCCCACCGACCTGCTTTTCATCCCAGACTCCGGCTGCTGCGGAAATAGAGAAACCGACTGGATTCAGATCAATCGCGCCGACCGCGTCGGCACTCCAAAGCACCGCGTGAGGATCCTGGCCGGGTGTGTCCTCTAGCGCGTACCCGACCTGCGTGCCATCTGCGGCGCCGTTTGCCCATGAGCTGTAATAGCCCGGCGGGTGCAACAACGTCGCCTGGTACCGCACCGCCCCGTCAGCAAATCCTGCTTCGATGGAAAGCAGCCCGGCGACGATCATTGCCGCGGTCGCGTGCACTGCCCAAGTCGCGCGGCATACCTGTCTTGGCCGCGATAAGTCCAGCGTTTGTTCAATGTGCATGATTAGTCCTTACGCTCTCTCCGCGTCGGGCCAGTGGCGCCTGCGCGAGTTATTGTTTCGCAGCGACAACTCGGTGGGGAATAACACGCACGCTAAAACGATCAAAACCAGCGGCGCCGGCTCCGGCACGGCGGCCGACGCGGCGCCGAAGTCGTTCCGCACCGCGTTCAGGTCGTCGATGTTCACCAGCCCGTCGAACGGATAGGCGTCGCCGGGGATGCCCGACAAGTCCGTTCCGTCGCCCGTGCCGAAAAAGTTGCGGACGTTGTTCAGGTCGTCGATGTTGACCAATCCATCGGCGTTCGTGTCGCCCGGCAGCGTGGGAACCAACACTACTCGAACGTTGTCGACGGCCAGCGCGGCCGGATCCTGCAAGAAGAATCGGCCCGGCGAGCTGAACGCGATTCCCCTCACTGCGGGATACAGCAGCCGCAGGCCAGCGGCTCGCGGCTGGCCATTCACGTTGAGGCGATACGTGTCGCTGTCCAAGTCGACGTACAGGTCGAAATGGTCGCTTTGGTCCGGGTCATAGCTGCCGACCATCGTCAACGACACCGGTATCGACGAGTTGCAGCAGCCCAGCAGCATTTGCCCCGAGGCGTCGTACTCGAGGCTCCACGGTACGTGGGACCGTAGCTCGGCGTCTTGCGCCAAGAGAACGACGAATGTCTGATCGCGGCCATAGATGTCCCTGTCTTCCGGCTGACGACTGAGGACCAAGGAATCCCACGCGAAGTGCCAGCGGCCGTCGGCGACCTGCGGGAATAAAAACGCCACCCCCGCAAACTGGCTCGACGTGCCTGAGAGGAGCAGCGGAGTATCGGTCAGGTTGCCCGCGCCGGCCACCACGTTCACGCCGCCGCCGCTGTCATCGATGACGAAGGCGTCGGCCGGAACGAGGCCGTCGTTGAAATCGACTTCGAGTATAGGCGCGGCCCGTCCCTCGACAGATAGGAACAACGTGGTCGACGCAGCCAGCAGTAACAAAGACTTTTTCACGAAGAGAATTCCCGTTTAAGTTGCGACAGGACGAAATAGCACGCCGCGACGAGGATTGACAGCGACGCCGGTTCCGGCACGACGGCCGACGCGGCGCCGAATTTGTTCCGCACCGCGTTCAGGTCGTCGACGTTCACCAAGCCGTCGAATGGGTAGGCGTCGCCGGGAATGCCCGACAGGTCCGTTCCGTCGCCCGCGCCGAAGTGGTTGCGGACGTTGTTCAAGTCGTGGACATCGACTGTGCCGTCGGCGTTGGTGTCGCCTGGCAGCGGGCGTTCTGGGATCGGCGTCCAGAGAATGGCTTGTTCCCCGCCATCGCCTACGGCATAACCGACAATCCTGCCATTGTCGGCGATTGCTTCCGCGACAGAATATTGGAACGTAGGACCCAAGCCGGCCAAGTAAGGGTGTAAATCGACGACACTCTCCGCCGTGCCACGCCACAAGAGCGCATGTGAATTCGAGAAGTCGGATACATAACCGTAGCCAACCTGGCTTCCACCCGACACGCCGTGCGCGAATGACACGTCGAATCCCGTGGGATGCAGGTCGACGGCACTGGCTGCGGTGCCGTTCCAAAGGTGCGCGCGAGCGCTGCCACCGGAGCCTGCGAAGCCGACCTGGGTTTCGCCCCAGACATCGCCGGACCACGAGTATTCCAACGCGGCAGGATGCAGATCGACCGCGCTGTCCGCCGTGCCGCTCCACAGCAGTGCGTGTGACTTGTTGCTCTCAGTGTGAATTCCCGATCCGACCTGGCTTCCGCCGGAAACGCCGGTCGCTACGGAGCGACGGAACCCCGTCGGATGAAGATCCACGGCGCTTTCCGCCGTGCCATTCCAAAGGATCGCGTGTGCGACGCCGCCGACAAAAGTGGTGAAGCCCCACCCGACCTGGTTTCCGTTCGAGATGGCCAGTGCGTCCGAGCGATCGAATCCTGCGGGGTGCAAATCCACGGCGGTGGCTGCCGTGCCGGTCCAAATAAGCGCGTGTGGCTTGCCGCCGGTCGCGGGTCCCGATCCGCTTCCGACTTGGCTTCCACCCGACACGCCGTGCGCGATTGACATGTCGAATCCTGCGGGATGCAGATCGACGGCGCTGTCCGCCGTGCCATTCCAGAGCAGCGCGTGGCCATTGGTGCCGCCAATGTCAGAAAGAGGGCTGCCGAATCCGACCTGGCTTCCGCCGGAGACTGCCACCGCCCATGAGCTGTAATAGCCCGACGGGTGCAGCAACGTGGCCTGGTACCGCGTCGCCCCGTCAGCAAATCCTGCCTCGATCGAAAGCAGTCCGGCGACGATCATTGCGGCGATCGTGCGAATCGCCCAAGCCGCGCGGTATACCTGGCCTGCGCACGATATGTTCAGCGTTTGTCCAACGTGCATGATTAGTCCTTACGCTCTCTCCGCGTCGGGCCAGTGGCGCCTGCGCGAGTTATTGTTTCGCAGCGACAACTCGGTGGGGAATAACACGCACGCCAAAACCAGCAAAACCAGCCACGCCGGTTCCGGCACGGCGCCGAAGTTGTTCCGCACCGCGTTCAGATCGTGGACGTTCATCAGCTCGTCGCCGTTCGCGTCGCCGGGTAACATTTGGGACCATTCGCTAGCTCCTCTCACTTTGACCGGTCCAGTATTGTCCGCCAGCGGGCCGCTTCATCCGGTTTGCCCCAGGCCTCGTAGAGCTTGACAAGCTGTTTCTGCGCCAACGCAATCCGGTCGCGCTCGTTGGGCGGGATGCGTTCGGCCCGCGCGACGAGCCCTTCGTAACCGGCCACGAGCAGCGGTTCGGCTTCGTCGAACCGCCGTTGCTCCCGCAGCACGCCGCCCAGGAAAACCCGGGCGTCGCACATCTGCCAGGCGTCGACGCCCGCGGCGTCGACCCGCGCGAGACAATCGCACAGCATTGCCTCGGCGGCCTCCAGCCGGCCCAGGTCGCGCTGGAGCATCCCCAGATTGGCCATTGCCCGGAGCGTGAGCGGATGGTCGTCTCCGGCCGTTTGCCGGAAGGCGGCCAGCGCCGCTTCGGCCATCGGCAGGGCCTTTTCCGGCTGGCCCGCGTCACGGTAGGCGATCGACAGGTCGTTGAGCGACTGAATGGTGGCCGGGTGCTGGTCGCCGAATTTCTCGCGCCGCGCCGGCAGCACCTGCTCATGCAGCGCAACCGCCAGCTCGAGTTGGCCCGCCACATAATGTCCGGCGGCCAGCTCGCGCATCGCGGAGAGCGTCTCCGGGTGACCGGCACCCCATCTGGCCCGCGTTTTGCGAAGCACTTCCTCAAACAGCGACAACGCCTCGTCGAATCGGGTCATCAGGGCAAGCGCGCGGGCATAGTTGCTGATGATGTTTAGTGTATTCGGGTGGTCCGCACCGAGTTTTTCCCGGGCGTGGCCGAGGGATTCTTCGTACAAGGCCAGCGCGTCCGACAGCCGAACGGCGTCCTCGTATGCGCCGGCCAGGTTGTTCATGGCCGCCAGAGTCGTGGGATGGGCCGCGCCGAGCGTCTCGCGGCTGCGCCGCAGCGCGTCGTCGAGCAACTCGATGGCGTCGCCGCTGCGTCCGGCCGCTTTATATGCCATCGCGGCGTTGATGGCCGTGGTGATCGTATCCGGATGGTCCGGCCCGGCCGACTCCCCCCGCGCCAGCAGGGCGCTTTCCAGGATGGCCACGGACTTTTCCAGCTCGCCGGTCTCCACGTAGGTTGAACCGAGATTGTTCATCACCATCAACACGGACGGATGCTTGTCGCCCAACCGCCGCCGGAGCCGCTCAAGTGTGTCCTCGTACAGCGGCAGGGCTTCGGCAATCCTGCCGGCCATCTTGTAGTTGAGCGCAAGGTTGTTGAGCGTTCCTAGAGTATCCGGGTGATCGGGCCCGAGCACGTTTTGCTGCAGTTCGAAGCACTTCCGCAACTGCTCATCGGCTTTTTGGTAATCTCCCGCCACGTGGTGCGAC